>ERZ827181.40-NODE-40-length-182905-cov-11.668127_pt1 | contig 182905 bp, 177 predicted proteins | sample MGYA00519778_ERZ827181 | MGnify/ENA primary metagenome ERZ827181 (study PRJEB31778, sample SAMEA3449273) | human gut metagenome | biome: human gut; feature: human-associated habitat; material: faeces | place: United Kingdom | collected 2010/2012 ...
GGCAACGTGAAGGGCTGCATTGACAATCCGCTGGTGGAGCTGCCCGCCAAAGCCAACGGCCACTTGGATGTGGGCACTGCCGTGGGCAAGGACGGCGTGCTGACCGTCATCCGGGACAACCGCCTGCAAAAAGAGCCTACGGTCGGGCAGGTGCCGCTGGTATCCGGCGAGATCGCTGAGGATCTGACCAGCTACTATGCGTACAGCGAGCAGGTGCCCACCGTGATGGCACTGGGCGTGCTGGTGGACAAGGATCTGTCTATCCTCTGCGCCGGTGGCTTTATGGTGCAGCTGCTGCCCGGCGCTACCGATGCCGAGATCGACCAGCTGGAAAAGAACATCAGCGCCATGCCCTCTGTCACCGAACTGCTCCATGCGGGCAAGACCCCCGAGGATATGATGCAGATGGCGCTGGCGGGCTTTGCCCCCAGCGTGTTGGACGAGCGCACGGTGCAGTACCAGTGCGATTGCAGCGCCGAGCGCACCAAGGAGATGCTGCTCAGCCTTGGCCGTGCCGAACTTGAGCGGATGCGGGACGAGGACCCCAACTGTGAGGTGGTGTGCCACTTCTGCCACAGCAAGTATCAGTACGACCTGAACGCCCTGCTTGCTGAGTACGATGCACAGGCTGCACAGGCCGCTGAAGCCGAACATCCCGTACAATAAAAAATTTCGCTTTTCAAAAGGCGGCTGCGCAGTTATGTGCAGCCGCCTTTTTTGCTATGTGCAGATATCTGCAGCCACGGTATACACCGCATTGTAATACAGTGCTTCCTCCTGCACGGTGCATTCCTCCCGGCGGACGAGGATCTCGGCATCCGGGAAAGCATCGTGCAGCGCTCGCAGCCCTTGCAGCCGTGCCAGCGTAAGCGCCTGTGCCTCGGTGCGGTGCATTATTTTTTGCTGCTGCCCGTAATAGGTAGTCTCCTCCACCGCGCAGGGCAGGGGCAGACCAAAAATCTCTAATTGCAGATGCCGGGTGCGGCACAGCCCGTCCCCATCTGGTGCGGAAGGAAGGAACACGCTAGAGTGCCCCGCAAAAAATAGTCGGTAACTTGTTCTGTTTTCACCGGTCAGCTGCGGCAGAGCCTCTGCCAGCGGAACGCTCTGGTCTGTCTGCCACTCCAGCTGCGCCACCACCGTGCCCGCCGCAGGGACAAAGATCAAGGTGCCGTTACGCTCGCTGCGCGCCGTGCCGATCAACCCCTGCCCGGCTTCCACGGTCTGTCCGGGGGCTACCAGCATGGTGCCGCTGGTAAGATTTGTACGCAGCACCGTCCCATTGCACTTTGCCCGCAGCCCGTGCAGGGTGCCTGCAGCGATCTCAGGCCGTGCACGGGCAGGGGCGGCCTCCACCGCAAGCCGCCCTTTTTCAAAATTCAAGCTTGCCCACGAGAACTCACCGCCTTCCAGCAGGGCGTATTCTCCGGTGCGCAGCAGCTCTTCGGTTACGGCAGCGCCGGGCTGCAAACCACAGCTGCGCAGCACGGCACCCGCTCGCGCCCGTTGCCCGGTGGTCAGGCTGCCGTAGTCCACCGCCCATACCAGCCCTTGCAGCCAGACCAGCACCAGCCCCCAAGCGGCCAGCCCTACCCAAAGCCCCTTGCGCCGCAGCAGCGGGCGCAGCAAAAAATACAACCCTTTCCGCTTTTCCACCCGCAGCCGCACCCGCCTGTGTCGGGCAAGCGCAGCCAGCCGCTGGTACTGCCACGCTGCGCAATGGCCGCAAAAGCCCCCGGGCCGGGCAGAGATGCCGTACAGATGTAGCCCTTGCGCGGCGGCGTCGGTTAAAAGCGCCTCAGGGCTGCCGTTCCGGGCGGTAAAGCTGCATCAACTATTGACGTTGAAGAAAACGCCGCTCGCGTCGCCGGAGTTTCCGGTCAAACCGCAGCCGCTCAACGAATACGAGTATATGGAACAGGCGGCGGAATTCCTGCACCGTGTGGAGACACTCGCGCAGGAACGCGGCGTCAAAGCCTTCCGCATCGACACCAACTTCGACAACCAGACCATGCTGCAGCTGCTCGAACGCACGGGATTCACCTATTGCGGGAAAGTCGTCTACCGGAGCGGCGAACGGCTGGCTTACGAAAAACGAATCTGAAAACACTCCGACACGAAAAAACAGAACCCGAGGCTCCACTCCCCGGGTTCTTTCATTTCACTGTTCAGCGCGTCACTATCTTCTTGAAGAAATCCTCCAGAGGAACATTGTAATAATCGCACAAATCAGCCAGCGTCGTCAGTGAAATGCTATGCCTTCCGCTTTCGATCCGCCCGATGTTCAGGTCGGTGTCGAACCGGACATTTTCTTGAGTAAGGCCTCTTTCCCGGCGGACTGTTTTCAGCCGATCCACGACTTGTTTCACCAGAATCTCATTACGCCGCTGCCGTTTCATAATGCAAATTTCCGCAATTATGCACTCAATTTTTACTACACACTTGTAGCACAGCGACTAAAACGACACCTTCAAGCGTGTAGTTGCCGGAAGCATAACGAATACAAATCCATTCAAGCCACTTTTCGGCCTTTTTGAAATATGCAAAAATAAAAAAATTGTTGTATAAAGCAGCGAAAACAACCGGAACAGCGGCGAAAAAGCTGATGCCGGAGACCGTTCGTCACAGTTTTCACAACCCGGTCTTCGGATCGCCCCCGTCTTCCGAATGTGCCCGTATGCGCTGCAAATCCAGCCCCGTTCGACTCCCGCAGAGTAGCGGTGAGCGCCGACTGGAAAAGAAAAACGACCTGCATTTCTGCAAGTCGTTGATTTTTAAGTGGTACCACCAGGAATCGAACCGGGGACACAAGGATTTTCAGTCCTTTGCTCTACCAACTGAGCTATGGCACCATCCGCGAAAAACGGGGTATTCCCTGTTATCGTGGTGCAAAGATAAGCAAAAAATTTAATACTGCAAATGCCTTATGCAATTTTGTCGGTAAATTTTTCCCGGCCTGGCAAAAAAACTACCGACCCGGAAATCAGAAAAAAGTCCGCTGCCCAAACGGACAGCGGACTTGACAGGCATGATACAGAGACGCTTAATTCGTTTTATTCTGGTTCGCCTCGCCGATTTCCGGGTTGGCAATCACGACGGAACGCGGCAGCTGGAACCGCATACCGGATTCGTTCTGCTCCCACATGGCTTTGTAAATGTGGTTGTTCGCAACGCCTGCCGCCGTCATCGCGGCATCGTCCCGACGATCAATCGGCATATTCAAACGCCGGCGGTCGAGCCACTCCAGAGCGCCCTCCATCCACATCTCGATACGTTTCTGAAGAATGATCTCCTCGACGACATCGTCGAGCGAAGCGGCCGTGATGTCATAACCCGGATCGCGGTAGGTCGTCACGTAATCCTTGAGCGTCTTCTTGGCCGCGGCGATGTTGCTGTGCGCCTCGGCTTCAGCCTTGATGAAGACGGCCTCTTCGGCGCGCATATAGATCAGATCGGTATTGTTCCAGTCGCCGTTGTAACTGCGGAACTTGACCGAAACGTACTCCGAACGCGCTTTCACGCCCGAAGCAAGCGTATTGGGCAGGTTGGAAGGCAGGAGGCAGGCATAACCGCTCGTCGCAGCGTCCGGGTCCGGATTGTCCGTCTTGTTGAGCCACCAGCCGCGACGCACGTCGGTCGGATTCAGACGCGCATAGAGGTAGGAGTGGATCGGACGCTCGGCCCACATACCCGCATAACCGCTCATGTAGGGGTCCATCTGCGAACACCAGGTAGCCCATGTCTGGCAGTTGTCGGCCGTCATCTTGAAGCCGAAGATCAGACTCGGAACGTTCTCGATACGGTTGAAGCCGCTGTTGTAGTTCTCCTTGGAGACGAGCGTGTATTTGGCCAGAATATCGTCGGCCAGCGAGACGGCTTTCCCCCAGTCCTCCATGACCAATGCGACACGGGCGCGCAGAATGGCGGCCACGCTGGCGTCGAAATCGGTCCGGGAACCGGTGTCGTCGTATCCGATCTCCTCGAAAATACGCAGCGCTTCGTCCAGGTCGTCGGTAATGCGTTTGTAGACCTGCTCCATCGTGGCGCGCGGCAGATTCTGGCCAAGGGTCTCCTCGGTGGCCAGAGGCACGCCCGGAAGGTCCTTGTTCGCCGCCGAGTAGGGATACTGGTACACGTTGATCAGGTGGTAGTAGCCGAACGCGCGGGAGGTCAGCGCACGGGCGCGGTAGGCCTTCATCGTCTCCGACTCGGCGGAAGCGTCGAGGGTCGCCGTCGCGAGAATCTCATTGGCCGTGGCGATCGGAATGTAGAACATGTTCCACACGTTGAAAGTCGGCGTATACTCCTCCTGCCAGTAGTCGTTGATGTACATGTAAAGGTTCATGCTGTGTTGCAGCAGCAGGGTCATGTCCTGCCCGGTCATGCCAAACGCAAGTTCGAACCCTTTGAAACCGGTCAGCCACTGAAGATCGTTCTTGTAATAGGTGGCATAGTGGGTGTAAATGGACGCCTCGATACCCTGAAGCACCTTGTCCGGGTCCTCCTTGGCCACCTCGTCACGGGTCTCCGAAGAGACTTTTCCCGAAGGGTCCACGTCGAAGATATCGTCGCTGCAGGATACCGCAACTGCCGCGCTCATTAAAAATATCAGTATTTTTTTCATATCAATGTCGCTGCTTAGAAGTTAATATTGAGACCTACCGAAGTGGTGCGGATCGGCGAATAATACGTACCGTCCACGCTGTTCAAAGCGACCGTCGCGCCCTGACCGCCCATACTCGTACGGGGATCGTAGCCCTTGCGCTTCGATGCGAAGAAGACGTTGTCGCAGGCGAAGTACACGCGAACGCTCTTGATGCCGATCTTGCTCATCCAGTTCGCCGGGAAGGTGTAGCCCAGCGTGATGTTGCGCAGGTTGAAGTAGGTTTTGCTGATCAGGAAACGATCCGACGAAGCGTTGATGTTCGAGTCGTTCGTGTTCCAGATCGGCGCCGAACCTTTCCCGGTCTCCGGATTCCAGGCGTCGGCATAGTTCTTCAGACGGTTCATCGGGAAATTCGCACTGCTGAACGCCGAGAAGTCGTAATCGTAGCCGTAGCCGCCGAACTGGAAATTGGTCATAATCGTCAGGTCGAGGCTCTTCCAACGCAGCGTGGTGTTCAGGCCGCCCGTGAAATCGGGAAGCGCGCTCTTCTCCAACAGGTACTGCGTGGCCTCGGTAGCATCGCCGGTCGTGACTTTCTCCACGCCCACAACGTTGCCCTCACCGTCCGTGAGATCCCGGTCCATATACCAGAGCGAGTTGCCCTTCTCATCCAGACCTGCGAACTGCCGCATCTCCCAGCGGTAGATGTCCTTGCCTTCGTAAATGCGCTGGTTGCCGTTGGGCATGCCCGAGACTTTGTACTCGTCGGGCAGGTTGAGCATCTTGTTGGCATAGGTGTAACCGTTGACCGACATGTCCCAGTACCAGTCCTTCTTCTGGATGAGCTTGACGTTCAGGTCGAATTCGAAGCCCGAGTTGCGCAGTTTGCCGACGTTGTACCAGTCGTAGGCGCGGCCCGTCGAAATATCCTTCGTACGCTTGAAGAGCAGACCGTCCGACACGCGGATGAAGTAGTCCATCGTCAGGTTGATGCGGTCGTTCAGCAGACCCACGTCCAGACCCAGATCGAACGTCTTCTGCTTCTCCCACGTCAGATCGGGATTGCCGTAGTAATAGATCTCCGTACCCAGCTTGCCTTCGGAAATGGTAACCGTATACTGGTCGGTATAGGGATAGTAGTTGGCCAGGTCCTCGTTACCCTGCGTACCGTACGTGGCGCGGAGTTTCAGCTCCGAAAGCCAGCTGTGCGTACTCTCCATGAACTTCTCGGCTCCGATGCGCCACGAAGCGCCGACGGACCAGAACGTGCCCCAGGGATTGTATTTGAAACGCGAGGTTCCGTCGCGGCGGATACCGCCCGAGAAATAATAACGGTTGTCGTAGTTGTACTCCAGTTTGCCGAAGAAACCCTGAATGCGCAGCACGTCCTGATAGCCGTTGATCGCCCCCATCTCGCCGGCGTTGTTCAGCTGCGGATTCTTGGGATCGTAAATGTTCGTCTTCTCGACCTCGGCGTAATCGCGCACCCAGCTGTTGTACTCATGTCCGATCAGCGCATTGATATTGTGGCGTCCGACGGATTTTTTGTAATTGAGCATCTGGATCAGGTTCAGATCGTAAACGTCCGTAGACTTTTTGTTGATCCGGCCCTTGGAACCGCGTCCGTCGCCGATCGTGGGGTTATAGAACAGCAGTTCGTCGGAGGCGCGATAGCCCAGCGACATGCTCGAGGTGAAGGTGAAGTCGCGCAGGAAATAGATCTCCCCGTAAGCGCGGCCCTGCAAGTTGTTGCGTTTGATGTCGCGCGTGTCCATCTTCAGCGTGGCGATGATGTTCTGGCCCGAGGTTCCGGGACGGGTCGTCGTGCCGTCGGTCTGCCCCGTACCCAGGTCGTAGACCTTGTCGCCGTTTTCGTCATACTTGATTTTCCCCTCGGCATCGCGGGCGTAGACCGGAAAAACCGGCTCCCACGAACGCGCCGTGGCGAACGCCGACGAAGCAAGGCTGCTGCCCTCCAGAATGTTGTTCTGCACCGTGTGGGCATAGGAGAGGTTGGCGCCCACCTTGATCCACTTGCGGAGCTTGGTGTTGACGTTCACACGGGCGCTGTAACGCTCGAAATCCGATTCGATCACATAGGATTCGTCCTTGAGGTAACCCAGCGAGATGAAATAATCGGACTTCTCGTTCCCGCCGCTGACCGAAACGTTCGTTTCGTTGCGGAATCCGGTCTTGAAGAGTTCGTCCTGCAGGCGCTCGCTGTACATGCGCCGGGCCGACGGGTCGAGTTTGCCGGTCGCAGGGTCGATCAGGTAGGTCGACGAATATTTGTAGGGGTTGTAATTTCCGTGTGCACCCAGCACCTCCTGCGAGGCATAGAGCGCCGCGGCAGCCAGATCGCCGCCGCCCTCTTCGGGGCTTGACGCCCACTTCGTGTCGCGCATCGTGCGCCACTGCGCCTCGAGGTATTCGCCCGGATCGGTGATGATGTCATACTCGGGGACAGCGCGGGTGTTGATACCGAATCGCGTGTCGACGCTGATCGTGGGATTGTCCAGGCTGCCGCGCTTGGTCGTGATGAAAACCACGCCGTTCGCGGCGCGCGAACCGTAGAGCGAGTTGGCCGTGGCGTCCTTCGACACGGAGATCGACTCGATGTCGGCCGGGTTGATGTCGGACAGGCTGCCCTGATAGGGCGAGCCGTCGAGCACGATCAGCGCGCCGGTGCCCGCATTGAGCGAACCGACGCCGCGGACGTAGATCGCAGCGTCCGTACCGGGCTGGTTGGTGGCCGTAGTCAGCTGCACGCCGGGAACCGCTCCTTCGAGCATTTTCGAAACGGTCGAAACCTGACGCTTCGCAAGCTCCTCGCCGCGGATGGTGGCGATTGATCCCGTAAGGTCTTTTTTCGTCGTCGTGCCGAAAGCGGTCACCACGACATTCTCGATGGCCTGCGCATCTTCGTGCATCACGACTTCGACATGCGTCTTTCCGGCGACAGCCACTTTCCGGGTCTCGTAACCGATGAACGAAACCGCCAGCGTAGCGTCGGCGGGTGCGGCGATGGTGAATTTACCGTCCGTGCCCGTGGTCGTACCGGTCGACGTGCCGTCGACCATAACGGTTGCGCCCGCGACAGGCTTACCCTCCGCATCGGCAACTTTACCGGAAACCTGCCGGTTTTGGGCGAATCCATATACACAAAGCCCCAAAACGGCAATTAACGATAGTAGAATTTTTCTTACCATAAGCGTTAATTTTAATAAAATTTTAAAATAAAAAACGATCGCCCCGGATTCCGGATAATAAACTGCTGGATATAGGATAATTACAGCGTTCTGGAACGCATTTTCCGAGAAATGCCTAATAGTTTGGTATTAAGCGTGTAAGATATACGGACGACACCTCCGTGCGTCCGGGTTGTGTTACCAGATAGTTACCGGACAAGAAGGGTTAAACCGTGCCGTATAAGCTATTTGGTCCAATTGATATACCGTTTGGCAGTAACTTTATCATTACCTTTATCGCGGTTTGTTTATTGTTTAAAAAAGGTTAGGAAGGGAATGAGAAACACGTTCAAAGTACTGTTTTACATCAAGAAGAATGCGCCTTTACGCAATGGAAACACGCCGATCATGGGACGCATTACGATCAACGGACAGCGAACGCAGCTGTCCACGCAACTATCCGTGAATCCGAATCTCTGGGATGTGAGTATGGGACGGGCGGCAGGGCGCAGCGCGGTTGCCTCACATGTCAACGAACAACTCTCGCAGATTCGTTTCCACATCGAAAGATGTTACAACACGCTGTTTTACGAGCATGCCCTGGTCACTCCGAAAATGGTCAAGGAGATGTATTTCGGCAACGACCAGCGCAACGAAACGCTGCTGGCCTTCTTCAGGCATCACAACGAGGAGTTCAGCCGGATGGTGGGCATCAGCCGCAGCAAAACGACCTACTATAAATATAGGTGTGTTTACAAGCATCTCGAAAACTACGTCAACGACAAATTCAACCGCAAGGATTTGCTGTTCAAAGAACTCGACAAAGAGTTCCTGACGGGGTTCCACCACTACATCGCACAGGAGTGCGGACACAAGAAAAACACGACGTGGATCTACATGATCGCGTTCAAGCACATCCTCATGCTGGCCCGCAGCCGGGGCCACATGGCCAAGGACCTCTTCGCGAATTACAAACTGCGCAGCGAATTCGTCGCGCGAAACTACCTGTCCATGACCGAAATCCGCAAGCTGATCCGTCTGGACCTCGACGACATGACCTTACAGTTGGTACGCGATGCATTTTTGTTCAGTTGCTTCACGGGACTCTCCTACATCGACCTCTGCACGCTGACCCCGCAGCATATCCAGCAGGACGGCAAACAGCTGTGGATCAGCACCACCCGCCGCAAAACAGGATCTGCGGTCAACGTGCGCATCTTCGCGATACCGTACGCCATTCTGCTGAAATACAAACCGATGCAGCGGAATGTGCGGATATTCCGCCTGCCGAGCAACGGCTGGTGCAACATCTGCCTCGAACGCATCATGTCTCTGGCGGGCATTCCCCGGCACATCACGTTCCATTCGGCCCGGCACACCTTCGCCACGACGATCACGCTTTCGCAGGGAATGGCGATCGAAACGATCAGCAAGCTGCTGGGGCATAAGAATATACGGACTACGCAGATTTATGCGACCATCACCCACTCGAAACTCGACGGTGACATGGAGCGGCTCTCGAAACGCCTCGATACGCTGTACCGCGATACCGACCTGGAAAAAGTCCGGGAGCGCCTTTGAGGACCGATTCACATATACGCAGAAGTTCACGCAGCTAACACATTCGCTCAAAACACCCGAAAACACCCGAAAAAGGGGATTACAATTTGTAATCCTCTTGAGATGATATTTTCAAAATCGTAACCGTTATCGACCAATCTTCTACACATATGTTATATTGGTAAATTATTTTAATAATTTATTTGTAAACGAGTTAGCAATTTCATACCTTTGCTTGTGAACTTTTTATTTTAAAAAAACTATTAGATTAACGCTTATGGTAAGAAAAATTCTACTATCGTTAATTGCTTTATTGGGGGGGGGAATATTACTCTCGCTGGCCCAGAGTAAGCAAATTTCCGGAACAGTCACCGGTCCCGACGGGAAACCGGTCGCCGGAGCAACGGTTATGGTCGACGGCTCGCATGTCGGCACGACCTCAAACGGAGACGGTAGCTTCACCATCACGGCTCCCGGAAACGGATCGCTGGTCGTATCCTTCATCGGCTATGAAACCCAGAAGGTGGCCATCGGAGGCAAGACCCGAATCAACATCTCGCTCAAAGAAGACGCACAGGCCATCGACGACGTGATCGTAGTGGCCTTCGGTACAGCCAAGAAAGACGCCTTCACCGGAGCGGCGAAGGTGATCAAATCCGACGATCTGATAAAAACGCAGTCTTCGAACGTCGGGGATGCCCTCGTCGGCAAAATCGCCGGCGTGCAGTTCTCCTCCGCCTCGGGCCGTCCGGGTTCCGGTCAGAAGATTTACGTGCGCGGCTACGGTTCGATGAATGCCAAAAACGACCCGCTCTGGGTTGTAGACGGCGTGCCCTACGAAGGCGACATCAATAACATCAACGCTGCCGACATCGAGTCGATCAGCGTCCTCAAGGACGCCGCGTCGAACGCCCTGTACGGCTCCCGCGGCGCGAACGGCGTAATCATGGTCACGACCAAGCGTGCGAAGGCCGGCGAGGCCACCGTGACTTTCGACGGCAAGTGGGGCATCAACACCCGTGCATTGCAGACCTACGACATCGTGGAGGATGCGGGCGAATACTACGAGATGCACTACAAGTCGCTGTACAACTATTACACGCTCGACCAGAAGTACACTCCCCTGGCCGCCAACATCGCCGCCAACAAGCTGCTGACGTCGAACGATCCCGGCGGTCTGGGTTACAACGTCTTCACCGTGCCCGACGGCCAGAACCTCATCGGCGACAACGGCCGTCTCAATCCGCGTGCAAAGCAGGGCCGCCTGGTAACCGACGCCAAGGGCCAGCAGTTCTACCTGCAACCCGACAACTGGCTCGACGAAATCTACAAATCGTCGTCGTTCCGTCAGGAGTACAACGTCAGCGTTTCCGGCGCGACGGACCGCGCCAATTTCTTCGCATCGCTCGGCTATCTGGACAACACGGGTATCGTCGACGGTTCGAGCAACGAGCGCTACACCGCCCGTCTGCGCGCGGACTACCAGGCCAAAAAGTGGCTGAAAGTCGGCGGTAACATGTCCTACACCCATTTCGTCTGGAACAACGGCAACAAAACCAACGACGACGGCGACGGTCAGGGCGAAGGCAACGCCGACGGCGGAAACGCATTCGCCACGGCGATCCGCATGGCGCCGATCTATCCGGTCTACATGCGCGACGGCAACGGCAACATTATGATCGACGAGTACGGATTCAAGATGTACGATACCGGCGACGGCCGCAACGGCGGCGCACTGCGCACCAACGGCGGCAAGAGCAACGACCTGCAGGACATTCAGCTCAACAAATACATCAACGAGGGCAATGCCTTCATGGCCAACGGTTTTGCCGATTTCTCCCTGTACAAGGGCCTGAAACTGACCCTCAACGGAAGCGTGTCGCTCGACGAAACCCGCGGTACGGAGGTGTCGAACCCCTACTACGGACAGTTCGCCGAATCGGGCGGCGCCGTTTTCAAGAGCCACAGTCGGGAGATCGCCTACAACATGCAGCAGCTCCTGACCTACACCAACACCTTCGCCGACGTCCACAACCTCGACCTGCTCTTCGGCCATGAAATGTACAACCGCAAATCCTACGGTCTGTACGGCTCGAAGACCATGATGTTCTCGCCGGACAACACCGAACTCAGCGGCGCCGTCGTCGACTCGTCGCGGTCGGGTTCGTCGGTTCTGGAGTACAACAACGAGGGCTACTTCTTCCGCGGACAGTACGACTACGACAACCGCATCTATTTCTCGGGATCGTACCGCCGCGACGCATCGTCGCGCTTCCACCCCGACCACCGCTGGGGCAACTTCTGGTCGCTCGGCGCAGCCTGGATCATCAACCGCGAGAGCTGGTTCAACGCTTCGTGGGTCAACATGCTGAAGGTCAAAGCATCGTACGGTTCGCAGGGTAACGACAACCTCGGATCGAAAGCGGAATCCTACTACCGCTATACCGACTACCGCGAGATCCTGAGCAGCGGCGACGGCGTTACGAGCGTACTCTACCAGAAAGGCAACCCCGACATCACCTGGGAGACCAACGCCAACCTCAATGTCGGCGTAGAGTTCGGCCTCTGGGACAACCGTCTGTCGGGTAGCATCGATGTCTTCAACCGCAAGACCACCGACATGCTGTTCGAGCTGGCCACTCCGATCGAGTCGGGTTACACGACCATTTTCACCAACATCGGCGACATGGTCAACCGCGGTCTCGAAATCGAACTGAACGCAGACCTGATCCGGACCAAAAACCTCGTGTGGGACTTCTCGCTCAACATGACCCACTACAAGAACAAGGTGACCCACCTGCCGGAGCAGTTCAAAAACAACACGACGGCCGACGGCAAACACGTGGGCCGCTGGCAGAGCACCAAATTCCTCACCGAAGGGGAATCCGTCTTCTCGTTCTACGTTCCGACCTACGCGGGAGTAGACCCCGAGACCGGAAAATCGCTGTGGTACACCTACAAGACCGATGATGCCGGCAACAAGGAGCGCATCAAGACCTCCGATTACTCGGTGGCCTCGCAGGAGGGCCGCGAAATGCACGGAGATGCCCTGCCAGACGTTTACGGCGGTTTCGGCACGTCGCTGCGCTTCTACGGCGTCGATTTCTCGATCGGCTTCACCTACCAGCTCGGCGGCCAGGTTCTCGATCAGGGCTACATGTTCTACATGGACTCCCCGGCAGGAACGTCGACCGGAAACAACTACCACCACGACCTGCTCAATTCGTGGACTCCCGAGAACTCCGGTTCGAACATTCCGCGTTTTGCTTACAACGACTCGAATCAGGCAGCCGTCTCGGACCGTTTCCTCACCAGCGCATCGTACCTGAACATCCAGAACATCACGCTCGGATATACGCTGCCCAAGCGTATCACGCGCAAGTTCCTCGTCGAGAATCTGCGTATCTACTTCGCCTGCGACAATGTATGGTACTGGTCCAAGCGTCAGGGTCTCGACCCGCGTCAGGCCATCAACGGAATCACGAACCCGTACTACTACGCCCCGATTCGCACCTTCTCGGGCGGTGTAACCGTAACGTTCTAATTTGTTAAACGACGAATATTATGAAAATGAACAACATACTGAAAACAACGGCGCTGCTTCTCGGTTCATCCGTGCTTCTTTCGGGCTGTATCAAGGAGACCTTCCCCGAAAGCGGATACGCCACCAGCGATCAGACTGCCGAATCTCCGTTCGCAAAGGAGGGTCTTATCACTGCGATGCCGACGGTGCTCATCACCAACTATACAGACCTCGGCGAGCACATCGACTTCGGCTACCCGGGCATCTTCGGCGCCACCGACCGCATGGTCGGCGAGGTGTTCCCCGTCAGCGGCAACCTGCCGGGCGGCAACCAGTACTACGACCGCTGGCAGGCATGGCTCTATCCGGGCAACTCGACCGGATTGGCAGCAAACGGCTGGGCGTCCCCGTTCTTCTACACCAACTATTACAAGTTCATCTTCACGGCCAATGAGGCCATCGACATCGCAAACCAGAGCGAAGGCGCAGAGGAGATGATGGGCATCGCCAAGACTTTCCGCGCGCTCTGCTACCTCGACCTGGCCCGTCTCTACGACGCGCTGCCGGCCAAGGCTCCCGAACGTCCCGCCTACGAGACCGAGCTGGAAGCCGTCAAGGGGCTGACCGTTCCCATCGTCCGGGAAGATACGAGCATGGAGGAACTGGAGAACAACCCGCGCGTATCGCGTGAGGAGATGTTCAAGTTCATCTTCGAGGACCTCAACACCGCCGAGACCCTGCTGGCCAACTATACGCCGGCGACGAAAAACCTGCCCTCGCTGGCCGTGATCTACGGACTCAAGGCCCGCGCCTACCTCTGGCTGGGCGGCTTCACCGAATCGTATGCGGAAGTTCCGACCGGCGACGCCGCTTACCGTCTGGCCGCCGAATACGCCCGCAAGGCCATCGACGCTTCGGGCTGCACGATTATGACCGAAAGCCAGTGGCTCGACCCGAAGACCGGGTTCAACACGGTCAATTCGTCGTGGATGTGGGCCATGATCCAGACCACCGACACCGTGCTCAACAACCTGCTGTCGTGGTCGGCCCACATGGCGACCGAGGCTATCTGGGGTTACGGCTACGGAGCGCAGCCGGGTATCTCGGTATTCAGCTACAACCGCATTTCGTCGGGCGACTTCCGCAAAAAGAGCTTTGTCGGAGCCGACCGCTCGTTCGACGCCATCGCACCCTATACGACCCTGACCGAGGAGGAGTTCGCAACGATAGCCCCCTACGCATCGTTTAAGTTCCACGCGGCCAACGGCGAAAAACGAAACTATTCCACGGGTAACGTGACGAGCATCCCGATGATGCGTGTCGAGGAGATGTACCTGATCGAGGCCGAGGCTACGGCGCACTACGACGCCGCCACCGGCAAGTCGCTGTTGCAGTCGTTCATGGCCAACCGCGATCCGGCCTATACGGTTCCGGCGGCCAACGACCTGATCGACGAGATCATTTTCCAGAAGCGGATCGAGTTCTGGGGCGAGGGCGTCATCTTCTACGACCTGAAGCGTCTGAACATCGGCATGCACAACGGCGACACCGGCACGAACGCTCCCCCGATGGCCCAGCTTTCCACGGACGGACGCGCCCCCTGGTGGAACTGCGTGTTCCCGCTGAACGCCGTACAGCAGAATAAGGCGCTTTCGGGCAAGAACAACCCCAACCCGACCCAAACGGTCAAGTCTGTAAAATAAAAAACATCGCTATTTATGAAAAGTATAAAAATATTCTTTCTGGCGACTGTCGCCATCGTCGCGGGGCTGTTCACGGCCTGCAGCGACGATGACTTCAAAGCAGGTCCCGAGGTCGACGGCGCACAGGTCTACTTCCCCGAGAATGTGACCACCCAGCATAGCATCAGCGACGACGTCTCCTCCATCGCCATCCCGGTAAAACGCATCGCCAAGGACGAGGCGCTGACCGTAGCGGTTCTCGCCAGCGACGAGTCGGGTCTGTTCACCATTCCGTCGTCGGTATCGTTCGCAGCCGGCAAGGAGACTTCCGAACTGCTGATCACCTTCGACCGCACCAAACTCGAAGACGGCAAGGAATACCCCCTTTCGTTCCTGATCAACGACGAGGACAACACGACGCCCTACGGCAACCGTTCGCTCGACATCATCGTCGCCCCCTGGCCCTGGGTGAAACTGGGAACCGGAAAATTCCGCGACGACTATCTTTGCAGCATGTTTAACGGCGGAAATCCCGAAATCGAGGTCACGATCCACGAGCACAAATCGAAGAAGGGCATCTACATGATCGAAGAGATGTACGGCTGGCCGCTCCTGACCGAATTCTTCGGAGGTTCGCAGGAAGAGATCGAGTCGCAGGTCAAACTGACCTATACTCCGGTCAACATCACCATCGATTGCAGCGACCCGACGAAAGTGGTCATGCCGCGTCAGTTCACGGGAATCATCGATCAGGACCCCAGCTATGGCAATTATGAAATCGCCATGCTCACGGGCGGAGAAGGTACGCTGGTAAACGGCGTGATCACGTTCCCCCAGGAGGCCCTCGCATTCGTTTGCGGCGCCGGCAGCCTCAAAGCCAATAAGTCCGGACTGTTCCGTATCCTCCTGCCCGGCGCCGAATTGACCGACTATACGCTCTCCGCCGTATACGACGGCATGAAGGTCAGCGCCGACGGAGAGACGGCGAGCGCCGTCATCAACTTCACCTACGGCGCCGACGTTACGAACATCCGCTATGTTCTCGTCGAAAATGAATTGACCGAGGCCGAAACCGCTACGCTTGTCGCAGCGATCGCCGACGGATCAGCCGAAAACATCAACGAGTTGCAGGACTTCACCATAGGCGGCGAGAAAGTCTCCGCCGAAGCCGTACTGCCTGGACCCGGAACCTATACCGTAGTCGCCCTGCCCCTTGACAAAGCGCAAAAACCGGTTTCCGGCGAAGCTTCCGCAGCATCGTTCTACTTCCCGGGCATAGGAGGGACCTCGGTCCCCAACGACATCGCCGGCTCGCTCTATAAAGTCAGCGCCTATCCCGATGCCGCAGCATATGTATCGAAGTATCCCGATTACTCATCGGCCGTGTACGAGATCACCGGCACGGAGATGAAGAAGATCAAAACCTACTTCAACAAAACTTCCATAATCGACAATATCGAGATTCAAACCGGAGGCCTGACCCTGCAGGATGTAGTCGATAAATACGGTAAAGAACTCAATGCCGATGCGATGGAAGAACTTGCAACGACCGGAAAGTATTGGGACATAATGATCAATCTGACACCGGGCGCATCCTATACGCTGGTTGTCGAAGCAACGAACAACTACGGCAAGAAAAAACTGATCGTGTGCGAACCGTTCGTGACGGACATACCGCCCTATACCGGAGAGTTGATCATCGGGAAATACGGCATGTCCTACGCGGCCAGCGCGGAAAACACGTTCGAAAATGTATTCGAGGTAATACCTACCGTCGGAAGCAACACCGAATTTTTCGTGAAGGATTTCGCCGTAGAGGACGGCACCCAATGGTACGCAACCTATGACTCGGCCAAGTCGACGCTCACGATGAGCGGCGTGCAGCTCGGCCGGGAGGACGACGGCAACCTGCTCGGCAAATTCACGGAGGCGCTCACTCCGGACCAGTCCCGCGGTTACGGTATCTTCTCGTTCGCAACCGAAGAGAGCGAAGGCAGCGATCCGATCGTATTGACGATCGATCTGGCGTCGAAACAAGTTTCAGCGCTGACGACCGACGTCGAGGCTCCCGTTGCTGATTTCACCGTCAACGAGATCATCGGAGTCTTGGCGGCATACTATACCGACGGAACAACCATCACGAAGCAGAGCGGAACGACATCCGCAGCATCCGCAGCCAAAGTTCAGAGCGTCCGCACGAAGATCCCGTTCAGCAGCGTCCGTGTTCCGGGCCACATCGGGAAGTCGCTCGACAGCCGCGGCCTCCAGATGAACACCACATTCGTCAGGAACAGCGATAACACGAACCACGGCGTCCGCACGTTGAGCGTGAAGACGGCGAAATGTGAGCCGCTGCCGAAACAGATCGGCCGCCGCGCCGATTTCAAAATCCGCGAAAACCTCCCGGTTTTGAAATAACCGACGCATATTGTTCCACACGACCCGACACAGTCCGAGCGACCGTGTCGGGTTCTGTGGTCCAATGAAACGAAACACCGGTCACGACATGCACTAATATTAGGATTATAAGATTATGACAAGGACAACAACTTTATGGAGCCTGCTGCTCCTGTCTGCGGCGCTCTCCCTGGGGTCGTGCACCAAGGATGCGACGGAGCAGGCGACGGGTCCCGAACCGGAAGCGAAAGCGGCCTCCAAACTCGTATTCTCGTCGGAGAACGCCGTCAGGGGCGAACTGCTGGTCTGCTTCGGCGAAGAGGCCGTAGCGGGCATCGAATCGTCGGTCATGCAGGTTACGCGTTCGGGCGGCGTCGCCACCCGTTCGGGCATCGCCGATTTCGACGCCGTGCTCGGCAGCATCGGGGTAAAGGCGTTACAGCGTCTGTTCCCGGTAGACGAACGGAACGAGGAGCGCACGCGCGCCGCCGGCCTGCACCGCTGGTACGTCGTGGAGTTCGACGCCGCCGCCGATCTCGACAAGGCGGCCCTCGACATGGCCCGGATCGCCGAAGTGAGCAAGGTGGAATTCAACCAGCAGCTGATGCACGTGCACGAAGGCCGGGTCATCCCGCTGGCCGAAACCGGCGCTGCGCCGCAGACCCGTGCGGCCGTCGGGTTCAACGATCCCCACCTGGGCAAACAATGGCACTACATCAACACCGGCGACAAGTCGATCTATTCGAAGATCAAGGCGGGAGCCGATGTCAACTGCGACGAGGCTTGGAAGCTCTGCACGGGCGACCCGCGCGTTATCGTCGCGGTCGTGGACAACTGCGTGCAGTGGGACCATCCCGACCTGGCCGCCAACATGTGGACCAACACCGCCGAGCTGAACGGCTCGGAAGGCCGTGACGACGACTCGAACGGCTATGCCGACGACATACACGGGTTCAACTTCGTCGACAATACGACGCTGACCATCAGCACCAAAGGCGATGCACCGGACCACGGCACGCACGTGGCAGGAACGGTCGCAGCCGTGAACAACAACGGCACGGGCGTCGCAGGCATCGCAGGCGGCTCGGGCAAAAACGACGGCGTGAAGATCATGTCCTGTCAGATTTTCCACGACAAAGACGGCGGCGACGCGGCCACGTCGGCCAAGGCCATCAAATACGCCGCCGACAACGGCGCGGCGATCATCCAGTGCAGCTACGGCTACCCTGCCGGCTCGGTAACCTCCGATGCGGCCTATTCCAGCGGCGCCAGCGCCGAGAAGCAGGCCATCGACTACTTCATCGCCAAACAGAACTGTGCGGCCGTCAGCGGCGGACTGGCCATATTCGCCGCCGGCAACGACATGACCGGCATGTCGAGCTACCCCGGCGCTTACCGCGACTACATCTCCGTAACGGCCATGTCGTGCGACTACACCCCGGCCTACTACACCGACTACGGCCCCGGCTGCAACATTGCGGCTCCCGGCGGCGACGCCTACCAGTCGTATCTGGAAAACATAAAGACCGGAGCGTCCGAGGTGTTATCGACCGTCAACGGCGGAAAATACGGCTACATGCAGGGCACGTCGATGGCCTGCCCCCACGTTTCGGGCGTGGCAGCGCTCGGGCTGTCCTATGCGCTGCAACTCGGCAAGACCTTCACCCAGAACGAATTCACGACGCTGCTGCTGACATCGGTAAACGACATCAACCAATACTGCACCGGAACGAAACAGTATTTCACCGACAAGGGCAGTCTGGCGACGCTCGACCTGTCGCAGTACAAAAAGGGGATGGGCACGGGTTACATCGACGCCTATCAGGTGCTGATGAACGTCCGCGGCATCACCTGCATCCCGATTCCCGTCGGCAGCCAGTACACGCTGAACCTGCAACCGTACCTCGGCGGCGGAAATCTGGACCTGAAGATTACGGAAATCTCCATTTCGGCCGAAGACATGAACCGGCTGGGCATTTCGGCGAACCCGACCATATTCGCCAACCAGATCATCCTCAAGTGCACCAAACCCGGTTCGGCGGTGGTCCGGATCAAGCTGCTCGCCGGAAACGGCAACAACAGCGGAATGAACGGCATGCCGATCACGAAGGAATTCGCCTTCATCGCACGTGAGGTTCATTCCCAGAACGGAGGTTGGTTATAAAACAAGGACACATTATGAAAAGCATCAAACTGTTATTGATCGGCCTCGCCGCGGCGTTCGCGCTGACCGGGTGCGGCGATTCGTCCAAGGATACGCCCGAACCCGAGGGCGACGGCAACGTCGTCGGCAGCTGGCATCTGGTTTCGTGGAGTTCGCTCCAGTCCGCCGACGTCTACCTCTCGTTCAGCGAGTCCGGTTCGTTCGACATCTACCAGCGGCTCTACAAGCCCGAATACGTCCACCTGGACGGCACGTATTCCTACGACAAACCCACGCTCAGCGGCCGGTACAGCGACAACACCCCGTGGGGAAGCGCCTCGTACCGGGTTTCGTTCAACGCGGACGGAACACGGATGACGCTGACCAGCACTTCGAGCACGAGCGACGTCTCGGTCTTCGTCAAGGCCGAAATCCCGTCGGAGATCATCTCCGGCGCGCTGGAGTCCACACCCCAAAGCAGGGCCGAAGATATGCCGCGGTTCCTCTGAACCGCCGTCCTGCCGGCATGCGCCGCAACCCTTCACCGGGTTGCGGCGTTTTGTTTCCGGGCGAAGGCCGCGCCGCGCACGGGACTCTTCCGCACCCCGGCATGCAACTTGCCGGAGCAATAAAAAAGCCGGCAGTAGCGCCGGAAAAATATTTTTCGTAAATTTGTGCCAAAACAAAACAAAAAAGGTTTATGGCAATTACCGAAATACTTCCCGGCATCCACTACGTCGGGGTCAATGACCGCACCACCACGCGCTTCGAAGCCCTCTGGTCGCTTCCGATGGGCGTGTCGTACAACGCCTATCTGGTCGCAGGCGAAAAGATCGCCCTGATCGACACCGTCGAAGAGTCCTTCGGCAGCCGCCTCGAAGCCAACATCCGCGAGGCCATCGGCGAAAGGAAGATTGATTATCTGGTCGTCAACCACATGGAACCCGACCACTCGTCGTCGATCGCGGCGCTGCGCCGCATCTATCCCGACATCGAGATCGTCGGCAATGCCAAGACGCTCCAGATGATCGAAGGGTTTTACGGCATCGCCGGGGGCACGGTCGAGGTCAAGGAGGGCGACACGCTCGATCTGGGCGGCAAGACGCTGTCGTTCCACATGATCCCGATGGTGCACTGGCCCGAGACGATGGTCACGTGGTGCGCCGGCGACCGGACGCTCTTCTCCGGCGACGCCTTCGGCACGTTCGGGGCGCTCGACGGCGGCATCACCGATTCGCAGGTCGAGACCGACCGCTACTGGGACGAGATGCGCCGCTACTACGCCTGCATCGTGGGCAAGTACGGCGGTCCCGTGCAGAAGGCGCTCCAGAAGGTCCGCACGCTGCCCGTCGGGACGATCTGTTCGACGCACGGACCCGTATGGCAGCGGCAGATCGCAAAGGTTCTGGATATTTACGACCGTCTGAGCCGCTACGAAGGCGAACCGGGCGTGGTCGTGGCCTACGCCTCGATGTACGGTAACACGGAGCAGATGGCCGAGCGCATCGCGCGCGAACTGGCCTCGCGGGAGGTCGGCCCGATCCGGGTCTACAACCTCTCCTACGCCGACCCGTCGGTGGTCCTGCGCGACGTTTTCCGTTTCGACACGCTGATCGTCGGCGGCCCGACCTACAACGGCAACCTGTTCCCGCCCGTGGCCGAACTGCTCGACCGCATCGCCGCGCGCGGCATTCCCCGGCGCAGATTCGGCTGGTTCGGTTCGTTCTGCTGGGCCGGAGCCTCGGTGCGCCTGCTCGCGGAGTTCGCCCAGAAGATGAAGTGGGAACCCCTGTGCGATCCCGTGGAGATGAAACAGGGCTACTCGCACGAGATGTGCGATCCCTGCGCAACGCTGGCGGAGGCTGTCGCCGGATGCAGGTGCGGAAAATAGAACGACGCAGGGGCGGTCTTCGGACCGCCCTTTTTCGTGCTGCGGCGGGGATATTTCGAAAAAAAGACTATATTTACATTCCGAAAGAAAAAAACTCCAGGAATTATGATGAAAATTGCAATCGTGGGAACGGGTTACGTAGGACTCGTATCGGGGGCCTGCTTCGCCGAAATGGGACTCGACATCACCTGCGTGGACATAGACGCCGAAAAGATAGAGGGTCTGAACGCAGGCGTTATCCCGATCTACGAGCCGGGACTTGAGGAGCTTGTGCGGCGCAACGTGGAGGCGGGACGCCTGCACTTCACCACCGACCTCACGGAGTGCCTGCCCCATGTCGAGGTGGTCTTCTCGGCCGTCGGAACCCCGCCCGACGAGGACGGTTCGGCCGACCTGAAATACGTTCTCGACGTGGCCCGCACCTTCGGTCGCCACATCCGGAAATACACCGTGCTGGTCACCAAGAGCACCGTCCCCGTGGGCACGGCGCAGAAGGTGCGCGCCGTGATCGAGGAGGAACTCGAGAAGCGCGGCTGCAAGGTCCCGTTCGACGTCGCCTCGAACCCCGAATTCCTGAAGGAAGGTGCGGCGATCAAGGACTTCATGTCGCCCGACCGCGTGGTCGTGGGCGTCGACAGCGAACGGGCGCGCAAGCTGATGGCCAAGCTCTACCGGCCGTTCCTGATCACCAATTTCCGTGTGCTGTTCATGGACATTCCCTCGGCCGAGATGACCAAATACGCAGCCAACGCCATGCTCGCGACGCGCATTTCGTTTATGAACGAGATCGCCAACCTGTGCGACCGCGTGGGCGCCGACGTGGAGATGGTCCGCAAGGGCATCGGCTCCGACGCCCGCATCGGCAACAAGTTCCTCTACCCCGGCTGCGGCTACGGCGGTTCATGCTTCCCGAAGGACGTGAAGGCGCTGGCCCACACGGCCCGGGAACACGGCTACACGATGCAGGTCATCGAGGCCGTCGAGCGGGTCAACGAGCAGCAGAAAGGGATTGTTTTCGAGAAATTGCAGACCGCGTTGGGCGACCTGCGGGGCAAGGTCGTCGCAATCTGGGGGCTGGCCTTCAAACCCGAGACCGACGACATGCGCGAAGCTCCGGCAACGGTGGTGATCGGCCGCCTGCTCGATGCCGGAGCCGAAGTGCGGGCCTATGATCCCGTGGCGATACCGGAAGCGCAGCGCCGGATGAAAGACAAACCGATCCGTTACGTCCGGACGATGTACGAGGCCGCCGAAGGCGTCGACGCTGTGGCCCTCCTGACCGAATGGAAGGAGTTGCGCATGCCCGACTGGACACAGCTGCGCGCGACGATGCGGGGCGACGCGGTCGTCGACGGCCGCAACATCTTCGACAAAGCGGAGGTTGAAGCGGCGGGATTCCGCTACTTCGGCATCGGAAAATAAAAAACCGGCCCGCTTTCCGCGGGCCGGCTCTCTTTCGGATCACAGCATCGGAACCACCGTCACGTAGATCGCTGCGATGATGGCCGACGTGATGACGCCCATGATATTGGCTCCCAGCGCGTCGGGCAGGATCATCGACGAAGGGTTGTCATGCGCGACGATCTTCTGCGCGACCTTGGCCGTCGTGGGCACGCAGCTGACGGCGGCGATACCGATGACGGGGTTGAAATTGCCCCGCTTGAAGAAATACATGAGGTAACCGCCCAAAATGCCCCCGATGCCCGAGATCAGCAGGGCAAGAATCCCCAGGACGAGCAGTTTGAGCACCGTGGGGTCGAGCAGCGTGTGCGCGTCGCACAGCACGCCCAGCAGGATTCCCAGGAAAAACGTCGAACCGTAGAGCATCGGTCCGCTGATGAAATCGTTCACATGCTTGAGTCCCGACTCTTTGATCACCACACCGATGAAGAGCGAGAAGAAGAGCGGAGCGGCCACCGGGAAGAGCAGGCACAGGATCACGCACATCACCACGGCGAACGAAATCTTGGTCGCGGCGCTGTACTGCTTCACCGGTTTCTTCGCCGGTTTCATCTTGATGGCGCGCAGACGCTTGGGGACCATCGCCCGCACCAGGTAGGGATAGCCGCCGTAGGTCAGGCCGAGATAGAGATAGGCGACGACGGTGATCGGCACGAAGATCTCCTTCGAGAGGTTGAGCGAGGTGAAAAGCACCATCGGCCCGTCGGCCCCGCCGACCATCGCGATCGAGGCACTGTCGCTGGGACTCAACCCCATCGAATAGGCGATCGGCAGCACGGCGAACGTGCCCAACTCGGCGCACAGCGCGAGGAACATGCTCTGCAAGGGCTTCGCCAGCACGAAATTGATGTCGAGCATCGTCCCGATGCCCATGAAAATCAGACAGGCTATCAGTCCGTTGCTGAACGTGAAGGTGTAGATCGGTTGCAGGAAGTCGATCTGCAAAATGTTCATCAGCTGGTCGGTTTCCGTGACCATGGGGTCCAGAAACAGGTTGCCATGCATGCCGCCCGGAAAAATCAGCACCCCGGCATTCACCGCCGCCATGCCCAGCCCCATCGGAATCATCACCAGCGGTTCGAGCACACCCCTGCGCCCCAGGTAAACCAACAGGATACCCAACAGGATCAGCCCGATACGCGCATACATGATCGCGGAATCGGCTTGCAGCAGGGTCGAGATGCCCTGGAAAATATTGCCCAGATCAAACCGTTCCATGGTGCAGCTCGTATAAACGGGTCATCTCGCTGTCCTGCCGTGCGGCATCCCCAGGGGTGCCGAGGTGGTATTCGGCCAGAGCGTCCATCGCATGGTCCGCATCCGGATCGGCGGAAACGTCCCCGCCGATCCGGGCGACCGAACGGATGTAGCGGTCGGTACGCGCAATGTCCATGCGGTAGGCGCGGCCCCATATGCGGCCTTTTCTCAACAGCGCGGAGATCTCCGTTCCGTTAAGCCGGGAGAAGAAAAACGTCATCAGTTTGAGTACGTACGCGAAGGCCATTCCCACGATAAACGTGAAGCCCATCATCAGCGACGTCTCCCCGATCATATGCATCAAATCCATTTTTTTACATTCGTCAAAGTTTTGCCATTGGGTGTGCCGGAACATTCTGCGCATGCGGCAAAGCATGCCGAACGTCGTTCGCCGCACCGGCGTCGGTGCGACAGCCCGGAGTCCGCACACGGAAATCCGACGTACGATGCACGGACGGCATCATACGCTTGAAAGCGAAAGGATTTGACGGCTAAATGACCAGAACGCCGAACCGGAGGTAGTCGGCGCGATGGAAAGGCAGGGCGGTCTGCCCGCCGCGCAATAAAGAAGAGACGACGTATTTCGTGCAGCAGCCCTGCGCCAGCGGGAAATGCCGCCCGGAGCAGACGTCACGGTCGCCGCCCGACACCCGCTGCGGACCTTCCACCGGCTTGCGCAGCTACCGCACGGGGCAAGGCACGGCCGTCCGGACGGTCTCCGTCGCCACGCAGTCCCCGTATTTGAAACCGGCAAGGAAACATTCCGCCGTCTGCCGGACCGCAGCCGCAGCCGGCACTCCGGACTTCGCCCCCGAATCCATGACGGACGAGAGGGAGGAGACCAGCAGAAAGAGGAATATGAAGACCGATGTTTTCATAGCGTACGGAAATACCCGTACCACAAATTTAGTACAAATCCGGAAGACAAGCAAGTTCGCGGCGGTTTTCTTTCAATTCATTTCAATTCATTTCCGGCCGGAGGTCGGACGAAGCCGTTCTCCGCCCCCGACCGGCCATGCGGGCCTGCCGGACGGGCACAAAAAAGGCCGGGAAATCCCGGCCCGGAAGGTATGGACTGCGTCTACCTGCGCACCTTGACGATGATCTTGCGCACCGTGCCCTCGCCCACCATCGGGGCGTGCCCATCCTCGGGGAAAAGCACCGTAAACTGCCCCGGACGCATCGTGTAATAGGTCTGCGGCACGTCGTCGAAGAGCTGGATGTCATTCTCGACGCTGAATTCGCCCAGCGGCTTCTTGAGCTCCCTGCGCTCGCTCCAGCCGAAGGACTCCTCCTCGCCCCGGATGAGAACCTGGATGTCGATGTACTCGTTGTGGATTTCGAGTTTGGCGTCGGGCTTCTGTTTCAGCTCGCGCTCCATGACGTTGACGTAGATGTCCTTGCCGTCGAGTTCGTGAATACCCGGTTCCATCGTCGTCCAGTCGGTCGAGGCGATCAGTTCGAAAGCCTGTTTCATGCGCGGGCTTACGCCGTAGTAAAGCGCGCTGTTTTTCAGAGAGTCTAAAATCATATTCTTTATTTGTTTTTCGGTTCTGCGTTCGTCCGCCGCCGAATTCTGCGACCCCGCGGAGCGAATACAAAGTTAACAAGATTTTTTGTTTTGACAAAGTGGCGGAAAAAGCATTATATTTGATGTCGGAACGTCTTACCGGACCGCACCCGATTCGGCTTGGACTCCACCCCGCTTTTGCGTACCTTTAATAAAAACATACCGATCATGGACTTTACGGAAATCAGACTTTCGGGCAAAACCCGTCGTGAACACGATCTGCTGGGCGAAATGGAAATCCCGGCGGAGTATTATTTCGGCGTGCAGACCATGCGCGCGGTGGAGAATTTCCACATCAGCCGCGTGCGGCTCAACTTCTTCCCGGAGCTGATCCGCGCCCTGGCCGACGTCAAGCAGGGCGCCGCGATGGCCAACCGTGACCTGGGACTGCTCGACCCGGCGATCGCCGACGCGATCATCCGGGCCTGCGAGGAGCTGCGCGCCGGGAAACTCGAGGAGCAGTTCGTCGTCGACATGGTGCAGGGCGGCGCCGGCACGTCGACCAACATGAACGCCAACGAGGTGATCGCCAACCGGGCGCTCGAACTCCTCGGCCATGAAAAGGGCGAATATCAGTTCTGCCACCCCAACAACCACGTCAACCTCTCGCAGTCGACCAACGACGCCTACCCCACGGCCGTGAGGATCGCACTGGTGCGCAGCATCGAGAAACTGGTGGCCTCGCTGCGCGAACTCATCGCGGCGTTCCACGCCAAGGGCGAGGAGTTCTCCGGCATCATCAAGATGGGCCGCACGCAGCTTCAGGACGCCGTGCCGATGACCCTCGGACAGGAGTTCGAAGCCTACGCCGCCAACCTCACCGAGGAGACCGAGCGGCTGACGGCCAACATGAAACTTTTCTTCGAGATCAACATGGGGGCCACGGCCATCGGAACGGGCATCAACGCCGACCCCGACTACGCCGGGCTTTGCACCCGTTACCTGCGCGAGATCACCGGACTGCCGCTCGTCGAGGCGTCGAACATGATCGAGGCCACGAGCGACACGGGCGCCTTCATTATGAACTCCTCGGCCCAGAAACGCCTTGCGGTGAAACTCTCGAAAATCTGCAACGACCTGCGGCTGCTCTCGTCGGGTCCCCGCTGCGGGCTGAACGAGATCAACCTCCCGCCGCGCCAGCCGGGATCGTCGATCATGCCGGGCAAGGTCAACCCCGTGATCCCCGAAGTCGTCAACCAGGTAGCGTTCCGCGTCATCGGCAACGACCTCACCGTGACGATCGCATCGGAAGCCGGACAGCTCGAACTGAACGTCATGGAGCCGATCATCGTCCACTGCCTGTTCGAGAGCATCGAAATGCTGATCAACGCCATGAACACGCTGCGCGAGAAGTGCATCGCCGGCATCACGGCCAACGAGGAGGTCTGCCGCCGGATGGTCTTTAACAGCATCGGGCTGGTGACGGCGCTCAACCCCTATCTGGGCTACGAAACGTCGAGCATGCTGGCCAAGGAGGCCCTCAAAACCGGCAAGGGCATCTACGACCTCGTACTCGAGCATAAGCTGATGAGCGAAGAGGAGTTGCACAAGGTGCTGCAACCCGAAAACATGGTCCACCCGCGCAAGAAGATCGGAGAGTGACCGAACGGAACAGCCCCGGCCCGATGAGCCGGGGCTGTTCATTCCGCCGGGCCGCTATTCCGCCAGCCCGTAACGGCGCATCAGGGGCTTCACGTCGGGCACGGCGCCGCGGAAACGCACGTACTGCGCCATCGGCTCGTCATAGCCCGCTTCGGTCAGGATATGGCGGCGGTAACGGCGCGCGGTTTCGGGATCGAAAATATCGCCCGTGCCGGTGAATGCCGCGAAGGCATCGGTGTCCAGCACCGCCGACCACGTGTAGGAGTAGTACTGCGCGGGGTAACTGCTGGCGAAGATGTGGTTGTAATAGGTCGTCCGGAAGCGTAAAGCGGTATGCTCCGGGAAGTCGTAACGTTTCAGGAACGCCCGTTCGAAAGCCGCCACGTCGCACCCTTCGACCGGCCGCAGCACGGTGTGCCATTCGAGGTCGAGCAGCGCGGTGGCATAGAAATCGGTCAGGTAAAGCCCCTTCAGGAAGTTCTCCGACTCCTTGAACTTCGCGATCAGCGCATCGGGAATCGGACGCCCCGTCTCGTAATCGCGGGCGTAGTGTTTCATCACCTCCGGCTCCCAGGCCCAATGCTCGTTCAGCTGCGAGGGCAGTTCGACCATGTCGCGCGGGAAGCTGCCCGTCACCTGTGGATACGGCCCGCGCGAGAGGAAACCCGCCAGAGCGTGTCCGAATTCGTGGAAGAGGGTCTTGACCTCGGAGGTCGACAGCAGCTTCGGCCTGCCTTCGGCCGCGCGCGAGAAGTTGCAGCTGATGGTCACCAGCGGCAGCACCTCCCGCTCTCCGGCGCACGAATACCCGCGCAGGCGCGAGCACCACGCGCCGCCGCGTTTGCCCTTGCGGACGAAGCAATCCAGATAAAGCAGTCCGAGGGGGCGGCCTTCGGCGTCTTTCGCCTCGAAGGTCAGCACGTCGGGGTGGAAAACGGGAATGTCCGTGCGCTGCGTCAGCGTGATTCCGAAAAGACGGTTGGCCACATAGAAAACGCCGTCGTTGAGCACATTGTCGAAAAGCAGGTAGTTGCGCATGCGCCCCAGTTCGGACCCGAATTTCGCCTTGCGCAGCTTGCCCGAATAGAAGGCCACGTCCCACGGTTCCAGCCGGAAGGCCGAATCCCGCTCGTATTTCACGGCGAAAGCCTCCAGTTCGGCACGCTCCGCACGCCCCTTCCCCGCGGCAGCGTCCTTGAGCGGCAGCAGCAGTTCGCGGACCTTTTTGGGCGTCCCGGCCATGTTCGTCTCCAGCGTGTAGGCGGCATAGTTCTCGTATCCCAGCATCCGGGCCCGTTCGAGACGCAGGTTGACGATGTCGACCGACAACTGGCGGTTGTCGTACTTCCCGTCCATGCAGCGCGAGGTGTAGGCCTCGTAGAGTCTCCTGCGCAGATCGCGGTTCGTGGCCGAAGCCATGACCGACGCATAGTCGCCGTTCGTGAACCCGACGGCCCAGACGCCCTGATGCCCCTGCCGGGCCGCATTGCGGGCGAAACGCTGCCGGGTCGTCCCCGCAAGCCCGTCGAGCAGACTGCTGTCCTGCACGTACAGGACGAACTCCTGGGTCGCCTGCGTGATGTTCTGTCCGTGGCGGATGCGTTTGAGCGAAATCTCGCGGTTCAGCTCCTTGAGCCGCACCTTCTGTCCGGGCGTGCAGAGCGCCCCGCCGCGGATGTAGCTCCGGTAGACCTTGCCGAGCGTCCGCAGCTGGAGCGAATCCAGCCCGGCCGCATCGCGCCGGTCGTAGACGGCCTTCACCAGGCGGAAGATCGCCGTGTCGAGCGTCACGGCGTCGTATGCCTCTCCGGTCAGCTGCGCGGATTCCAGAGAGATCCGGATGACGGAGTCGCCTCCGAAATTCGATTTCAGGTAACCCAGCACCGCGCGCGGAACGTCCAGCAGGCTGTCGGCACGGTCGAGCGGCACGACGACGTTTTCGAAAGTCGCCTCCGCGGGGTCCAGCGCCCTGATTTTCGCAATCCCGGCCTTGTAGGCGCGGATACCCTCCTCAATGGCGGGCATGATGTCGGCGGCATGGATGCGGTCGAAGCGGGGCGCCCCGTAAGGGGCTTCGGAAGGCATCAGCAACGGATTTCCGGCAAAAAGCCGGCCGGAGAAAAGGAACAGCCCACATACGGAGAGGAGGAGCGTTCTCCTTACGAGCGGAAGGGATCGGATCATGGCGAACGATTGGCTGAATTTTTCCACAAGATAGCAAAAAAATCGTTCCGGACAACACCTGCCGGCAAATTAAAACCGGCGGAAAGAGTGTCTCCGCCGGGGCATCCCGTTTTCCGGGTAATTCGTCAGGAACTTTTCCGAAGCCGCACGACGACGGGATGGTGGTCCGAATAGTCGACCGGAAGCACCTCGTAGGAGAGCGGTTCGAAACCGCCGCTCAACACGTAGTCGATGCGCAGCGTGTTGTAGAAACCGCGGAACGTATGCGAATAGCCCGACCCGCACTCACGGAAGGCGTCGCGCAACCCCCGCGCCATCGTGCGGTAGACATACGACATGGGCGTATCGTTGAAATCGCCGCAGACGATCCGCCGCGTGCGCGTCGCACCCACGACCTGCGCGATGCTGTCGACCTGCGCGGCCCGAAGCACGCTATTCTCGCGCAAACGGGTCACGATACTGCGGATTTTGGTCTCGCGCGCCGTATCCGAGAGAAACTGGTGGCTGGTGATGAACTGGTTGTCCGAAGCGTTGATGGCCGTCGAGCGCAGGTGGTTGTTGAAAACCCGCACGGTGTCCTCGCCCACAATCACGTCGGCCCAGACCGAAGACGAAGGTGTCAGCACGGTGTCCGAACGCAGGATGCGGTATTTGCTCAAAATAGTCAGCGTCGAGCCGTAGACCGAATCCGGAGCCTGCGTGCGCCCGAAGTGCGCGATCTCGTACTTCTCGCCCAGCAGCGAAAACTCCTCGGACTGCTCCGCGAGGCGGGCATTGAACTCCTGGAGGCAGATCAGGTCCGGAGCCTGCTCCTCGATCAGGCGCAGGATGTCGTCGACGCTGCTCCGGCCGTCCTCGCCGTAGAAACTGCGCACGTTGTAGCTCATAACCTTGACAGCAGCGCGGTCGAAGGCCGTCTCCGTGGCATAGCTGCGGCGGATTTCGGGACGCCAGAAGAGCGAGACCTTGAAAAGCCCCGCCACGACGACGACCAGCATCGCCCCGGCGCACACCCAGCGCCAGCGGATGATCCAGTAGAGCGTCAGCACGACCGACGCGACGTAGACCGCCGGAGCGGCCAGCCCCAGCACGGGAAAGAACCACACGCTGCCCGGATCGACATAGGGGACGAAATAGGTGAGAACCATCGTCGCGCCCACGGCCAGCGTCACGAGCGTCAGCGCCAGATCGACGAGCCGCATGACGAGACTGCGGCGCCGTTTCCCCGAAGGGCCTCCCCCGTATCCGTTATAGTAATCGGAAGCCATCGTCTAAAAACGGATCGTTCCCCGGCGTTTCCACCAATGCAGCAGCAGGAATCCCCACAGCATGCCGCCCACATGGGCGAAATGGGCCACGTTGCCCACGCCCCTCCATCCGAGGAACAGCTCGATGACGGCATAGATGATGACGAACCACTTGGCCTTCATCGGAATAGGCGGAATCAGCAGCATGATGACCGCATTGGGATGCATCACGCCGAACGCCAGCAGCAGGCCCATCACCGCGCCCGACGCGCCGACCAGCAGCAGCGGCAGCTCGCCGAACGCCAGCGCCGTGAGGTACTGGATCAGCGCCGCACCCACGCCGCAGACCATGTAGAAGGTCAGGAAACGCTGCGAGCCGAGTTCGTATTCGAGCGTACGCCCGAACATCCACAATGCGAACATGTTGAAGAAGATATGTTCGAAATTGGCATGCAGGAACATGTAGGTGATGAACTGGTAGGTATGGAAATAGGGCGTTCCCAGCGACAGGGCGCAATACTGCATGATCGTGTCGCCGACGGGCAGCAGCGCCGTGGCCATGTAAACCAGTACATTGATGATTATCAAATTCTTGACCACCGGAGGGGTCTGAAAATAGCGGTTCATGCGTTTTAATTTTTGCAAATGTAACTCTTTTTCCGCCGGATTATCCCAACTTGGCGCGCAAATCTTCCGGCGTGATCTCGGCGGTGATCGCCTTGCCCGAGGGCGAAAAACTGAAACTGCCCGTGTCGGCCAGCTGTGCGAGCAGCGCCGCGGCCTCCTCGCGCGACAAGGTCCGCCCCGCACCCTTGGCGCCGGAGCGGGCCATCACGCCGGCGATCTTCTCGCGCCGCACATCGGAGAGCGACACCGGAGTCGCAAAGGCCTGCAACAGGTCGAACAGCAGCCGGTCCACGGCGTCGGCGGGCATGTCGGCGGGCGTGCCCCTCACTTCGACGGTCCCTTCGCCGCAGAAGTCGATGTCGAAGCCCAGGGCAGCGAACTCCACGGCATTCTCCTCCAGCAGGGCGTATTCGTCGCCCGAAAGGACCAGCCGTTCGGGGAACAGCAGCTGCTGGCTCACCGACGAGCCGTTGCCCAGCATCCGGAGGTAATCCTCGTAAAGAATCCGCTCGCGGGCGCGCCGCACGTCGACCACCACGAAGCGGCCGCCCAGCAGAGCGGCGACATATCCGCCCGGCAGCGGCAGCGCATCGGTGAATTCCGGACGCTGCGGCATGTCGAACCGCTGCTGTTCGGGAGCGGCCGACGAAGGGATGAAATCCAGGGCGCTGTCGTCGAATCCGCCGCCCGAAGGGGTGATCTCGAAACCGCCTCCCGACTCGAACTCCTCAAACTCCCCGGCGTCCGCACCCGGCAGGGCGAATCCGCCCGCCGCGGCCTGCGGGAACGACGGCGCGGCGCTCCGGCCTCCGCCCGTGCGGAATCCCGCGGCAGAGTTGTCCGACACGACCCCGCCGTCGCGGTACGGCACGTCGAAGCCCGTGAAATCCTCGTTGGGATCGGGCGCCGAAGGGTCGATATACTCCTCGCGGAAAGGGTTGTAGTCGCTGTTCGACATGGCCAACGGCTCGCTGTACACGGCTCCTTTCTGCAAAACGGGAATCTCCACCGGGCTGTCCCGGTCGAAATCCATCAGCGGCACGGCGCCCGTTTTGGCCAGCGTCTCGCGCACAGCGGCGTTGACGATCTGCCACACGGCCTCCTCGTCGGCGAACTTGACCTCGGTTTTCTGCGGGTGCACGTTGACGTCGATACGCCCGGGATCGAGCGTCAGGTAGAGGAAATAGGAGGGCTGGCAGCTCTCGGGAATCAGCTTCTCGTAGGCTTTCAGAATGGCGCTCGTCAGATAGGTGCTCTTGAAAAAGCGCCCGTTGACAAAAAGGTATTGCTCCGTGTTGCGTTTCTTGGCGGCAGCCGGACGGCCGATATATCCCTCGATGCAGGCGATCGAAGTGTCGGCCTCGACCTCCAGCAGGTTCTGCTTGATGTGACGCCCCACCACGTCGACGATGCGTCCCGCCAGCGACCCGGCCTGCAACGTATAGACCGGAGCGTCGTTGGCGTAGAGTTCGAAGGCGATCTGCGGGTTACAGAGCGCGATGCGCTGGAACTCGGCCTTGATCTGCGACGCCGAGGTGGTGCTCTTGTCCAGAAAACGGCGGCGCGCCGGGACGTTGTAGAAAAGGTTGCGCACGAAGAACTGCGAACCCACGGGACACATCACCGGGTTCTGCGCCGCGAACTGCCCGCCGTTGATCTCGGTCTGCGTACCCACCTCGTCGCCGGCCTGCCGGGTGCGCAGTTCGACCTGCGACACGGCGGCGATCGAAGCCAGGGCCTCGCCGCGGAATCCGAACGTGTGCAGGGCGTAAATATCCTCCACGGCCCCGATCTTGCTCGTGGCGTGGCGGTCGAAGGCCATGCGCGCGTCGATGGGCGACATGCCACAGCCGTCGTCGACGATTTGGATCAGGTCCTTGCCGCCGTCGCGGAAGTTGACCTTCACCGAAGTCGCCCCGGCGTCGATGGCGTTCTCCATCATCTCCTTCACCACCGAGGCGGGCCGGTTGACGACCTCGCCCGCGGCGATCTGGTTGGCAACGACCTCGGGTAATAATCTGATCTTGTCTGCCATTTACTCCTCGTAATCGTTGGGAACGACCCTAATAGGCGCATAGGGATTGAACTCCTCCTCCCCGACCTGCTGCGTTTCGGTCGCGGGTGCGGTCCGCGCGCGCAGGAACACATCGGCCAGCTTCGGGTAGAGCAGGTAGATGAAAAGCAGCACCAGCACGGCCCCCGCGGCCATCTTCAGCACACGGATACGCCCCCGCTCCTCCTCGTTCGAACGCCGCGCATCCCGGGCTTCGCGCTGGGTGCGGATGTACTGTCCGGGCTGGTATTCGCGGTCGGCATCCTCGGCGCGCTCGCCGCGCAACTCGGCACGGCGCTGTTCACGGGCCTCCTTCTCGGGGTCGTAATAACGCGGGATGTAATTGAATTTGTTCGGGTGCCGTTTGAAAGGGGTAAAGCCTAACATGGTCGTTCTATTTTTTGTAAAGATACGAATATCTTCGCAATTTTATTGCATGACTCTCTTTATTGTGGTTGCATTGCGACAAGCCCCCGCCTCAGGCGGGGGTTTAGGGGTGGGTCAGATTTGCAAACGCGGCATTCCGCCGCCAATTACAAGCCGGAATCAATGTACGAACGATTGATAATGCATCCCGGATTATTACCTGAAGAAGCTTTTCATCCGTTCGAAAATATTCTGGTTCTTGACCGACTCCGCCTTCTGGAAAGAGGGCTGCGCGGCCAACTGCTCGACGAGTTTTCGCTCCTCAGCCGAGAGTTTCGACGGAACGGTGATGTCCACCACCACCAGTTCGTCGCCGCGACCGTAGCCGTTCACGTCGGGCAGTCCCTTGCCGCCCAGGCGCAGCACCTTGCCGGCATGCGTTCCCGGGGCGATCTTGATCTTGGCGCGCCCGTCCACCGTCGGAACCTCGACCGTACCGCCCAACAGGGCCGTCGTCACGGTGATGTTCAGGTTGTGGATCAGATCGTTGCCGTCACGCACCAGTTCGGGGTTGCGCTCCTCCTCGATCACCACCTGCAGGTCGCCGTTCACGCCGCCCTGACGCGCGGCGTTGCCCTTGCCCGTGACGGTGAGGACCATACCCTCGCCCACGCCGGCCGGGATCTTGATCTCCACGACCTCCTGCCCGCGCAGCGTGCCTTCGCCCTTGCACTTGTCGCACGACGCGGTGATCACCTTGCCCGTGCCGCCGCACGTGGGGCACACGCCCTGCGTCTGCATCCGGCCGAAGAAGGTGTTCTCCACCCGCGTCACATAGCCCGTGCCGTTGCAGGTCGAACAGGTCGAATAGGAATTGGCGTCCCTGGCTCCCGAGCCGCCGCACTTGTCGCAGGCGACGGTCTTGTTGATCTTGAGTTTCTTCGTAACTCCGTTGGCGATCTCGGCCAGCGTCAGACGGACCCGCACGCGGATGTCCGAGCCGCGGTTCACGCGCCGTCCCCCGCCGCCGTTCGACGAGCGGAATCCGCCCCCGAAATGGCCGCCGAAAATGTCGCCGAACTGCGAGAAGATGTCCTCCATCGAGAACCCTCCGCCGCCGAAGCCGCCGAAGCCGCCGGCCCCGCCGCCTGCCGCGCCGCTCATTCCGGCATGGCCGAACTGGTCGTAACGGGCGCGCTTGTCGGGGTTCGACAGCACGTCGTAGGCCTCTGCGGCCTCCTTGAATTTCTCCTCGGCCTCCTTGTCCCCAGGGTTTTTGTCGGGGTGGAACTGGATGGCCGCTTTGCGGTAGGCCTTCTTTATTTCGTCTGCGTTAGCGTTCTTCGCAACGCCCAGCACTTCGTAGTAATCCCTTTTTTCTGCCATGGTCTTACTCTCCTACAACTACTTTTGCGAAGCGCAGCACCTTCTCGCCCAGCATGTAACCCGTCTGAACGACGTCGATGACCTTGCCCTTCTTCTCGTCGCCGGCGGCGAACCGGGCAACGGCCTCCGAAAAATCGGCGTCGAACTCCTTGTCCAGCACCTCGATCTCGGTCACGCCCTTGCGGCGGAGCGCCTCGGTAAATTTCTGTGAAATGAGCGTCACGCCCGCCCGCAGCGCCTCCAGATCGTCGCTCTTCTGCATGGCGTCCACGGCGCGCTGCACATCGTCGCGCACAGGCAGCATCTCTAGCAGCACGTCGCGGCCCCCGGTCTGCACCAGGTCCATCTTCTCCTTGAGCGTGCGCTTGCGGTAGTTGTCGAACTCGGCTTGCAGGCGGACGTACTTGTCCTGCCACTGGGCCACGGCCTCTTCGAGCGCCTTGGCTGCGTCGGCTTCGGCAGCGGGTTCACCGTCTGCCAATGTGTCAGTCGCCTCGTCGGTTTCATCTGACACATTGGCACAAGGCTCCCCGTCGCACGACGGATAACCATCGCCGGGGGTGAACCCTTCGTCGCCGCTAACAGCCTCATTATAAACTTTTTCTTTTTTCATATCTTGTGATTTTTCAGTTTTCCTCCCCTTATTCGAACAAATTGCATACCAACCCGGCCAAGAGGCGGTCTTCAAGGGCAATGCCTGCATGCCGGGCATCGAACCGGCCTGCGCGCCACCGTCCCAAAGCCACTTCGCGGCAAGGCGGCGCTTATCCGATGATGAAAATGGCCGGGCGCCTGTTCATTTCGGGCAGCTGGCGGCGGCGCCACTCCCCGGCCGTATGGGTCTCGATCCGCTCGTCCGGAGCCGTGAGGTCCACGGCGACGGTCAGGCGCGTCTGGTCTCCGAGCGTCTGCACCAACTGCTCCATCAGCTTCACGTTGCGGTACGGAGCTTCGATGAAAAGCTGCGACTGCCCCTCCGACAGCGCACGGCGTTCGAAGAAACGGATGGCCCGGGTCCGTTCGGGCGGCTTCACAGGCAGGTAGCCGTTGAAAGCGAACGACTGTCCGTTGAGTCCCGAGGCCATCACCGCCAAAATGATCGACGACGGGCCGACGAGCGGCACGACGCGGATGCCGCGGCGGTGGCACGCCCCGACGACCGGCGCCCCGGGATCCGCCACGCCCGGCACTCCCGCCTCGGAGATCACCCCCGCCGAGCGGCCTTCGAGCAGCGGCGCGATCAGCTCCTCGATTTCGCGGCCGGCCGCGGTGTGCTCGTTCAGTTCGCGGAATTCCAGTTCGCCGATGGGCCGCGCGATGCCGGCTTTCGACAGGAAACGCCGCGCCGTGCGGGTGTTCTCGACGATGAAGTAGTCCAGCGCATCCATCACGGCCCGGTTGGCCGCAGGCAGCACGTCCCACGGCGCCGTTTCGTCCGAAATCGGACAGGGAATCAGGTATAAAATTCCAAATTCAGAATTCATAATGCATAATTAATTAGGTTCGCAGGCATAATTCTGAATTGTGAATTCTGAATTATGAATTGCGCTCCGCGCCTTATTCCTTGAGGTAGATTCGTTTCACACGCGACGAGACCGACGTCATAATCTCGTAGGGTATCGTGTCGAGCACCCGGGCCATCGTTTCGAGGTCGTTGCCCGGCTCGGCGGAGAAGACCGTCACTTCGTCGCCCTCGCCGACGCCCGGAATGTCCGTGATGTCGATCATGCAGCTGTCCATGCAGACGCGGCCCACGATCGGCGCAGGCCGCCCGGCCACACGCATCGACCAGCGTCCGCATCCCAGATGGCGGTCCAGCCCGTCGGCGTAACCGATCGGCACGGTCGCCGTCACGGTCGGCCGCAGCAATTTCCCGGCGCGCCCGTAGCCCACAGCGTCGCCCGCTTCGAGACGCTTGATCTGCACGATGCGGGTTTTGAGCGCCGAAACCGGGCGCAGGCCCGCATTGTGCTCCCAGCCGAAGCCGTAAAGCCCCAGCCCGAGGCGGCACATGTCGAACCGCGCCTCGGGGAATCGCTCGATGGCCGCCGAATTGGCCGTATGGCGGATGACGGAATAGGGCAGCGACGCGGCTACGGCGGCGCTCATGCGGTCGTAGCGCGCGATCTGCTCCCGGGTGTAGGCATCCTCTCCGGGCATGTCGGCGCAGTTCAGGTGCGAAAAGACCGACGCCACCTTCACGGCGGGCAATGTCGGCAGCACCTCGCACAACCGCCCGATCTCCCCCTCCATGAATCCCAGCCGGTGCATGCCCGTATCGAGCTTGATATGAACCGGATAGCGGGTTTCGCCCGCATGCGACACCGCATCGGCGAAATCGGCGAGCGAACGGAAACTGTATATCTCGGGTTCGAGGCGGTTGGCGATCATCTGGTCGAAACTGTCGGCGTCGGCATTCAGCACCACGACGGGCATCGTGATCCCCCGCTCGCGCAACAGCACGCCCTCGTCGGCGAACGCCACGGCGAGGTAGTCGACGCCCTGATGCTGGAGCATCTGCGCCACCTCGAAATCCCCCGCGCCGTACGAGCCCGCCTTGACCATCGCCACGAGCCGGGTCCGAAAGTCGAGCTTCGAGCGAAAATAGTTCAGGTTGTGGATCATGGCGTCGAGATCGACCTCCAGCACCGTCGTGTGGCTCTTGCGCGCCAGCGCATGCGCGAGTTTCTCGAAACGGTACTCCCGCGCGCCTTTCAACAAGACGGCACGCCCGGCCACGGCCCTGCGGCCGATGCGGGCGATGCACTCGTCGGTCGAGGCGTAAAACTCCCTGTCGCAGCCGAACAGCGCGGCGTAACGCTTCAGTTTGGGACCGATGCCGACGAGCGTGTCTATGCCTGCCCGCGCGACCATTCCCGCCACGCGGCCGTAAAGTTCGTCGTCGGTCAGCCCGCTCTGCGCGATATCCGACAGCACGAGCGTCCGGCGGCGCGACAACGCCACGTTGTGCAGGTAGTCGAGCGCCAGGGCCAGCGAGTTGAGATCGAGGTTGTAGGCGTCGTTGATCAGCACCGAGTCGTTGATGCCGTCCTTGACTTCGAGACGCATGGCGACCTCGGGAGCTTCGGTAAACGACGGCGCGGGATAGCCCATCGCCGCGCAGAACGCCTCGACGATCCGGGCGTTGCGGCGTGACGCCTCGTTGCCGATCAGCGTCTCCGGGACCTCGGGGCATGAGGCCGCGTCGCAGAGCTTCCGCCCCGCGAAACGCGAGGCGATCATGCGGCCCAGCGGCTCGTAATAACTGTGGTAAACGATGGTCTCGGCACGGTGGGCCAGAACCATCTTTTCGTCGCATTTCTGCTCCAGATTGAGGAAATTCTCCTGGTGCGCGTCGCCGATCGAGGTGAAAACCACCACGTCGGGACGGATGATGCGCTCCAGCCGCGCCATCTCCCCGGGTTTCGAAATCCCCGCCTCGATCAGCGCCAGCTGCTCGTCGCCCTCGATCATCAGCACCGACAGCGGCACGCCCAGCTGCGAATTGTAGCTCTTGGGCGAACGGTAGCACTTCATCCCCGCGGGCAGTTCCTCGGCAATCCACTCCTTGATGACCGTCTTGCCGTTCGAACCGGTGATGCCCACCACCGTTCCCCGGAACTGCGCCCGGTGATAGGCCGCCAGACACTGCAAGGCCGCAATGGCGTTTTCAACAACCACGTAACCGCACTCCGGCAGGGCTTCGAGAGGCCGTTCGACCATAAAAGCCCGCACGCCGCGCGCATACATCTGCGCCACGAACGCATGCGAATCGTGGTTCGCGCCGCACATGGCGACGAACACCGGTCCCGAGCCAAGCTCGCACGTCAGCGAGCGGCTGTCGGTCACCACCGACTGCACTTCGCAGTCCGTTCCGGAGAACCTGCCGCCCACGACGGCGGCGATTTGCGAAAGACGATATTTCATAAAATACCCAATGGTTTATCTTTTGTACTTTCATTTCCAAAAGTACGAAAATATTTACAGCTCTTTGCCGCTTTCTGGCCGTCAAAAAGACTCAAGCCGCAACATAGTCGCCGGATCTTTGTACCTTTTTTCCGCAAAAAGGTACCCAAAAACTCTTCGACGGATGCCTACACCTACAACGGCTCCGGCATCGAGTCGGAATCACTCGCCGCAAACGGCGGCGCAGGCGTAAGACGCCTGTTTTATGAGTACTTGCGCAGGACGGAATCGGAATCGCAATAACCTACCCTCGCCCCTAAAAGCGGTTTTAAACCGCCGCATGATCGCTTGGAGCGGAAAGAGATCGTCCGATGGTCCGCGCGCCCGGAGCGGGAGGCTGGCAAAGGCGTCCGCAGGCGAGGGCAGACAGCGTGCTGTTTGCCGAGCCGCCACAGCCTTTACGGCGCGTGTTTTTGGGCCGTAAAGGCCTGGTCTTACTGCGCCCGCTCAACGCGGGTCGGAGAAGACTCCCGCGAAAAGCGACATGCGGATGGTTCTGGCGCTTTTAACTTCGCTACGCTCGTTTTCCTCCTTCTGGCACGGCATAGCCCGCAAGCGGTCTCTGCTCGCGCTGCGTGCGTCGGTTGACATCAAAAGTACATAAAATTCCCGCGGGCGAAACCCGCCGTTTTCAAATCAGTGAATCATCAGATCACAATATTTTCCATTGGAAATTTGTTTTATAGGAAAATAAAATCTATCTTTGCATCGTTATTGATAGAGAACAATAAAAAACAAGATGAAAAAACTGCTCATAACCGCTTTCGCGCTGCTGGCCTTCGCCGCCGGAAGCCAGGCACAGACAAACAACAAAAACGCAAAGAATATGAAAACGATCGCATTGACCAAAGCCGACTTTCTGAAGAAGGTCGCCGACTATGAAAAAAATCCCGAGGAGTGGAAATACCTCGGTGACAAACCCGCCCTGATCGACTTCTACGCCTCGTGGTGCGGTCCCTGCAAGGCCCTCGCACCGGTGCTCGAAGAACTGGCCGCCGAATACGGGGACCGGATCTACATCTACAAGATCAACACCGAGGAGGAGCAGGAGCTTGCCGCGGCGTTCGGCATCCGCTCGATCCCCACGCTGCTGTTCATCCCGATGGAAGGCAAGCCCCAGATGGCCCAGGGCACCCTGCCCAAGGCTTCGCTCAAGGAGGCCATCGACAAAGTGATGCTGGGTAAATAATGGCACTGACGGTCGACGCCCTGCTATGCCCGCAGAACCACCGTTGCCCGCTGATCCCGATCTGCCCCGCGGGCGCGATCTCGCAGGAGGGGAACTCCCTTCCGCGGATCGACCCCGGAAAATGCATCGAATGCGGCAAATGCGTGAAACGCTGCGGCATGCAGGCGGTATATAAAGCGAAGGAACATGGACAAACTTTGTAAGATCCGCGACCTTCAGCGCGCCGTGCACCAGTTCGAAAGCGCGTTCGAAAAACGCTACGGCATCTGCCTGAACGAGGGCATGACGCTGTGCAGCCTCTCGAAAACCGGGCGTCTCTGCCCGGGAGAGCTGGGAGAACTGCTGGGACTCACGCCGTCGAACACCTCGAAAGTGCTCCGCTCGGTGGAACAGAAAGGACTGGTGACCCGCGAACTCTGCAACGAAGACCGGCGCCAGATGTACTACTCACTCACGCAACAAGGACGCGAACTGCTCGCTTCGGTCAGCTGCCGGGAGGTGGAAACACCCGAAATCCTGCGCGACTGGCTCTGCGGGTAGCACGTGACGCAACCAAACACAGCAACGGCTGTCCCTCCGGGGACAGCCGTTTGTCGTTTCGGGACGGCAGGAGCGCTATTCGAGAAAATGGTTCTCGTCGTTGAAGGCCGCGGCGAATTCGCTCAACGACTTGAGGTGGCGGCGCTGCATCGCGACGGCCCCCTCCTCGTCCTTCTCGCGGACGCAGCGCAGCAATTCGCGATGCTCGAAATAGACCTCCTCCTGCGGAACCGTGCAGACACGGTAACGCTGGTAATAACGCAGCACGTCGGGCGTGATGACCAGCAGCATCGACGCGATCACCGGATTGTGCGCCCCGCGGGCCAGCGCCTGGTGGTAGGCGAAGTCCTTCGAGACACGCTCCTCGGTATAGAATTTCGCCTCGCACTCCTCCAGCGCCCGTTCGATGTTCTCCAGATCCTCCGCCGTACGGTTGCGGGCGCAGAGCTTGATGGCCTCGATTTCGAGCAGCACACGCACGTAGACCAGCGACGCGAAGTCGTACTGTCTGATCTGGAGCGCGTCGGTGATCATGCGTTCGAGCACCTGCATCTTCTCCTGGGCGACCACCGTGCCGCTCTGGGGGAAGGTCTGGACGATGCCGTAAAATTCGAGTTTCTGAAACGCCGCACGCACATGGGCGCGGCCGACGCCCAACATGTCGGCCAGCCGCCGCTCGGCCGGGAGGCGTTCGCCCGGCTGCAAACGTCCGGAATAAAGCTCATTCTTGATGTATTTCAGGACGGTTTCCACCTGTTTGATGTTCGGCGAGTTGTTCATGGGTTATTCTTTTGCAGCACAAAGATCGCAAAAAAACCAATCAAACCAAACAATTCCGGCGATTTCGTGAACGCCCCGCAGATTCCGCTCCGCAAAGTCCCCGCCTCCGGGAAAAGCCGAAAGGCCGGATACGGGCCGCACGGCGTCCCGGAGCGCATTTTACATTTTTCAACCAGAAACCGGGTCGAGACCTATATTTTTTCCGATTCCAGCCGAATGTCTGATAAATTATCTCCAAATATTGGATTTTAATTAAATTTTCCTAAATTTGTAAAAAGTGAACCAGACCGTAAGCTCATGGCAAAACGAGAACTCTTACTCGGAGACGAAGCCCTCGCACTGGGGGCGCTCCACGCGGGACTGTCGGGTGTCTATGCCTATCCGGGCACACCCTCGACCGAAATCACGGAATACATCCAGCAGCATCCCCTGGCTGCGCAGCGCAACGTGCACCGCACGTGGTCGTCGAACGAAAAGACGGCCATGGAGGAGGCGCTCGGCATGTCGTTCGCCGGCAAGCGCGCGCTGGTCTGCATGAAACACGTGGGGCTGAACGTGGCGGCCGACGCCTTCGTCAACTCGGCGATGACCGGAGCCAACGGCGGACTGGTGGTCGTGGCAGCCGACGACCCCTCGATGCACTCGTCGCAGAACGAACAGGATTCGCGCTTCTACGGGAAATTCGCCCTCGTGCCGACCTTCGAGCCTGCGGACCAGCAGGAGGCATACGACATGGCGAAGGCCGCCTTCGACCTCTCGGAGCGGTTCCGGATTCCGGTGCTGATGCGCCTGACGACCCGCATGGCCCATTCGCGGGCCGTGGTCGAGACGGGCGAAGCGCGCGCCGAAAACCCGTTGAGCCATCCCGAACAGCCCCGCCAGTGGGTGCTGATGCCGGGAAACTCGCGCGTGCGATACCAGACGCTGCTGGAGGATTACGCCCGGCTGGAAGAGGAGTCCGCCGCCAGCCCGTTCAACGCCTATACGGAGGGTCCGGACAAACGGCTGGGCATCGTCGCCTGCGGCATCGCACACAACTACCTGATGGAGAACTACCCCGACGGATGTCCGCACCCGGTGCTGAAAATCGCGCAGTACCCGCTGCCCCGCACGCTGGTGCGCCGTATCGCCGCCGAGTGCGGCACGCTGCTGATCCTCGAAGAGGGCCAGCCCGTCGTGGAAGAGATCGTCCGGGGCGTGCTGCCCAATCCCGTGGCGATCCGCGGACGCCTGACCGGCGAACTGCCCCGCACCGGGGAGCTGACGCCCGACAGCGTGCGCGCGGCCCTCGGCATGGCGCCCCGCCGGACGCACGCCGCAAGCGGAATCGTCGTACCCCGCCCGCCCGCGCTCTGCCAGGGATGCGGACACCGCGACATGTACACAGCCCTGACGGAGGTGATCCGCGAGGAATACCCCGCGGGCAAGGTTTTCAGCGACATCGGCTGCTACACGCTGGGGTGGCTGGCGCCGCTGCACGCCATCGACACATGCGTCGACATGGGGGCCTCGATCACCATGGCCAAAGGCGCGGCCGACGCGGGCCAGCACCCTTCGGTGGCCGTGATCGGCGACTCGACCTTCACCCATTCGGGCATGACGGGCCTGCTGGACGCCGTGAACGAGCGCGCGGACATCACGGTCATCATCTCGGACAACCTCACGACAGGCATGACCGGCGGGCAGGATTCGGCCGGAACGGGCCGTCTGGAACAGATCTGCGCCGGCATCGGCGTCGATCCCGCACATATCCGCACGGTCGTGCCCCTGCCCAAGAACCGCGAGGAGATGAAGGCCGTGATCCGCGAGGAGATCGCCCACCGGGGCGTCTCGGTGATCATCCCGCGAAGAGAATGTATCCAGACCGCAAAGCGACACAACGCTGCTAAAAAGTAAAGGCTTATGAAACGCGACATCATACTCTCGGGCGTAGGAGGCCAGGGAATCCTCTCGATCGCCGCCGTCATCGGACGGGCCGCCCTTGAAGACGGGCTCCACATCAAGCAGGCCGAGGTCCACGGCATGAGTCAGCGCGGCGGCGACGTGCAGTCGAACCTGCGCATCTCGTCGTCGGCAATCCGTTCGGATCTCATTCCGCGCGGCGCGGCCGATCTCATCGTCTCGATGGAGCCGATGGAGGCGCTGCGCTACCTGCCGTGGCTCGCCGACGACGGATGGGTAATCACCGGCATCACGCCGCTGATCAACATCCCGAACTACCCGGAGGGCGAGACCCTGCGGCGCGAACTGGAAAAACTCCCGCACGCCGTAGTCCTCGACGCCGACGCCGTCGCCAAAGCCGCCATGGCGCCCCGCTCGGCCAACATGGCGCTGCTGGGAGCTGCCGCGCCGCTGCTCGGAATCGACGCCGCGAAACTGGAGTCCGGCATCCGCGCCATCTTCGCCCGCAAGGGCGGGCAGGTCGTCGAAACGAATCTCGCGGCGTTCCACGCCGGCTACGAAGCGGCCCAAAAACAGGCAAAGCCATGAAAATACCGTTCGACAGGTCCTGCCTGCGCTCCGCACTGGAGCGGATGGACATAGCCGACATCGCGCAGGCCACGATCCGCCAGTCGGGCGACATCGCCCGCACGATGGAGCGCGACACGGGCGTGGAGTTCCTCCACCTCGAAATGGGCGTGCCGGGGCTGCCGCCCGAACGGGCGGGCGTCGAGGCCGAATGCGCGGCCTTGCAGGCGGGCGTCGCGTCGCAGTATCCCAACATGTTCGGCATTCCGGAACTCAAGACGCAGGCGTCGCGCTTCCTGAAAGCCTTCCTCGACGTAGAGGTGGCCCCCCTGGGCTGCATCCCCACCGTCGGGTCGATGCAAGGCAGCTTCACCACATTCCTGCTCTGCTCGCAGCTCGACCCGCAGCGGCGCAAAATCCTCTTCATCGACCCCGGATTCCCCGTGCAGCGCAGTCAGGTGCGCATTCTCGGCATTCCCTCGGAGTCGTTCGACATCTACGATTACAGGGGCGAAAAGCTGGGGCCGAAGATTGAGAGCGTCCTCGCCGCAGGCGACGTGGCGGCCATCGTCTACTCGAACCCCAACAACCCGGCGTGGATCTGCCTCACGGAGGACGAGCTGCGCACGATCGGCGAGCTGGCCACGCAGTACGACGCCATCGTCATCGAGGACCTCGCCTACCTCTGCATGGATTTCCGCAAACCGCTGGGACGGCCTTTCGAAGCCCCCTACCAGGCTTCGGTGGCCCGCTACACGGACAATTACATCCTGCTGGTCTCCGGGTCGAAGATATTCAGCTACGCCGGGCAGCGAATCGCCGTGGCGGCGATCTCCGACGCGCTTTTCCGCCGCGAGTACCCCGCCCTGCGCCGGCGTTACAACATCGGACGGCTGGGCGACGCCTACGTACTGGTCTTTCTCTATGCAGCCTCGTCCGGCACGAGCCATTCGGCGCAGCACGCCCTGGCGGCAATGTTCCGCGCGGCGGCCGACGGCGAACTGGACTTCGTGGGCGAAGCCTCGGAGTACGCCCGGCGCGCCCGGCTGACCAAGGAGACGTTCCTCCGCCACGGATTCCGCATCGTCTACGACAAGGACCGCGACGAGCCGGTCAGCGACGGATTCTTCTACACGGTCGGCTACGGCGCGATGACCAGCGCCGAACTGTTGAGCGAGCTGCTGCTCTACGGCATCTGCGCCATCTCGCTCACCTCGACCGGCAGCCGCCAGAGCGGCATCCGCGTCTGCGTCTCGCAGATGAACCGCCCCGAACAGTTCGAAATGCTCGAAGAACGTTTAACCGCTTTTGCAGAAAATAACCGCTGACAACATGCACTACACGACTGCCGCGGAGGCGGTAAAACTCATCCGATCCAACGACAGCGTCTACATTCAGGGCAGCACCTCGATCCCCGAAACGCTCGTGGCCGCAATGGCCGAACGGGGCGGCGAACTGGAGCATGTGACGGTCTATTCGGCCTTCGCCGTGGGAGCCTTCGACGCCCCCTACTGCCGCCCCGAATACAAGGAGTCGTTCCTCGTCAACAGCTTGTTCGTCGCCAACAACATCCGCCGGTGGCTGGCCGACGGCTACGGACAGACCATTCCGGCCTTCCTGGGCGAAATCCCCGCGCTGTTCCGCAACGGCACGCTGCCTCTCGACGTCGCGCTCATCAACGTCTCGCCGCCCGACGCCGAAGGCTACTGCTCGTTCGGCGTCTCGGCCGATCTGGCGGTTTCCGCCGTGGAGTGCGCCAAGACCGTCATCGCGCAAGTCAACAAGGCGATGCCCTACTCCTACGGCGACGCTGTGATCCACGTCTCGCGCCTGGCGGCGGCCGTGGAGGTCGACTCCCCGCTGGTGGAGGTCCCGACGGCCGTGCCGAGCGAAACGGAACGAAAAATCGGCAGCTACATCGCCGAACTGATTCCCGACGGGGCGACGTTGCAGATCGGCGTGGGCGGCATTCCGAACGCCGTACTGGCGGCCCTCGGCGGCCACCGGCATCTGGGACTGCACACCGAGGCGATGACCGACGGCGTGCTGCCGCTGCTGGAAAGCGGCGTGATCGACAACTCGCAGAAGGCGGTGATGCCCGGCGTGACGGTGGCCTCGCTGGCCCTCGGCTCGCGCCGGCTGTACGACTACATGGACTACCGCAAAGACCTCGTGATGAAGGACGTGGCATGGACCAACGACCCGTTCCGCATCCGGCAAAACCCGAAGGTCATGGCCATCAATTCGGCCGTGGAGGTGGACCTCACGGGGCAGGTGTGCGCCGACTCGGTCGGAATGCGCATCATCTCGGGCGTGGGCGGCCAGCACGATTTCATGTACGGCGGGGCGCTGTCCGAAGGCGGCAAGACCTTCATCGCCATCCCCTCGACCACGCCCAAGGGCGAATCGAAGATCAGGGCGCTGCTGTCGCCCGGCGCAGGCGTCGTCACGACGCGCCACATGGTCCAGCATGTCGTCACCGAATACGGCGTGGCGCACCTGCGGGGCCGCAACCTCGCCGAACGCGCCCGGGCGCTGATAGCCGTGGCGCACCCCTCGGTCCGCGAGGAGCTGGAACGCGCCGCAGCCGAACGCTTCGGCTATTCGTTCCTGCGCCTCAAAGCATAAAGCCCGGCCCGGTCCCCGAAAAGACCGGGCGAGCCTTTTTACCGATAGGCAGATATTCCGCAATCACCTCTTTTTCGCCCCCGACGACCGCCGCACGACCGGCGCGATCCGCCATGCGCCCGGGGAACCGGGAACCGCCCCCGCGAAGCGGCTGCGGCCCGAAGGCTCGAAACACGCGGTGGCCGTCCGGGACACAAATGCGCCATAGCAGCCGCGAATACGCCGGCGTCCCGCTCGACAACCCGATCTTCAACCGCCGGGCCGCGCGCAACGACATCAGCAAGGCGCAGCTCGCCGTGCGCAGCCAGCAGCTCGCCGTCACCCAAACCGTGCAGGCCAAATACGAGTTCGTTTTCCGTCGAAGATTCCCGATTTCCACCGCGGGAAGCCGTTGCAACTCTGAAAACGGGAGATTCTGATAAACGAATTCAAACAAAAAGGGTGACCTAAAACGGTCACCCTCGCTGCTACCCGGAACATCAAGTTCCTGAATAATCCGGGCGGCTGCCGGATTGGATCCCGGACCTTCTCCGGCAGAAAAGTCCTTCGTGCGTCACTGATGATCTGTGTTTATCCCAGCAATACAAAAGTAGACAAATTATCCCAACCCACAATAGGTAGAGCGTTTTTGCAATAAGGCTCGACCAAAATGTTATACCCCGAAAAGGCAAAATAATACGCCCGGACGCATACGGACCACTTTTCGTTCTGCAAAAAAGCGGCAATCCGGAAAATTTGACCTACTTTTGCAACGGTTTCAACAGTTGAAGGAATGGAATGGTTTAAAGAATTGTTCGTCGAGCACTCGGCTTTGCAGGCCGTCGTGGTGGTTTCGCTCATCTCGACGATCGGTATCGGACTGGGAAAGATCCGCTTTTTCGGAATCTCGCTCGGAACGGCCTTCATCTTCTTCGTGGGCATTCTGGCCGGGCATTTCGGGCTCTCGCTCGACCCGGCGATGCTGACCTATGCCGAGAGTTTCGGACTGGTGATCTTCGTCTACGCCCTCGGCCTTCAGGTGGGGCCGGGCTTCTTCAGTTCGATGCGCGCCGACGGACTGCGGCTCGTCTCGCCCGCCATCGCCATCGTGCTGCTCGGAACGGCCCTGGCCATGGCGATGAGCTACGCCTTCGGAGTCTCGATGCCCGACATGTCGGGCATTCTGTGCGGCGCGACGACCAACACCCCGGCGCTGGGCGCCGCGCAGCAGACGCTGCAACAAATGGGCATCGACGCCAACGGAGCGGCGTTGAGCTGCGCCGTGGCCTACCCGCTGGGCGTCGTGGGCGTAATTCTGGCCGTGGTCTTCCTGCGCAAGCTCTTCGTGCGTCCCTGCGACATGCCGGGACCCGACGCCGAACACCGCAAGAACGTCTTCATTGCCAGCTACCACCTCACCAATCCCGCGGTCTTCGGCAAGAGCGTCCACGAAATCGCGACGCAGAGCCACCACCATTTCGTCATTTCGCGCCTGTGGCGCGACGGGCGGGTTTCGATCCCCACCTCGGACAAAACCCTACAGGAGAACGACCTGATCCTGGTCATCACCACGCCCGGCGAGGCCGACGCCCTGCGGCTGATCTTCGGCGAGCAGGAGACCAAGGACTGGAACACGGAAAATATCGACTGGAACTCCGTCGACAGCCAGCTCATCTCGCAGCGCATCCTCGTGACACGCCCCGAAATCAACGGCAAGAAACTCTCGCAGTTGCGCCTGCGGAACACCTACGGCATCAACATCAGCCGCGTGTACCGCTCGGGCGTGCAGCTGCTGGCCACCCCCGACCTGCGTTTGCAGCTGGGCGACCGTCTGACCGTGGTGGGCGAAGCGGAGGCGATCCGCAACGTCGAGAAAATCCTCGGCAACGCCGTCAAGAGCCTCAACGAACCCAACCTCGCGGCGGTGTTCATCGGCCTGATCCTCGGCCTCACGCTGGGAAACATTCCCGTGGCGATCCCCGGGATTTCGATTCCCGTGAAACTGGGACTCGCAGGCGGCCCGATCATCGTCGGCATCCTGATCGGCACGTTCGGTCCCCGGCTCCACATGATCACCTACACCACCCAGAGCGCCAACCTGATGCTGCGCGCGCTGGGCCTTTCGATGTACCTCGCATGCCTCGGGCTGGATGCCGGAACCCACTTCTTCGAGACCGTCATGCGCCCCGAGGGGGCCTTGTGGCTCGGCATCGGATTCGCCCTGACGTTCGTGCCGGTGGTGCTGGTGGGGCTGTTCGCCCTGCGGGTGCTGAAGGTCGACTTCGGATCGGTCTCGGGACTGCTATGCGGCAGCATGGCCAACCCGATGGCGCTCAACTACGTGAACGACACGATCGAAGGCGACAACCCCTCCGTATCCTACGCCACGGTCTATCCCGTGTGCATGTTCCTGCGCGTGATCATCATTCAGGTGATGCTGATGCTGGTGCTTTAGCCTCCTCCGGGGCGGGCTGTTCCGCCTGCGGCCTTTGCGGGGCGGCCGGCCGGGATGCATGCAGGGGCGGTGCATTTTGCGGGGCGGCCTGTGAGGAGGCCTGCGGTGACGCCTGTGAGGAGGCCGGCGGTGACGCCTGCGGGGGTGTCTGCGGAGGTGTCTGCGCGTTTGGAGAAAACACATTGCGCAGCGAGGCGACGTCCTCCCCCGACGGATTCTGAAAGACCCGCAACCCGAATTCGGGAATCACGGCCAGCACATGATCGAAGACATCCGACTGAATCCCCTCGTAATCCACCCACACGACCGTATCGGTAAAGAAATAGAGCTGCATCGGAAGCCCTGTTTCGGTGGGCTGCAACTGCCGTACCATCAGCGTCATATCTTTGTTCACCGGGACCTCGTTCCGGAGGTAGCGAACCAGATAGGCCCGGAAAACCCCGAGGTTGGTCTGATGCAGGCCGTTGATCCGCCGTTCCCCGGAGCCGATGCCGTGCGCGGCGTTGTACTCCTCGACGCGGCGTTCGGTCTGATCGACGTAGTCGCGGATCAGGTCGATCGTACGGTAGTGGTCCAGCATCTCGGGGGTGCAGAAACGCACGCTCGTCATGTCGATCGCCACGGAGCGCATCACGCGCCGCCCGCCCGAAAGCTGCATGGCGTGCCAGTTGGTGAACGAATCGGTCGTCAGCAGGTAGGGCGGCAGCATGACGAGCGTGTTGTCCCAATTGCGGATCTTGACCGTCGTGAGCGACACCTCCTCGACGTTGCCGTCGGCCCCGTACTTGGGGATCGAAATCCAGTCCCCGACCTTGAGCATGTCGTTGGCCGCGAGCTGGAGGCCCGAAACGAAGCCGAGGATGCTGTCACGGAAAATCAGCATCAGCACGGCCGCCGAGGCGCCCAGTCCCGTCAGCAGGATGGCGGGCGACTTGTCGAGCAGGATCGAAACGATCAGAATCGTGCAGATCAGCAGCGCAATGCCCTGCGCCGTCTGCCGCAGGCCCTTGATGGGTTTGTTCTGCCAGGCGGGACGCGCCGCAGCGATGTGGAAGGCGGCATAGAGCAGAGCGTTGACGAAGCGGAAAACCGAAAAGACGATATAGGCCTCCATGAACCGCAGGACGATGACGCGCCCGGTGGATTTCTCCTCGAAGACCACCGGGAGCACGACGGCCAGCAGAATGGCGCTCAAAATATGACACATGCGCCGGAGAACCGGAACGCTGAAAAGCGTGTCGTCCCATTTGGCCCGGGTGCGCTCCACGAGTTTCCGCACCCCGTGTACGATGCCCAGTTGCAGCAGCAGGTCGAAAACCACGGCGGCCAGCACCACGAGCACGAAAGCCGCCCAGCGGTCGAGCGCATCGCCGGTGGCCGAAGTCAGGCCCAGCCATTCGAGCAGGGCGTGCGTCCAACGTTTCAGAAGTGTCTGCATACCCGTACCCGCATCAACTTTCGGGCCTCAACCGCAGCGGCGGCCGAAAAACCGGAAACGACGCCGGCGCGGACAACGGAATCACCCGAGAATCAATCCGGCCTCGCCTTCGAAGTTGGGTGTGAAAACACCCTGTCCGAGGTTTTCGCGGATTTCGTCCGGGGACCAGAAACGCCCGCCGTCAAGCTCCCCGCTCGGACGGACCTCGCCGTCGTAGACCGTGCGGAAGACATGGACCAGTTCGTATTCGCGTTCCGAGCGGAACGGATAGACCGTAACCGCCCCGGGCACGAAATCCGTGATGCCCAGCTCCTCGCGCACCTCGCGCCGCAGGGCTTCGGCGATCGTCTCGCCGTAGTCCACATGGCCGCCCACGGCCGTGTCCCACCGTCCGGGCTGAATGTCCTTCCAGGCGGGGCGTTTCTGCAAATAGAGTTCGCCGCGCGAATTGAAAACATGGAGGTGCACCACCGGGTGCAGGAGCATCGACCCGCCGTGGCACTCGCCGCGCGTGGCTTTGCCGACGACGTTCCCCGCCGCGTCGACCACGGGAAAGATCTCTTCGCTGTTATCGCTGTTCATGCCGGGGATATTTACGGATGTAGATCATGGCGGCCGTCATCCCCAGCAGCACGAAAGCCGCGCCGGGAATCGCCGTATATTCATAGCCGAGCCCGTGCCCGATCGGCAGGCCGCCGACGTAGGCCCCCAGGGCGTTGCCCAGGTTGAAAGCCACCTGCACGAGCGCCGCGCCGAGCATCTCGCCGCCGCGCGAATTTTCGAGGATCAGCAGTTGCTGGGGCGACGATACGCAGAAGAGGCAGGCCGTAGTCAGACACATCAGCGCCAGCGAAAGATAGCGGACATGCGCCCCGAAAAAGATGCCGACGAGCGCCAGACAGGCCGTGCCGAGCGTGAAGCGCACAACCCGCTCGGGCGTGAACCGGTCGGCATAGTGACCGCCGACGATATTGCCCGCAAACATGCCGAAACCGGCCAGCATGACGATCAGCGTCAGGTCCTCGGAACGGAACCCCGAGGTGTGGACCATCAGCGGGCTGACGTAGCTGTACCAACAGAAGATGCCGCCGTTGCCCAGCATCACCGACGCCAGCACCAGCCACGGAGCGGCGCTTTTCAGAAACCGGAACTGCCCCTTCATCCCCATATCGGGCAGCGCGGGCAGAGCCGGAACCCACAATTTCACGAGCAGCATGGCCACGGCTCCCCACACGGCGACGATCCCGAACGTGGCGCGCCACGTCACGACGCCGCTGATATAGGTTCCCAGCGGCACGCCGAAGAGGTTGGCGACGGTCATGCCCACGACCATGATCGACACGGCCTCGGCCCGCCGGCCCTTGTCGGCGACGCGCTCGGCGACGATCGACCCCACGCCGAAGAAGGCCCCGTGGGGAAGTCCCGAGACGAAACGCATGGCCAGCAGGGTCCAGTAGTTCGGCGAAAGCGCCGCACAGGCGTTACCGAGAATGATCAGGCCCGTGAGGGCCAGCAGGATGTGTTTCAGCGGCCGCGTGCGGGCCACCAGCACCGTGAGGGGCGCCCCGAAGCAGACGCCCAGCGCATAGGCGGAGATCAGGTGCCCCGCTTCGGGGATCGAGACGCCGAGGCTGCGGGCGATGTCGGGCAGAATGCCCATCATCACGAACTCCGCCATACCGAGCGCCAACGTCCCGAATGCCAGGGCGATCAGACTTTTCTTCATGGGAAAACAGACATTAACGGCTAACCGGCTGCAAAAATAGCACAAAAAAGGTGAAAAGTTTTTGCGTCTTTTCACCTTTTTCCAATTTTTCAGAGCTTGGGTCCCGATTCCCGAGGCTGGCCCACCTCGAAGCCCAGCGCCCGCATCCACTCCACGGTGGCGGCATCGACCTGATCGTTGCGGTCGGCCCAGCGGCGCTCCTCGATCAGCCGCTTCTTGCGCTCCTCGAGGGCTTTCAGAAGCGGGAAATCCGGATGTGCGAGATGCCTCTTCTCCTCGCGCTGCGAGGGCCGGACCCTGCGGTCGAAAACCACCCCCTGCGTCGGACGCCGCGCGCCCTCCCACTTGAACCCCTTGAGGTAAAGCTCCTGATCGGCGGGAATCTTGTCCATCGGATAGATGTTCCAGTCGGGGTCCTTGCGGTAGACGATCGTCACGACCTGTTTGTCCTCGATATAGAACGAACAGTCGCCGCTCTCGATAACGCCCATGCCCGTGATCTGGGGCGGCTCGCCGTCCTGCATGTAGTAGATCGTCTGGGCATTGCCGTTCACGTCGTTGCGGTAGATCTGATTGTCGCGGAACCACGCCGTCATCTGCTTGCCCGCCACCTGGTTGTAATGGACCGTGTCGAGCTGGGAGACCATCATCGGAGTGCCGATGAACTCGGCGCGCGTGATCTGCTGGTTCTCGGTGAATATGTCCATCACGTCGGAGGTGATCTGGTTGCCCTGGTTCCACAGCACGGGATTGATGTAGAGGTGGATCGTCGAATCGGTGCTGATGGCCGTCATCGAGTCGCATACGGCCTGGAAATCGGAACGGAAAATGCGCACATTGCGGAAACCCTTCATCAGGCGGTAAACCGAGTCGGCGGAGTCGGTGAGCGAATCGACCGAGTCGGCCGGAATCCGCATCGCCAGCGAGTCGGCGGCCAGCGAATCGGCCATCTGCAACAGCAGCGAATCCATCTCCCGGTCGTTGCGGGCGATCAGCGAGTCGATCTCGCGCAGGGCCGTGGAATCGACCGGAATCACCTTGCCTTTGCGGGCGGCGCGGGCCTGACGGGCGCGGAGTTTCGACTCGGCCTTGAGTTTGCGCGCAGCGAGACGCCGCTCCTCCCGCTCCTTCTGAGCCAGCAGTTTGGCCGTCGTCTTATCCTGGCGTTTTTGGGCGATCTCCTCCAGTTTTTCCTTCCTGGCCTTGGCCGCAGCGGCTTTTTGGGCCGCCTTCAACTTGGCGGCCTGCTCCTTGAGGTAGGCTTTCCGGGCATCGCCGACCAGCGTGTCGAGCGGATCGACGGCCGGAACGGCCAGCGAATCCGGGACGGAAACGCCCAGCAGCGAATCGGGGACCTCCCGCCGGGCCAGCGAATCCGGCCCTGCGGCGTCTTCCGGCGAACCGGGACCGACGGCCGGAACGCGGGGACTTCCGAGCGAATCCGCCGCAGGACGGCCTTCGGGAAGCTCCCCGGCCGGGTGGTGCGGCGTCCCGAGAAGGGCGGAATCGGTTTTCAGACGCGCCAGCGAATCGGCTTTGGCCGCAGCGGCGGCCCGGCGCAGTGCGTTTTCATTGATCGTGAAAAGGTACATCGAATCGGCGCGCATGAAAAGCGAGTCGCCCTGCGAAAGGTCGTAACTCACCACCGCGGGCCGGCGCGTGAGGAACGCATTTCCCGGCTCCTTCCAGTACTCGCCGTAGTCGCCGAAGGCGATCACCTTGTGTTCGGCGTCGTCCAGCTGCAAATCACGCCGCAGGATCACATGGTCCTCGGCGCGGTAGTAATGGAGGCTGTCGCTCCAGATCTCCTGCTTTTCGGTCAGGATATAGCCGTTGCGCGTCACGATGTAGAGCGTATCAGCCTTGTCGTAGGAACCGCGGTCGGCATAGAGGTAGTCGCCGTCCTTGTTCCAGATGTTGGTGCGGTCGAAGAAAAAGGCGTTGTCGGTAGCCATGTTGTAAACCACCGAATCGCCCTTGAGTTCGTATTCGTCGTTGCGCATTTCGACGCGGTCGACGGCGATCAGCTCCTTCGTGTCGGCATAGTAGTAGCCGCGGACCGATTCGAGCAGGTTCTCGCGGTTGAGCATCACCCCGCCGTCGGCGAATTCGCCGATGTTCTTCTTCGTGTTGAACAGGAATTTATAGGTGTAGAGCGTGGCGTCGCCGTCGACGACCTTGACGATGTCGGAGTAGACCCGCGCCTCGTTCAGCTCGCCGTCGTACTCGGCCCGGTCACCGTAAATGTAGGTCGTATTCTTGTTGATGAGCACGTTGCCGAAGAACTCGATGCGCATGTCCGAGTAACGCACGGCCGAGTCGCACGTGATGACGGCGCCGTTGTGCTGTGCGGCGAAGTTCCCCACCAGGAAAACCACCGAATCGCCCGGGGCGATGGGGCCCATCAGGTCCGACTTGAGGTCGATGAGCTTTTTCTCGCCCTCCGGCTCCGGCGCCTGCATGCCGCTGCGCGCCGCGACCACGGCGGCGGCCAGCACCACTACGGCTATGGACAAGAGCCTGCGCACGGCCTATTTCACCCAGTGTTTGTTCTCGAACTCCCCGTTGCGGAATTCGGGCGAGATGTAGACGTACATGCCGTCGATCTTCTTCGAAAGCCACTCCTTGAAGACCCGCTCCTGCTTGTCCTGCAAGGCCATCTCTTCGAGCCGCAGGTAGTCCTCGTTGAGCGAAGCCGTATGCGTGGGGATCACCTCGACCAGCTTGACGATCTTGGCCATCTGGTTGCCGAGCATGTCTTCGGTGAGGTAGGCCTCCGAAATCTCGCCGGGTTTGAGCCGGTTCAGGGCGTTGTAGTCGTCGAGGCTCTTGAAGCGGCCGAAGTCCTCCTTGAGGAATTTCGTGACGGTCAGCTTGGCGTCGAAGGCGTTGAAACGCTCCAGGATGTCATGGTTCGAGACGATGCCGCCGTTCATCTTCGACTGCGCGTCGTCCGAATAGAGCAGCGCAGCCCTCTCGAAGGTGATCGAATCCTTGCGGATCACCTTCACCAGGCTGTCGAGCGTATTGAGCGAACCGCCCAGCTCCTCGGTCGTGTAGACCGGACGCAGCAGGATGTGGCGGAAATGATAGAGCCGGCCGCGCTTGTCCAGAAGCTGGATGATGTGGAAGCCGAACTGCGACTCGACCACCTCGGAAATCTGGCCGGGGCGCATCTTCTCCAGCGCCGCGCCGAATGCGGGGTCGAGCTGTTCGAGCGTCGAGGGGTCCATCTCGCCGCCGCGCATCATCGTGCCGGGGTCCTGCGAATACATGCGGGCGAGGTTTTCGAACTTGGCCTTGCCCGTGATCACGCGTTCGCGCATGTCGATCAGCCGTTCGCGCGTACGCTGCTTGGCGGCGGTCATCGACTTGGGAAACTTGGTGATCTGCGCATAGACATACTGGTCGGCGACGAGCGGCAGGCTGTCCTTCGAGATCGACTTGTAGAAACGCTCCACCTCGCCCGGAATCACCGACACCTTGTCGACCACCTCGGTCTGCATGGAGTTGGCATAGGCCTGCTCCTCGTAACGCTGGCGCATGATCTCGCGGATGTTGAAGATCGGCATGTGGTGCTTGGCTTCGAGCTGGGGGATCGAGCCTTCGGCCTCGACCATCTGCTGCACCTGCTCCTCGACGCGCGCCATGATGTCGGCGTCGTTGACCTTCACCGAGTCGATCTGGGCCTGGTTGTAGAGCAGCTTCTGGGTCATCAGCGCTTCGAGCGCCTCGTTCATCGGGTCGCGGTCGGAAGTGTAACCCTCCTGGCGGCGCTGTTCCGTCAGCTGGCGCGCATAGTCGTCCACCTCGGAGTAGAGGATCGACGATCCGCCCACCACGGCCACCACCTTGTCGAGCATCACCTGTCGTTTCTGCGCAAGGGCGCCTGCGAACAACAGGGCGAGCGCCGCGGCCATCATAGCTTTTTTCAACATCTTGGTTTCGTTTATCGTTTTATTTTTATTCGTCTTTCTTCGGTTTATCGTCGGCGAAAATCTTCACCTCGCCCATCTCCGCGGCCCGGGCGCAAAGCTCCTCCTCGTGCGCGCGGATGATCTCGCCCTTGCGCTGGTTGAACAGGATGCGGCGGATCGTTCCGCGCAGCCGTTCGAGCGGAATCGGCTCGCCCTCGCGCAGCACCGCATCAATCTGGAAATAATAGTGCGCATGGCTGTCGCGCATCTCCTGCACGGCAGCAGTCGCCAGCACCGAATTGTAGCTCTGCGAACGCAGCGTCGGGAGGTAGCTCAAGAACTCCGGGAAATCAATCCACTGGTCGCGGAAATCGTCCACCGTGAAATCGTTCTTCTCGCAGATGTCCCTGAAATCCTGCTGCTGCGCCTCCGACCTGGCCCCCATCAGCGTCTTGAGCTTCGCGGCCTGCCGGTACCCCTCGCCGAAACGGACGATGCGCCCCTTGACGATCGTGCGGTCGAGTTTGAAATCGGCCTTGTGAGCGTTGTAGTAGGCCGCGATCTCGTCGGCGGTGAACACCGTGTCGATCGAACGGTCGACGTAATGCTGGTCCAGCTGGCGGATCAGCAGCGCCTGGCGGTACTCCTCCACCATCTTGTCGATGTCGCCCGCCGAAGAGGAAAAGAGCGTCTCCGCCTCCTGGAGCTTGAGCTGCTTGAGCACCCAGCGGTCGATGTAAACCTTCATAAAGGCCGCGCTGTCGTCGCCCGAAAGCCCCTGCGGGACCACCGACCGCACGTCGCCCAGCCGCAGGTCCTTGCCGCCGGCCCGCGCAATGGTCGTGTCGCCGGCAAAATAACGCGGCAGCTCCCGGCAACCCGCCAGCAGCAGCACACCCGCCGCGACCGCTATTTTCGCTCGCAAATTCATATTCCGAAAGGCAAAGATACGTTTTTTACTTGTAAGTAACGCAGTGCGGAGCCGGATTATTACGCCGCGGACGGATTTTTCTCCGCCTCCTTCATGCGCCGCAGCGTGCGCAGCATCATATAGCCCGACACGGCGGAGAGCGCCAGCGCCGCGATGTAAATCAGCACGTAAAGCGTCCGGCTGCCCACCAGGTCGATCAGCAGCGCATTGCCGTGCCCGGTGGCCAGCGCCAGATAGGCCACGGCGTTGTTCAGCGCATGGAGGATCATCACCGACCACAGCGAATCGGTCGCCAGGTAAACGTAGCCGAGCACCAGGCCGATGACCGTGGCGTTGATCACCTGCACGGGCTGGCCGTGGAGCACGCCGAAGAAGAGCGACGAGACGAGCCATGCGGTCGTCACGCCGAACTTGCCGCGCAGCGACCCCAGCACGACGCCGCGGCAGATCAGCTCCTCGAAGATCGGAGCGAAGATCACCAGCGAGAGGATGGTCCAGAATCCGCGGCCCACTTCGAGCGACAGTTCGGGCATCAGCCGCAGCAGCGGTTCGAGCACCACGCCGACGGCGAACATCAGCACGAAGGCCCACAGCAACAGCGCGGGATTCAGCCCCCGGGCCGAGAAACGCGCCCACGGACCGCTGCCGCCGCGCGCGCGGCGGTAGCAGAGGATGCCGGCAAGCGTGATCGACATCGAGCAGAAATAGAGCGCCGCCATCACCTTGCCCAGCGCAGCCGGCTCCAGCGATTTGAAATCGAGCCCGTGCCCGGCGAAAAGCAGGAAGACCATCGCTGCGGTCCCCACGACGATCTGCGCCCCGAAGGCGATACCCAGCATGGCGAACAGGTCGCCCACGGTCGGGAATTTCCGGCGGCCCGGACGCAGCTCCGCCGCCGGGACTGCGGCCGGCTGTCCCGAAGCTGCGGACTCCGCCGCGGAAGCCGGCGATTTTTTTTCTTCCATAGTATCGTATAGCTATCAATTCATTCCGACCGTAAAGATAAGCATTTTTCCGCTACGGTTATGGATTTCCATTTAATTTCACTAAATTTGCCTGCTTATAAACCGAATTCAAACATGGCAAAGGTAATCGCATTGGCCAATCAGAAAGGCGGCGTGGGCAAGACCACGACAGCTATCAATTTAGCGGCTTCGCTGGCCCTGCTGGGCAAGAAAGTCCTGTTGCTGGACGCCGATCCGCAGGCGAACGCCACCTCGGGGCTAGGCTTCGACATCAACCTCGAAGGCATCTACGAGTGCATCGCCGGACAGAAACAGGCAGACGAAGTGCTTCTCCAAAGTCCCGACGTGAAAAACCTCTGGGTGCTGCCCTCGTCGATCGACCTGGTGGCCGCCGACACCGAACTGCCGAAGATGGAAAACGCCCACCACGTGATGAAACGCATCGTCGACTCGGTGCGCGGAAAGTTCGACTACATCTTCATCGACTGCTCGCCGTCGCTGGGCTACACCACGGTCAACATCCTCACGGCCGCCGACACGGTGCTGATCCCCGTGCAGTGCGAATACCTCGCCCTGGAAGGGCTTTCCAAACTGCTCAACACCATCCGCAAGGTCAAGGGCGGACTGAACCCCGGCCTCGACATCGAGGGCTTCCTGCTGACGATGTACATGCGCAACCGCCTGAACAACCAGGTGGTGAGCGAGGTCCGCGAGCACTTCGGCCCCCTGGCCTACGACACAATAATCCAGCGCAATATCCGTTTGGGAGAAGCGCCCTCGCACGGAAAACCCGTGATGCTCTACGACGCCGGGGCCGTCGGCTCGGAAAACTACCTGGCCCTGGCCCGGGAATTTCTGAAACGCAACCGCAAACGCAGCAAATAAACGAATACCGATATGAAACAGAAGGGATTAGGACGCGGACTCGACGCCATTTTCGGCAGCGATCCCGTGGATGCCAAGCTCAAACCGATGAGTCAGATGGCAGAAATCGAAATCGCCGACATCATACCCAACCCCACGCAGCCGCGCACGCAGTTCGACGAGGAGGCTCTGGACGAACTGGCCGACTCGATCCGCCAGCTGGGCGTCATCCAGCCCGTGACGGTGAAAAAGGGCGACGAAGGCAAATACGTCATCATCAGCGGCGAACGCCGCTGGCGGGCCGCGCAGCGGGCCGACCTGAAGACCCTCCCGGCCTATATCCGCGAGGTGGACGACGAAAACCTGCACGCCATGGCCCTCGTGGAGAACATCCAGCGGCAGGACCTCAACGCCATCGAAATCGCGCTGGGCATGCAGCGCCTGATCGACGAGTGCAACCTCACGCAGGACGCCCTGTCGGAGAAGGTGGGCAAGAAGCGTTCGTCGGTGTCGAACTACCTGCGCCTGCTGAAACTCCCCGACGAGGTGCAGCTCGCCCTCAAGGAGGGGCTGATCTCGATGGGACACGCCAAAGCCATCGCCGGGGCGCCCGCCGACCAGCAGCTGCGCGTGCTGAAAAGATGCATCAAGAAAGGCCTCTCGGTCCGCCAGGTCGAGGAACTGGTCCGCTCTCTCTCCGAAGCCCCGGGCAAAGAGGCACAGAATGTGGAGGACGAAGAGTATCCCGAAAGCTACCTGAAACTGGTCGAGCAGCTCGAAAAGTTCTTTTCGCAGGAAATTTCGATCAAACGCGCGAAAAACGGCGGCGGCAAAATCGTCATCGGCTTCACGGACGACAGGGACATCGAACAGTTCATCGAACGTTTCGCTAAACGCTCCTAATTAATATATGGTGACAATCCGGTTCAGACTCCTGCTCCTGGTCGCAGCCCTTTCGCTGGGACTGCCCGCCGGGGCGCAGCTCCACCGCGGCGCACGCACGGTCGTCCGCGGCGGACTGCTCGAAAAACCGGATTCGCTCAAGGGCCGGCGCGATTCGCTGCGCCTGGCGGGCCTCGTACGGCAGATCGACTCGATCGCCGCCGCCGAATACGCCGCCGACTCGGCGGCCGTCGCGGACCTGCGCTCCGACGACCTGCATTACCTCGACTCGCTGGCCCTGGCGCGCTTCGACGCCGCACAGCGGGGCGTGGACACCACGACCAAACGCAAGGTTTACAAAAAAGGCTGGTTTATGAGCGACTCGATGTCGCTCTCGAAGGTGTGCTGGATTTCGACCGTGGTCCCCGGCTACGGACAGATTTACAACAAACAGTACTGGAAACTGCCGATCCTCTACGGACTGGTGGGAACCGGACTGGGACTGTACATCCACGAAAACAAGACCTACAAGCCGCTCAAGCGCCAGTTCGAATCCTATACCGACGTGAACCTCTCGCGCACGCCCGAGCTGGACGCCCTCCAGTCCAAGATGATCCGCAGCAACACGCGGCGTCAGGTTTACCTGGGGATCACGATCGCCTCGTACATCTACTTCATCGGCGACGCGGCCGTGAGCTACTCGACCAACGACGTGTCGAGCGTCAAGAAGGCCACCACGCTCGCCTGCATCTTCCCCGGAGCGGGACAGATCTACAACAAAAGCTACTGGAAAGTGCCTTTCGTCATCGGCGGATTCGCCTCGATGATCTACTGCATCGACTGGAACAACCGCGGCTACCAACGTTTCAAAAAGGCCTACAATCTGTTGAGCGACTACGACCGCAATCCCGACAAATACCCCGACGGGCCGACCGACGAGTTCCACGGACGCTATTCGGCCTCGTTCATCCGCAACCTGCGCAACAACTACCGGCGCAACCGCGACCTCTGCATCATCCTCTCGGGTGCGCTGTACGTCCTGCAGATCGTCGATGCGCATGTCGACGCCCACCTCAAGGACTACGACATTTCGGACGACCTCTCGATGAACCTCGAACCGCTGGTCGACTACACCTACGTCCCCACCCTCGGGGGCAACCGCCCGGTGTTCGGCTTCAATTTGAGCCTGAAATTTTAGACGATGAAGAAACTCCTTACCATAGCGCTGCTCCTTGCCGTCGCCGCTTCGGCGTCGGCCCTCGACCGCAGCCCCCGCAAGAAGAAACGCGACAAGAAAGCCAAAACCGAAACCGTCGTCCCGGCGCCCGTTCCCGAGGCCGAACCGGTTCCCGTCCCCGAGCCGGAACCCGCCCCGGCCGAAGAACCCGTCGTCAACGACATGACGCTGGGATTCTCCCCCGAACAGACCGACTCGCTGCTGGCCGCATGGCGCGAACGCCAGCGGCAGGACGCGTTCAGCGAATTTTTCAAACAGTACATCCTGGAGGACTCCACCGAGGTGGCCGACAGCACGCCCGACTCGGTCTACTCCCGGCGGTTGCTCGACCTCGCGTCGCCGATCCAGTTCCCCTACAACAGCATCGTAAAGGGCTACATCAACCGCTACACCAACTCGCGCTACGGCACGATCAGCCGCATCCTCGGCATGTCGCAGTACTACTTCCCGATCATCGAGGAGGAGCTGCTCCGCGAAGGCCTTCCCGTCGAGCTGCGCGCGCTGCCGATCATCGAATCGGCGCTCTCCCCCACGGCGGTGTCGCCGATGGGCGCCGTCGGGCTGTGGCAGTTCATGCCCACGACCGGCAAGAGCTACGGACTCGAAATCAACTCGCTGGTCGACGAACGCCGCGACCCCTACCGCGCCACGCAGGCCGCCTGCCGCTACCTGAAAGACCTCTATGCTATCTATAACGACTGGTCGCTGGCCATCGCCGCCTACAACTGCGGCCCGGGCAACGTCAACAAAGCGATCGCCCGCTCGGGAGGCAAGAACTTCTGGGAGATTTACGACTACCTGCCCCGCGAGACGCGCGGCTACGTGCCGGCCTTCATCGGCGCGTCGTACGCCTACGCCTACCACCGCCAGCACGGCATCGAGCCGACCGAAGCTCCGATTCCCCTTTCGGTGGACACCGTCCGGATCAACAAACTGATGCACCTGGGGCAGATCTCCTCGACGATCGACCTGCCGATCGAGACCCTGCGCCAGCTCAATCCGCAGTACAAACTCGACATCATCCCGGCCACGACCAAGCCCTACACGCTGGTCCTGCCGCAGCGGTATGTCATGCAATACATCGCTCACGAGCCTGAAATCCAAGCCAAAGACTCGATGTACCTCAAGGAGTACATCAACCCGGCCAACATCGACAAGAAACGCCAGGAGCGCAGCGGATCGGTCTACGTGGTCAAAAAGGGCGACACGCTGGGGGCCATCGCCCGCCGTTACCGCGTGACCACGGCGCAGATCATGCGCTGGAACAAGCTCAAGAGCGCCCACAAACTCCGCATCGGACAACGGCTCCGCATCGAAGGCAGGTAATGAACACCGATCACGATACCATCGTCGCCCCTGCAACCGCCGCCGGAGGGGCTATCGCCGTCATCCGCATCAGCGGCGGCGAAGCTTTCGCCGTCTGCGACCAGATATTCCGGGGCCGGCGGCCGCTCGCCGAGGCAGACGGCTACACGGTGCATTACGGTACGATAGCCGAGGGCGACCGCGTGATCGACGACGTGCTGGCGGCCGTTTTCCGCGCCCCGCACTCCTACACGGGCGAAAACTCGGTCGAAATCTCGTGCCACGGCTCCTCCTACATCGTCTCGGAAATCCTCCGGCTGCTGACCGCCGCGGGAGGACGCATGGCCCAGCCGGGCGAATTCACCATCCGCGCCTACCTGGCCGGGAAACTCGACCTCTCGCAGGCCGAGGCCGTGGCCGACATGATCGCCTCGTCGTCACGCGCCGCGCACGCGCTGGCCTCGACGCAGATGCGCGGCGGATACTCCGAAGAGCTCGAATCGCTGCGCGAAAAACTGCTGAACCTCACCTCGCTGCTGGAACTGGAACTCGACTTCTCGGAGGAGGATGTGGAGTTCGCCGACCGTACGGCGCTGCGCGCGACGATGCAGCGCATCGCTGCGGAGATCGACCGCCTGCGCAGTTCGTTCGCACTGGGCAACGCCATCCGGGAGGGCGTCGCCGTGGCCATCGCCGGAGCGCCGAACGTCGGCAAATCGACGCTGCTCAACCGACTTCTGAACGAGGAGCGGGCCATGGTCTCGGAGATCGCCGGAACCACGCGCGACGTGATCGAGGAGTGCGCCAACATCGGCGGCGTGCTTTTCCGGTTTCTCGACACGGCCGGCATCCGCCCGACCGACGACCGGCTCGAACAAATGGGCATCCAGCGCACGATGTCGAGCATCGAACGGGCGCGGATCGTCATTCATATGGTCGACGCCTCGACGCTCACGGGTCCGGTTCCCGCCCCGGATTTTCCGCTCCGTCCCGGGCAGAAACTCCTGACCGTCGTCAACAAGACCGACAAGGCTCCGGCCGCATGGCGGCTTCCCGAAGGCGTTGTCGGCATTTCGGCCAAACACGGCGAGGGTATCGACGCCCTGTGCGACGCCCTGCGGGAGTCCGTCGACACCGAAGCGCTCTACCACGGCGACCCGGTCGTCTCGAACAGCCGCCATTACGAGGCGCTTTCAGCGGCCCGCGAGGCACTCGGTGAAGCCCTCGAAGGTCTCGCCCACGGCCTTCCGACCGATCTTTTGAGCGAAGAAATCCGCCAGGTCATCACCCACCTCGGCGCCATCACCGGGCACGGAATCACTCCGGACAGCGTTTTGGAGCATATTTTCAAAAATTTCTGCATCGGAAAATAGGTCGTCATTTTTCCAAGAAAGAAAAACACCATTTCGCCAGCACATCATCAGCATATAAATAGCAATAACAAAGCTATTTACAGGTTTATCTGCCAAACAAAATTTTCTCATCTCTTTGCTGTACGGATGCAAATAATTTGTTACTTTTGTGTTGCTATTCTGTTACTCGGCCAAAAAGAGTAACAGAAGTAACAAAAATCATTCAACGCAAAAGAATATGGCGGAGATCAAAGAGCCGATCCGGATCAGGCGCAAGAAGCTGACGAACGGGAACGTCAGCCTCTACCTCGACATCTACCTGAACGGAAAGCGGGAATACGAATTTCTGAAACTGTACCTCATTCCCGAAAAGACAAAAGCCGACAGGGAGGCGAACCGGCAAACCCTCCAACTCGCCAACTCGATCAAGGCACGGCGCATCGTCGAGGTGCAGAACGGCGAACATGGCTTCAAGTCGGCATACGCCTCCGACACCCTCTTCTTCGACTACTACCGTGCGATGTGCGCCCGGCGGCTCGGAGCGGAGAGTACCGGAAATTGGGGGAATTGGAAATCATGCCTGAAACACCTCCAAAAATACGAGCCGAACGAGCGGATCAGGTTCTCGCAGATCACGCAGGAATGGGTGCAGGGATTTCGGGACTATTTAGAGAAAGATGCGTGTGCGTGGAGCTGCGACGAGCGGGATCGCATCAAGGATCATCCGCTGTCCCGCAATTCACGGGTCAGCTACTTCAATAAACTGCGGGCCTGCCTGAATCAAGCATACGAGGATCGCATCATACCTATCAACCCCATGAGGGGCGTCGAGGGTTTCAAGGCCGAAGAGGGAACACGCATGTACCTGACCATCGAAGAGGTGCAGCGGCTCGCTCAAACAGAATGCGAATATCCGGCCATCAAGCGGGCGTTCCTGTTCTCCTGCCTGACGGGACTGCGCCGTTCCGACGTGATCCGTCTGACATGGGGCGATGTGCATCAGCAGGGAGAGTTCACTCGGATTATCTTCAAACAGAAGAAGACCAGCGGACAGGAATATCTCGACATCCCGCCGCAGGCCGCCGAACTCATGGGCGAGCGCGGCAAGGACGCCGAGCATATCTTCCCCGACATCCACTCTCCGAGTTGCACCAACGAAACGATCAAAAGGTGGGTATTGCGGGCCGGAATCCATAAGGATATAACCTTCCATTGCGGCCGCCACACGTTCGCGGTGATGATGCTCGACCTCGGAACCGATATTTATACGGTCAGCAAGCTACTCGGACATCGGGAGCTATCGACCACGCAGATTTACGCAAAGGTGCTCGACAAGAACAAGCAGGCAGCGGTCGCCAAGATACCCGACATATTCTAACGAAGAAAGGCATCGGTTTCGATGCCTTTTTCTATTGCTGGAACATCATGCCCCGTCCGGTTAGGAGCCATGTCGCGGATATGCCGCAGTCCCGAACCAGAGGGACGAGCCATCCGACCTCGAAATAGCCACGATTGCGGTCTTTACGCTGCGTATAGAAATGAGGCGGAGCTATCGAATTATCCCGACAGTATTCGGCGATACTCTTTATCAGCCGATTCTGTACGGCAATGTCAAACGCCGAGAAGAACCGATCCATAATAGCCAACGTATTATCGCTGTAAACCCGTCTGCGGCTCATTTCTTCTTCCCCTTGATTAGCGTCTTTTCCTCCGATTTAAGCCGTCGTTCGACTTTCTTCACATCTTCGCCCGCAGGGAGCTGTTCGGGGACGATACCCCGGCTCAAAAGCATATTGCGAACGGCGACGTTGTTATCGACATGCTCCTTTTCTATCGCCATCTGTCCGTGCAAATTCTTCTGCTCGGCATTTACAGAGGTCATTTCGGCGGCAAAATCTTTCGCTTTGATACCGATCGTCGGCAGAAAGTCGGCCAGCGGACGGGAATCGGGTGCACCGAGTTTGCGCTTTACCAATGCTGTATCAAGATGGAACAAAGCCCTATCCCCTTTTGACCGGATAATCGCAAAACCCCGGCTATCGACGCCGCGCTCATACAGGACGCCTGACAGTCGTTTTTCGGTTTCTGCCAGCTTCGCGCGAGCCTGCACCCGTTCGTAATCGAGGATTCTCTGCTGCACCAACTCCGCTCTACGGGTCTGCACAGCGAAATAGTTTTGTGCGAATGCGATCTGCGGCTTGCGGGGATCGCCGTTCTGCGCAATCAGGTAGCAGGCATAGCGGGTCAGCATATAATCATCAATCTCGCGCTGCGCACCTTTGGCAAGTTCGATCATTTTCCCGACGCGGGGAAAATGATCCTCGACATGCTCTCCTGCGTTTACACACGCATCCCGCGCCTTTTCTATTACATTGTAGAATTTTTCCCACTTCGAATAGCCGAGAAGCCCGCAAAGTTCTCGCGCACTCCAACATTCGATCCCCTCATACTCATTGGCGATAGATTCGAACTGCTCGAACAACTCCTTTATCTCTTCCGCTTTCATATATCCGACCTCTATTTATTATTCTTTTCTATAATCCCGATGAGCCGATCCATCTGCTCGTCCTTTTTTTCGAGCAGGGCGATGAATTTCTCCGACAGCGCATTGATCTGATTTGAATCGCCCGATACCGCGATACCGTGATCCGTCGCTACCGTATTCCCGCTACCCTCATAGAAATAACAAACACTTTTGTTGGTAACACGGGCAATATCCTCGATCAACCCGCTTTTGACATCCTCGGATTTCAGGGCACTATGCAGGCGTTGATCCCCATTATGTCCGAGCATCCGCGCAACATCCGCAATTGTGATGCCCTCTGAGCGAAGTATGTCCTTTATCTTCTGTCCTGTCATATATGTTTGTATATCACAATGTTATTATTATTCAAACGCAAATCCCAGTCTATGCCAAATATTTTTCTTTGCAGAAAACAAAGAAATATGTTGGTTATCCAAACAAAAGTATTTATCTTTGCCCTTGCAATACGGGAAGATATTGACGCATTAATAAAATCCGTCGGGTGCAAATATATAAAAATAGTACCTAACAAGTGAATAATTAACGACGAAATATGAGCAGAACAGAGAAAAAATCATTTTTCGACCTCTATGCGGAGCAGAAAAAGAAGCCGACGCCCGCGCAGAATTTCATCGCCGAGATCGCTGCGCTCACGCATCGTTCCGAGAATACGGTCAAGATGTGGCTCTGCGGTCGGCAAGTCCCCGACGAGCTGACGCAGAGTATCATAGCCCGTCGCTACAACCTGAATATAAACTGCCTCTTCCAAAAACCGGAGGCGCAATCCAATGAAATATGAAAGCTCTGTTGAATTGGCGATACTACGTTCTGATGGTCGTCGGTATGATCGCCGTTATCGGGACATTCTCTGTCCCCATAGACGACCAGCCGCTCGGAGCATGGCTGCTCGCCCTGATAATCCCGAAGATCATCGGATTCGGGGCTTGGTATCTCATCTTTCGGATGTGCGACTATTGGGACGCTCGCGGGATGATTCCCGAAATGTCGAAAACGATGCAGGAGGAGGACGACACATGGGAGTAGAGGAAAGATTGGAACGTATCGAGCGGCTTCTACTTCTCGGTTCGAAAGAGGTGCTCAATACCTCGGAGATCGCCCTGTTGCTCGGCATATCCGAAAGCCGCGTGCGGCATCTGACGAGTGCAAAAAAGATTCCGCACTACAAGCAAGGCAACAAAATCTATTTCAGGAAAAAGGAGATCGAAGCATGGCAGCTTCAATCCCGCGTCCCGACCGACGATGAAATCCGCAGCAGGGGCACGACCTACGCCGTAACGCATAAATAGCAGAGATATGAACGACAACCCTAATATTCAGACATCCGAAAGCCAATGCAAGCGCATACTCGCCTACTTGCTGAACGGCAGCCGGATCACGAGCCTCGAAGCATTGCGGCTCTTCGGGTGCATGAGGCTCGCATCGCGCATCAGCGACCTGCGGAAAAGCCATCCCGAAATCAAATTCAAAGCGACGAGGGTTGAGACGACGACGGGGAAAAGGGTCGCTCAATATTACATCGAGAGTATTCAGTAAACCTTCAATTCAACGCAAATGAAAACGGTAATCATTAAAGAAATCAGGCTCCTCAATTTCAAGGGACTGCGAGACCTGACGGTCGAGTTCGACCCCGCGCTCACGGAGATTTACGGGCGCAACGGCATCGGCAAAACCTCGATATTCGACGGGTTCACATGGCTCCTGTTCGGCAAGAACAGCGAGGACAGAAAACAGTTCGGCATCAAGACCTACGACGAGGCCGGAAACATCATCCCGAAACTCCCGCACGAAGTATCGGCCGTCCTGCTGGTCGATGGCGAGGTCGTAACCCTCTGCCGTCGGTTCAATGAAAAATGGACGAAGAAACGCGGCTCGGCGGTCGAGGAGTTCGTCGGGCATGAGGAGGAACGCCTCTACAACAACGTACCCTGCTCGGTCAAGGAGTGGAACGAGAAGATCGCCGCCATCTGTCCCGAACAGGTATTCAAGTTCATCACCAATCCCCTATACTTCACGGCGCAGTCGGCAGATACGCAGCGGTCGATGCTCTTCCGCATGGCCGGAGGCATCACCGACGAGGAGATAGCCGCCGGAAATGCCGATTTTGCGGCTCTCCTTGCCTCACTCACGGGTAAGACGATGGAGGAATACAAGAAAGAGATCGCCGCGAAAAAACGCCGTCTGAAAGCCGAAATAGAGGCTATCCCCGAACGTATCGACGAACGCCGCCGCGATGTGCCGGAGGCGGAGGACTGGGCGGCAATCGAAGCGGAACTCCGGCAGAAGCAGGAAGCACTCGCCAAAGTCGAAGAACAGATCACGGATGCCGCGAAAGCCTATGCCGCTGCGAATGAGGCCCGTCTTGACAAAATCCGCAAAATCGGCGACCTGAAAAACGAACGGCTGGCCCTCGAACTCAAAATCAAGGACGAGGTACAGGCCCTCTACCGTTCCGACAAGGCCAAGCAGCGGGCCGCTGCCGAGGATTTGGAGCTGGCAAAACGCGATAAAGCCGCCGCCGAGCGCGACCTCGCCAATGCCCGCCGAGAGTTGGAGACACTTACCAAACGCCGGGAGGAACTTCTCGAACAATGGCGGTCTATCAATGGCCGGAGGCTGGTATTCGACGAGAGCGAATTTATCTGTCCGACCTGCAAGCGTCGTTTCGAGATCGAGGAGATCGAGAGCCGCCAGCAGGAGATCACCGAAAACTTCAACCGCCGGAATGCCGCCGACCTCGAAGAGAACAACCGTCGCGGCAAGGAGAACAAGGCACGCATGGAGGAGGTGCAGGAGTACATCCGAAACTGCGAGGCCCTCATCGCCAAGCTGGAAGCTATTATCGCCGAAATCGAGGCGGGCGGCATCCTCTCGGCAAAGCTCGTAGAACCCGACGCCACACCTGCTATCGAAGCCAATGCCGAATACATCGCACTCGGCAGACAGATCGACGTGCTCGAAAAGGAGGTCGCATCCGCCGAGCCCGCATCCGATGATGAACTGCTGCGCGAGGGCCGCAATTCGCTCGTCGCCGGAATCGACACCCTCAAATCACGGCTGATGAAGCGCGAGCAGATCGAGAAGAACAACCAGCGCATCGCCGAACTCGAAAAATCTCTCCGGACGCAGTCGGAAGAACTCGCGCAGTTGGAGGGCATAGAGTTCACGATGGCGGCATTCTCGAAAGCCCGCACGGAGGCCATCGAGAGCAAGATCAACGGGCTGTTCGACTTCGTGAAGTTCCGCCTCTTCGAGACACAGATCAACGGCGGCGAGGTGGAAACGTGCGAGGCAATGGTAAACGGCGTGCCGTTCTCCGACGCCAATACCGCAGGGCAATTCAACGCGGGTATCGACATCATCAACGCGATATGCCGTTTCGAGGGCATTTCCGCCCCGATTTTCGCCGATGGTTCAGAGAGCGTCAATACCCTGCATCCGACGCAATCGCAGGTTATCCGCCTGTTCGTATCGCTCGACGACAAGCTCGTCATCAAGTACAACGGAAATCCGGCTCAACCGCAGAGCCTTTTCGACTAATAATCATTCACTTAAAATTCAACGCAATTATGAAAACTGAAGAACAGAAAAGCGCATTTATCCTCCGCGTGGAGGAGATGGTAAAAGAGATCGAAACGCTGATGCCGGAGGGGGGGGGTGGCGATGAGAGGTCTTGCATCCTCCTCGTAAACGAGAAGCCGCAAGACAGCGACATGACGGCCCAATGTATAGCGATCATGGGAAGCGGCAAAAGGCTGATCGAAAGCATGGCCGCATTCATCGAACGGCCCAACATGGCAGAAGTCGTGTCTCTCGGTGCAAAACTCGCCGCTCTTAAAAAACTCGCAGAAAACTAACATTCAAAATAAACTTTACAATGAATCAAGCAATAGCAAAGCAGGATCGCCCCGTCGATCTGCTCAAAGCAACAATCAATGCTCCGTCGGTACAGGAGCAGTTCAAAAACGCCCTCGGCGAGCACAAAGATACGTTCGTCGCATCGCTCATCGACCTTTATACAGGCGACAAGTCATTGCAGACCTGCAAGCCCTCGATCGTCATCGCCGAAGCACTCCGCGCGGCGACCCTCCGCCTGCCTCTGAACAAGGCCCTCGGTTTCGCCTACATCGTGGTTTACAACAACTCGGTAAAAATAACCAACGAGCAGACCGGACGCGAGGAATGGATCAAAGTCCCGACGCCGACGTTCATCCCCGGATACAAGGGTTATATCCAGCTCGCCATGCGAACGGGGCAGTACCGGACGATCAATGCCGATGTAGTCTATGAGGGCGAAGTACGCAAGGTAAACAAGCTCACGGGAGAGATCGCTTTCGACGGCGAAAAGACCTCCGACAAGATCATCGGCTATTTCTGCTATTTCGAGCTGCTCAACGGCTTTTCCAAGACGCTCTATGTAACCGTCGAGGATATGGCCGCCTACGCCAAGCGGTATTCTCCCTCCGTGAAGAAAGAAACGACCGTCGCGCAGCTCATCGCCAAAGCCAACGACGGCATCATCGGCAAGAATGTCGGATGGGGGGGCAACTTCAACGACATGGCCCTGAAAACGGTGATCCGCCGCCTGCTGTCGAAATACGGCTATCTCTCCGTCGAGATGCAGAACGCGATGGCTCACGATGTCGAGGATGAGGCCATGTCGAACCGCAACGACACGCTCGATAATGCCGCAGCGCAGACGGTCGATCTCTCGGCAACGGAATACGAGGAGGTCGATACGGAAACGGGGGAAGTCAAGGAAACCGGATCGGAGCAGGCCGCACCCACTCCTGCACCTGAATACTGATCTGACGGCACGAGAGTATGATCTTGAAATGTTTGGGGAGTTCATCACGGGGCAACTGCTACATCCTCGAAGCGGCCGATGAAACTTTGATCGTCGAGGCGGGGATTCCCATGCGCGACATCAAAAAGGGCCTCGGCTGGCAGCTCGGCAAAGTGGTAGGATGCCTCGTATCTCACCGACACGAAGATCATGCAAGGTCGTTGAGCGACTTTCTCGCCTGCGGCATTCGTGTACTGGCCCTCGCCGATGTATTCGACGCCGCCAATCCGAGAAATCGCGTATTCTGCAAGATAATCGAACCGATGCACGGCTACAAAGTGGGAGGCTTCAAGGTCTTCGTACTGCCGGTCGTCCACGATGTGCCATGCGTCGGGTTCGTCATCGAGCATCAGGAGATGGGACGCCTGCTTTTCATCACCGATACGATGATGCTGGAATACCGGCTACCGAACCTGAATCACATCATGATCGAGGCGAACTACTCCGATGCAATCTTGCAGCGCAATATCGACAGCGGGCGGATGCCTCCCGCCATGCGGGGACGGCTGCTGGGTTCGCACATGGAATTGCAGACGACGAAAGAGATTTTGCGGACGACCGACCTATCGGCGGCAAATGAGGTGATTTTACTGCATCTCTCCGACGGCAACAGTAATGCCAAAGGATTCGCCGAAGAAGTACGGCAAATCGCCGGAAAACCGGCATATATCGCCCGTGCAGGATTGGAGGTCAATCTCGATAAAATGCCCTACTGATATGCGACCCGTGCCGAACGATATAGTTTCAACGCTGATCCGCAGCCTACCGCAGATACTCGAAAACGTGCAGATAGACAGCGGGAATACGCGGCTCATCAATGCCGTAAGACTGACAAAAAGGATTATTCCACGATTAAAGAAAATTGAGAATGAAAAAAATACCAAACCCTAACGGAAACAAATTCGTCTTGCCAAAGGGATATACCGACCTCGGATGGCAACTCGATTTTAATGCTTCCGAACTAAAAAAATGTAGGGAAGCCGGGCATATCCGGCGGAAGTTCGATAATTCCAAATACCTGTATCGGTGTAACGATGTGGTATATATCTGCGATCAATGCAAGAATGTACACCATGTCGATATGAGTGATTAAAAAATCGAATGCAATGCTGATAGTAAAGCAGGACAAGACCCGCAAGGAGGAAGAGGGACAGATATTCGTCGAACTCACGATTTACCGTGATGTCAGGAATATCGCAGACTGCAACCGCCTCGGATATTGGTGCGACAAAGCGCATCTGTCGCACTTCATCATGGAATGCGCGAAATGTTTTACGCAAGACGAATTAAAAAACATACTGAAAATGAACGGAAACAATATTTACATCGAGAAAAACAACCTGCTCGATGCCTACAAGAAAGGCAATGCCGATAACAAGAAGATGCTCGAAAATCTCTTCGGCAAGGAGATGTTCCGCCCGAAAAACATCATGGAGCGCATCAAGACCTTCGATGACGCATTCAAGGAACTCGGCGAGAACCATCCGCTCGTAAAAGAATACCACAAACGGCATCTGTTCCTCGAAGACGATTCGGATATTAGCTCCGATCTCGTAGCCTACCTCAAACTCCGCATCATTACTGCCGCTCTCAACGAGGGTTGGACACCGCAGTTCACCGAGGACGAATACCGCTACTTCCCGTGGTTTTGGCTCTACACCAAGGAGGAGATCGCCAAGATGGACAAGGAGAAGCGCAAGAAAGTTGTCCTGTTCGGCGGTACTGCTTCTACCGGCGCGTATGCCGGTTTTGCGTATGCGACTTCGAATAACTCGCCCTCGCATTCGTATGCGACTATCGGGTCTCGCCTTTGCTTCAAATCGTCCGCGCTGGCGAAATACGCAGGTGAACAATTCGCTGAAATCTACTTTGCTTTCGTGGGGAAATAGATGATGGGAGGATGGATAAAAATATATCAAACCATTCGGGAGCATTGGATATGGAATGATCCGCGAAAATTGAAGTGGTGGATCGACCTGCTGATGCTCGCCGAATGGAGAGATAGCAAACGCCTTGTTGGATCAGACCTCGTAACCATCAAACGGGGGCAATTGATCGCATCCGTCCACTATCTCCGCGAGCGGTGGGCGTACAAAGATGACAACGGGGTGCAGCGCAAGCCGTCCGAGCATACCATCCTCAAATTTATATCTCTCCTCGAAGCAGATCAGATGATAAGCCGCGCGAAACACCCTGCCACCCGTGCAACGATGATTACGATAGTTAATTACGATGATTACCAGCATAATAGCACAGCAGGATGCAACGAGGGCAGCAACGACCCCTGCAACGACGGGTGCAACGATCCCTGCACAGAAGATAAGAATAATAAGAATATAAAAGACAATAGAGAGGGGAAAAGTGGAAAAAGCGAAAAACGCTTTTCCCCGCCCTCTATCGAGGAGGTTGATTCTTATATCAGGGAAAAGGGGTACACGGTGGATGCCGAGCGATTCGTGAACTTTTACGAGAGCAAGGGATGGTATGTCGGCAAGAACAAGATGAAAAACTGGCGCGCGGCGGTGGCAACGTGGCAAAAAGAAGACAACAAACGAAATGGGATCAATCAACAAAGATCATGTGATAAACGTCGAGGGACTGAGGCGACAGCTACTCGCCCGGAAGACTACGAGGGGAAATTTTAAGTGGTCAGTGAGCTTGAAGCAGGCAACGGACATTCTGCTGGCGGCATATCAGGCGGAGGTCGAATATCGCCACCGCAGATTCATCGAGGACGAAGCGACCAAAACCAATATCGAACGGCTGTCCGCATTCTTGATCCGCGACGATGCCAAGTTCGGGGTAATGCTCTGCGGCGTACCCGGCAATGGCAAAACGACCCTCCTGTATGCCTTTCAGTCGGCGGTGAATTGGCTCAACGACATAGGGCATTTCGAGGGCAAGCGGGCCGGCATTCGGATCGTCGATGCAAAGGAGGTAGCCATGTTCGCAAAGGATTTCGAGGCATTCCGTAACCTACGCAATATGCCGATGATCGCCATTGAGGACATGGGGCGCGAACCGATAGAGGTTCTCGACTATGGGAACGTCCTCAATCCGGTTGTCGATATGCTCGAATATCGCTACAACATGCAGCTCTTCACGTTCATCACGACCAATCTCACGAAATCGCAAATCCGCGAGAAGTACGGCAATCGCATCGCAGACCGATTCAACGAGATGCTCGAAGTCATCATTTTTAAGAATGAGACCTATCGGGATAAATGAAATTAAGGCGATTTGCCGCGAGTTTCAGGTAACGGCGATAAGATGGTTGGATAATCCGAAATAATGCGGCATATCGCAGAAAACAGCGCAAAGACACAAAATTCAACGCAATGGGGACAGAAGTAAAATTAAAACCGGAGGCAATCGAGCGACGCATCGCAGAATTGGAGGGCAAGATGCCCGACATCCAAGCCTCCAAAGAGAGAGCCGAAGCGCGGGCGACGATCCGCAGGCTGAAAGCAAAGCTCAAAACCTATCCGCAAGAACCGAAAAAGCGGATTTACAAAATCAAGGCCCGGTTCATCTTCGACGGCGTTTTCGAGATTCGCGCCCACACCCGCAAGGAGGCCGTGCAGATGGCGAAAATCGGATGCGGGATGAACATCGGAGAAATCCACACCTGCTACGGAACTGACGTAGATTGGGAATTTGACTGCAAACCGGATAAAATCGTAAAATAACCACATTCAACGCAACAAGATGAGAGAAGTTAAATTCAGAGGGAAAAGCCTGAATACCGGAATGTGGGTATATGGCGATTTGCAGCATAAAGGCAAAAGAGCATTTATCGAATACGAGGTTGATCCTGCCACCATCGGGCAGCACACCGGATTCACGGACAAGAACGCGAGAGAGGTCTATGAGGGTGATGTCCTTACCGACAAATTTGAAAGCATCGGAGTTGTCGAATGGCAAAACGGATGTTTCGTCGTGAACTTCGGGGATGTTGATGTTTTTCAAATCTCCGACTGCTTTGATGATTCATATCAGATGTGGGTCATCGGGAATATTTATGATAATCCCGAATTAAAGTAAATTATCAATCAACGCAACGGAATATGAAATATCAATTCAACGAGCAGGAACTTTTATCCCTGTTCTACGATAAAGAAAACGATATGCGGCCGGATATGGCCGCCCCATACCTCAAAAACGGGTATGTATGCGCTACCGAAGCTCATATCCTGATCCGAATCAAAGCGGAAACGCTGAACGGGAAATACAATGAAATCGAGGGCTTAAACATTGACTTTCCGGCCGATAATTGCAATTTCATTATCGGCCTGCAAGACATCAGAACTGCGATAGCAAGCATTCCCCAAGTCGAGGAAAAGGAAAAGGTCGGCAAGAATATAGAATGTGAGGAATGCAACGGAGAGGGTGAAGTTGAATGGGAATATCGAGATAGTGACGGGCATTATCATTATGAATATCACGATTGTCCCAAATGCTACGGCGATGGATATACATCGCATGTAAAATACAAAAAGACGGGGCGGATGATCCCCGACGGGGATTGCCCGATCCGAATCAGACGTATCGTCATCAAAGCCGAGTTCCTCGAAATATTGGGGGAAGCGATGGAAATAATCGGAGTAGATGAAGTCCGATGCGTTCATCAAGACCCAGCGCGACCTTGCATCTTCCGAGTCGATGATAATATCGAGATTATCATTATGCCTTGTTTGGCAGATGATAATTATCATATCGAGGGGAGGGACGCCGAATGAAACTGCTATACATCGACTTATTCTGCGGAGCAGGCGGAACCTCTACCGGCGTTGAGAATGCCCGCTATGAGGGACGGCAATGTGCAAAGGTCATCGGATGCGTAAACCATGATGCAAATGCGATTGCCTCCCATGCGGCCAACCACCCCGACGCGCTGCACTTCACGGAGGATATTCGGACGCTGGAACTCTCCCCGCTGACGGCTCATATCGCCGAAATGCGGCGGCAATATTCCGATGCGTTCGTCGTCCTGTGGGCCAGCCTCGAATGTACGAATTTCAGCAAGGCCAAAGGTGGCCAGCCCCGCGATGCCGACAGCCGGACGCTGGCCGAGCATCTGTTTCGCTACATCGAGGCTATCAACCCCGACTACATTCAGATCGAGAACGTCGAGGAATTCATGTCGTGGGGCGACCTCGACGAGAATGGCAAGCCGATCAGCAAGGATGCGGGACGGCTGTACCAGCAATGGGTGTCGAATGTCTGCGGCTACGGTTATCGGTTCGCGCATCGGATTCTCAACTCGGCCGATTACGGGGCATACACCACTCGCCGCCGATTCTTCGGCATCTTCGCCAAAGGGAGCCTCCCGATAGTGTTCCCCGAACCGACGCACAGCAAGGACGGCGCGACGGCGTTATTCGGTCAGATGCAACGCTGGAAGCCCGTGCGCGAGGTGCTGGATTTCTCGGATGAGGGCAGGAGTATTTTCGGGCGTAAAAAACCGCTCGTCGATGCGACGCTGGAACGAATTTATGCGGGCCTGATAAAGTTCGTAGCCGGAGGCAAAGAGGCGTTCTTGGTGAAATGGAACTCGATGAGTAGCACGGGAAAGTATCACGCTCCGAGCATCGACGAGCCTTGCCCGACCGTCGCAACTCAAAATCGGCTCGGCATCGCGCAGGTAAATTTCCTCTCCAAGCACTACGGAGGCAGTCCGGCGGGCAAATGCGTTTCGGTCGAAGAACCTGCGGGGACGATAACGACATGGGATCATCACTCGTTCATCACGGCATATTACGGGAACGGGCATAACCACTCCATCGACGCACCCGCGCCGACGCTGACCACAAGGGATAGGCTCGCGTTCGTGGATATGCAGTACGGGAACGGAGCGCCCTGCGACATCGAAAGCCCTGCACCGACGGTTACAACCAATCCGAAACTCCAGCTCGTAACCTGCCGAATGGAGCAGCAAGAAAGCACAACCACAATAACCTCTGACGACAGTCCGGCGATGGCAAAAATCAAGCGATTCATGGCGTTGTACGGCATCGTCGATATAAAGATGCGGATGCTCCGCATTCCCGAATTGAAACGGATCATGGGCTTTCCCCCCGATTACGTTCTCGTCGGGACACAGGCCGATCAAAAGAAATTCATCGGTAACGCGGTCGAGGTCAATATGGCGCGGGTTCTCTGCGAGGCCCTTTGTGCCCGATTAATTGAGGGCGATTGGCGTCCGATACAAATAGCAGCATAATACTATGGCAAAGAGAATTATAACCGCAATCCTTAATCACGACATGGACTTCCTGATTCATTTTCAGAGAAACGTGATTAAAAACTGCTCCGTAGAGGGGATTGATCCTCGTATGCTTTCGGCAATGCGGGATATTCTACACATCCTCGAAGCGGTAAAAGAAATCGGAATTTTAACAGAACTACCCAACAAAGAAAGCTAATAACCATGATTGAACCTCAAATCTTATACGGCGTTACATGCGACCGTTGCGGGGAGACCCTCATCAATAGCAATGACAATAGTGCTTGGTATGACCGCAGCACAGCGGAAGAAGAAGCATCCGAGGAGGATTGGCACTCGGTAAGCAGTCATCATTATTGCCCGAACTGCTATCGGGAAGATGACGACGGTAATCGAACTATTAAAGCACCATTTCCCTACTATGTGCAGAAAATCAACCGATTCATGAATCGTATAGCGAAATCCTACCCATGCCGCATTGTCGAGGAAGACGATCATTTCGCTCTTCATGGAAACACACAGGATGGCAAGCAGCTCGCTCCATGCGACGAAGAATGGGTACGATCCTACGCCGCCGACAAACTCCTCGGTATTCAGATGATCGACAAAGGATGCGCGAATGCCGAATATATCATCCGATTACGCAAAGAATAGAACCATGAAAATCAACAGACAAATAAACGAATGTCATTGCTACAACTGCCGAAAATACGAAGAATGCCAAACCAAAGGCGTATTCGACGATGATCCGGGCTTCGACTTCTGCGTAAACTATGAGGATGTGAGCTATCCCGATGACGATAACGATGAAAACGATTGAGCCATGAAAAGCGAAAAAGCAAAGGAATACATTACACATGCCACGTGTACGGCACAAGAGTATGCTGAAAGATTCGGAGGGCGCGAGTTGGTCGTGTCAAGATGGGATGTGTCTACCGCTATCGAACTTGCCGAGCAGGATGCCGAGATGCGAATGCGTGAGAAAGCGATTAAAGCGTATTGCAGCGAATGTGCATGCTATGAAACGGGGGCCTGCGCATTAGACCCCGACAAATGTGCGACAAAACTACTTTTTGTCCAAAACATGACCGAGGAATGAAAAGTCAGAAAGCAAAAGAATTTATAGACGGGTGCATGGCTCATCTCACAGTAGAGATGAGCGACCACGCCAAATGGCAGCTCCGGGCGGCAATGACCCATGCGGCCGAACTCGCCGAGCAAGAAATGGAGGGATTCTACACCTGCTGGATCGACCCGAAAGACTTCATGCCCGAAGCGAATAAGAATGTCCTCGTAAAATGTTCCAGCGGGGAGATTCAGACCGATTTCTATGCGCCTGAATTGGGCGGATTCTTCATCGAACACTCAACCCACGCCAAAGTCACCGGCTGGCGCGAAATGATGTAGCGATATGGGAATGCGAGGGACACGGGGAGGAACCCCGACCAAACCGAAACACACCGAGGAGAGCATCCAGCAGGCGTTGTATTGGAATCATCCAATTCTGACAAAACCCGCTTTCGAGATGGTCGGCTTCATCTTCTATGCGTGGGAATCCGATTATTTGGCAATCTCCAAAGCCGGATACGTGTACGAGTGCGAGATCAAGATCAGCCACTCGGATTTCCTGAATGAGGCAATCCATAAGCAGAATAAGATGCGCATCTTACAAGGGTTATCCGCCTCGGATGGAACAATTGACGATCGACGACCGAACTACTTTTGGTATGTCTGTCCGGAAGGGATCATCTCCGAGGCTGAATGCCCGAAGTTCGCAGGGCTGATGTATATCACCGATTCGGGCACATTCCGCTGCATCAAGTCCGCTCCATGCCTCCACAAGGCCAAGTACGACACGCAGGCCGATTTGCTCCGGCGGGATATGCGGGATAAGTTCTACTATGCAATGTGGAATTGGATTCGCCGCTATTGGCGCAACATCGGCAAGGCGAAAGATATTGCCCCGCAGACCGCTGCCGCATACGAGCGGGCATTGGATAAGCAAGTCGAAGAGGTTGCCGACCTGAAATATCGGCTTTCTTCTCTGACGCAATGGCGCGACATTCAGGCCGACCCGAAATGGGGATTTGCCACCGATGACGCCATAGATGAGATATTTCGCAATCTGCCGCGTCTTGTCAGGGACAAACGGGATGGGAGCATCGAACTCATCGACTACGATAATGCCGCCGAATGGCGCGGCGATTTAGAGCGCAAACCGAGCCTCTACCAATGGCTACCAATTAACGGAAATACACTATGAAAGACATAGAATTATTCAACGATCATTTTCAAAATTTCAAGGCATACGGCATCCCCAAAGCGCAGCTTATCATCGCCGATGTGCCGTATAACCTTGGAGCGAACGCCTATGCCAGCAATCCGGCATGGTATATTGATGGCGACAATAAAAACGGCGAGAGCGCACTCGCAGGCAAGCAGTTTTTTGATACCGACAAGGATTTCCGGCCTGCGGAGTTCATGCACTTTTGTAGTCAGATGCTTCGTAAGGACAAGCCTATCAAAGAGGAGAAATCCGAGGGGGGGGGAAGATCGAAAGGAGGCGCGGCCTGTATGATCCTTTTCTGTCCTTTCGAGCAGATGCACTACTACATCGAACTCGGACAGCGGTATGGACTGAAACGCTACATCCCGCTCGTATTCCGCAAGGATTTCTCCGCGCAGGTACTCAAAGCCAACATGAAAGTCGTCGGCAACTGCGAATACGGATTGATTCTCTACCGCGACCGCCTGCCGAAATTCAACAATGACGGGAGGATGATCTTCAACTGCTTCGATTGGGTGCGTGATACCGATACCCCGAAGATCCACCCGACGCAGAAACCGGTTCCCCTGCTGGAACGCCTAATCGAGATTTTCACCGACAAAGGCGATGTCGTTATCGACCCATGCGCAGGAAGCGGAACGACCCTGCTCGCGGCTGCCAATATGGGCCGAAAGGCTTACGGCTTTGAAATCAAAAAGGATTTCTGTGCCGAAGCAAGAGTAAAGGTATTGACAAGAATTTCAAAATCGCTATTCGTATGAGCAAAACAATATCAGATGTCAAGGCCGCCAAGGAACGGCTCGAAGATCAAATCTCCTGCTTGTTGATGAAATTCGAAGAGGAGAACGGGGTACAAATCTCCGATTTGAGCATCTATCCGCGCGAAATCTGCACGGAGTACGGGAAAACGGCAGACCGCCAAATCGGGACTTCAATTATCGTCAGAATATGAAGAAAATAAAAGGAGAAGATGCGATTTGCATAAAAATCACAATCTACAAAGGGTATCATCCCGACGAAGTAATCTATTACCGAAACAAACTGCCCATGCGTATTGTGAACCAATGGAGATGGTATTTCGAATATATCGCCGCGCTTGTCAAGGTGAGCAATCCAAGGCGGAAAGTTGAGTTAATCATCTGCAATCAAACCTTACTGCAAGGGCAGGAATACATCGACGCTCGGCGTGCGACGCTACTTCGAGCCAAAAAATCGAAGATAAAACAACTGCAAAATACGCCCATCAACGATGATTTATTCTCCTTTACTCGACAAAGCCATAATGAGAAAATGCAGAACGTTCAAAGCGAAATAGATGCTCTTGAACGAGGAGAGTTCAACTACTACGTTCCTCCTGAATATATCAATACCATAAAGAAATGGATAACCCACAAAACGAATAAAATATGACAAGACCCTGCAAATGCGGCGAATGTTCGTTTTTCTCGCATGAGGATATTGATGGACGAGGCTACTGCCGCATTACTGAACGCTGGCCGGAATGCAGCGAAGAATGTACGTTTGCGAAATTATGGATGACGACCAAGCAATCAGAGCGCGTCCTCCACTATCTCCAAAAATGGCGCAAAGGCGGCAGGGGACGGCAACCCCATCCCTACGTCATCGGAAAGGCCATAGATAGCGCACTTCATATTTTGCGAAGATCACGGAAGAGAATAATCAATGTTTAATTTTAACAATCTATCATCATGTGGTTTACAACAAAGGTTCGTTATGAAAAGACGAGAGAAAACGGTTCTCTGAAAACCATCACAGAGCCGTATTTGGTCGATGCCCTCTCATTCACGGAGGCAGAGGCCCGCATCACCAACGAGATGATGCCCTACACATCGGGGACATTCTCGGTGTCGGCCGTGAAGCGCAGCAACATCTCGGAAATCTTTTGGGATGAGAACGGCGATCACTTCTACAAGGCCAAGATCAACCTCATCACGCTCGACGAAGAAACGGGCGCAGAGCGCAAGAAAGCGATCTACATCCTCGTACAGGCATCCGACCTGAATCAGGCCGCGAAAAACCTTGCCGAGGGCATGAAAGGAACGGTATCGGATTATGAGGTCGCCTCTATCGTCAAGACCTCGATAGTGGATGTCTACAAAATCGCCGAGAAATGAACGCAAGGCAATTCTTCGATAAGGTAGCCCTCATGCGGAAGCTGCAAAAGGAGTATTTCCGCACTCGGTCGAAAACTACGCTCAATCAGAGCAAGGCGATAGAACGGGAAGTAGATGCCGAGATCACGCGGGTGCATAATGCGCTCGGCACTCCCACGGCAGCCCAACCCGAACAACAAAACATCTTCGAGGAGGGCGCATCATGGTAGGGGCAGAGGTATTTATGGATTTGGCGCGGGTCATGCGCTCCCTGCTTTCATGGGAATGTCGATACGCGCGGTGCGGATGGGGATTCGTCGAAACCCGCCGTCCATGCAAAGGTTATCCGAGGAAGCCGTTTTGGCGGCGAATACGCTCTAATCCGATGAGACGCAACTACCATTAGGGCTGATGGAATAAAATGCAAAATACCAGCGTTTCTGCGCGAAATAGCAATAAGTTCTGAATCATGGCAACGAATTACAATCACGATATAGCTCATTGCAGCGGCTACCTCTGCCTATTGAGCAATAAATGCCGGAGGTATCATCTCTTCCGCGAATGGGAGCGACGCAAATTGCCGCCCGCTCCTTTCACGGGCGCATGTTATGACCTCGCAACTAAAACCTGTCCGTGTTTCTTACCGATGACGGACGAAGACATCAAAACACAGAAATGACAAAGAAGAAAATCGTCATAACCTTGTCGCGGGTATTCCCGACGACGCATAGCCGGAAAGGCCAGCCGACCGGCTTCAAGGAGAAGCTCGCATCGAGCCGTAAGCTGCACACCATCCGAGGTAACTACGATCAATGGAACGCCATCGCGGAGAAGATGCAGCGGGGCGGCTATTGCCTCTCGATCCGCCAATGGTCGGGGCGCCCGTACAACTCGCCGCAGGTCGAGATTGCCCGCCTCGACCAGCCTATCGGCATCCAGCGAATAGAACTGCATTATCATAGCGAAAACGATACGATCACCGCCCGCATCGACGGTCGGGAATGGATCGACGCAGACTGCTATGAAATCGCCAAGAATGACGGCCTCAATACGACTGACTTCAAGGAGTGGTTCTTCGGCCGACATCCGAAAGAGGATAAGGTCTTTCACGGCGTCATCATTCATTTCACGGATTTTCGGTATTGATATGAGGCATCAGGAAAGCATCATCCAGCAAACCTGCGTCCGTTGGTTTCGGATGCAATACCCACAGCTCGCCCTGCTCCTCTTCGCCGTTCCGAATGGCGGGGCTCGGCTTCGCTCCGAGGCGGCGATCATGAAAGCGGAGGGAACAATGAAAGGCGTCGCCGATCTCCTGCTCCTATTTCCGGCAAAGCAATTTCACGGCCTATGCGTGGAGATGAAGACCCCGACGGGCCGACAACAGCCATCGCAAAAGGCATGGCAGGAGCGGGCGGAATGGGCCGGATACAAGTATGTCATCTGCCGTTCTTTCGACGAGTTTATGGCCGAAATAGACGCCTATTTGAAGTAAACTTTATTTTTTTGCCTCAATACATACCTATTAGGTACTATTTTTATACCTTTGTGGTATCTATCTTAAAAATTAACAGTTATGAGTAAAGAGAACAAACCTCTGAAAGCCATCGAAGCCGATTTCGTCTCGCTGGAATTGGATCGGTTGGAGCTGAATGAGGGTCAGCTCGACGGCCTCCCAGCGAATCCCCGCGAGATTTTGGAGACGAAGCTCGACCTCCTGAAAAGGGATATTCAGGCATACCCCGAACTGATGAAATACCGTATGCTGCTGGTATATCCGCTCGACAACGGCAAATACATCATCATCGGCGGCAATATGCGCTATCGGGCCATGCTTGAACTCGACTACAAGGATGCCCCGTGCGTCATCATCCCGAAAGAAACCTCCATCGAAAAACTGAAAGCCTACACGATCCTCGACAACTCCGGTTTCGGTCGGTGGGAGTGGTCGATGCTGGCGAACGAATGGGACGCCGACGCTTTGGCCGCATGGGGCCTCGACCTGCCTATGAATGAAAGCGAGATCGATGTAGATAGCTTTTTCGACAAGCTCGACAAGGAGGCCGAGAAAGACAAAGGCGAGAAAATCACTGTCTCGATTCCCGATAAGTATGCCGACCAAAAGGAGGAGATCAAATCCCGCATCGAGGCAACTCTCATGGGTGAGTTCGAGGGCATAAAGATCAAGTGATGAAAATCCATCTCGCAGGCAACAATCCCTATCCGGGTATAATCCTGATCCGACTGTACGAGAGTTGGATCAGCGAGCGTCTCGAAAAATTCGGGGGGGGGTATTTAACAACCTGTATTTCAGAGTATTTGAATAGAATACCTCTTAAAGAGATTAACAAGGATGCTATGAGGATATTTCTTGCCGGAGGCATTTCAGGCAACCTCCGCGAATTTTGGCAAAAGGTTATGAAAATTTACTGTGCATCGCCCAACAGCCGCAAAGAAGTCATCGAAGCGATGAACAGCTTTCTCGCGGGCGACAAGGACAAAATAATGCGGGAATCCATCTACGGAGCGGACTTCTTCGTCGGGGACGGGGATAGCACCCTATCAGGTATCAATGTCCTCGAAAGCTACTACTACCTGCGGAAGAACGAGGATTTCATGCCTCTCGTCAGGCATTTCGGGTCATTCCTGCTCGATAGCGGGGCTTATACGTTCATGGCCGGTTCCCACAAGGGCGGCTGTGATTGGGATGCCTATGTATCGGAGTATGCCGACTTCATCAACCGCTTCGACGTAAAACTCTTTTTCGAGTTGGATATTGACAGCGTCGTCGGGCTGGCGGAGGTCGAGCGGTTGCGGCACAAGCTCGAAAGGATGACGGGCAAGAAGCCCATCCCCGTATGGCACAAGAACCGAGGCAAGGAGTATTTCGTCAAGATGTGCGAGGAATACCCCTATGTCGCCATCGGAGGCATCGTAACGAAAGAAATTCCCCGCAAAGTCTATGAGACGGCGTTTCCGTGGTTCATCAACACCGCCCACAAGCACAAGGCGAAGATTCACGGGCTGGGATACACCACCGTCGCCAACCTGCAAAAGTATCGGTTCGATTCGGTCGATAGCACCGCATGGCTCTACGGCAATCGCGGCGGCTACATCTGCAAGTTCAACCCGCGCACCGGATTGATGGAGCAGATGAGCAAAGAGGGATGCAGGCTCAAATCGAGAGAGGGCGCGGTAAACAACTTCAACGAGTGGGTCAAGTTCAGCCGATACGCCGAAAAATTCCTGTAATTCCGATTCTTACTTAAAAAGCAACAAGGATATGAAAGATTCTGTCATCATCGTATCGGGAGGCATGGATAGCATCACCCTCCTGCATGAAAAGGCCGAGGAAATCGCATTGGCCGTAACGTTCGACTATGGGAGCAACCACAACAAGCGCGAGGCCGAGTGCGCCGCGCGGCATTGCCAGCAGCTCGGCATCGAACACATCATCATCCCGCTTGCATTCATCGGTCAGTATTTCAAATCCTCGCTTTTGGAGGGCGCGGACGCCGTGCCGGAGGGCCATTATGAGGCCGAAAACATGAAATCGACCGTCGTGCCGTTCCGCAACGGCATCATGCTTTCCGTGGCCTGTGGTCTCGCCGAAAGCAGGAAGTTGAGCAAGGTTCTCATCGCCAACCATCACGGCGATCATGCGATCTATCCTGATTGCCGCGCTGGATTCGTGCATTCCATGTCGGAGGCCATGCGGCACGGCACTTACATCGGAGTACAGATCGACGCGCCCTATACGGGCATCAGCAAGTCCGACATCGCCCGCATCGGCAAACGGCTCGGTCTCGACTACTCCACGACCTACTCCTGCTACAAGGGCGGCGAAAAGCATTGCGGCAAGTGCGGGACATGCGTCGAGCGCAAGGAAGCCCTCCGAGACGCCGAAATCGAAGATACGACGGAGTATGAAACGGAGTAACGCCAATCTCATCACGCTGAATGTCGTGTTTGTCGTGTGCCTGATCGTGGCGAACGTCGTTACGAGCAAGGTGCTCGATACCGGCATCCATATCGGCGAGGTTCCCGTCCTTATTCCGGGCGCGGCTCTGACCTACGCCCTGACATTCCTCTGTACGGACGTTATCGGCGAGATATGGGGCAAGAAAGAGGCAAACAAGGCCGTCATCAGGGGCTTTGCCGCCCAGCTTATCGCCCTCGTCCTGATTATCCTGACGATGTATCTGCCAGCCTACGACGAGGAGATGCAACGGGCCTATCGGATGCTGCTCGGTCAGACGCCGATATTCGTATTCGGGTCGCTGGTCGCCTACCTCTGTTCCCAAAGTTGGGACGTATGGATATTCCACAAGATACGGGGCCGGTTTTGCGGCAATCCCAAACGGCGGTGGATATGGAACAACGCATCGACCCTGACCTCGCAGATCATTGACACGGCAATTTACATCTCAATCGCATTCGGCATCGGTCTCGGATGGTTCATGCAGGAGGGCGGCATGATGCTCGTCCTCGGCATGGTCATCGGGCAATACCTACTCAAAGCGGGATTGGCTCTATGCGATACGCCGTTTTTCTACCTCTTAACTCGCAAACATCAAGAAGTATAGCAATGTATTACGTTTCAAAAAGAATGGAGATCGCGGGAAGCCATCGGCTGACCCTCTCCTACAAAAGCCAATGCCAGCAGTTGCACGGCCACAACTGGGTCGTAACAGTATTCTGCAAGGCAAAAAAACTGAATGCCGACGGAATGGTCTGCGATTTCAAGCGGATCAAGGACAAGATTCACGGCTACCTCGATCACGGCAACTTCAACAAGCTGCTGCCGTTCAACCCGACCGCCGAGAACATCGCCCGATGGATCGTCGAGCAGATTCCCGAATGCTACAAGGCGACGGTGCAGGAAAGCGAGGGTAATGTCGCAATCTATGTCGCAGACACCAGCAAGGAAGAGGAGGGCGCATTATGAGGGTAAACGAAATTTTCTACTCGATTCAGGGCGAGGGCCGCTATACCGGCACTCCGGCGATCTTCATTCGCCTTGCAGGATGCAATCTCCGCTGCGATTTCTGCGATACGGAGCATCAGCCCTACCAAGACCTCACCGAAGAGGAGATCATGCGTCAAATCGCCGATTTCCCTGCCGATCACGTCGTGATTACGGGCGGCGAACCGATGCTGCAACTCACCCTGTCATTCATCAATCATCTGCATAGTGCAGGGAAGTTCGTACAGGTGGAAACCAACGGCACGATCCCGATCAAGGGCTACCGTCCTATCGACTGGATCACCTGCTCGCCGAAATTCGACTTTTGCCCTCGTGCCGAGCTTCGGCTCCAACGCATCGACGAGCTGAAAGTCGTATATCAAGGTCAGGATATGACGGCATACGACGGTATCGAGGCCAAAGAATACTACTTGCAGCCCTGCGATTTCAAGGACGAGGCGCGAAACTCGGAGAACATCGCTGCAACCATCAACTACATCAAATCACACCCGAAATGGAAGCTATCACTCCAAACACAGAAGATATTATCGGTGCGCTGAAAACGCTCATCCGCGCCATCGGCGAAGACCCCGACCGCGAGGGATTGATCGGTACGCCCGACCGCATTATGCGGATGTGGAAAGAGATATTCCGAGGCTACGATCCGGAGCAGAAGCCGAAGATCACCACGTTCGCCAATGAAGAGGGCATGTCGGATATTGTGTTCGACTGCGGCGACTACTATTCGATGTGCGAGCATCATATCCTGCCGTTCTTCGGTCGGTATTACTTCGCATACATTCCCAGCCCGAAAGGACGCATCCTCGGCATCAGCAAAGTCGCCCGCGTGGTCGGCTATTGCGCCGCCCGCTTGCAGTTGCAGGAGCGGCTGGCGCGGGACATCGTGCAGATGCTTTCCGAGGCTCTGAACAACGAGGCTCTCGGCTTCGCTATCGTGATGAAAGGGCAACACCTGTGCAAGACAATGCGAGGAGTGCGGAACGACGGCAAGATGTCCGTAGCGCATTTTACGGGCGTCTTCAACCTAAACTCCGATCTACGCAAGGAATTTTACAAACTCATAGACTTGAACAGCAATGGCTAAATACAATGCGGCCAAAATCGAGGAGTGCGAGGCATGGGTAGCCGCTCATGGCCTGATCGACTACGGCGGGGCGAAGCTGAAAGAGTTTGTCCGCGAGATGGGGATCGACGAAAAGACCTATCGCCTGTGGATGAAAGGCAAGCCGCAGTTCAAAGAGGCTATCGAGCGGGCAAAGGAGGTTTTCAAGCAGAACCTCACCCATGATCTCGCCATCTCGCTATCCAAAGCCGCCAAAGGGTATGAGCATGAGGAAACCGAGCAGGAGTTCCGCGTCGGAGCGGACGGACAGCCGACCCCGTTCAAGATGAAGAGGAAGAAAATCCATGTGCAGCCGAACATCGGAGCCGCGATTTTCCTCCTGACGAACCTTGATCCTGAACACTATCAGAACAGGCAGCGCAACGATGTAATGCTCAAAAAGGACGACGAAAAACCTATGACACTCGATGAGATCAATGCAGAAATCGCTCGACTTGAAAAGTTGGAAAAATAATGAGGTCATCTACAATCGAGGTACGCGAACAGTTGATGAGGTTGAAGCGCGAGAAATTGAAACTCGAAGCTCCGACCTCCTTTTCGCGTTTCCTCGGTTATAGCAACCCGAAATACGAGTTAGAGTGGTTTCATAAGCTCATCGCGGATCATTGCCAAATGCTGTTAGAGGGCAAGATCAAAAACCTGATGGTTTTCATGCCCCCGCAGCACGGAAAGTCGGAAATCATCTCCCGCAATTTCCCCGCATGGGCACTCGGACAAAACCCCGACCTTAAAATCGTCGGATGCTCCTACTCCTCTGACCTCGCGCAGCAGTTTTCGCGCTCGATTCAGCGAACGATAGACAGCAAGGAGTATCAGGCGATATTCCCCGAAACCTATCTCAACGGCTCGAATATCCGCACGGATTCGCGGGGTTATTTGAGGAATGTCGATCTCTTCGAGATGGTAGGTCATCGAGGGTTTTACAAGGCGGTCGGTGTAGGAGGTTCTTTGACAGGTACACCCGTCGATATTGCGATCATCGACGACCCGGTGAAAGATGCGAACGAGGCAAATTCCATCACTTACCGACAGAGGGTGTGGGATTGGTATAACACCGTCCTTTCGACCCGTCTGCACAATAATTCGCGGCAGCTCTTCATCATGACGCGCTGGCATGAGGACGACCTCGCCGGACGCATTCTCAAAGCAGAATCGCAGGAGTGGACGGTACTCGCTATCCCCGCTATCTGCGAGCAGGAATATGACGGAGGATTGAGCGAACGGCATATCGGCGACGCTTTGTGGCCGTCGCATCACTCCATCGACAAGTTGCAGAAGCAGAAAGCCCGCGCCCCGCGTGAGTTCAATGCCCTGTATCAGCAGCACCCGACCATCGAGGGCGGCAATATCGTGAAAAGGGATTGGTTCCGCACAATTCCGCTTGCCGAGTTCCGATCGCTGCGCTTCAATGAGCCGATACACTTCTACCTCGATACGGCCTATAACAAGAAGAAAAAGGGCCAAGACAACGACCCCAGCGGCATATTGGCTGCTTGCCGGATCAGAAATTACATCTACCTGCTCGATGCGCAGAAAGTGTATAAGGAGATGCCCGACTTGTTGCGGTTCCTGCCTCAATACATCGCGGCGCATGACGGCAACTCCGAAAGCAAGCTCCATGTCGAGCCGAAAGCCAACGGCGAGAGCGTGGTGCAGATGCTTCAAGAAATTTCGACCCTCAATGTCAAGCGGACACCCACGCCGACCGATGACAAGGAGGTGCGATTGCGGGCCGTTTCGCCGCGTGTGGAGTGCGGGCGGGTGTTCATCGTCGAGGGATCATGGAACGACGATTTTCTCGATGAAGTATGCGGATTTCCGAGCCAGCCGCACGACGAGTTCGTCGATATTCTCGGATATGCGATAAACGACCTGTATGACGAGGACGACGATATAGACTACGACGTATTGAGTAAGTCGAGTTTAGGTATGTAAACCAATAATTTAAGGATATGATGCTATTTGATTTGTTTCGCAATTATCTCAATGCTCTTGTAGGACGAAATCAGGAGTTTGAGAAACTATTGGCCGCCAAAGACATTTCGGCGGTCAAGGAGCGCATGGGCAATCGTATGGATATGGCGATTGCCGCGCTCAAAGAGTATGAAGTAACCTCCCATGAAATCATGAAGCGGGAGGACAAGATCATCACCGACAAAAAGGGAAATTTCATCCGATTCGAGCCGGTATGGAAGCTACCGATCCCTTATCAGGTTTACATCAATGAAATCGCCCTCGTATTCCTCTACGGCCGTCCGGTAAAATGGACGCAGCAATCCACAGGGACAGACCGAGCGTTCCAAAAATTTCAGGATGTCATCGAGCACACTCACTTCAACAGCAAACTCCGCCAATGCAAGCGCATCGCCGGATCAGAGACCGAAAGTGCGATGCTCTTCCGCGTTTTCCGCGATGCGAACGACGCGCCGGACGTTCAGATTCGAGTGCTTGCCAAGAGCAAGGGCGATGAGATTTACACGCGCTGGGATCAATACGAGAATCTGATTTCCGTAGCATGGGGTTACTATGTACGGGAGCAGGAAAACAGCCTCGTCTATCACTTCGACATCTACACTCCGAACATCATCTATCGCTGCACGCGGAAGAGCATCGGATGGGAGGTCGTCGAGGAGACGAATTTCATAGGCAAGATTCCGATCATCCTCTTCCAGCAGGACAAAGAGTGGAAAGGCGTCGAGCCGCTTATCCATCGTGAGGAATTGATCGGATCGCGCTCTGCCGATACAAACGACTATTTCGCCGATCCTATCGCCATCATGGCCGCCGACCTTATCAAGAACCTGCCGGAGAAGAAAGAGGCGGCGAAACTGCTCGTAACGAACGATTCCGAGGGCGTGGACAAGGCGGCGAAATACCTGACATGGGATAGTGCGCCGGAAAGCAAGAAGCAGGAAATCGAATGGTTGCAGAATCATATCCTTTCCAAGTCATTCACCCCGAATATCTCGCTTGATACGCTAAAATCGTTGAGCAATCTGTCGGGAAAGGCCCTGCGGACGGTGATGCTGCTTGCCGACATCAAGGCGGCCAAGCACAAGGAAACCCACGACGAGCTGTTGTCGCGCACCTCTTCGCTCATCACGGCGATCATCGGCAACGTCCTCGATGTGCATCTGAAAACCGAGTGCGAGAATCTGAAAATCGGGCATGAGTTCCAAGAGCCGTTCGGGGACGACATCGCGGAAGCCCTCGAAAATATCATCAAGAGCCTCGACGGCGGTATCATGGCGACCGAAACCGGTGTAGAACTGAACCCTCTCGTTAAGGATAAGAAGCTCGAAATGGAGCGTCTGAAAGCCGAAGAGGAGGAACGGGAGCAGAAGCAGCAACAGATATTCGGCGACATCACGGGTGCAGGCCCGCAATCCGCATCAGACGGCGACGACGCCTCTGACGATGATGAAAACGGAGATGACGATGATCCGAAGAAAAAGCAGCAACAGAAACAGAAGAAGTAGGTAGCAAATGGCAAAAAAAGCATATTCTCCTGACCCGAAAGCGGAAACCATCAAGCGCATCCAGCGCACGGAGGCTTATGCCGAGAAAGTGAGGCAGCTATTCGCCGCAACGGTGAATGAAATCCTCGCTCTCAATAAATCCGTGCCGACGCTGGATGAGGGGGTCATGTACTCGTTCGACGGAGATAATATGCGAATCCAAAAGAAAGTCGAGGCATTGCTCCGGCAACTGCATTCGGTGGTAACGACGGCGATCCGCAAGGGCATTACCCTCGAATGGGAACAGGCGAATGTCGAATGCGACAAGCTCGTATCCTCTTGCTTCGGCAAGGAGGTACTATCCAGCCCGGAGTTCAGCGCATGGAACAACCGCAATACAGCGGCGATGAATGCCTTTGCCAACCGGACGGAGGACGGCCTCAATCTGTCGGGCCGAATATGGCAGTCGGTTCAGCAGCTCCGCGATGAAATGGAGATCGCCATGACCGTCGCCATCGGCGAGGGAGATTCGGCGCAATCCATATCCCGCAAAGTCAGGCAATACCTGAACGATCCCGACCTGATGTTCCGCCGTTTCCGCTTCAAGAAAGGCGAAGACGAGCAGGGCAAGCCTATCTACGGGAGGAAGTGGAAAAAGCGCATCAAGGACGAGAAAACGGGCAAATACCGATGGATCGACTACGACCGTAAGGACTACAAAACCGGATCGGGCGTTTACAAGTCCTCGGCCAAGAACGCCATGCGCGTTGCGAGATCGGAAACGAACATTGCCTACCGCCGTGCCGACAACGAGCGGTGGCAGCAGATGGATTTCGTCCTCGGCCAGCGCATCCAGCTATCGAAGAACCACCCGAAAAAGGACATCTGCGACAAGCTGGCGGGCGACTATCCAAAGGATTTCGTATTCGACGGTTGGCATGTGCAATGCTTCTGCTTTGCAACGCCTATCCTTATCGACGAGGACGAGATGGCGAAAGTTACGGAGGCATTCCTCAAAGGCGAAAAATATACCCCGCGAGGCAAGCAGATCACCGAATATCCGGCAAATTTCAAGGATTGGGTGCGGGACAACAAGGAGAATATCCTTGCATCCCGCGATAGAGGCACGGAACCCTACTTCATTCGCAATAACTCGGCGGCTATCGACCAAATACTCGACCCGAAGCCGAAAGAGCTTACAATCGCGGAAAAGGCGGCATTACGCCATGAGGCCCGAACGCCCGAACAGGAGGCGGCGATCCGTAATGCGTGGGCCGAACGTCAGAAGAAGCACCAGCAGATCAAGACAGCGGCGAACAACATCGCCAAAGTCGCCGGGGATTATGGCGAGGTCGATTACTCCGACCTGCAAAAGTATATCGACGCGGGCGATCTGTCGGCCATGCAGACCGAGACCAAGAAAGTGGCGCAAGCCATCCTCTCCGCCAAGAAAGCGGAGCAGGCTCTCGCCGACATCATCCCCAATGCTCACTCATGGCATAAGCAGTTCACGATGGATCAACTGCACGGGGTGTATAATGCCGTCAAATCGAAGATCGAGAGCTGGTCGGGCCTATCCCTCGAACAGCAGGCAAAAAAGCTGCATTTCGAGGCTTATGACTTCCTCGGCGGCAACATGAAAGGCGTTCAGGAGAAATACCCGACATGGAAAGTATCGCAGGAGGCGTACATCAAGGAGCTTAACGCCGTCAATTATAAGATTTCGCTCAAACAAGCGATGGCTGATGTCGCGCTTGTCGAGCAATGGGCCGAAGCGCATCCGAAGAGCCTCAATGTCGCAAAGCTCCTTGCCGATGCAAAGCATGCCATCGCCAACGACGAGGATATTGCGGTTATCAAGCAAAAGGTTTCACTCGCAGTCGCCGAGAAGCAAAAACGCGAGATGGAGCAGGCACGGCGCGACGCGAAAAAGGTCATCAAATCTCTCACCTTGCCAAATATCAGCAAGGCGGAGATAAATCGACTTCTCGACCAATATGAATCCGAGACATTCGATGATGCAGATGCCAGATTGCGCTCCATGACCGGAAGCATATGGAAGAGCCTGACGAAAGAGGAGCGGATCATCCTGACGAAGTACACGCAGACTTACAGCTATCTGAATGAGCCGCTGCGAGGACAGACCTATTACGGGGCACGAGGCAACGATGAGTTTGAACACGACCTGCCTATCCTAACGAGGGCACTTGAAAAGTTCTCCATGCCTCAAAATACCGTCGTCAGACGCGGCGTCGGCAGCTTCGAGATCAACGAACTCGGATATGGCCTCGGAGAACTGAAAATCGGCGATGTATTCGTCGATAAAGGCTTCCTCTCGACAGCCATCCATAGGGCGGGAGGATTCCATGATACATACAATTTGGTGATCGTGGTTCCCAAAGGTGCAAAGGGCGTTTACGCCGAGCCGTTTTCTCATTATACCGACTATAACAAGTTCGAATATGACGGCAAAATATGGGACGGTGAATCGGTCGAATCGGTAAGATCGGAAATGGAGTGGATCGGACAGCGAGGCAGCCAATTCCGTGTGCTCAAAAAACAGGGCAGAACGATCTACCTGCAAATGATCGGACAGCTCAAATAGAAAGGGAGTGCAATCGCGCTCCCTTACTTGTAGTATTGCTTGTAGAATCTCTTGAACGGCTCGACGCAATCCATCATCGACGACATATTGCCCTGTGCATAGCGATTAAACAGCAGGGATTTCAAGGTAATCGGCACTCCGTCCGCATTCTCGAACTCCGCCAATCCGACCGCAGTATATTCATCGAGATTTCGACTTTCAGAGGCATTCGCATCGCCTCTTGCGATGACCGCCATAGTATCGTGAACCCACGTCCGCTCATAAAGCCAAAGCATCGTTTTGTTTTGGTCTTTGCCCTTGTATGGGTTCTCCCGCTCGCCCTTATAGTAGCGGCAGTATTGCAGTAAATCGGATTCTTTCATCAGTACGTTGCATAAAATTTCTTAATAACATTCTGCATATCTTTCGGCAGATAGCTCATCGCGGATTCTATGGTCGTAAGATCGACGCCGAAACGGGCCTTTGCGAGCGATCCGACGATGGCTCCGAGCGTATCGCTATCGCCGCCGTAGAGAATGGCCTTGCGGATTGCATCCTCGAATGAATCGCTCTCTTTGATGATATGAAAGGCCAGCGGGACGCATCCCTGACACGTCTCATCGAACTTGCCCCTCGGAATGAGGTTCTGCTCCCAGTCCGCGCCGTAGAACATCCCGACCATTTCGAGGGCCTGATTGAGGGCCAAAACATCGCAGAAAGGATCGCAACTCCGCATTAGGTAAATCGCCCTTGCAACCACCATCGCCCCGATGATTCCGTCGGGATGGTCGTGCGTGATATTGGCCGTCTCCATCGCCTGCCGGATCACCTCTTGCTCCGTATCGAACGCATAGGCGACAGGGCTGACCCGCATCGCCGCGCCATTGCCGAAGCTGTTGTACGGCTGCGGATCGGGAGAATTGAGCCACAAGGCGAAAGACGCTCCGTATGCACCCATCGGGTTAGGGTATTTCCTGCACCAGCGCAGGATGCTCGCCCGATAGTCCTCCCCACGCAAAATTGCATCGGCAATCGCCACCGTGCAGATCGTGTCGTCGGTAAAACTGCACTCCGGGGAGAACAGCGCGAAATTCCCATCCCGCGTATTGTTGAACTCGAATCGAGAGCCTACTATGTCACCAATTATCGCACCTATCATATCAAAAATTTTTAGAATCTATCACTTCGTCTATGTCCAGCACCCCGTCGGCGTTCTCTTTCATCGAATGCAGGTAGATATAGCCATTTCGGTAAAATGAAACCTTTGCCAGCTTTTCACGATACATAGCCTCCGCTTTCGCCCTATCGACAAAATACAGATGCGTAATGAGATCGTATGAATCCGCAACATAGGTCAGCCGATATACTTTGCTATCCATCGCACTCCGATTTTAATGACCGTCCTCTCGTCTTGCGCTGGATTTGCCCGATGCGAATGAGGACTTTCTTGTTCTCGTATTCGCTTCTACCCCTCGTCGCATTCGTGAGGGACTTGTATGTGATGCCGACCGCCCCGATAGGAACGGTATCGTAGATCGCTTTCAGGGAACCGAAGTAGAAGTCGGTTTCGCCGTTGTACGGCTCCTTGAACTGCAAATGCACTATCTTCTTTGCTTCCATAATCCAATACTTGTGCAAATTTACCGCTTTTCCGGCGTTCTGCCACGCTTTCGCGCAAGAATCGATCAATCTACCGACCCGACCGCAGATATTCGAAAATTGGCGGCATTTTCATTTTTCTTTTTTCGCGGAACTTTTTTCTTTTTCAAAGGATGAATTTACGAGGGTCTTACATGATGAGTGATCCGATATTTTTGCAGTCGAAAAAACATCCCCTCTATCTATCTTAATATATCTATATATTCTTATCTTCTGTGCAGGGATCGTTGCACCCGTCGTTGCAGGGGGCGTTGCTGCCCTCGTTGCATCCTGCTGTGCTATTCTGCTGGTAATCATCGTAATTAACTATCATAATCATCGTTGCACGGGTAACGGGGTGTTTTGTTCGGCTATTTTCTACTCGTCCTCTGCTTCGGCAACTGCCACCCCTTTATTCGCGCAACCTCGATATTGAATTTCATCCAATCCTCCTCACGAACAAACTCAAAGTGCATCGTGCCTTTCTTATAGCCTCGAATGCGGAAAAATCCCCATTCATACCACTGCCCCCAATTCATTGTCAGCCTACTAACAAAATCATTCAAGGATGAAAAATCGTCATAATTGCACCCTGTAAGATAACACATAGCCTTTACGACATCATCAATATCACGAGCATATCCGCCCCCGTAATATGCAATTTTGACATAGGCAGACGGCCATCGTGCGTCGTAATCGCAAATACGCGGAACAATGAAACGGCGATTGACCATATAATCGGAATTTGTCTTCCATTTCTCCCCCGCGGTCGAATTTTCGGCACTAAACGAACAGATATGATCGAATGCCTCTACAAGCACCTGATTCATCCGATCTCGATGAGTAAAGACGATAGCTTCGAGAACTCGAAAAACATTGTGCATCGTGAACGGAATATGCGTCTGCCGCTCGACCATACGATTCATATCTTCCAAAACTTTGGTCGTAACGTATTTCTCCATATTCATTTTACTGAATATCAAACGCCATGCAGCTTTCTGCAACTCCTTTTTGAAACAATCACGGGTAATAGCAGTATAGTTATTCCCATGTTCTCGATATGCGCCAAAGCGGATGTCATTGCTCTTGAATGGTTCTGCAAGTTGGTTGATCTCTTTCGCCGCTCCCATCACATTATCGAAGCGTTTGACCGCTTCAACATAGCGATTCACTAAATCTCGAATGAAATTATAGTGCTGCAAGCCCTCTCCCTGCGGCTCATCATCAGGGGCAAGAGAAAAATATCCCTCAAATTCTTTTTCGCCTGTTCCCGGCTTGAACAGATGGACGCAGGATACATGAACCCCCGTCGAACGCTCTGCCGACGCAAAGCAATCTCCGAAATATTCCTCAAATCCGTGCATTTCGACGATTTCACGCAACTGCTTTCGGCTGGTCGAATATCTATCATCAAGGGTATGACTGTTGCATAAAGCGATAATCTCACAACCACCGGGCGCAATCTCGTAAGCGTGCAGGATATGTTTTTCATCCGCCGAAAACGGAGGATTCATCACAATAAGGTCGATATGACTGATCTGCTCCGAAGTTACGGTCAGAAAATCATCCGCGATAATGTCGCATTTGCCTCCCAATATACGGCGTAATTTCTCGACCGTTTCGCACGCGATGACTTTCTTCGCTCCGCGATTATTCAGATAATCTACAATGTTCCCGCTGCCTGCGGACGGTTCGAGAATTATTTTGCCACCAATATCCACGCCGATAAGCATCTTTTCGATAACTTCTACCGGAGTAGGATAAAAATCTCTATTGAATATTGATTCCATAATTACAAGCGTTTGATTGTTTTTGCTATTTCCTCGCTCCAATACCCGACGATAAGGTCATAGGCTTCTTTATCGCCATCCCATGCGATCATGCACTCGTGGTTATTGTATTCGTAGAAATAAACCTCCTGCGGATCGCATTCTTTCGGGATAGCCGCCCGACTATCGTCATAGAATTTGAAGAATGCCGCAAGTCCGGCCTCTGTGCCGAAAGCCCCCGTGCCCTTATCTTGGCATATTTTATCGCCGTCTTTGATGTGTCCGAGTTCTACCAAACGCTTGTATCCCTCGGCGAACTGTTCTCGGCTAAAAGCGAAGAAAACCCCGCATTTATCCGCGTCGGGATGCTCGTTCTTGATCGCCTTGTAGCGGTCGATAGTTTGGGCGTTCAGCATTACAACACCCCCGTCGTAATTACCCCAATCCCGATAGTATCGGAGTTCGCCCCGCGTGGTCTTGACCGTCTTAATATCTTTCTCTTCCATGATTCTACTGCTTTTGAGAGAGCCATAAATCCCGCTTTGCACGGCAGCTATCGAGGGATGCCCCGACGCAGGAGAAAAGCTCGCCACTCGCCGTGCGGTAGTCGTATTGCCATCTTTTGACCGATTTCCGGCCGATTTTGGCCGTGAAACTCGTGTAGTTCTCTCGCCCCGGCTGGCAGACGGAGCATCCGTTTACGTTGATTGAATTTGCCATTGTTGCGTTGAATTTTTAAGGTTTACGGTTATTGCTCGGCTTCGAAATCATCGACGATCTCGAATGCGTCGGTTTTAAGAGCCGTGTCCGGTTCCCCGTCGAACTCGTTGTTGTTCTTCGTGCAGAGCCTCATATTCTGATGCGAGTAGTCCAAACTTATATCCACGACATACGTCCCTTTCTGCGTTTGGAAGACCTCCCGATCCCACGAATCGAATCCTACATGCTTGATTTTGATCTTTTCCATACTTGCGATTATTTGAGATTATTTTTCAACCAAACCCTATCGACCTCCCACAAGGGCAGGCCCTTGATGATTTTCCGGCGGATCACCTCTTTCATGCCGATCAAATCGGCCGCTTTGATATGGAGGGTAATGTCGCCGAATTTCTGTGCTCTTTCGAGGAGGAAGTCCGCCATTTGGGACTTCCATTCTTGCAGGCTTTCCGCCTTGGCCTGTCTCGTTTTATCCATGATTATGCGTTGATTAGGTTCATTATCTGTTCGAGCTTTCTTTCGAGAGCGTATCGCTTTTCGCACTCTTCCGCATATTTCTTGTAAAACTCATCGTGCTTGGCCTTTTCCGCGTAATACTTATCCTGATAGGACGTTGCGAGTTCGACCTGCCGATCATAGCTCTCTTTTTGCATTCTGATCTTTTTCTTCAATTCGGCGATTTCGATCACCATTGACCGGGAAAGATCGAGATGCCCTTTCTTGGTGGCGAATGGTTTGCAGAACTCGTCCTTGTCCTTATCCGAGGACATATACGCCCCGTTCCATACCTCGAAAATTCCGTCCGATACATTCAAGCCAACTCTTTCGATAAATTCTTCTCGTGTCATAGCCTATTATAAATTTTATTTACTATTTACAACCTATTAGGTATCTATTTGACGATGCAAATATATAGCCAACTATTATAGTAAGCAACTTTTTTCGCAGAAAAAGTGCGCTCAAAATCAGTTAAAAATGCGGATTTACAGATAACTGTGTTATAACCACACAGATAATTTTTGCCGAAATTTTAGATACCTATTAGATATTTTTCATTACCTTTGTCCGTAACGATACGTTTTAACAATTTTTTTCGACTATGAAAAAGAAATTTCGCAAGCTCTTATCCGAAAAATGCAAGGATATGGGACTGACTGACAAGGCACTCGACGACCTCGTAGAGATCGGGGCGGAGGGTCTTGCCGACGATGCCTCGGACGAAGACATCGCCGCGAAAGTGGATTCGCTCGTGCCCTATGCAAAGGCAATGCAGGGGGAGATCACGAGGAAGACGCAACGTCCGAAACCGCAATCAAAGAAACCGCAATCCAACGACGAGGGCGAAGATGAGGGCGGAAATGAAGATGAGGCCCCCGAATGGTTCAAGCCTTTCCAAAAGAAATTGACCGATCTCGAAACCGAGAACGCCGCGCTCAAAGCGGAAAAGGCAAAGACCACACGACAGGCCGAAATCTCGGCAAAGGCTAAAAAGCTCGGAATCCCCGACTACCTGATGAAGCGAGTCTCATTCGCAGAGGATGCAGACCTCGACAAGGAGCTGGCGGATTACAAGCAGGAGTTAGTCACCAACAACCTCATGCCCAAGGAGCAGGCGCATGAAACGGGAAGTAGCAAGGAGGCAATGGAAGCCGACGCCAAGGCTTGGGCCGAAAGTCTTCCCAACAAGTAACAGCTCCGAATCATTCACCCCTTAAATTGATTGCAACAATGGCTATTGATTTCAAGAAAACGCAGCTATCGGGCCACACGCCCGAAATTTGGCGCGGCGAGTGCAAGATTCTGCCGGGCGGCTTCAAGCCGGTGCAGAACTTCCCCGTCGGAACGGTGTTGCATCGGGGAACTCCTATCTATGTCGATTTCGAGGCGATGAGTGCCGCCGTTTGCAAGACCGCCAAGGTTCTCAAAGGAGGCACGACCACCGCGCCCCGCGTCGCCAAAGGGCATTACTTCGTCGTAGGCGACGTAGTAATGAAACTCGGAGTAACCGACAAATCCCCGATCATCAAGTCCATCGACACGGCCAATGCCGAGTACGATGTCATCACGTTCGCATCCGCCATCGCAGGGCTGGCCGAGGGCGACATCCTCGTAGAGGCAACCGAATATGCCGAAACAGGCGGCGGTTCGGGTTCCGACCCCATCCCTGCCGCGCCTCGCTATACGCCCAACATGGTTGTCGGAGCGGCCAAGGAGTTCACCGGAAAGGGCCTCCCGACAATTGATGCCGCATACGAGGCGGTAGTCCTTTATCCGAGCCTGAACTCCCCTCTGCTGGAAGACTGGCTCATCAATCCCGGCAAGGTATGCCTCAAAGCAAACCCGAACATTCTGTTCATTAAACAGTAACGATCATGCCCGAAATTCTTTATAGCTCAATCTTTGGCGCATTGACGCAGCATGTACAGGCTCGCTTCGATGCCGCCTCGAAACTGCACAAGCAGCTTTTCGACAACGTAATCTTCGAGCGTTTCCTCGACTGGGACACCCCGACTATCGGCCTCGACTTCGAGGAGATCATCGGTCAGTACAACATCACGGTAGCCGCCCCGACCATCGGCGACCAGTCGAAAGAGGCTATCCTCGGTACAGAGGGGTTGGAAACCGTGAAAGAGCGCATCCTCAATCATGCCGTAACGCTGCCGATGACGATTCAGGACTATCGTAAGGTTCTGCAAATCCTCGACAGCAAGTCGCTCCCCGACAAGGCAAAGACGGAGCAGCTCATCAAACTGATGTGGGGAAGCTCGACGACGGTCGTAAGCTCCGTCCTCGCAAAGCTCGACATCCTATTCCTGCGTCCGCTTTCCAACGAGGGCGTCGTCGAACTCGACGACAACATCAACCCCGAAGGTGGCGTGCGCGGCACGATCAACTTCAACCAGCCCGCCGAAAACATCGCGTCGTCCCGCATCGAGTGGAAAGACGCCAACATCGACACGGTGGACTGCTTCGAGGATATTCAGGGGATCATCGACGCCGCACAGGACAAAACCGTATTCGGCAAAATCCTCTGCGCTCCGTCGCGTATCTCCTACATGTGCCGCAGCAAGAAGATCAAGCAGATGATCTGGGGAACCGACAAATCTGCGAAGATCGTGCAACTGAAAGACCTGAACGCCTATATGCAGGAGAACAGCTACCCTGTTTTCGAGCCTATCCGCCGTCAGGTTCGCATTCAGAAAGGCAAACTCCGCGTCCCCTATACGCCGTGGAACGAGAAGAACATGGTCTTCATTCCCGACGGCAAGCTCGGCATCGTCAAAAACGCATGGGCGAACAACGAGCTGAAACAGGAGGCCGGAGTAGCGTACTCCAACTACGGGCGTATCCGTGTCTCGCAATGGGGCGTGGGCGAAACGCAGGGCAGCAACGGCGTTGAGTTCACCAAGGCCGAATCGCTCTCGTTGCCCGTGATTACGGAAATGAACGGCATCTACACCCTCAAAACGCAGTCGTAGCCGTGGATAACCTTACCGCAACGAGGAGTTTGTGCAATGCGATAGCAAACACATTCTATCCTGATAACGCGACCATCGAATTTGCGCTCTTCAACGAGGGCATCGACGCAAAGGCCGAGGCGACCCCGAAAGACCCTATGATCTTTCGGGTTGCCGCCCGCCTTGTCATCGGATATGTCGAAAACAGCCGCTCCGAAAACGGCGTATCGACCTCCGTAATGAGCGAAGAAGCCCTCAAACAGAGCCTTTCGATTTGGTGCGGACATTATGGCCTCGATGCGGATGAGGTTCTTTCCGACTATATGCGCGTGATCGAGGACGGCACGCATCTATGGTGATATGAGGCACAACGGCACATTACGCTACGAGATACTCACCGAGGGAGGTATTGACGAATGGGGCGAACCGATAGAGGCCCGTTCCGATTGGAGCGATCCTTTGCCCTGTTCGATCAAGACCAACAGCGATAACCGCAAAGGGCGTTACGAAGACGGCGAATTTCGGCAGGCTTCGTTTACGATCCTCGTTGAGTGCATCCCTTTCCCCTACAATCGGGTGAAACTCGAAAGAATGGGCGAAAATCTCGGAGAATACCGTGTGATGAACGCCGAACCTCTCACCACCGTAGGCAGAACTCAAATCGTAGTGTGATATGGCGAAAGTCGTTACTACTCACGGCAAATATAAGGGCGTCATCGTCAGCAAAACGGATATGCGGAAGCTGAAAGCCGGATTGCAGGCCAAGATGAAAGACATCGTCGCCCTGCTCGTGAAGCAACTCTCTTTCATCGGGGAGGAGTGCATACGAATCGCCCGCGAGAGTGGCAGCTACAACGATATTACCGGCAATTTGAGGTCATCAATAGGCTATGTGGTGCTTGTGGACGGGAAACCCGTCGTGACGGGAGCCTCGAAGCAATACAACGGCAAGAACGGGCATGGAGAAGCAGGCCCGCCCGCTGCCGAAGCGTTGCTCCAAAAACTGCAAGCGAAATTTCCGTGGGGTGTGGTGCTGATCGTCTGCGCAGGCATGAAATACGCCGCATACGTCGAAGCAGTCCACCATAAGGATGTACTCACATCAGCCGAGTTGAAAGCCGAATCCCTTGCCAAGAAGTTACTCAACGGTCTAATCGAATAGCAAGATGATAAAAACGGAGACGCAGATAGAGCGGGATTTCTACTCTTTCGTCAAAAATAGCAATCTCGGAAAGGCCATCAGAGGGACGGTTTACCGATCCGAAATGCGCCCGACCAATGCCACGACGGAGGATTTGATTGTCAAGTTCCTCGCGGGACTTGATGAACAGGTACAAACGGGAGTGGTGATATTCAGCCTTTATGTCCCTGATAAGCCTCATACCGACGGCCGAATGGTTCCCGATAAGAATCGCATCGGCGAATTGCAGGAGGAGATTCGCGCATTCGTAGAAACCGCAGGAGGAACAGAATATCGGATTGAAACCGATGCGACACCGACCACGATGCGCAACGAGGATATAGAGCAACACTTCATTTACGCAAGAATCAAGTTTAACCGCATAACAGAATAGGATTATGGCAAAGAAAATCATCATGTCGTGGTCGAAGTGCAAAATCGAAGTCGGCAAAACCGGCGAAGATGAAGCAATGGCTGTCAGCCTGACCAACATAGGAATCATCAACGACAAATCGACGACGCTTGCCACCGAGGATGGCGAGAAACTCACCGCAACGGCAACGGGCGGGATCGTAGTGGCCGAAGAGGAGGGCGAGCCGGTCGTTACCATAACGACCCGGGTCAAAGAGATGGATTTCGACACAGAAAAAATATTCACCGGAGCGACAGTATCAGAGGACGAGTTGGTTGTAAAAACCAACGTCGTATCGGACGATTTCTCCGTGAAGCTCACGCCCAAGAACATCGGTGCTATCGGCATCAAGGCCCGGCGCACACACGTATCGTTCCGTCCGGGTAGTTCCGAGGAGGAGGGATCGTATGTCGATCTCACATTCAAGATTCTCGCCTGCTCCGATGGGGAGCTTTACAAGAAGTTCCGCGTCAAGGCCGAAGATTGGGCATCGTAAGATGCTGACGAGTGGAGAGACACCCTTTGCGGTTGGCAGGAGAAACCGCAATCCGGAGGGTTGGCAGAGTGGCTGAATGCACCTCACCGCTAACGAGGCAAGCCGTCAGGCTTCGGGGGTTCGAATCCTCCACCCTCCGCAATTTTATTTCAGGATATGGAACAGACTACTATCGAAAGCCGCGTCGCATCGGCCATACTCGAAAGAAATGTAGGGAATATCGAGATAGAGGGCGTTACCTACGAAATAGCACCGCCGTCTATCGCAACGCTCATCGTCGTTTCGGAGTTCATCGCCTCCCTCCCGATTGTGGAGAAAGTGGAGAAATCCGAGATCGTAAACTCCGTGCTGCATCATGCGCGGTTTTTCCGGCCTCTCGGCGACATCGCGGCGACGCTTATCCTTGGAGCGAAGAACCTCACCGAGGAGCGCGTCGTCGTGCAAGAAAAACGCTATTTGTTCGGTCTCATCAAGCGTAAGAGCAAGAAGAAAATCAAGATCGACAAACGGGCGGAACTCGCCAAAGCCATTTTAGAGAATGTCCGTCCGACGGTTCTGTTCAACGTCGTCGTACAGCGGCTTCAAGACATGGAGATCAGCAGTTTTTTCGCCATTACCACTTCCCTGTCAGAGGCGAATATCCTCAAACCGACAAAGGAAGTGGTAAAAGGCTGAACGACAGCATTTGGGCTACCGTTCTCGGAATCGCAAGAACGCTCGGAGTAACAGAGAAATACGCCTTATACGACATCAGCTATGTAAACGCGATCCTGTATAGCCGTGCGATGCCGATGCCCGGCGACAAAGCCGAGAATGGCGACGCGCCGCTTTACGATGGCAGTAAAGACGCGAATAATCCCGAAAATTTCACGGATTTCACAGATGACGAGGAGATTGTAAGAATATGAAAAACGACGACGGCGCATTAAGTTTTGGCACGGCGATAGATATGTCCGGCTTCGATGCCGGCATCGAGCAGATCGAGGGGAAAGTCGCAGGATTGACCTCCAATGTTGAAGTTGAGACCTCCAAAATCTCTCAACTGCTCGCCAACGTCCCGACCTTGAATATCGAAGTCGTCACCAATGCGTCGCAATCCCTTTCCACCATCGACACCGCATACGCTGAACTCGACCGAGTGATCGACACCAACCGATCGTCCGTATTGGCATTGGAGGAGCAATACCGGCAGCTCGGTTCCGAAATCTCGAATCTCGGACGGCAGGCCGCAACTCCCGCTATTCAGGCCGAATACGATGCCCTCAAACAGCAGCAGACGGCGATCAAGGAGAATATAGCGTTACGCAAGAAAATCGTTACCGAGGCCGAGAAAGTCGGCGATGAACTCTATCAGACCGAACAGCGGTTGAAGAAAGAGGCTGCCGCCGCCGAGAAGAGTGCCAACAGCCAAGTATCGCTCCGCACCCGATTGAGGCAATTACGGGAAGAACTCGTAATGATGGAGGCATCGGGACAGCGCGGCACGGCGCAGTATCGCGCCTTGCAGGAGGAGGCGGGAAAACTCACCGACGCATGGGCCGACGCCACGGCGCAGGCAACGATCCTCGCCCATGACCAGCGCGGTATGCAGGGCCTCATTTCGGGGCTTTCGGGCGTTGCAGGGGCTTTCTCCGTAGCACAGGGCACGATGTCCCTATTCGCCGGAGAAAACGAGGATTTGCAGAAGATCATGGTCAAGGTACAGTCCCTCATGGCGATCACGATAGGACTGCAACAGATACAGCAAACCCTCAATAAGGATTCGGCCTTTACCCTCGTCACCCTCAATTCGCTCAAAGAGTGGTGGAACAAGCTCACGGGACAGAGTGCTGTCGAGCAGGCCGCCGAAACCGCTGCGACCGAGATCAATACCGCAGCACAGGTAGCCAATGCAACGGCGACGGCCGCCGATACTGCGGCGCAGACGGCCAATAATACAGCCACCGCAGGAGGGACGGCCGCGCAAGTGACGAATACCGCATCGACAACGGCACAAACCGCCGCGACGACCGCCGGAACCGTCGCTACGAAAGCCATGTCCGTAGCGATGAAAGGTCTGCGGGCCGCACTCATTTCTACCGGTATCGGAGCATTGGTCGTTCTTTTGGGGTCGCTCGTGAATTGGCTGATGAAAGCGTTTGAGGCGTCATCGAAAGCCGATAAGGAGTTCGAGGAGCAGCAGGAAATCCTCAAAGCAGGCAACGAAGCCTACATCAAGGCTTCTATGGAGATCGAGAACTATAAAAACAAACTCGAAAGCTTCAAGGGGACAAAAGCGCAGGAGAAAGAGGTCGTCAAAGAGCTGAACTCCAAATACGGGGAGGCAATGGGCTACTATAAGACCCTTGCCGAATGGAAAACCGTCTTGAAGCAAAAGGGCGAGAAGTATTGCGAAATGCTCATGCTCGAAGCGCAGGCGCAGGCTCTTCTGACCAAAACGACCGAAGCATATATCAAGCTCCAAGAGGTCAAATCAAAGGCCGATAATGGAGATTTCGATAGAGGGTGGTACAATCCCGGTCGGTGGTTCGGTCACAGCAACGCATATCGCAGGGATCAGGCAGTCAAAGAGGCAAACGAAGAATACGAAAACTGGAAAAAACAATGGGGAGAGATACAGGAAAAAGCGTCGCAGTTCAAGAAAGATAACGACCTCGATTTCCATATCGACCCGTCCAAAGACAAGTTCGACCCGAAAAAGGCGGCTCTCACGCAAAAGAAATCCATCGAGGAATGGAAGAAAGCGGTCAAGCAGTATATCAAGGATGCGCATAGCGAGATCGCCGACTACACGATTGATGCAATGGCGGAAGGGCAGGCCAAAGAACTCAATCAGGTAGAACTCGACACCGTGCGCAAGCGTAATGCGTGGCGGGATCAGTTGCGCCAGCTCGCCAAGGTTCGGCAGGATGCCGAGAAGCAATATTACATGTCGCAGAAAGGCGCGACGGAGGTCAAATGGGCCAATTCCAAGCGTGGCAAGATGACTATCGACGATTACGCCAAAGAGTTGCTCCAAGACCCGAAAATCGCCGAGGAGTTCAATCGCGTATTAACTGCCATCACGGAACAGGGAGAGCGGGAAAAGGCCGAAATCCGCAGGAAATACACCGACGCGCTGATCGACGAATACGGCACGGTCGAACAGAGGATCGAGAAACTCAATCGGGAGTGGACGAAGAAGCTATCCACTATGCCGACTGAATACCTGCACAACGCGATCAAGCAGATGAACGCCGAGTTTGCCGCATTGGAATCCGCGGATTTCAAGAAGTCGATCAACTGGGAGAGCGTATTCGGCGACCTCGGAAAACAGTCGTTATCGACCTTGCAATACAACCTCGATAAGATCAAGGCTTATTTCGCCTCGAACAAGGATTCGATGGGCGCAACCGAGATCAAGGACTATCAGGAAGCGATTACCAAGATGGAGGAGGAAATCGCCTCTCGAAACCCCTTTGTCGCCCTGCACAAGTCGATCAAGGACATAGGCAACGCCAAAACGGAGTTCGTCGCCGCATTGCAGGCATGGCACGACGCGCAGGATGGGATCACGACCGCGCAGCAGAAATACAACGAGGCCCTCGCCGTCGAGCAGGCCCTCCGCGAGCAGATTGATTTGGGTACTCTCACGGAGGACAGCGATAAGTACCGCGAAGCCGAAGAAAACCTGAAATTGGCAAAATTCCGCGTCGCCGAAGCGACGGAGCGAAGCATGCAGGCCGAACAACGGGCTTTATCCGCACGGAATAACATCACCGTTGCCTATAAGAATTTCGCAACGCAACTGCGGGCTGTCGGAGGCGTGATTTCCGGCATCGGCGGCCAAGCGCAGAACCTCGCGGCGATATTCTCCGATGATGTCGCAAACGGCATCGGCAAGGCCCTCGATACTATCGACGCGGTACTGGATGCCGCATCGACCGTCATGGATGCAATCGGAGATGTCGGTAAGGGCGTCGCCGAGGGCGTAGAAGCCACCGTCGATGCAACGGCGCAGGGTGCAACGGCCGCAGCAGCAGCCGGAGCCGCCTCTATATCGACCATCGAGAAAGCATCGGTCATTCTCGCCGTCATTTCGGCGGCTTTGCAGGTCGCTACGGCCATCGCCAACCTCTTCAACGACGACGATGCCAAGCAGAAAGAAATCGAGAACCTGCAACGCCGTATCGACCAACTGCGATGGGAACTCGACAATGCCGATACCGTCCGATTGCAGAATAACGTCGGGGATGCAGTGCAGAGATTGAGGGACATCTACGCGGAAACGACGCAGGAGGTATTGAGGCTGCACCTCACATCGCAGCAGTACGGCAACGCATGGACGCGGATGTTCGCCCGGATGCGGTATGACAGCGAGGTATATGAGAAATCCGTCGAGAAGATCGCCGATGCGTATGCAAAGGTAGCCTACACCGCCGACAAAGCCCTCGGAGGGAAGAAATACGACGAAAGCCGGAAACAGCTCGAAAATCTTGCCGAGCAGCAGATACTCATTCAGAAACAGATCAATGAAGAGCAGAGCAAGAAAAAAACCGACCATGGCAAGATCGAGGAATGGCAGCGACAGATTCAGGAGATCGCCGAAGAGATGGCTACCATCATCAACGAGATGCTGGAAAACATCATCGGCTACACCGCCGCCGACCTTGCCTCGGAACTCGGAGATGCTTTCTTCGAAGCGGCCAAGCAGGGAGAGGATGCGATGGAGGCATGGCGCAAAAAGGTCAATGATATTGTCGCCGATGTTCTGCAAAGGATGCTCGTACAGAAATATTTGGAAGAGCGCATCGGAGGCATTTTCGACAGATACAAAAAAGAATGGTTCGGCAATGACGGCACATTCAAAGGCATCGACGCCGTAATCGGTTCGATGAATGGGTTTGCCGGAGAACTCAATCAGGTCGGAGAAGAGTTCAACGCGATCTATCAAGGTCTGTCCGATAGCCTCAAAAACTATTTCACGGGAGATGTCGAACGCGAGGGGACGAGCAAGGGTATCGCCACCGCGTCGCAGGATAGCGTCGATGAGAACAACGCCCGCCTGACGACCATTCAGGGGCATACCTATACCCTCGTGCAGGGCATGAACGACCTGAATCGCACGAGCAATGCCGTCCTCGACAAACTGACGGGCATCGAGAAGAACACCTCCGACGCCAACGATAAACTCGATAGAGTCGATAAGAATATCAAGGACATTAAAAACACGGTCGATGATATTGACCGGAAAGGATTAAAACTCCGCAGCTAAAATGAAAGAACTCATCAGACGAATACAGAGGGAATGGAGGGCGGCCAAAGATGCCGCCCAAGCCCAATGCGCCGACAGCGGGCAGCAGGAAATGGCGGCCAAGCTCGAAGCCTGCGACATGTTCAAGGGCGACGAGACATTGGAGGAGCTGATCGGGCTAATGTTCTCCCCGCGAGGGGTCGAATTTATGACGGCCTACAACTTCCCTGACATCGCCACGTTCAGGCGGTTCAAGAAATACCGCCCGGAGCGATACGGGGTATATATCGATAGCGGCGAAATCTCGCTTTCAGAGGCCCGAAAAATCTTTTTGATAGGAGATACCGTCGCAGATCTGAAATACCGTCAAACCGCCGGAAATCGGCTATTCCTGATGTGCGGGGCGAAAGCCTCCGTCGCGGCATCGGGATATGCGGTCGTCAAGGTCGAAAAGGATAAGGAATCCGAGGTAAGTTACATCGTTCAGGACAACGCGAAAATCTTATGGTAGGCAAGCTGTTCATAGACGGGCTGGATGCGTTCAGCGAATACGGCATCTTCGTAGAGCAGTACGGGTACAAGTCACTCGTACAGATGCCGTCATTCAAAAAGCTGAACAGCACCGAATGGCCCGAATATGACGGCGAGGAAACAGACCTCTCGAATCCGATCCTCGACAGCAAGACATTCTCGATACCGTTTTGCATCACCGATATTTTGAGCGCGAGCGATTTGTTCGAGGTGCTTTCCGACGGGGCGTATCATATCTTCGACTTCGCCGAACTCGGCAAGTCCTACAAACTGCGGCTTCTGACCAATCCCGCATTGTCCGCCAAAATCCAGCTCGGAAAAATCACGCTGAATTTCGCCGATGATTTCCCGCCCGTCTATCCGACCGATGAGACGGACATCGAGAGCCTGAACGAGTACAATACACTACTGAATCAGGCTCCCTATGCAACAGCTCCGGCGGGCTTCAAGCAGAGCGGCTACGAGATGGATGATGTCGATTTTTCCCGCTTCGGGGTCTATGTCCTCGACGGCACGGATCGGAATATTCAGAAAGCCCCGAATGTCCGCGAGAATCTGAAAGTCGATGTAACCAATCGTCCCGGAGTAAGCTATGACGGAGAATCGGTTTTCTACAAGGCGAAAGACGTTGCGATGAAGCTCTTTATCTATGCCGATAGCATCGCTCAATTTTGGGAACGCTGGTATGCGCTTTTCACCACCCTGCTGAAACCCGAACTGCGCAAATTATACAACGACAACACTTTGGAGGAGTATAATTGCTACTACAAGAGCAATGCGGTAACGCGGTTCGATATTCGCCGCAACGGGCGGGTGTGGTGCGAGTTAACCGTAACCCTGACCTTTCCCGATTCGCGGCCCGACGGTAATTACTGCGTATTGGCGACCGAGGATAAGGAGGTAGTGATAACCGAGCCGGAAGAGGGCCTCATCGTATTTAGAATTTAACTCTACAAGGATATGATAAAGAAGAAAATATCGGAACTCCCCGAATGCACCTCATTCAAAGGACTGTGGACTATCGGCGTCGATATATTCAACAAGAGCGTCAAGGTGTCGCTCGAATATATCCAGTCGGTCGTCGAGGGGATGATATCGGCGACGAAAAATGCGACCGATGCCACCAGCGCGGCCAACTCCGCAGCGCAGACGGCCGACAATGCCGCGCAGAGGGCGCAGGCAGCGACTACTGCTGCCAATACCGCGACCACGAACGCCAGCAATGCCACCGCCGCCGCGATTGAGGCGAAAGAGAATTGCGAGGAGGTGATCGCCGCCGCTGCAGAATTGGAGCCGCTGAACCTCGTACCTACGGCGATGACGGTAGAATACCCCTCGCGTCTGCTGGTCGGCAATATGGCGGAGAATTTCATCCGCGCGACGCTCGCTCCGGCCAGCGTCAAGCCGAATGTGCTGTTCCTCGGCGATGACAAGGCCGTATCGGTAACTCCCGACGGGCGTATCACGATCCTCACCGCCGGGATCAGCATCATCCATGTCATCCCGACCTGCAACGTAGCCCTCTACAAGACGATTCAGATCAAAGTTTCGGAGCCTACGGTCAGATTGGTAACGCTCTCGTCGATCCGCCTCACGGCAAACGGTAATTTCAGGTTCAATTAAAACAACATCAACTATGGGAAGACAAGGTTACATCAGCGAATTTATGAACGGCGGGCGCATCCTCTCGCATGGCAAGATCGAGAGCCTCGCAAATGGGTTCAGCCTGCCGAATGACGCGCTGTTCTCGCTCTACATCAGGCCCAAATACAGCAGTTCCACCGTGGACGTCGTATTGAGCGTGAAATGCTATCAGGACGACGAATTTTCCGACGCTCCGGTAGTTCTCAACGACTGGTCGCCGATGGCGATCAAGGCCATCGCGCCGAACGCGGATTTTCTCAACACTCACGACCTCTATTGGGGTGCTGGAACTTACGTCGAAAAGGTATGATCGCATCGGTATTTATATCCCTGTCGCGGCGGCTGCGCCAATGGGCGGCATCCCGTAAGCAGAAGAAAATGCGACTGAACACCGCATCGTCGGTGATGTTCATCGCAGCGAAAGGCAAAACGGTTTTCAAATTCTTAAACAACAAATAGTTATGACAGCAGCACAAGAAGCGATCCTCGAACGGATCATCGAGGCTTTTCAGAACGGCAAGCGGTTGAGCGACTTGCCCGACGTATCGGGGACTAACCCGTTCAATCTCATTTGCGAGGTATTGGAGGACGGCGAGAGCAAAAAGGCCGCGCTCGCAACGCTCCTGCCGTACATGGAGGAGGAATGCAGCTACGGCATCGAGTTCGACACCGCCGTATCATCGCCTGCCTGCACCCGTATCGGCAACCTCTCCCTGCACAAGAGCCTGCCGATCCACAGCCGGATGAAAGGCTGCCTGCTCAACGATGACGGCGAGGTGGTGGAATACCTCAATCCGTCCAACTGGACGGGTCAGACGCGCGACGGCTCGCGGGGTCAGGTCATGGTCGAACTTCCCATGCACTACCGCAAATTCGAGACGGACGGCACGAAGCGGCGGGTGCGCATCAGCGAGTACCCTCTCCCCGGCTATCATCTTGTCGGGAAAAGATACGTTTCGGCGTATGAGGCTACCATACAGCGCAGCACGACGACCCTCTGCTCGGTCGTGAATATGGATGCCGATTACCGCGGCGGCAACAACAATACGGCGTATGACGGAACCTATCGCACGTTCCTCGGACGCCCGGCGACGGTTATCTCCCGTACCAATTTCCGCAATTACGCCCGCAAACGCAAGGTCGGTTCGACAGAATGGAACTGCATGACCTACGACACCCAAAAAGAGTTGTATTGGCTCTTCGTCATCGAATATGCCACGCTCAACTCGCAGGCGACGTTCAATGCGGAAAAGGACAGCAACGGCTATGCACAGGGCGGCCTCGGAGCAGGCGTAACGAACATGTCCGATTGGAGCGGGTTCAACGGCTCTTATCCGTTCGTGCCGTGCGGCCATACCGACGAACTCGGAAATGGCACGGGCGAGGTAGCATACCCCGTCATCAATGAGGACGGATCGACCCGATGCACGGTCATGGTTCCTCGCTATCGGGGTGTCGAGAATCCTTTCGGACATGTTTGGCAATGGACGGACGGCATCAACATCCGGATCAGCCCGACCGAGGAGAATGGCGGCGACGGGTTGAGCAAGGTATTCGTCTGCACCGATCCGGCCAAATTCTCGGATAGCGGTTACGACGGCTACGCCCATGTAGGCAACGAGGCCCGCGCAGAGGGATATGTCAAAGAGGTGATTTTCGGCGAGGGAGGAGAGATCATGCCCTCCGTCGTAGGAGGCGGTTCTTCGACCTATTTCTGCGACTACCACTATACCAACATCCCGACGGCCGAAGCATTGCGCGGTGTCCTGTTCGGCGGTTATGCGTCTAACGGCGCGAATGCCGGTTTTGCGTATGCGTCTTCGAGTTACGCGCCCTCGCATACGAATGCGTATTTCGGGTCTCGCCTTTGCTTTATCCCCGCATAACGGATAACGCCACAGAAAACACGCTCGGCCAATAATTAAACGATACGACAATGGAGAATAACCATAATCCGATGGAAGATGACGGTTCGCTGGATTTCCTGAAAATCCCCGCCGACGAAACCAACAAGCATTTTAACTGCCCCGAAACGACGCAGCAGAAGTTGATAAACCTCACCTTTTGGGTCTGCGACTACATCGAGGGAGTGAAAACGAAGTTCGGAGAGAATCGGACGCTCGTCAAGATCAAGATGAATCGGGACGATCACGACCGCGATGCACGCAAGTTCTTCACCAATTCGCGGGAAATCAAATATGTCCTCGCCAAGATTCGGGAAATGGACAAATTCCCGCGACGGGTAACGATGCGGGCATCGGGAACGCGGTACTACTTGGAGTAATGGATGTATAAAGGTTGGTTGCTCTTGCGGTGTCCTGTTCAGCGGTAATGCGAATAACAGCGCGAATGCCGGTTTTGCGTATGCGAATTCGAATAACACGCCCTCGAATACGAATGCGAATATCAGGTCTCGCCAATGATTTTCAGAAAGGTAAAAACATAAATTTTGAGAGCAACGACCCTGCCTCTCGGCAAAAAATATCACCTCAAAAAGGAGTTGGTAGGCGGTTTCGGGCCTCCCGAACTGCCGAACGCCCCGAATATGAAAAGCAAAGCGTCGAAATGAAGCGCATAGGAAACTTATACGAAAAGATCATATCGCTGGATAACCTCCGCCTCGCCGACGAAAAGGCAAGGCGCGGGAAACTCCGCTCGTATGGCGTCCTGCTTCACGACAAGAACTGTGAAGCGAATATCCTTGCCCTGCATGAAACGCTGAAAAATCGTACATTCAAAAACTCCGAATACAGCACGTTCACGATCTATGAGCCGAAAGAGAGGATCATATTTCGATTGCCGTATTACCCCGACCGCATTCTGCATCATGCAATCATGAATATCCTCGAACCGATATGGGTTTCGGTCTTCACAAAAGACACATATAGCTGCATCAAGGGCCGCGGGATTCACGGAGCGATGCGGAATGTCAAGCGGGCCATCAAAGACCGGGAAAACGCCCGATATTGCCTCAAAATCGACATCCGGAAGTTCTACCCGTCGATAGACCACGACGTATTGAAAACCATCATCCGCCGCAAAATCAAATGCAAGGATACGCTCGCCCTGCTCGATACGATCATCGACAGCACCGACGGCGTGCCTATCGGCAACTATTTGAGCCAATACTTCGCAAACCTGATGCTCGCCTACTTCGATCATTGGATCAAGGAGGAGAAGCGGGTGCGATACTATTTCCGATATGCCGACGACATGGTATTTCTCGCCTCCACGAAAGAGGAGCTGCACATCCTGCTGGCCGACATCAAGAAGTATCTCGCAGCCTTGAAATTGACGTTGAAAGGCAATGAGCAGATATTTCCGATTGCCGAGAACCGGGCGGACAAGCACGGGCGCGGCCTCGATTTCGTCGGGTTCGTATTCTACCACAACCAAACGCTCATGCGCAAATCCATCAAGCAGAATTTCTGCCGCATGGCCGCGCGTCTGAATAAGAAACTCAATATCAGCGCGAGAGACTACAAACAGAAGCTATGCAGTTGGTACGGATGGGCGAAAGTCTCCAATTCAAAACATTTGTTAAAAACCATCATTAAATCGCAATTCTATGACACGTTCGTATTACGATGCAAGGCCGTCTAAATTCGAGGCCGTAGGCAACGGAAGCTACATCTACCGTTGGGATATTCAGGAAGAGGACGCCCCGCAACATCAGATCATTGCCGAGGGGAACGAGAAACCCATCGCCGAAACTCCGCGCAAGCAGTATTCCTGCTATGAGGTAGTTGTATGGGCGACCGTTACGAGTAACAAAATCACGGAAGCCGCCATCCGTGCAATGTGGGATGCCAACTACGAGCAGAAGCTCATCAATGAGTACAACGCCGCCAATCTCGGCGTATATGGCGGCTCCAAGTCGAGCGACGAGGCAAAGGCGAAGATCGCCTCATACAAGGACTTTCTCGCAGCGAGAGCCACGTTGAAAGCCCAAATCGACGCAGACTGCGCCGAGCTGAACATCGAATAAAATCAGATCATGCTGACCCTGCATTTCAACAACACGACGTTGGACGTACAGGAGAGCGATAGCAGCTACCGCTATCGCTCCCTCATGTCCAAGCCGCAACTCGTCCTGAAATTCTCCCTATCGGAATTTGTCGAAATTCCGGTCGGGGCATGGTGCGAGTATCAAGGCGTGAAATACAAACTCGGATCGCCGGAAAACATCAAGAAAAACGGAACCCGCAATATCGAATACACGCTCACCCTCGGAACATTGGAGGACAACATGAGCCTGTATAAGATGCGTAATCCCGTCGATAAACGCCTCAAATGGTCGATGTGCGCCAAGCCCCACGAACTCGTCGAAGCTATCGTCTGGAATCTCAACCAGCGCGACGGGGCCGGAGTTTGGAAAGTCGGCGAATGCCTCGATGCGGCGGAGCAGACGGTCGAGTTCAATCACACCTACGTCGATGCTGCATTGCAGGATGTCGCAAACAAATTCGAGACCGAATGGGAAATCAACGACTATACGATCTCGCTGCATAAAGTCGAGTATTTCAAGGATGATCCCCTGCCGCTCGCATACGGCAAGGGGAACGGTTTCGAGCCGGGTGTCGGACGCACCACGCAGAGCGATGAGTTGCCGATCAAGCGGCTTTATGTTCAGGGCGGAGACCGCAATATCGACCGCTCGAAATACGGCTCGGCGGAATTGCTGTTGCCGAAGTCGCAGACGCTCGTTTACGAGGGCCGCACCTATCAATCTGATGCGGAGGGGTATTCCATCGAGCGCATCGACAAGATTTCCGATGCAGTCAAGGAGGACAGCCTTGATTGCTCCGAAATATACCCATCCCGCGAGGGGACGGTATCAAAGGTAGAAACGATGGATGTCGGGAAGAATTTCTACGACATCATCGACAACTCCATCCCCGCAGAGCTGAATTTCAACGACTATATCATTGAGGGCGAGACGGCGACGATCAGTTTCCAAAAGGGAATGCTCGCGGGCGACGATAAGCAGTTCGAGTTCAAATACAACCACTCGGAACGCCGCTTTGAACTCGTACCGCAGGAGATCGACGGGGTTACGATGCCGAACGAAACATTCAAGCCCGCCGTCGGCGACACTTACGCCATTTTCGGGATCATGCTGCCGGATGCCTATATCTGCAACAATACGGATAAGACAGGGGCATCATGGGATATGTTCCGTGAAGCGGCCCGTAAGCTCTATGAGAACGAAGACCCGAAATTCACCTTTACCGGCACTCTGCAAGGACTATGGGCGAAAAAGAATTGGCTCCGCGTGGGTGGTCGGCTGAAAGTCGGGGGATATGTTCTGTTCACCGATGAGCAGTTCGTTCCCGATGGCATAGCAATCCGCATCACGGGTATCAAGGAATACCTCACCTCACCGTATGCCCCTGTTCTCGAAATCTCAAACTCGGTTTCGGGCAAGAGCGTATCTTCACAGCTTCGGGAGATCGGGCAAAATGAGGTGGCGACAGATAACAGCATCCGCAACGCCGTAAGCTATACCAAGCGTCGGTTCCGCGATGTCAGGGAAACAATGGCGATGTTGGAGGATTCAATGCTCGACAACTTCACGAACTCCATCAATCCGCTGACCGTGCAGACGATGATGATGCTCGTCGGGGATGAGAGCCTGCAATTCCGGTTCGTCGCCAGCAAAACCGACCTCACGGCGGTAAACGACGGTATCACCTACGACAATGCGGCAAAGCAGTTGCATATCCCGCACGGATTCATCCAGCACATGACGCTCGGCATCGGAACGATTTCATCCTCTCATGCCGATTCGGAGTACAAGGTTTGGGAGATGAGCGAATACCTTTCACCATACCTCGACAATGGCGAAAAGAAGTATTATCTATATGCCAAGGTCAGCCGCACGGACACCACCGCAAAAAGCGATTTCCTGCTCTCTGATCGAGCGATCAAGATGAATGATGTTGCAGGGTATTATCATCTGCTGGTAGGTATTCTGAATAGCGAATATGACGGCGAACGGAGCTATGTTTCGCTCTATGGGTTTTCGGAGATTCTGCCCGGCCGCATCACGACCGATAAAATTGTATCATCCGACGGTCAATCTTTTTGGCACCTAATCAAGAATCAGTTTCGAGCAGGAGATGCCAATAAAGCATTCGAATGGAATATAGGTGATTCAGGCGCATTTAATATTATTGGTGCTCGTATCGAAACGAATAAAGATCGTTCAAGAATAGTATTGAATCCCAATTCCCGGCGTATCGAAATGTATTATAATGATACACTAATAGCTTTTTGGTCCTCCGACGCAAACGGATCTTTCATTAATATAATGCCGAGAGAAGGAGGCGCAGCCAATAAATATGCCGCCATATCATCTAATGCCATATCATTAAATAGAGACTTCCCTGATGGATTAAGTTATTTATCTGAGTTTAATTCAGATAATGCTAATTTATGGGTAAGAGGCCAACGTAATGCAAGGGTGGTTAATTTTATAGTAGGAGTAAAAAATACAAATACAAATGGTTATCCAATTTTGAAGATTTTAATGGACGGTATTCCTACTTCCGACCCAAAAGTTTATGGACAGGTTTGGAGAGACGGAACTACTCTGAAAATATCACAAGGATAATACAGCTCTTCATTATAGAATACCTACCCGTAATCACAAGTGCCGTCAGAACCAAATAATAATTTTCCCATTCAAAATAGTACCTATTAGATACTATTTATTACCTTTGTTGAAAATTAAATCCACTATGGAACAGAAGATTGAAAAAGGAATCGGGTGGCTTGAAAAGCTACTCAAAATGGAGGAGAAGTACGGATTTTTCCGTTTTCTGCGGGTGCTCCTGCTTTTACTCCTCACGGGATTTGTAATCCTCACTATCACCAATCCGTGCTATGTGCTGGATAAAATCGAATCAATCCAAGCAGAGCGACATGATGAATCGGTATCCAAGCGCATTCAGGTAGATGCGGATATTCGTCTGATGCTGCGCAAACTCTTATATGCGCTCGATGCCGACCGTACATGGCTCATAGAGCTGCATAATGGGAGCAAAAACCTATCATCAGGATTCCCGTTCCTATACGGCGATATGCGAATCGAAGAGGTCGCCGACAGCATTAATAACGTCGATGACGAATATACCGATTTTCAGCTATCGAAATACCCTTTTTTCGGGAAAGTCTTTGACGACGGATTTTATTGGGGAGCTATCGAAACGATCAAGGAGATCGACGAACGAATGTATTTCAAGTTCAAGTCGAATAATGTGAACGAGGTCGCCATTCTCGCCCTATATGCAGGAGAAAAGCCGCTCGGAGCAATCGGCATATCATTTTGCGGACAAAAACAGATGGACGCCTCCGCTGTCGGCAAGGCTATTCGCAAGTGCGGTATTCAGGTAGCAACCCTATTATCCAACTAACATCACAACATCATGGAAACTATCAAAAAGATTCTGACCGCCATCTTGAAATGGCTGGGGAGTATTCCATCCGACAAACTCCTGCACCTCATTGCGGGTGCGGTAATCGCGGCCTTTTTCGCCCTTGTCATTCCCTATACGGCTGAAATATGCGTCTTATTCGCCGCCATCGCAGGGGTGGCAAAAGAGGCTTTCGACCAATACCGCTACAAAGGATGGGATTGGCTTGACTTGGCCTATACAATGGCCGGAGGTTTCATCATTCAAATTTTCGCGTGGCTATGAAACTACTTTTGAAACGCATCGCATTGAAGCCGACCTATACCATCGGCTGGCTCTACATCGACGGGCAAAAGGTCTGCGACACCATCGAAGATGCCGTGCGAGACCTGAACAAAAACGGACAGTTCGACAATGGCGAAAAGAAAGTGTATGCCGAAACCGCTATCCCCTATGGGACATACGACATCACGCTGAAAATCCAATCTCCGAAGTATAAGGATCGAGCGCAGTACAAATTCTGCGACGGCTACCTGCCTCGGCTGCTCAATGTGCCGGAGTTCGACGGCATCCTGATCCATATCGGCAATACCGCCGAGGATAGCGCGGGGTGCATATTGGTCGGCGAAAACAAGGAGGTCGGCAAGGTGCTGAACTCGACGGCGACATTCCGACGGGTCTATGACATGCTCAAAACGGCCTCCGACCGGGGCGAACCAATCCAAATCGAAATCGTATGAGAACGCTGATTTTGTGCCTTATCATCGGTTTGCTGTCGGCCTGCTGCCCGTGCAAACATCTGACGACCTCGACCGGAATGCGGGATAACCTGCATGTCGAGATCAGGCATCGCACAATATGGATTCCCGACACGGTACGGGTGCAACTGCCGGCCGAGCGAACCGAGCAGACCGTCCGCCAAGATTCGAGCCACCTCGAAACCTCGGCAGCGGTATCGGACGCAAGGATCAACCCCGACGGGTCGCTATCCCACTCGCTCGAAAACAAGACGGACGATCGGGAAATACCGACGCAGCGGCCGATAGAATATCGGGACAGCATCGTTTATCGGGATCGGGAGGTCGAGGTTGAAAAGATCGTCGAGGTAGAGCGCAAATTGACATGGTGGCAACAGACGCAAATACGCGGTTTTTGGGTGGCAATTATCATCATTCTCGTACTGCTCCGTAAAAAGATTTTTCCCTTGATTCGGAGGTTTATTTGAGGGCGCAAAGGCGAACAATACAGCCGATTATAATAATAGCTCCAAATTTCAGAAACTTTTTGTACCTTTGAAAAAGTTTTGATATTATAGCGTTTGCTATTGTTTTTAAGGTTTAGGAAATCGCCAATTTCACAACGGACTTAAAAAACAATGGTAAATGCCTGCGTTATGCGTGGGCATTTCCTTGTTAGTCCGTAGGTGTTTGGCGATACCTCTAAACCGACAGGAACGCCCACGCTTTTTGTGTGCATATCCGGAAACAGCAGCGAATGTTTGATTTACGGATAGCATGAGCGAAAAGAAACCAACAAGGCAGGCGGAGATCGTATTTGCCGCCATGAAAGCAATCGAGGCCAACGGCGGCGAAATGAGGATTTCGGATATATACGCAACCCTCGCATCATCGTTCCCGCTGACCGATTATGAGAAAGAGGAAACCAAGAGCGGCGTCATCCGCTGGAAAGCGTATCTCAACTTCTATTCGATAGAGGTAGGCAAGGTCGGGTATCTCGTCAAAAAGAGCGGGATTTGGCATCTGACGGAAGAGGGTGCGAAAGCTCTTGCCGCCGGAGCCGGAGAGTTCTTCGCCGATTTTCACGGCAAGTTTTCCAAGATACAGAAAGAGCACGCGGTATCGGTCATCGAGGAGAATGCGGATCAGCCCGATGATTTGGATATGTTGCAAGGTCAGGCATCGAAAGGCATTCGGGAGTATATCATCAAAAAGAACCCTTACGAGTTTCAGGATTTGGTCGCCGCCCTGTTGCGGGCAATGGGCTACTATACGCCATTCATCGCCCCGAAAGGCAAGGATGGCGGCGTTGATATTATCGCCTACCGAGACCCGCTCGGCACGACCGCCCCGCAGTTGAAAGTACAGGTCAAGCATTATCCGACCTCTGCAATCTCCGTCGATGTCGTCCGCAGTCTGCTGGGGGTTCTCGTGAAAGAGGGCGAGGTCGGCCTGCTGGTTACATCGGGGACATTCACCAGCGAATCCAAGAAAGAAGCCCGCAACGGGCATCGTTGCCTGCGTCTGATCGACATCGACGAGTTCATCGACCTATGGATTCGCTATTACGACCGCATGAGCGAGGAGGACAAAGCCCTGCTCCCGATTATTCCCGTTTATTTTCTGAAAGCATAAAACCATCATATTATGAAAAAACTCTTATCTATTCTATTCCTATCCCTTTGCATCGCAGCTTGCTCCAAAGACGATACCCCAAAGCCGGAGATGGACGAAACCGTCAAACAGATTTGGCAGACTTTGAACGGCAGATATATCGGGTTCCATGAGGATAAGTTATCATCCGCCGGTTCCTATACGGAAACCATCGTCTTTCAGCCCTATTCCGAGCCGGAAGAGATCAAGCCGACGGTAATCCTTTTCCCGGATTTTACAGCATACGGAACCGCCGTCATAACCGACACCCGATTTGAAGAGATCAGCGGCTCATCGACCTGCTATTACTCAATCGACGTAAAATATGAGGGAGCAATCCCGACGATCTCATTCTTTGAATACGGAACGGACGGCGAAGTAGTAAACAGCGAAGATCAGCGCAACATCAAGGTCATCGACGCCTCCTCTTTCAAAATGTGGGATTATGGCTTGACCGAGGCCGAGAATGCGATAATCTACACCAAGCAATAGAAATCCAAATAATTCATTATCTTTGCGGTACTGATAGCCCCGTATCAGTTGCGTTGAATACCCCTCTCGACAGACCGATAGATCGGGCGTTGAGAGGGTTTTTCATTCGATTCTGTTACCCGTCTGTTACCCGGCCTCCGAAGTGGCGTTTATTGGTTACAAATAAGCCAATATATCATAGTGAGTTACAACCTATTTTAGAAAGAAGTAATAGATTTTGCATCGGAAAGTAAGGGACGCAAACCGACCGAGGAATAGAAATAGAATAATCCTGCATACACGCCCGTATAAGGCGTGTTTTTGTTTTATCCGGAGTTTCGCAAATGTACCAATTTTTCTTGAAAAAAGTTGTACCTTATTTGTACCTCATCGCAGTATCTACGCTATTTTCCATATATTTGGGACAACTAAGGCACTTATTGCTACTTAAATGCACTTAACGCTACCTATTTCGACTTAAATGGGCTCCAACATTTACCTGCAAAAAATCTGCGAACAATGCGGCAAGGAATTCACCGCCCGAACGACCGTCACGCGTTTTTGCTCCCATACGTGCAGCAGTCGGGCATACAAGGATCGCACCCGAAAAAGCAAGGTAGAAAAAATTAAGACCTACACTATCCGGATCAAAACCAAAGAGATCGGGGAAATTCAGGCGCGGGATGTACTGACCGTATCGGAAGTGGCGGCATTAGTCGGCTGTTCGCGGCGCACAGCATACAGATTGGCCGCAACAGGAACGATCAAGAGTACCAACTTGGGCCAGCGGCTAACGCGCATTAGACGCTCCGAGGTGGATTCGTTCCTGTCGCTCCCGGCAAAACCTGCCACGCAAGAGAAAGAGTATGACATTTCAGAATGCTATACCGTCGGCGAAGCTCTCCGGATATTCGGCATTTCGGACAAAACCCTCCGCGACATCGTAAAACGGAACGGTATCCCGAAGTTTCAGCGGGGCAAGTTCGTTTACATTCCCAAAGAGTTACTGAATGAGATTTTTAACTAATTTCGCATATGGCTGTCAAAGTTAAATTGCTGCAAAAGAAGATTTCGGGAGGGCGCAAAACCCTCTACCTCGATTTCTACCCCGCAATCATCAGTCCCAAAACCGGGAAGGAGACGCGCAGGGAGTTCCTCGGCCTGTATATCCACGAGAAACCGAAAAATGCCATCGAGAAACAATACAACGCCGAACAGCTGAAACTCGCCGAGGCGATCCGTCAGCAGAAAGAAAACACTCACAACAAGCCGGAGATATACAATGAATACGAAAAGGAGCGGCTCCGGAAAAAGGAGCTGGGCGACCGCGATTTCGTCGAATATTTCCGCAGGACGGCAGGCAAGCGTTCCGGCTCCAACCACAATAACTGGATGTCCGCACTAACCTATCTGGAACAATTCACGGGCGGCAGGGTGAAATTCGCCGACCTCAGCGAGCAGTATCTGGAGGAGTTTAAAGAATATCTGCTGACCACCCAGAGCGTCAAGAGCAAACGGAAAAAGGAGCCGCTGTCGCAAAACTCCGCCCTCTCTTATTTCAACAAGGTCAAGGCCACTTTGAAGCAGGCATACAAGGAGGGAATTTTACAAACCGATCTGAATGCGCGTGTGGATTCCATAAAAGCGGCCGAAACGCGCAGGGAATACCTGACCTCGGAAGAATTGAATAAATTGGCTAAAACACCCTGTAATGATGATCTACTGAAACGTGCCGCCCTCTTCTCCGGATTGACCGGACTGCGTTTCTCGGACATCGAAAAACTGACTTGGGGTGAGATCGGGCAGGACGAGTCGAAAGGCTACACCATTAATTTTCAGCAGAAAAAGACCAAAGGTATCGAAACAATGCCCATATCCGAACAGGCGTTCAGCCTCCTCGGAAAACAGCAGAAGTCAGAAAGTCGGATATTCGGAGGACTGCGTTCGGCATCCTACCACAGCAAAGACCTGCGGGACTGGCTGAAAGCGGCAGGAATAACGAAACACATCACGTTCCATTGCTTCCGGCACACGTTCGCAACGTTGCAGCTATTCTATGGCACAGACATATATACTGTATCGAAACTACTCGGACACAGAGAGTTGAAAACAACACAGATATATACCAAGGTCGTTGATGATGCTAAACGCAGAGCTGTCAATAAAATAACCATAGAATTAGAATAGTTATAGATATTTCAGAAATGGATGCATTTCATCCAACATACAGAGAAACTATCATTGCTTACCAAGACGATATCCATGCTTGGAAAGAAATATTATCTCAATTTTTGTCCTTACAGAGAAATCGAAAGATACCTATTCGGATATGTTGATTTCTGCAATGTTATGTAAATAATAGGAGACAATAATAGTAGAGTTATGAAGGCAGATATAGAACGAGAAAAAATGTGCTTTATCTTGGAATTGAGAAAGATCACAGCAAGTAATATGGAATCAATCTACAACGAAAAGCTACATCGGTTTTGTTATTATAAAAGTTCAAAAGCGACGGTTGACGGAAAAGAAATTCCACAAGGATTCGATCGGTTCCTTGCGACCATCACACCCGAAAACAAAGGAAAAACAGCCACTCTCAACTTAAAAACATACAACGAGTTCGACATATCGGAAGCGGATTTTATCGAAGATGAAATTTTAAGAGTGGAACGGCTGCTCAACCTATATCAGACAGAAATAGAGTACCCTCAACGAAAAGCGGGTGCAATGTATCTGGAATTTCTGCGAAATCAGCTCGAAGCAATCGGTAAAAATGAAGGCAAGAAAAGCCACGACAATTTACAGGAACTAATCAACAGCGAAACCATCTACCAATCCATAATGGATTTGCTTGCCGATAAGAAAAAAGTGGACGGACAAACCCACAAATGGAGCGACGAGAGCAAAGGAAATAAAAAGGTGCTCATCGTAATTCTGAAACAATTAGAGTTAAAAGGATATTTCAACATCAAACGTAAACTAACTGCGGCCGAAATCCAAGCAATTTGCAGAAATACTTTCGGCCATGAAGTTAGTATCGATTTAATTAAGAAAACTGCTCATGACGACTATAACATCGGTTTTGAAATACCCCGTCCAACAGATTTGACACAGAATTAACTACACAAAGTGCACTCGTGTATTTTGTGCAATTAATATATTGTATATCAATATTTTATATCTATATTTTCGCAGCTGTAATTAAATTTTACAGCTATGAAAAATATAGGTTTTTCTTTCGACGATCTGCCTATGGCAGTGAGTCAGCTTACTGACAAGGTAAATTCGATCTATTCCATGTTGGCCCGGCATTCCATGCCGCAGGAATCACCCCAAACAGAGGATAAGCTCTTGTCCGTTCGTGAGGCCTCCACGTTACTGCGGCTGACCGTCCCCACCATTTACAGCAAGGTGTCGAGGGGCGAACTGCCGTGCATGAAGCAGGGCAACCGACTCTATTTCTCGCTGGCCGAGATCACTGCACACCTCAAATCGGGCAAAAAACGATCCGCTGCCGAGCTGACCGCCCAAGCCGAGGAATTCTGCAACCGCAAGGAAGGAGGGCGTTATGGAAAATAACCGCACTGACCAACAGCCCCGCACCGTTGATTTTTCATTATTCGACCAAATCGAGAAAGCCGTCCCCGCATACGATCTGGACAAAGCCATTCAAAAGAGGGATTACCGAATCGACCTGACACAGCATTACGCCGATGCAGAGTATCTGCTAACTGTCGATGGAATCGGGATGCTCGCCCAAGGCGACATCCAAGCCGTGAAAGGCAAGGCGAAGCAAGGCAAAACATTTTTCATCACGGCATTGGTCGCGGCCGTACTGAACGGAAAGTTCGGGGCGTTAAAGGCCTCCGGCGAGGACTATCGCGTTCTGATCGTGGACACGGAGCAGAACATGAAAAACGTGGCAAGGAACGCCCGGAAAATACACCGCTTGTGCGGGTGGCCGGAAAATGAAAATCATCCCCGATTCAGCGCGGTCGCTCTGCGCGGGTACAACACCGACGAACGGCGGGAGATACTGGAGGGCGAAATCGCATTGCTCAAGCCCGATCTAGTGATACTGGACGGAATCAAAGACCTGTGTCGCAACATTATGGACAACCCCGAAAGTACTAACGTTTTGGATTTGCTGTCGCGGCTCAGCCAAGACAATAACACAGCAATCTGCTGTATCCTGCACGAAAACAAGAGTTCGGCGGACAGCAATATGCGGGGACATCTTGGGACGGAACTCATCAACAAATGCACCGAAGAGTACCAAGTGACCAAAAAGGACAATGTGATCACCATAGAGCAGACAGTGAGCCGGGATGCGCCACTTTACGACAAATTGGAATTTACGATCGAAGAGGACGGAATGCCATCGGAAATTGCTATTGCAATGAAAACACACAAAAATTCGATCCGAAAAACAATCGCCAAGACCGATTACTGGCGGCAGTTTTTCATTAACCAAAGCAGTTACACCAGAAAAGAGCTGCACCGTATCATTATGGAGAGCGGAGAGAAAAACCGCACCAATGCCTATGCGAAAATCAGAGCTGGACTCAACGAGGGCAAATTGACCATCGACAAAAAACAAATCATCACGCTCACACAAAAAGAGGATTCGATTTGATTGTGCATTGTGTTGTGTATGCGCCTATATAGGCGCTTATACACATACCACAATTTTATGCAGGAGAAACCGCCCCTTGTGGCTGCCCCCCTAACCATAAAAACAGCAGACAATTATGAAAAACAGATTGGATGTAAAAGTTAGTTTATTTCAGAACTGCAAAGCCAGCGGAATGCCCGTCCGCGAAATTTTCCTGTGCGATTTTTTATCCGGATCCACGTTCCGTGCGAAATACAAAACAACCGTAGACAGGTATCGGGCCGCTGGTGACGAGGACAAAAACCGTTTAAAAACGAGTCTCCCTGCCGTTACGGTAAGCGGAACATTCAGCAAGCGGAACAGTGCGGAGTTGATCGCCCACAGCGGTCTGATCTGCATTGACATCGACGAAAAGGACAATCCGGATGTCGCGGAGTTCGACCGTCTGAACGAACTGATCAGCATCATTCCCTATGTGGCCTACTGCGGACACTCCATAGGTGGAAAAGGCTATTTCGTCATTATCCCTATAGCCTCTCCGGAGAAGCATAAGGAGCATTTCGAGGCTCTCCGACAGGATTTCGCCCGATGCGGCATAACGATAGACAAGAGCGGCAAAGATGTAACTCGCCTGCGGATTTATTCCTACGACAATACGGCCTACATCAATCCTTCCGCCGCCACTTACGAACGAACAGCAACCGTCCGCACCATATACACGGCAGCCGACCATAATAAGCCCCGCATTTCTACACCGAAAGAAAAAATCCCGAACGCTCGGAAAATCGCATCGCGGATTGCAGACCTCATCAGAAATGGAACAGACCCCACAGCGGTTTATGAAAACTGGTTCGAAATCGCCTGCGCCCTAATCAGCGAGTTCGGAGAGAGTGGGAGGACGCTATACCATATGGTCAGCCAAAATTACCCGGACTACGATCCGGATAAGGCCGACCGGCAGTTCGATGCAGCCCTGAAAAAGGACGGCTACTCGTATCACATTGGAACATTTTTCCATCTCACAAACGGGAAATAAGGCTGTATTCCAAATAAATACAGGATCGCATATAACCACCCTTATTTCAATTCGGGGCCATTCCATATGGATTTATATGGCATAAAAGATTAGGTGCGGCAGATTGAATGAAAACACCCTTTACGCACACAATCTGCCCCCAATGATAACCGAGGTTTAATAACCTCGGTTTTTCATTGCCTATTCTTCGCCGCATTTCAGGCGTGTGCTCTCCGCGCGTAAATTCACGACAGGATCGAAGATGATCCACACACTTTCCACATCCCGGAATATTTCCTATCTTTGAGGTCGAAAACATATTGAATAGCGTTTTGCTATTGTTATAGGCACAGAAAACGACCAAATTTTAGAAGCCTGCTAACAATAAGTGAAATGCCTACGTTTTGCGTGGGCATTACTTGTTGGGCTTCGGGTGCTTGGTCGTACCTCTGTGCCGACATCTAATGACCCACGCATTTTTATAGCAGGGTCGGAGAAACAGACTGACCTATGGAGTACGACAAAAACGGGCAGATTCTACGCGAGTTCTATGCCCGGCACGACTTGACCGATTGTTTTGAACGCGACAACACCTACCTCGAATCGGCATTCGACGAGATCAATCGAATCTGGTTCGACAACCTCTGCAAAATAGACAAGGTTAACTATCTGATGATTGCCGAAGCTCCGTTATGGGGCAAGTCCAAAAGTTACATTTACAATCCTGCTACACCATTCACCCAGTTCTTTCAAAAGAGCGATCTGGAATATGTCTTAGGCACGAAAATCCGCGACAAGGCAGAATTTATCGACCGTTGCAACCAAATCGGCCTGCTGATTATCGACATCTCCCCATTCGCCCTCAACACGGAGGATACGACCATTAATTACCGCCGGAAATCCAAACTGAATCCTCATGGTATCACCAAACGCGACTACCGTCTACTGATTCAGGAAACCCTGCCGACATTCTTCGACTGCAAAATAAAGGAACTCGTTCCGAAGGCATCGAGCGACATCAGAGTATTTTTCCGCTATGCACGGGTAAAAAACATGTTTCAGAATATTGTGGTTGACACTCTAATAGCCTCCAATATCATCACATCGCAAAACCCTATTCTGGAAATATCGAACCCGGCAGGAGGTATTAACCGAAGTAAATTTAAGAAGATTATAGATGGCAGAGAATAAAATCAAATAATGGCGTATGCTGAAGTGTTATCTTTTCTAAATTACTCTGGTTTCTGAATTCAGGTTGAGTTACAGCTTCGAAACAAAGATACGAAGGTTATTTCATTCTCATAAGGATTAGATTGTACGAATATATTATGCCTGCGTAATTCAGCAGGTAATTTCATAGCGATGGTGTTGTTTGATACAATCAAGGATAGTCAAATATTCTACGTAAAATCCATCAACTGTTACGAATTATCCTTTATATTTATTATTTTTGTAGAAAACAGACTATAGTATATGGGAACTATAAAAATTGAAAATGAACATTCTTTGAAAGAAGCTTTTAGATCAGGGGTGAATTTATTTGTAGGAGCTGGTTTTTCCATTGATGCAAAAAATAAAAAGGGAGATAAATTGCCATTAGGAAAAAACTTAGCTTTAGAATTATGTGAAAAATTTGGCAAAAAGGCAAGTGATAATTTGCCAAAGATTTCAACATTGTTGGAGAAGACAAACCGTGCGGATTTCTATAAGTTTCTTGTTGAAAAATTCACGGTTGCAGAATTCCCAAAATATTATTATGCTATAAATAAGCTGAATCTTACGGGTGTTTATACTACAAATATTGACAATCTTATCTCAAAAATAGTTTCTGCCAACCCTCAAAGATATTTACATAATCAGGCACAAAATGGAGTACCTACTGACAGCAAAGCCATACCATATCTTCCATTACATGGAAGTGTTGAAGATGCTGAGCCAAATTTTGTTTTTGATGTTGTTTCTTTGGCAAATATATATAATGATGCTAGTAGAATATGGTCCTTTTTGAGTCATGCGGTGGAGAAATACCCTACAATCTTTGTTGGATATGGGCTTAATGATAGTTCTACAATTCAGGCCTTAACATCTCAAAAAACATTTAATAATGCCCAAAAAGAAAAATGGATATTATTGATTGAAGATGACGAGGATGACAGAGAATATTATAAATCTTTGGGTTTTAGCATAATAATAGCTAATACCAAAGAGTTCTTAGAGTATATAGAGAATGTTTCTTTAGATCAGGGAGCCATAAACTCCAAGAAAAAAAGTGACGAATTGATCTCCTTGTTAAAAGGAAACTTAATTCCAACGAGCATAAAAGGTCAAGTAGTAAGACCTATAGACGAATTCTTTAAAGGACAAGCACCAACATGGGGAGATGTCATTAATAATAATATTTATAAAACATCTCATTACAATACGATTCACAACTCTATATTTGTTCCCGACAAGCACATTATAATAACTGGAGCTCCGGTTACAGGAAAAACCACATTGATGATGCAAATAGCATACAATGTGAAATATAACGGGGTGAAGTTAATATTTAACAACCTAACATTATCAAGTGCTGAATATTACAGCAAATTAATCGGAGATAACGTAGCTCTTATTTTTATCGAGAATTTCACGGATGATATAAATGCATTCCTAAAGTTGGCAGAATTAAAAAATGCGAAACTTGTGGGGGTAGATAGAAGCCACAATCTTAATATGGTAAATCACAAATTCCCGACAAGTAAGTTTGAAATAATAAACGTAACGCAATTAACAGAATCCGATACACAAAATATATTTGATTCTTTGCCTCCGTCGATTCGAGGAAAGTCGATCAAAAAGGAACAAAGGAATCAATATGAAGATGATTCTATCTTTGAATTCGTTATAAGAAATATAAAAGGCCAAAATGTTGCAAGCCGGTATGATGGAGTTCTTAAAAAATTGGAGCGAGAACATCACGAGTTAGCTGAGTTTTTAGTGCTTTGCGGCTATATGCATAGTTCTCGTGTTCCATTGTCTTTTGAGGTGGCATGTAGTTATTTTAGTGATCCCAATCAACTATATAATTATAGAGAGGTACTTGAGATGAGAAATGATCTTGATGACCTATTGAAAGATTATTATAGTAATGAATTGTTGGATCAAGATATGGATTTCTATTATCCCCGATCTTATTTTATAGCAGAATCAATAATAAAAAGTGCTCCCAGAGATGTCTTAAAACAGGTAATGAATAAGGTAATCGACAGAGTACCAACGGTGCAAATATATAATTATAACACCTTTAAGAAGCATGCTTTTGATAAAAGCATTGTTTCAAAAGCATTTCCAGACTGGAAAGAAGGCAAGGAATTTTATGAGAGAGCCTTTTTGTATGACTTTAAAAACCCATATGTCTTGCAACAAGGTGCGTTATATTTATCTATGAAAAAGAAGTATCATGATGCTTTTTCTTGGATTGATAGAGCCATAACAATGACAAACAATAAACACTTCTCAATCCGTAACTCTCATGCGATAATTTTATTTGACGCTAACTATAATGTAGATAGCACTGATGCGGAAAGACAGCTAGATGCAAGTATGGATATTCTTAGTCAATGTATTAATTCTGATCTACGAACCACGTTTCATGCAAAAACATATGCTGATCAAGCCGTAAGGTATTATAATAAATACGGAAATGATAGAGCTGTTTCATATTTGAATCAAGCTAAATTATGGCTTGAGAAAGAAATTCAAGAGAGAGGATGGGATTATGATGTAAGGAAACAATTGGTTAAAATTGATGATATTTTGAAACGCATTTAGTAAAATGGAAATCAGATCTAGAATTGACTACTTTGTACCTCATTTGTACCCAAAAAGGATTAATAGTCTAAATATTAACTGATTTCATTTTCTGCATCGGAAAATAACCGTCACCCGGCAAAAATGCACCGGAACAATACGGCTGTCGTCTTTTTCAGCCGCCATATTTGGAGTTTCCCGACATTTTTCCGAAATTTAACCGATCGGACCGCGCCGGACATCCGGCACAGCGGAAACCGCTTCGGCAGACTATGCCTAAACCTTAAAAACAGAGATAACCGATGAAGAAAATCCTCTTATGCTGGCTGGCCGCGGCGACGGCGCTGACGGCCGGCGCGCAGAGCAACGAATGGCAGGACGCCGGCGTGAATGCCGTGAACCGGATGCCGATGCATGGCTCCTGGTTCGCGTACGAGTCGCCGGAAGCCGCACAGGCGGGCGACAAGACCCTCTCGGAGCGGTTCGTCACGCTGAACGGAAACTGGAAATTCAACTGGGTGCGCAACGCCGACCAGCGACCGACGGACTTTTTCCGCGTCGGCTACAACGACAAAGGCTGGAACAACATGCCCGTGCCGGGACTCTGGGAGCTGAACGGATACGGCGATCCGGTCTACCTCAACGTCGGTTACGCCTGGCGGGGCTGGTTCAAAAACGATCCGCCGCACGTTCCCGTCGAGCAGAACCACGTGGGTTCCTACCGCCGTACGGTCGACATCCCCGCGGCATGGGCCGGCAGACAGATCGTCGCGCATTTCGGCTCGGTGACGTCGAACATCTACCTCTGGGTCAACGGCCGCTATGTGGGTTACAGCGAGGACAGCAAGCTGGAGGCCGAGTTCGACCTGACACCCTACGTGAAACCCGGCCGGAATCTCATCGCGTTCCAGGTCTTCCGCTGGTGCGACGGCACGTACCTCGAAGATCAGGACTTCTTCCGCCTTTCGGGCGTGGGCCGCGACTGCTACCTCTACGCGCGCGACAAACGGCAAATTACGGACATTCAGGTCGACGCCGCGCCTTCGGCCGACTACACCGCAGGAACGGTAGCCGTCAAAGCCTTCTTCCCCAGGCAGGCGCGGGGATGCAGCGTCGAACTGGCGCTCACCGACGCCCAAGGGCGCAGCGTCGCGTCGCAGCAGCTGCGCGTCACGAAAGACGAGGAGCGCTGCACGCTCGACGCCGGGAAAGTCGCTCTGTGGAGCGCCGAGACGCCCGTGCTGTACGGACTGACGGCGACGCTCCGCGCGCCGGCGGGCGAAGTGATCGAGGTCATTCCGCTCCGGATCGGATTCCGCGACGTGAAGATCGAGGGCGGGCAGCTGCTCGTCAACGGCCGGCCGGTGCTGATCAAGGGCGCCAACCGGCATGAGATGGACCCCGACTACGGCTATTACGTCTCCGAGGGGCGCATGCTGGAGGACATCCGCATCATGAAGGAGAACAACATCAACGCCGTGCGCACGTGCCACTACCCCGACGACGCCCGCTGGTACTCGCTCTGCGACCAATACGGACTCTACGTCGTGGCCGAGGCCAATATCGAGTCGCACGGCATGGGTTACGGCGAAAAGACGCTGGCCAAGAATCCGCTCTACGCCAAGGCGCATCTGGAGCGCAACGAACGCAACGTGCAGCGCAGCATCAACCATCCGTCGGTCATCATCTGGTCGCTGGGCAACGAAGCGGGCGACGGGCCGAACTTCGACGCCTGCTACGACTGGATCAAGGCTTACGACCCCTCGCGGCCGATTCACCACGAACGGGCCGTCTATTCGCCCGGCAGCCGCAACACGGACATTATCTGCCCGATGTACTGGGGCTACGAGCGGTGTGAGAAATACCTTGCCGAGAATCCCGCCAAACCGCTGATCCAGTGCGAATACGCCCACGCCATGGGCAACTCGATGGGCGGATTCAGGGAGTACTGGGAGCTGATCCGCCGCGAACCGAAATATCAGGGCGGATTCATCTGGGATTTCGTGGACCAGTCGCTGCACAAAAAGGGGCGCAACGGCGTGACGGTCTACGGCTACGGAGGCGACTGGAACCCCTACGACCCCTCGGACCAGAACTTCTGCGACAACGGCCTGATCGGTCCCGACCGCATTCCGAACCCCCACATGGAGGAGGTGCGCTACTACTACCAGTCGCTCTGGACCTCGTGGGCCGGCGATGCGGGGAATACGGTGGAGGTCCTCAACGAAAATTTCTTCCGCGGCCTCGAAAACTACGACCTCCATTGGGAGGTGCTCTGCGACGGGACGCCCCTCCGCCGGGGCGTCGTCGACGGACTGAAAGCCGCGCCGCAGCAGCGCGTGCGCATCGCGCTCCCCTACGATCCGGCCACGCTGCCCGCGGCGGGCGAACTGCTGCTCGACGTGGCCTACAAACTCAAGACGGCCGAAGGCATCCTGCCCGCGGGCCACACCGCGGCGCGCGCCCAGCTGCCGATCCGCGAATACGTCTTCACGGCTCCCGCGGCGAAATCCGCAGCCGAAGGTGAATCGCTCTTCGTTGCGGACAACCACAAAGACTTCCTGATCGTCGCGGGCAACGGCCTGCGGCTCGACTTCAGCCGCAAGACGGGCTTCATCACCCGTTACGAAGTCCGCGGGCTCGACTTCCTGGCCGACGGTTCCACGCTGCGCCCCAACTTCTGGCGCGCGCCGACCGACAACGACTTCGGCGCCGGACTGCAACACAAAATGGCCGTCTGGAAACAGCCGGAGATGAAACTCAAGACGCTGACCCATGCCGAGGCCGACGGCATCGTCACGGTGAAGGCCGGCTATGAAATGCCCGGAGTGCAGGCCACGCTGGAGATCGAATACGCCGTCGACAACACGGGCGCCGTCACGATCGCACAGTCGCTGCACGCCACGCCGGGGGCCGAGGTTCCCGACATGTTCCGCTTCGGCATGCGCTTCGAGATGCCCGAGGCGTTCGACCGCCTGCAATACTACGGCCGCGGCCCGGGCGAGAACTACGCCGACCGCAAATCGTCGGCCTTCGTGGGACTTTACCGCCAGAGCGTCGACGAGCAGTTCCACCCCTACATCCGCCCGCAGGAGACCGGCACGAAGAGCGACCTGCGCTGGTGGCACCTCGCGGACATCGGCGGACGGGGTCTTACGGTGACCTCCGACGCCCCGTTCTCCGCCTCGGCGCTTCACTACCCGCAGGAGTCGCTCGACGAAGGCCCCGCAAAACGACAGGGACACTCGCCCGAGGTCGAAAAGCAGAAGAACGTTTCGGTATGCCTCGACAAGGTGCAGTACGGACTGGCGTGCGTCAACTCGTGGGGCGCGCTGCCGCTGCCCGAATACCGGATTCCCTACGCCGACTACACGTTCCGCCTGAAGATCGCGCCTGCGACCCGCCTATAAGCCGCGCCACACGCCCGAAGGCCGGAGTCCCCCGCGGATTCCGGCCTTTTTATCGGCCGCAGGACTTGCCGGGGAGACAAAAAATGCGCATCTTTGTCGTCCGTTAAACGATCCCGAACATGTTATACACCGAAGATACGCGCATCGAAGCGCTGGCCGTACACGTCGTCGGCAACAAATCGAAGGACGAACCCCTGACGGTCTCGCCCGAACTCTCGGCACAGGTCACCGACGAAGGGCTGATGCGCACGCTCACGGCCTATTTCCTCGGCGGCTTCAAGAGCGAGGAGTGCTACAACCTCCACCACGAGACCGACCTCGGGTGCAACGAGGTCTGGAACTTCGCATGCAGAATCTTCGACGATCCGGAGGCGCTCCTCGAACATTCGGTGAATCTGGCCAAGCACCTCTACGAGAGCGGCATGCACCCACAGATCAAGGGCGGCGAATTTTACACGGCCTACTTTTCGGACTGCAATTTCGGCGGCGAACGCTGCGACGCGCTGGGGCTGTTCAAGTCCGAGACGCGCGACACGTTCCTCGACGTCGAACAGCAGGCCGGAGGGGTGCACATCGCGGCCCGCGAAGGCATCGACATCAAACGGCTGGACAAGGGAGCCGTCATTTTCAACACGGAACGCGAGGAGGGGTTTGCGGTCTTCGTCGTCGACAACACCAACCGCACCGAAGCACGCTACTGGATCGACGACTTCCTGCGCGTGCGCCAGCGGCAGGACAACTACCACAATACGCACAACACGCTGGCGATGTGCAAGAAATACGTCACGAAACACCTCTCGAAGGAGTTCGAGGTGTCGAAGGCCGACCAGGCCGAGCTGCTCAACGAGACGATGAAGTATTTCCAGGAGCAGGAGAGCTTTTCGATGGACGATTTTTCGGAGAAGGTGATCCGCCAGCCGGAGGTCGTGGAGAGCTTCACGCGCTTCCGCCAGGAGTACGAACAGGACCGCGACATCCGCATCGAGGACGAATTCGGCATCTCGGATTCAGCCGTCAAGAAGCAGGCGCGGTCGTACAAGAGCGTCATCAAGCTCGACCGCAATTTCCACATCTACGTCCACGGCAACCGCAATCTGCTGGAGCAGGGCGAGGACGAGAAGGGCAAGTTCTACAAAGTCTATTACGAAGAGGAGGAGTAGGACTACCCGAGCATGCCGCCCAGCACCAGACCGAACAGCACGAGGAACAACGCCCAGTGGCACAGCCGGAGGTAATGACGCCCTCCGGCTTTTTCACACAGCAGCGACACCAGCCAGAAGACGCACCAGCCGCCGAACACCAGCAGCAGCAGGAGTTCGAGCGCGAAATTGCGCGGCAGGACGCCCGTCCCCAGCAGCAAGAGAAAAGCCGCGCAGAGGAACAGATCCACTGAAATCATCTGAACGCCGCAGCGGCCCATCAGCCACGCCTCGTAAGCTCCGGAAGGGGCCGTTGCCGCATCGGGGCGCGCCGCCGAGTAGAAGCGGTTGCCTGAAAACACGTGTACGAAGAATGCGGCGGCGAGCAACGCTCCGGCCGCCAGAAACCATCCGTTCATCATCATCCCATTTTACGGTAAATACACTCCGGCATGTGCCGGATCAGCCACGCAGGCAGCCGCCAGCGGCGTGTGACGACCGCCACGCTACGGCGGCGGCGGATGGCTCGCACGATCCCCTCCACGACCCGGTCGACGGGCATCACCCAGAACAGCCCCTCGCCCTTGGCCATCTCCGTCGCGACGAATCCCGGACGGATGTCGGTCACCGGGAGGGGCAGTCCGGACTTCGCAGCCCGCTGCCGCAGGCCCTCGGCATAGTTGATCTGATAGGCTTTCGAGGCGTTGTAAGCCGGAGCCGCACCGCCGCCGCGCAGGCCCCCGACCGACGTGATGACGACCAGATGGCCGCCGCCCCGCTCCTCGAAACGACCGTAGGCCCAGTCGACCGCCGCGGTCCAGCCCACGACGTTGGTGCGGATGGCCGGCTCTTCCAGCGCATAGTCCAGTCCGGGATTCAGGTCGCCGGTTCCGGCGCTGACCACGCACAAATCCATGCCGCCCAGCTCTCCGGCGAGGCGTTCCAGCGCCGCACAGGCGGCGGCAGGGTCCATGATGTCGGCCGCGGCGTAACAAAAGCTGCCCGGACGGCTGGCCGCCAGCTCCTCCAGCAACGCCTCGCGCCGCCCGGTCACGCCGACCCGGTATCCTTCGGCCGCAAGGCGTTCGGCCAACGCCCGGCCGATGCCGGAAGTGGCCCCGATGACAATCGCTCGTTTCATGGAAACAAAGTTAACGGGTGCGCCCCAAAAAAACGTTGACGCAGATCAAGAAATCAGCGGACACGGCGGCGGATGCGGCTCAACGTCTCGGGACGCACGCCCAGATAGGAGGCCAGTTCCCGCAGGGGAACGAGCTGCAACACGTCGGGACAACGCTCCGTCAGGGCCTCGTAGCGTTGCTGCGGCGAGGCGGCATAGCGGTCCAGCAGGCGTTCGTAAACCTCGGCCAGCATGTGTTCGGCCAGCCTGCGGCCCAGCCGCTCGCAGGCGGCATCGGTGCGGTAGAAGGTTTCGAGCCGTTCGCCGGGAACAAGCAGGGCCTCGGCGCCGCACATCGCCCCGATCGTCACCTGCGACGGCGCATCGACGCACATCGAGATATAGTCGCCGACGAACTCTCCGGCAAAGGCGTAACCCACGACATGCTCCTCTCCCGCGGCGTCGGCGTGCACGTAACGGAAAGCGCCCTGCACGACCAGTCCGCAGCGGTGGCTGCGGAGTCCCTGCCCGGAGAGGCGTTCGCCGCGGGCGAAACGCAGTACGACGCCCTCGCGGCGGATAAAGGCGGCGAGTTCCGAAAATTCGGCCTCCGTTATGTAGCGGTTGAAATTCACGGCTGTAAAGATAATCCATCAATTTGGGAGAACCAAACGAAGGCATCAAACATGCTCTGCCTCGCGGCCTTCGCGCTGCTTTGGATCGCCGGTCCCGGGCGGTATGCCGCCGGCAGCCGGATCGCCCGGCGGCTCTGCACCCGGCCCCCTGAAAGCCATTCGCATGCCGTCGGCACGCCACCTCGCAGACAAACGCCGCTCCGCTGGCCCGGATTTTGCCGTCCGGAAAGAAAAACCACACCGTCATGGCTCCGAAAACCAAAACTCCCGACCGGCTCACCGTCGAAGAACGCCGCGAACTTCCCGCATCGGCGTTCGGAATCCCCGAAACGCGCGAATTCCCGCTCGTCGACGCAGCGCACATCCGCGCGGCGGAAGCCTATTTCCGTTACGCGCCCGACGACAGGAAAGCCGCCCTGGCGCGCCGCATTCTCGCCCGCGCCCGCGAAATGGGCGTCGACGTCCGCAGCCGTGTGATCCGCGGCTGGGCCGGGGAGGCGTAGGAACCGAAAAAATCGCTATCTTTGTCTGCACGGGCCGCCGAAAGACCCGTGCGGATAGATATGGAAACAATCACCGAATTTCTCATCGACTGGGGCTACTGGGGCCTCTTCCTCTCGGCGCTGATCGCCGGAAGCGTCCTGCCTTTCAGCTCCGAGGCGGTGATGGTGGTGCTCGCCGGCATGGGGCTTGATCCCGTGGGATGCGTCGTCGCAGCCGCGCTGGGCAACACGCTCGGCGGCATGACCTGCTACTGGATCGGAACGCTGGGCAAGACCGAATGGATCACCCGGCTGGGTGTCTCGACGCGCCAACTGGCCCGGGCGCGGAAATTCCTCTCGGGACGCGGGGCGCTGATGGCCTTCTTCGCCTTCCTGCCCACCATCGGCGAGGCCATCGCCATCGTGCTGGGACTGATGCGCAGCAACGTGTGGCTGACCGGCAGCGCGATGCTCGCGGGCAAGACCCTGCGTTACATTGTCGTACTGGCGACCTTCCGGGGCGCCCTATCCCTTTTCTGATATGGAAATTCGCAAAACCGAAACCCCTTCGCGGGAACTGTTGCTGCTGGCCGACGAGGTCGAAGCCTCGGTGGCCGACTACATCGGCCGCGGAACGTGCTACGCCGCCTGCGACGACGGCCGGATCGTCGGACAGTACGTGCTGATCCACACGCGGCCCTTCACGGCCGAGGTCGTGAATATCGCCGTCGTGCCCGACCGCCAGCGGCAGGGCATCGCCACGGCCCTTTTGGCCCACGCCGCCGACACGGCCCGCCGGGCGGGGTTCCGCCTGCTCGAAATCGGCACGGGCAATTCGGGATTCGGGCAGATCGCCCTCTACGAACGCTGCGGATTCGTCCGCTGCGGCATCGACGTAGACTATTTCCGCAAGCACAGCCCTACGCCGATCTTCGAAAACGGCGTGGAGTGCCGCCACATGGTGCGCCTGCGCATGGAACTCGTTTGACCGGGTTCCTGCCGGCAGGGAGAAAAGACGTGCGGCAGGAACCCGATCTGTTCTCACGCCGCCGACCGCAGGGCAGTCCTCCTATAAAAAAGCAAGGACGCAGGTACAACCCCTACAGTCGGCCCGTTACAGCCTTATGATGGTAGTTGCCCTTACGCCCAAGCCTATATTCCGTCCAAAGCCGAAGCCGCCGGACGAGACTATAAAAAAATGCGGAAGGAACCCGGCCCGGCGAACAAACAGTGACGCCTCATTTTGCTTTGTCCGGAAATTCCATGAAGAATCTCCCAAAAGCCGGACCGGGTTACATTCCTTCCGCACAAGTCATGTACCTGGTCCGTTCTCACGCCGCCGCCCGCAGGGCAGTCCCTATAAAAAAGCAAGGACGCAGGTACAACCCCTATTGGTCGGCCTTCGGAGCCTTGCATGGTGAGTTGCCCTTACGCCCAAGCCTGTCCCCCGCCCGAACGGGCAGGGACAAGGCTCAAGTTTCAGACAAAATTCACACCATGTTAAACCTGCCGCAACCGCAGCAGTCCGAAGTTTACCAATAGATGTAAGGTTTGTCTTAACCTTTGTTTCTATTTTCTATTGCGAAGATAGTCAAATAATCCGACTAACCAAAAAATCCGGCCCCCTTTCGGAGGCCGGACCCCCTATAAATAACTATGACAAAAACTTTCGTTTATGCGTTGGCGGTCGCCAGCGGCGAAGCCTGCGTGTAGGTGCGGGCGGCCAGCTCCTTGTCGAGCATGTACAGCCCGAACTTGTTGCCTTCGACGGCCTCGCAGGCGGTGATCATCTCGCGTGCCGACTCCTCCTCCTCGACCTGCTCGTCGACGAACCAGACGAGCATGTTCGACGAAGCGTAATCCTTGTCCTCGGCGGCGATGGCGGCCAGATTGTTGATCATGGCCGTAACCTCCTTCTCATGGGCCAGCGTGTCCTGGAACATCTCCAGCGGCGAAGTCCAAGCAGTGCGCACCTCCTCGATCGGGAGCAGCTTCACCTCGGCGTCGCGCGAGAGGATGTAGTTCATAAAGATCCGCGCATGGTCCTGCTCCTCCTGGAACTGTACGTAGAACCAGTTGGCGACACCCTTCAGCCCCTTGGCCTCGGCGTCCATCGACATCGAAAGATAGAGATAGGCCGACCAAAGCTCGGCATTGATCTGCGCGTTCATCGCTTCGTGTAATTTCTTGCTTAACATAACTGTATTGTTTTAAGTTTGCGGTTTATCATCGTTCGTGATACAAATATACAATAGTTTTTCGTGATTTGTATCAAAATAGCCATCAAATTATTTTATATCGAAATAGCGAGACATTATAAAACAAAATAGACGGCGTCCGAATACGTATTCGGGCGCCGTCGGATGGTTTTCAGCGGAATGCGGATCAGTCGTCGATCTCGATCAGGCGGAACTGAAGGTCGAATTTCAGGTCGAGACCGTTGTCGAGCTTCACCTCCCAGTCGCGCTTGTCGCGGTCGATCGAGACGATCTTGCGGCCTGCGAAGTTCTTGGCGACATAGTCGCGGATCTGCTGCGGAACGATGGCTGCGGGAACCTCGCCGTACTTGCAGTCGACCTCCTTCCACGCTCCGTCCTTGGCGAACTCGACCTTCGAGCCGTTGACGAAGACCACCTTGTAATCCTTGTCGAACAGCTCCTCGTCGACTTTGGCGTAGGAGACCTCGACAGCCTTGAAGTGGGTCTGGACGAACTGTTGCGCAACGGCGGGAAGTTCGCCGACGGTGATGATCCGGTCTTTACCGGCGAAAGCGGGAACCGAAGAGGCCATGACGGCCAGCGAAGCGAGAAGAATCGTGAACTTTTTCATAATCGTAGTGTTTTAATTGAATTTCGTACTGCAAAGTTGCGGCCCGAAACTGAAACGAATCTGAAAAAAGCGGATTTCCTGCATTTTTTTTCACGCCGGGAAATCGACCGCGAAGCAATGCCGCCCCTCCTTATAAGAATAGGACACCTTCAATCCGTAGAGACGGCAGACTGCGTCGACCACGGCAAGGCCCAGCCCCGTAGAACCCTCCTTCTTCGTTCCCTGATAGAACCGGTCGAAGATACGCCCGGCGTCGAGCGGACCGCCCGCACCGCTGTTGCAGACCGTGAAGCGACGCGGAGCGACGCTCGCCGTCACCTCGCCGCCCTCGTCGCCGTGAACGAATGCGTTTTTCAGCAGGTTGGCGACCACGCTCCCGGCCAGCGACGGATTCATCCGCGCCGTGAGCGGCCCCTCGTCCACGAGCGCAAAGCGCATGCTGCGGTAGGCGTAAATCTCCTCCATGTCCTCGGCCGTGCGGCGCACCAGTGCGTTCACGTCGACCTCTTCGGCCTCGGGGAACTGGCCGTTGTCGATCTTCGACAGCAGCAGCAGCGAACGGTTGAGCCGCACGAGGTAGTCCAGCGTCCGCTGCACCTTGGCGATCTCGCCCAACTGCTCCCCGGTGAGCGCATGCGCATCGTCGACCAGCATTTCCAACCGGTTGCGGCAGACCGCCAGCGGAGTCTGCATCTCGTGCGAGGCGTTGCCGATGAACTGTTTCTGCCGCTCGAACGACGACTCGGCCCGCTCGGCATAGCGGCGCGCGGCATCGTTGAGTTTCCGGAACTCCGTGACGGAGGTCTCGACGGCCAGCGGCGCATTCCGCGCCCCCACGGTGTAACCGTCGAGCCACCGCAGCAGGGCGTAGAGCGGCCGCATCGTGCGGTAGAGCACGATGACCGTGACCAGCAGGATCATCAGCAGCAGGAAGAGGTAGAGGCAGACCATCCACCGGAGGATCGACTCCCGGAGGTCGTCCTTCTCGATGGTCGGAGTCATCACCGTCAACTCGCGCCATTGCCCCGCGCCGTCGCGGAACACCTTGCGCAGCACGCGGGCCGGCTCCTTGTCGTCGCGTTCGGGAATGAAAATCTCCTCGTCGGAATAGCGTTCGTGGTGCTGTGCGGCGGCATATTGGGGCGACACTTCGTGCAGGAAATAGCCGTTGTTGCCCTCGTCCGCCGGAACGGGAAGCTCCCGTCCGGCCAGAACCCGCTTGACGATCACTTCGGCACGAGCTTCGAGCGCGTCGTCCACCTCGTCGTTGATCTCGTCGATCAGCGTGAAGTAAAACAACACGGCCCATGCCGCCAGAAGCAGCGACAGCGCCCACGAAAGGTGCAGCAGGATGCGGTAAACCAGTTTCACGGCTGTACGAGTTTATAGCCGAAGCCGTAGACGGCGCGGATCTCGATGTCGGCACCCGCATCGTGGAGCTTGCGGCGCAGGTTCTTCATCTGCGCATAGACGAAATCGAAATTGTCGGCCTGGTCGATATGGTCGCCCCAGACCCCTTCGGCCAGCGCGGTCTTGTCGACCGTGTGGTTGGGGCGGGACATGAAGTAGTGGAGGATGTCGTACTCCTTGCGCAGCAGCTCCACCTCGCGGCCCGCCACCTCGACCCGGCGGCTGTCGGGCCACAGGCGCACGTTGCCCGCGTCGAGGCTCTCGTAACCGCCGCGCTGGTGACGGCGCAGGACGCTGCGGATGCGGGCGCTCAATTCCGCCAGGTGGAACGGCTTGGAAAGGTAGTCATCGGCGCCGAGTTCCAACCCCTCGATCTTGTCGTCGAGGGAATCGCGGGCCGAAATGATGATCACCGCAGCCGGGCTGCGACGCCTCTTCAGCTCTTCGAGCAGCCGCAGGCCGCTGCCGCCGGGCAGCATGATGTCCAGCAGGATGCAGTCGTAGTCGTATGCGGCGATCTTGTCGAGCGCCGCGGCGTAATCGGCGGCCTGCTCGACGACGTACTGCTCCCGGGTCAGCGTCCGGGCCATGATCTCCCGCAGGGAGGGTTCGTCTTCAACAATGAGTATCTTCATAATACACTCCTTTTTCTCGGGACAGGGGGAGGGGCGAAAATCCGGTCTTGAAACCCGCGGCCCGCCACCGCCCTCCGAAACCCGTCTTTCAGACGGGCGAAATTACGGCCCGAATCCGAAAGGAAACTGAAATGCCGGGAATCAGCGCTGCCCGGTGCGCCGGAAATAATTCTGCAAGACCAGCAGTGAAATGATCTTTTCGCGCCGGCGGTCGCGGAACTGCGCGACGTATTCGTGCGCATGCGCGATGATCGCCTCGGCCTCGTCCGGATGCTCGATGTAGTAGCGCATCCGCTCTTCGAGGTCGGAATAGTCGGGCCGGATCTCGACGTAGTGGTAACCGGGGATGAGCGTACCCTCCATGAACCACGTCTCGTAGGTCGGACGGGGCATCACGGCCAGCGAGTTCGACGACATGATCCACTTGAGGTTCGTCGCCACGTCGTAGCCCTCGATCGCCAGAATGAACTTGTAGTTCAGGTGGTCGTACATCGAAATATGGGGTTTGGTCCACTCCGGGGGATATTCGGGACGGGGCGTCGAGATGCCGGCATCGCAGCACTCCGAACCGAAATACATGCGCATGAAACGTTCGCGGTGGGGACGCCGCGTGATCGCCAGCCGGAAAATCGCCTTGTCCGACTTCTTCCGGAACGGAATGTCGTCCCGCAGGAAGATGAAATGGCGGACCTTGTCGAGGTTCAGCAGCACCGAATTGGCGTTGTCGCCGCAGATCGGCCGGCTCTTGACGATCGACGGCACGTCGGGAACCGTCGTCACGTCCCCGGGAACGGTATTCCACAGCAGGCGGTCGCTGAACCAGCGGGTGAACTCGTAGGTATCGAAGAAATAGGCCGTCTTGACGCCCCGGCGGAACTTGTGGTCGCCTAATGGACGCAGCCCTTCGCGGGGGGGGGTCGCAGGCGCAGGCGACAGTTTGTTGTAATAATCCGCCCGCCGGCAGATGTACTCCCAGTCGGGGCGGCGTTCCGCCTCGGCGAGTACCCGGTCCAGACGGGACTGCAACAACCGTTTCGGCGTAAGGTAACGCGCGAAACTCCGCAGGAACCAAAACAGTTTGATCTGTTTGTTGTGAAAAATACGGTTCAGACGGTTCATCGGCAATGGGTTTAGCTCAACAAAGATACGAAAAAGTCGAATGGGTTGCAAAACGGAATCGTACAAGATTCCATAAAACCGCCTACTGATATAAAAGGGGCGTTACGGCTCCAAAGATAAAAAAATTCCGCGAAAACGAACAAAAAAAGGCGGAAACCGATGTTTCCGCCTTTTGCCGGGGATCGCCCCGCTTATGCCTTCAGGCCGTCGTAGGCCCACTTCACATAGGTCGCACCCCAGGTATATCCGCCGCCGAAAGCCGACAGAATGAGGTTGTCGCCCTTGCGCAACTGGCTCTCGTAGTCGCAAAGACACGAAGGAATCGTGGCGGCCGTGGTATTACCGTTGCGGTCAATGTTGATCATGCACTTGTCCTGCGTGATGCCCATACGGCGCGCCGTGGCGTCGATGATGCGCAGGTTGGCCTGATGGGGAACCAGGAAACGGATGTCCTCGCCCTTGAGGTTGTGACGCTCCATCATCTCCACCGAAACGTCGGACATCTTCGACACGGCAGCCTTGAACACGGCGTGGCCGTCCCACATGATCGTGTGCCAGTTGTTCTGCACGGTTTCGACCGAAGCCGGGTAGCGCGAACCGCCCGCCTTCATGTAGAGCTGCATCTCGCCCGAGCCATCGGAATGCAGGATCGAATCCACGATTCCGAGACCTTCGGTATTGGCTTCCAGCAGCACGGCGGCAGCGGCGTCGCCGAAGAGCGGGCAGGTCGAACGGTCGGTATAGTCGACGATCGACGACATCTTGTCGGCGCCCACGACGATGACCTTCTTGCTCGTGCCGGCCTCGATGAACTTCGCGCCGGTGGTCAGGGCGAACAGGAAGCCGCTGCAAGCTGCCGAAACATCGAACGCGAAGGCGTTCTTGCAGCCAGCCTGGTCGGCGATCAGGTTACCCGTCGAGGGGAAGAACATGTCGGGGGTCACCGTGGCGCAGATCACCACGTCGATCTCCATGGGGTCCACCCCCGTCTTATCCAACAAATTGATGACCGCACGGGCGCCCATGTAGGAGCTGCCGATACCCTCGCCCTTGAGGATATGGCGCGTCTTGATACCCGTATGCGACATGATCCACTCGTCGTTGGTGTCGACCATCCGGCTCAATTCGTCGTTGGTGAGGATATATTCCGGAAGGTACTGTCCCACACCCGTAATAGCTGCTGTTATCTTACCCATTAGCTTTGGCTTTTCGTGTTTTGGTTAATTTTGAAACGCACGTTGCAGTTTCGCTGTCAGATCGGCCTTGATGACCTGTTCGGTCGAAAGGATCATGCTCCGGATCGCCTGGGGCGAAGAGCATCCGTGACCGATGATAACGGGCGCGTTGACGCCCAGGACGGGTGTTCCGCCCACGTTTTCGTAATTCATGGCGTCCCAGAAGGCATTGCGGCAGCCCAAGGCCGTGTTGATGCGGTAGAGGCCCTCGGCCATTTTCAGCGCCGTGTTGCCGACGAATCCGTCGCAGACGATCACATCGGCGACCTTGCCCGAAAAGAGATAGGAACCCTCGACATTGCCCACGAAATTGATCCGGCTCTCCGCCTTCAGCAGTTCGTAGGTGGCTTTGGTCTGGGCGTTGCCCTTGGTCTCCTCCTCGCCGATGTTGAGCACCGCCACGCGCGGACGCTCGATGCCCAGCACCGCCTCGGCGTAAATCGAGCCGATCAGGCCGTACTGCGCCAGCACCTCGGGCTTGCAGTCCACATTCAGGCCCACGTCGAGCAGCAGCGCAGGACGCCCTGCGATGGTGGGAACGATGGATGAAATCGTGGGACGCACGACACCCTCGATCGGTTTGACGGCATACATCGAACCGACCATCATGGCGCCGGTCGAACCTGCGCTCGCAAAACCGTCGACAGCTCCCTTGGCCAGGTAGCCGAACCCGACCGTGATGCTCGAATCCGCCTTGGACTGGAAGGCCTTGGCCGGATGGTCGCCCATCTCGATCACCTCGGTGGTCGCTACGATTCCGAACCGCTCGGCGGGACATCCCTCCGAAGCGAGCACGGACTTAATTTTCTCTTCGTCGCCGAACAGCACGATACGGCTGTCCGACCCGATCGCATCGAGCGCCATGACGGCTCCCTTGACAGCCGCTTCGGGTGCATAATCGCCGCCCATGGCATCTACGCCAATCTTTATCATACTCGTACGAGTGTTGGTTGATATCCTGTCCCGCTCCCGACCCGCCCCCGGAAAACATGCACGACCGGGGATTCAGGCAGCCGGAAGGGAACCTTCATAAATTAAAAAAGAGGCACTCCCCGCGGGGATGCACTCTTTTGAGCGCCGGAATTATTCGGCAGCTTTCTTCTCGATGGCGAGCTTTCCGCGATAGAAGCCGCACTCGGGGCATACACGGTGATAGAGCACCGCTGCGCCGCAGTTCGAGCAGGTAACCACCGTCGGAACGGTAGCCTTGTAGTTGGTTCTGCGCTTATCGCGTCGCGTCGACGAGACTTTGTGTTTAGGATGTGCCATTTTTAAATATAATTTATAAGTTTAAACGTATCTTTATCCGTGTTTATTTCGCGCCGCCGGGTTCCTCGCCGCCTTCTCCGCCGTCCGCGCCTTCGGCCTCCATCCGCTCGCGCAGGGCGGCCAACTTGGCCCATTCACCTCCGCCGCGCTCCCCGGCGCCTTCGGCCGCAGCCTCGATCGACGCGAACTCCCGGTCGGAAACGATCCGGAAGCGTTCGAGCATCTCGGGGTTGCACTCCCCCTCGGGATGCACCCGCTGGTAGGGCAGCGACAGCACGATGCTTTCGTAGATGTACTGCGCAAGCTCCACGCGGTCCTCGCCCGGCAGCATCCACATCACCTCGCCGTCGTATTCGTGCACCTCGTCGGAGAATTTCACCACCAGCTGCCCCTCGAAATCAATGGGCACACGACAGTCCTCCAGGCATCGGTCGCATTCGACGACGACATGGCCCGTGATCCCGACATCGAGCGTGAGCTGCTTCTCCGAGCGGTCCACACCGACCGAGACCTCACACCGTCCGTCCTTGATCTCCGTGCTTTCGAAGGCTTCGAACAACGCCTTGTCGACCTCGAAACGGAAGTCGTGACGACCGTTTTTCAGCCCTTTCCAGGCAATCGAATATCGTTGAGCTACCTCCATTTACGCACATTTAGTGCGCAAAGTTACGAAAAAATAAGACATTTGCAAAGAAAACCGCGAGTTTTAGCGTTCCCGGCCCGGCGGGGCGCAAATAAATTTGGCGTTGCACGACAGTTGTATTATTTTTACGGAAAAATAGTCCGCGCACGGCCCGCCGAACCGATCCGGCGCTGCATCCGGCCCGCGCGGCCCCGACAGAACATGGACGAAAAAGGATTTACAATCGAAGTCACGAGCCGCTACGAAGGGTGGTGGCGGTACAATGCGGCGCTGATGTGCGGCTGTTTCGACGCCGCCGGCCGGCGCATCGGATTCGCCTCGTCGGCATCGACCGTGGCCGACGTCGGCTCGAACCTCACCGAACGCCCCGCAGACATCGCCGCGGACCGCACAGCCGCGCTGCAAACCATGCCGTGCGACCACCTCGTGCTCTACCTATATATAATCCCCCACACGCTGCCCGCGGACAACGAAATCGACGCGACCAAGCCCTTCGGGATCGAGGTGAGGATCTCCTATGCCGGACGCCGCCTGCGCACCGAAAAGCGGGAGATCAACCAATGGTCGGGCGCCTCGGTCGAAATGCGGGTCGATTCGAAAAAATAGGCTCCCGACCGACCCGGAAGCCGATATAAAGAAAAGAGGAAACTCTACGGTGCGGGATTAAAGAGATGTAACGACTTGATTTATCGGGTCGTTACATTTTTGTATAGGATAATAGGTAACGAAAAGGCAACGGTTTATTTTCAGTTAATTGCACGAAAATACCGCATTTCAAATAACCTATTGCAAGATACGAAAAATTTTTGGAATTGGCAAATAGTCAAGAGTTGTTAGATGCAACCTGTTTCTTTTACAATTTCTGAAGTGTATTGTCCAAAATCGAACCTCCGTATTTGTGATTTTTGTTATATGTTTTATGATTACTATTACCACTTTAGAATGCATATTTGAATATAAACTGAGTTCCTTTCTCCTGTACAGATTCCTGTTCCAAGAAAAAAGAGTTCAGACGTATCTTGTTTTCTTGAAGGATATGTCTGGGAATCTTCCTGATAGATATTGGCCGTGTATTTAATGACGGTCTTTTTATAAAAAAAATCGATGAACAGATTCATTGTCAGTATCTATAATAAGTTTTCTCAGCTCATCAATTTTTGCGTGAAGCTGTTTCTGCTGTTTAGAATCTGGAAACGCAACTCCTTCTAAGATCCAGCATCCGGTATATATACTTGCTTAGGATGAGTGGTCTTTGATTATTCTATAATTATAAACCTGTTGGTTGAATTAGATTAGTGAATATTTTATCAGCCCAATCGGACGAAGATTAACGAAATTGCCCTATTGCATAAACGTCATAGCTGCGATTTTGCCTGCCATACGGGTAAAGAGACCGCAGGATTGCTTTGCATAGTTTCGTATCATCATGAGATTGTCGTTGAGTTGGGAGAATATTGTTTCTATACGCTTGCGGAATCTCTTGTATGTCCGGGATGGCGGACGCCAGTTTTTCTGATTCAGCCGATACGGGACTTCAAGAGTTATATTAGCTGTCTCAAAGAGGTTTTTCTGAACCTCGGCACTGAGATAACCTTTGTCTCCAAGCATCATACAGTCATGATATTCCCAACGCACATCATTGAGGTAATGGATGTCATGTACGCTTGCCGCAGTCATGTCATAGGAATGTATCACACCTCGTATCCCGCACACAGCATGGAGTTTATAACCGTAATAGTGCAGACCTTGCGAGGCGCAGTATCCCCAATCCGGAGCGGCCTCCGCGTTGTCTCGGCCCATGACACAACGTTTCGCCCTTGCGTTCTGGCAGACCTTTACCGGCTTGGAATCAATGCAGAACACGTCCTCAGATCCGTCAATGGCGACAGCAACCTCCTTGCGGATTTCCTCGGCAAGTCTGGCCGTCAGCTTACGACGGACATTGAACTGCCGGCGGCTGATCTGGTTTGGCAAATCGTCCTTGCACTCATGTCGCAGACGATGAAAAAGAAGATTTTCGCTATCGAATCCGAAAGCCTCGGCGGTTATGCCGAGAGCGACGACTTCGAGGTCGGAAAACTTCGGAACAACGCCACAACGGGGTACGTTTCCAAGTTCATTTACACGATTCCCAGCGAAATCCTTGCAGATTCCGAGAATTCTAACGAAATTTGCTATGAAGTTGCGCATAAGCAGAGCAATAGTAGTTAACGGTGTGATTACCACTAATTTGCTAATAATCTGCAATTTGTGCAACTTTTTCATTTATAAATATTGGGAAATTTAATTCAACCAACGAGTATAAAAGATTATCTGAAAGCCGTGTCAAAAGATGTTAATTAATCCTTTTTTTGACAAATTTCGGGCAAAAGTGAATGAATGCGCACCACAAAAACGGGCGGCAGAATGCCTGCCGCCCGTAAAGTATTGGGTTTCGCGTCACTGCTCGGCGATTATTACCGCCGTGGGAACGCTTCGCTCCCGTAGCGCGACGTCCTGCGCAGTCGTACCGGGCGTGTCGCTGGGCATGTTGAGCACCCGTCCCTCCCGGCCCACGAAGGTCGAGGAGCCGCCGCCGTCGAGATTGATCGCTTCGACACATCCCAGCGAGATCATTTTGTCGGCCAGTTCGGGCAGTGTCATACCGGCGCTGCCCCGCTTGTTGCGTCCGTCGCAGACCACGATGACCAGTTTCCCGTCCTCCGTGGCGCCGATGGCCGTCCGGGGATGCCGCGCAAGCCCCTGCAGACCTCCGCAGTCGAAAATCTCTTTCCAGTAGTTCTCCTCGGCCACGTTCCGGCCCCCGTGGACCAGCATCGGGCCGCCGCCGATGGCGTTGTAGGGCTGCCAGCGGCGTCCGCCCGCCGTGTGCGAGGTCGGTGGCGCCGGCATGAACGTCATGGTCTTCTCGTTGTTGCCGAGCGCGGACGGGAAAGCATAGGGACAGTTGTCGTCGTCGGCCACGCAATAGACCCAGGCCGCCTCGAAACTTCCGTCGCGCAGCTGCCCCAAAGCGGCCCGCACGGGGAAGAAATGCGTGTAAGGATTTGTGGACCATATCCAATCCTCCTGCACGGCGAGCGATCGGACCACACCCCGGTCGATGAGCAGGCTAACCGAAGTCGTACCGCCGAAGAAACCCCCGTTGACGGCCAAATACGGCGTACCGTCTCCCGATTCGGCGAATGCCGAGAAATAGGCCGTCGGCTTCTTCGCTGCGGAGAACTGCGGACGGAACCGCAGGTTCGGATTCGCCTTGAAATCGACGATGGCGTAGAAGCCCAGGCACTTCGAGCCGTTCGCAAGTTCCTGCGTAAACTCATCGACCGTAAGACCCTTCGGATAACCGGGCAGACCTTCCGGATTTTCTTCGCCGCCGTCGCCGCCCGGATCGTCCCCTTCAGAGAGAGCCGGAGGAGTCTGGTGCTCCTTCTCGCTGCATTGTACGCAGGTGCAGCACAACAGAAGGGCTACCAACAGCATATAACCGAGATTTTTCATGTGCATCATACAAATGTTTATTCATTTCATGGAAGCAAAGATAATTAATTTACGGTAACATAAAACTCTTCAGCGTAAATATTTTTACTTTGTATGATGTTTTGAATAATTTTATTAATTTTGCCATCAAAGCAATCGATCGCTCACCCAAACCCTGCCCGATATGAAAATACCGAGATTTATTGCCTGCCTTACGGCGCTGCTCTGCATGGCCGCTGGCTGCCGCTCTGAGGACGATGCCGCCGTCCGCGCACTGGCCCGGCGGATCATTCCCGAGCACGAAAAACAGTTCCGCTTCGAGCGTCTTACCGATACGACCGAGTGTTTCGAACTGGAATCCCGCGGCTCAAAGATCGTCGTGCGCGGCAACAGCTCCGCCTCGATTGCCGTGGGACTGAACCATTATCTGAAGAATTACTGCCTGACGACCGTCTCGTGGCATGCCTGCAATCCCGTGGAGATGCCTGCCGTGCTACCGCGGATCGACGAAAAAGTCCGCGTCGAATCCCGCGCACGGGAGCGTTTCTTCCTCAATTACTGCACGTTCGGGTACACCATGCCGTGGTGGGGATGGACCGAATGGGAACGCTTCATCGACTGGATGGCGCTTCAGGGCGTAACCATGCCGCTGGCCATCACGGGGCAGGAAGCCGTCTGGCAGCGGGTATGGACCCGGCTCGGACTTTCGGACGAAGAGGTCCGCGCCTACTTCACCGGTCCGGCCCACCTGCCCTGGCACCGCATGTCGAACATCGACCGCTGGCAGGGTCCGCTGCCCAAGGAGTGGATCGACGGCCAGCTGGCGTTGCAGCAGCGTATTCTGGCGCGCGAACGCGAACTGGGGATGAAACCCGTGCTGCCGGCCTTCGCGGGACACGTTCCGCAGGAGCTCAAAAGACTCCATCCCGATGCCCGGATCACACGCGTGAGCTACTGGGGCGGCTTCGACGATCGATACCGGTGCAGTTTCCTCGACCCGATGGACCCGCTTTTCGCGGTCATCCAGCGGGAGTTCCTCACCGAACAGACCCGTCTGTTCGGCACGGGCCATATCTACGGCGCCGATCCGTTCAACGAGATCGACGCCCCGACGTGGGATCCTGAAACGCTCGCCGGAATGTCGCGCCACATCTACGAGTCGATGGCGGAGGTCGATCCCGAGGCGGTGTGGCTCCAGATGGGTTGGCTCTTCTATGCCGATCCGACGCACTGGACCGCGGAGAACATCCGCGCCTTCCTCGGCGCCGTGCCGCAGGACCGGCTGCTGATGCTGGATTACTTCTGCGAATTCACAGAGATCTGGAAGCAGACCGAAAAATTCCACGGCCAGCCTTACTTGTGGTGCTACCTCGGCAATTTCGGGGGCAACACGATGCTATCGGGCAATTTCCATACCGTGAGTGCCCGCATGGAGGACGCTTTCGCCCATGGCGGCGACAACCTGCGCGGCGTGGGCTCGACGCTCGAAGGCTTCGGCGTTAACCAGTTCATGTACGAATTCGTGCTGGACAAAGCGTGGAACACGGGCATTGCGGACGACGAGTGGATCGCACGCCTGGCCGACCGCCGCACGGGATTCCGCGACCCCGCGGCCCGCACCGGCTGGCGGACGCTCTGCGACAGCGTCTACACGCTGCCCGCGCAGACCGGACAGTCTCCGCTGACCAATGCGCATCCCGCGCTGGAGGGTAACTGGCACTGGACCACCAAGCCCACGACGGGCTACCGTTTCCCGACCTTGTGGCGGGTTTGGGAAGAGCTGCTCGCTGTGGACAGCGAACGCGACACCTACCGTTTCGACGTAGTGAACATCGGCCGGCAGGTGCTGGGCGACTACTTCCTGATAGAACGCGACCGTTTCGCCGCGGCCTATGCGCAGCACGATCGGAAGGCGATGGACGCCGCCGCCCGACGCATGACCGGATTGCTTGCGGACATCAACCTGCTCACGGCCTGCCACCCCGAGTTTTCGCTCGAGCGGTGGATCGCCGCGGCGCGCGGCTTCGGCAGCGACAACGCTTCGAAAGATTACTACGAAACCAACGCCCGCATGCTCATCTCGGTTTGGGGCGACAGTTACCACCTTACCGATTACGCCAGCCGCACATGGTCCGGAATGATTTCGACCTACTACGCTCCCCGCTGGCGGCTCTTCATCGAACGCGTGATGGAGGCGGCCCGCACGGGCCGGATGTTCGATCATGAGGCTTTCGACCGCGAAATCCGCGACTTCGAATGCCGATGGGCCGACGCCTCCCACCCGCTTACTTTCCCCGAAGCGGGAGACGCCGTGCGGACGGCGCGCGAACTGGCCTCGAAATACAAACCGCTATTCGACGCCGAGCGGTAGGGCGTCGTACCTATTTATATAAAACCCCGGACTTTTTCGTTCAGTCCGGGAGTTTTCCGTTCGCAGAGGGCCGCTTCTCAGAACAGCCCCAGCGACTTGCTGCGCGCCAGTATGCAGGCGCCCATCACTCCAGCGCGTTCGCCCAGGGTCGAGAGGCGTATCTGCGTATCCTTGTTGACCAGCATCAGCGAGTATTTGTTGATGGCGTTGCGCACGGGCAGCATCAGGTACTCCTTGGCCACCGAAAGCGTACCGCCGATAACGATCACCTCCGGATTGAACATGTTGATAAGCCCCGCGATGGCCTTGCCGAGCGTGTGCCCCACCGACTCCAGAATCTCGATGGCCAGCACATCCTCCTTCAGCAGCGCGGCCAGAATATCATTCAGCGTGATCTCCTCGCCTTTTTTGTATTTCTCGGAAAGCATCGACACGCGTCCCTCCTTGAGTTTCTCCAGAAAAATCCGGTGCATGGCCGAACCGGAAGCCCCCGTCTCAAGACAGCCGCGTTTGCCGCAGCGGCAGATGATCTCGTTGTCGAGCAGCGGAAAATGGCCGAATTCGCCCGAAAAGCCCGACTTGCCGTAAAATATCTTGCCGTCGATGATCATCCCCAACCCCAGTCCCCAGCTGGCGTTAATGTAGAGCATCGTCTTCTCGGAGTGGGCGTCGCCGTACATATATTCGCCGTAAGTGGCGGCACGGGTGTCGTTCTCGATGTAGACCGTCGTGCCGAGACGCTCTTCGAGCAGCATCGTCAGCGGCTGTTCCTCGACGAAGAAATAGCTGTAACTGTATCCGGTCTGCGAATTGACGCGGCCCGAAATATTCACCCCGACGGCCAGCACCTTGTCGCGGGCGATCTTGCGCGCACGGATGAAATTCTGAATCACGTCGCAAAGACGGTCCAGCGAACGGGGATCGTTGTCCATCAGAAAATCGACCGTCGTTTCATCGATCAGCTGTCCCTTGAAATTGATGACGGCCATCATGACCGAATCCTTGCGCAGATCGACGCCGACGAAATACCCGGCATAGGGATTCAGGCCGTAGATATTCGGCCGTCGTCCGCCGGCCGTCCCCTGCTCGCCGAAATTGTGCACGAAGCCCTCGTCGATCAGCTCCCCGATGAGTTTGGTCACGGTCGGCACGCTCAGATTCACGGCCTTGCTCAGATCGGTGATGCTCGAATCGCCGCCGAGAATGTACTGACAGATAATCTGCTGTTTGAGAATAGCGGCCTTGTTGCCTTCCGTGGCCAGCTTGAGGAACGAATTGGTCATTTCGTCGGGGTGTTTGATTTACGTCTTTACGATTGGGTAAAGATAAAAATAAATAGCGAGTCGGGCAAACATTCTGCGGAAAATGCGCCCCGAGCCGCGAATTTATAACGAATGTCGCCATGCGGACCGTTCATTCGCAGAAACTTTACGATCGTACCCCGATCGGCCGCCGCCCTTCCTGCGAACGAGCTCCACCTGCAAAATAAACATATTTGTGACAAAAACCGCTGTTGAATAAATTTTATCACCAAAACCGCTTGTAATAATAATTTTTATTATTACATTTGCTCGTGATTTAACGCCGCCTTTATTATAACCAAACCGCCATGCAGATCAAAGGAACCTTTCTGGACGAAATCAGCCACGACATTCCCCACCAGAACTGGGGCGAAAAGGAGTGGGACGCCGATTTCGGACACATGCACCGGGCCGGTATCGAGCACGTGATACTCATCCGCTGCGGCTACCGCCGCTGGCAGACCTTCTCCTCGCAGGTGCTCACCTCGGAGGAACGCTGTTACGAACCGCCCGCGGACCTGGTCGGGATGTTCCTGCGCCTGAGCGAAAAGTGGGGCATGAAATTCTGGTTCGGGCTCTACGACTCGGGCAAATACTGGGCATCCGGGGATTATCTGCACGAGGTGGAGCTCAACTGCCGCCTGATCGACGAGGTGTGGGCCCGTTACGGGCATCACGCCGCTTTTGGCGGATGGTACATCTCGCAGGAGTGCAGCCGCAACACGGGCAAAATCATCGACCTCTACGCCCGGCTGGGCCGTCACTGCAAAGCCGTCTCGGGCGGACTGCCGACGCTGATTTCCCCCTACATCGACGGCAGCAAGAACATCAGCCAGTACACCGACCGGACCACGCGCACGGGCGGCGTCACGGCCGAGAGCCACGAGGCGGAGTGGGACGCCATTTTCCGGGGGATTCAGGGCGCGGTGGACATCGTGGCCTTTCAGGACGGGCACGTCGAATACGACGAGCTTCCGGAATTCCTCCGCATCAACAAGCGGCTGGCCGACCGCTACGGCCTGGAGTGCTGGACCAACACCGAGACCTTCGACCGCGACATGCCGATCAAGTTCCTGCCGATCAAGTGGGAGAAGCTGCGTCTGAAGTTGCGGATGGCCGAGGAGGCGGGTATCGATCAGGCCATCACCTTCGAATTCTCGCATTTCATGTCCCCGCAGTCGGCCTACCTGCAGGCGGGGCACCTCTACGACCGATACCTCGAATACTTAAATACTTCGAAGAAATGAAAAAAACGCTGTTCCGCGGCCTGCTCGGCGCCGCACTGACGATACTTGTCTGCCTGCCCGCCGCATCGCGCGGCAAAGGTCCGAAGAAGACGCGCGAATTCACGGATGCGGATTTCCGCACCGAAAAGATCCTCGAAGCCCTCCCCATCCGCGCCACGTTCCTCGACGAGGTGAGCTGGGACATTCCCCATCAGAACTGGGGCGTGAAGGAGTGGGACGCCGACTTCAAGGCCATGAAGCAGATGGGAATCAACACCGTCGTGCTGATCCGCGCCGGGCTCGGCAGCTGGATCGCGGCGCCGTTCGATTGCCTGCTCCGGACCGGAAAGGTCAAGTATCCGCCCGTGGATCTGGTGGAGATGTTCCTCGCGCTGTCCGACAAGTACGGAATGGATTTCTGGTTCGGGACCTACGACTCGTGCTACCACTGGCACGTGGGAGAGTATGAGAAGGAGATCGAACTGAACATGCAGCTCATCGACGAGGTGTGGGCCAAATACGGCCACCACAAATCGTTCCGGGGCTGGTACCTCTCGCAGGAGATCAGCCGCCGCACCCGCAACGTATCGAAGATATACGCCGCGATGGGCCGGCACGCCAAGGAGATATCGGGCGGGCTGAAGACGATGATCTCGCCCTACATCCACGGCGTCAAGACCGATCAGGTGATGGCCGGCGACAAGGCGATCACCGTCGAGGAGCACCGCCGCGAGTGGGACGCGATTCTGAGCGACATCGCCGGAGCCGTGGACATCCTCGCCTTCCAGGACGGACAGGTCGATTACGACGAACTCTACGACTACCTGGTGGTCAACCGCGAGCTGGCCGAACGCTACGGCATGGAGTGCTGGACCAACGTCGAATCGTTCGACCGCGACATGCCCATCCGTTTCCTGCCGATCAAATGGGAGAAACTCCTCTTCAAGCTCGACGCCGCACGGCGCGCCGGGATGCAGAATGTCATCACGTTCGAATTCTCGCACTTCATGAGCCCCAATTCGTCCTACACCCAAGCGGGACACCTCTACAACCGCTATATGGAATACATGAACTATCTCCAACACAAAAAATAAAGAACCTCCCATGATCGATTTCAAACAACTGGCGTGTCTGAACCGGGACGAACTGCTCGAAAACGTGGTTCCGTTCTGGCTCACCCACTCGCAGGACGAACGATACGGCGGCTACTTCACCTGCCTCGACCGCGGGGGCGACGTCTACGACACCGACAAATTCGTCTGGCTGCAGGGACGGCAGGTGTGGCTGTTTTCGATGCTCTACAACCAGGTCGAGAAGCGTCCCGAATGGCTCGAATGCGCCGTACAGGGGGCGGAGTTCCTCCGTAAACACGGCCACGACGGCAATTACAACTGGTACTTCTCGCTCACGCGCGAAGGCCGGCCGCTCGTGGCTCCCTACAACATCTTTTCCTACACGTTCGCCACGATGGCCTTCGCGCAGGCGGCTCTAGCCACGGGCAGCGACCAATATGCCGAAATCGCCAAGCGCACCTTCGCGCGGATTCTCGAAAAACGCGACAACCCCAAGGGACCGTGGTGCAAGACCGTCCCGGGCACGCGCGACCTGAAGGATTTCGCCCTGCCGATGATCCTCTGCAACATGGCGCTCGAAGCGGAGCAGATGATCGACCCCGCGCTGCTCGACGCGACGATCCGGGATTGCATCCACCAGGTCATGGAGGTCTTCTACCGCGGGGAGCTGGGGCTGATCGTCGAGAACGTCGCAGCGGACGGCGAGCTCTCCGACTCGTTCGAAGGCCGGCAGATCAATCCCGGCCACTCGCTCGAAGCGATGTGGTTCATCATGAACCTCGGCGTGCGGCTCAACGACCGGGCGCTGATCGACAAGGCCGTAAAGATCGCGCTCGACACGGCGGAGTACGGCTGGGACAAGGAGTACGGCGGCCTGTTCTACTTCATGGACCGGCTCGGACACCCGCAGCAGCAGCTCGAGTGGGACCAGAAACTGTGGTGGGTGCATATCGAAGCGATGATCGCGATGATCAAGGGATACCGCCTCACCGGTTCGCAGGCGTGTCTCGACTGGTTCCTCCGGCTGCACGACTACACCTGGTCGCATTTCAAGGACCCCGAATACCCGGAATGGTTCGGCTATCTGAACCGCCGCGGCGAGGTGCTGCTCCCGCTCAAGGGCGGCAAATGGAAAGGCTGTTTCCATGTACCTCGCGGTCTGTACCAGTGCTGGAAAATACTCGACGAGTGCCAATAACCCAAACATAAAACTATGCGAAAAATGCCTTAATCAACCATTTCGAGCGGAGCACGTCTCCCGTCACAAAAATCTAAACCTATTGCAACCCTAATTTTATGAGAAACGTTTACAAAATGAAACCTTCAGGCATTCGCTGCCTATTGAGCAGCGTATTAGCCGTGGTCTCCATGGCGATCACAGGCACCAATGTAGCTGAGGCGCAAGGACTTTCAGTCTCCGGAAGAGTGACCGACGCAAGGGGGGGGGGAAATTTCGGGTGCTACGGTCATCGTAAAAGGTGACAACACCCGGGGAACTACCACCGATGCACAGGGACAGTATGCTATCGAGGTCTTGTCCTCCGACGATGTGCTGGTCTTCAGTTTCCTCGGTTACAAAACTGCAGAAGTGGCCGTCCGCGGCCGCAAAACCCTGAACGTCCAACTGGAAGAGGACGCCACGCTGGTGGATGAAGTGGTCGTAGTGGGATACGGCACGCAGAAACGACAGTTTCTCGTAGGCTCCGTGTCCCAGGTCTCCAGCAAGGAGTTGCTGAAGGCCCCGATGACCAACGTATCGAACATGATGACCGGCAAATTGCCGGGAGTGACGAGTATTCAGCGTTCGGGACAGCCCGGCAGCGACGGCACCACGATCTTCGTCCGTGGTGTCTCCTCGTTCAACAATTCAAGCCCGCTTTGCATCGTCGACGGGGTGGAGCGTATGATTAATACGGTCAACCCCAACGACATCGAATCAATCTCCATCCTCAAGGATGCCGCCACCTCGGCCATCTACGGCGTTCGCGGAGCCAACGGCGTTATTCTGATCACCACCAAAACCGGCTCGAAGGGCGCTGCTACCATTTCATACGACGGCTCGGCGACTTTCACCACCAATGTCGCCATGCCCGAGATGCTTAACGCCCAGGACTACATCGGCTGGCACAACAAGGCTCGCGAGATGGACGGATTGAATCCGCTGTGGACGGATGAGGTGATCGCCGGTATGAAGGAAAAAGGGATATACGGTGAAACGGACTGGATGGATCTGCTCTTCAAGAACTACGGTTTCACACACCAGCACAACATCTCCGCTACGGGAGGTACCGACCGCGTAAAATACTATACGAGCATCGGTATGATGAATCAGGACGGTATCCTGCCCAATACCTCTTACCAGCGTTTCAACGTGCGCGCCAACATCGACACGAAGATCGCCAAGAATTTCAATCTGAACGTCAATATCGCCGCATTCCGCGAAGACACCCACGCACCCGGATACTCTCTTGGCACGCAGGGTGAGTTCAACCCCATCTCGCAGGCGCTCTTCTCGTTGCCGATCATCGCTCCGACCTATAATGACCTGCCGCAAGGTTATATGAGCGGCGTATACACGCAGCAGCCCATTGCCGCGGTCAACAAGAGCGGTTTTCAGGATACGAAGCGCTGGCAGTTCGAGGGAAACGCCAAATTGGAATACGATTTCGGCAGCATCAAGGCGCTTGAAGGACTCAAGGCCGCCGTACACGTTGCATACGACTATTCGAATACGGGCAACCGCAATATGCTGCAATCGTACCAGCTGATGTCATTCTCGCCCACGACGATGAATTCCACAGTCGTGAATGCATCGGGAGTCAATGTCAACAGCAGCTTCAACAAATCGTCGTCGTTCGGAGACGGATTCACCGTTCGCCCGACGCTGACCTACAACCGCGAATTCGGGCGTCACAGCGTAGGCGGCCTGTTCTTCTACGAGCAGAAAAAAACCTACTCGGACACAATGACCGGCTATAAGGCGGGGTATTTCGCTCCCTATCCGGTCGATCTTTCGATCGGCACCACGTGGGAAGGCATCACAACCCCCGTAACCGGTTCGTTCAGCGAAACGAGTATCGCCAGCTACGCCGGCCGTTTCAACTACGCATTTGACAAGAAATATCTGGTCGAATTTACATTCCGCGCGGACGGTTCCTACAAGTTCGCCCCCGAAAACCGCTGGGGATTCTTCCCGTCCGCAGCCGTCGGCTGGGTCATGTCCGAAGAGAAGTTCTTCAAGCAGGCACTCCCGAAAATCGACTTCTTCAAGCTGCGCGCCTCTTACGGCGAACTGGGTATGGACGATACGAGTCCTTATCTCTATGTGCAATCCTACAGATCGACCGCACCCTCCTACAGCTATATCATAGGCGGCAAGGGTCAGACGACCTATTACACCAGCAACTATGTCTACAAGGACCTTACCTGGTCGCGTTCGCGCAGTTTCAACGTGGGCCTGGACCTGAGCGCTTGGGGCGGAAAACTGGGCATCGAATTCGATTGGTTCTACAAGGTTACCGACAATATCCTCGAACAGGTCGGCGGTTCCTACGCACCCTCCCTGGGAGGCAACGTACCGTCATACAAAAACTCCGGCAAGGTAGATAACCGCGGCTTCGAGCTGGTGCTAAAACACAACAATCACTTTGCCAGCGGTTGGCGGTATTCGCTGACGGGTAGTCTCTCGTGGGCCCGCAACCGGGTTCTCGCCAAACAAATTTCCGACAACCATCCGATGTACCGTGCCATCCTGGGCAAACCGATGGGTACGCTCTACGGGTACAAGGCGATCGGACTCTATCAGACCGAAGAGCAGATCGCCAATTCGCCGACGGCTCCTTCGGGAGAGAAGCGTCTGGGTGACCTGATGTATGCCGACGTCAACGGCGACGGCAAGATCGAGCAGTCGCAGGACTTCATCAAAATCGGCCGCGGCTATACCCCCGAGATGAACTTCTCGCTCAATATGGAGGTGGCATGGAAAAACCTCTATCTTACAGCCCTCTGGCAGGGTGTAGCCATCTGCGATTATCAGCTCAGCGCGGCATACTATTCGGGCGTTTTCGACAACACGATGTACACCCGTCCTTTCTACGGCAACGGCAACGCACCCTATTATCTCGTGGAGAGCGCCTGGCGTGAAGACAACCGCAATGCCGACTATCCGCGTCTGAGCACCGTAGCCAACGGCAACAACGCATGGCCTTCGTCCTGGTGGGTGAAAAACGGGGCATATCTTCGTCTGAAGAACCTCCAGATCGGCTACTCGCTCCCCGAACACATTCTGAAAAATACCGGTATCGGCCGGGTAAATATCTACGTGGCAGGAACCAATCTGCTGACTTTCAGTGCATTCAAATACGTGGACCCCGAAATGCCGTCGGTCAACAACGGTTACTACCCGCAACAGCGGACCTACAGTATCGGAGTCAATTTATCCTTCTAACCGCTAAAGCAACTGAACCTATGAAAAAGATCATATTCATACTCGGTCTGGCGGCCGTCGTATTGGGCACCTCCTGTTCCGACGTGCTGGACCTGAATCCGGCGGACCGGTTTTCGCCGGCGACCGTCTGGTCCACCACCACTACGGCTGATAAATACGTCATCGGACTCTACTCCATCTTCGGGGCAAACACCGAGATGCGCGGCGGCGATGCCTATGCGTCGCCCCGATTATCGGATGCCTATTCCGACATCCTGAAAAGCACCTCCTGGAATCAGTACAACCACAACTTCAACGCCACGCTCCTCCAGGAAACGGCTTTCAACAGCAACTCCGCCGGTGCGTTCGAGTGCTGGTCGAGTCATTATGACCGCATCCGCCGCGAAAACGAATTCCTGCGCGACGCGGCCGAATTCGGCAGCAAATTCGGTGAGGACTGGCTCAAGATTCGTATCGCCGAAGTGCGTTTCTGCCGTGCCTACGCCTATTTCATGCTGTGCCGGGTTTACGGCGGGGTGATTCTTCGCACCGAAGTCGACGGCCCTGAGCAGAACGACAAAGCCCGTTCGACGGAGGAAGAGTGCTGGGGCTTCATCATTAACGAACTGAAGGAACTGGCTCCCGACCTGCCCTTGAAATGGGACAGCGACAACTCGGGCCGCGCCACTCAAAAAGCCGCATACGGTCTGTTGAGCCGCGTAGCGCTCTACGCTGAAAAATGGGATATCGCCGCACAGGCCGCACGCGATTGCGCCACGGCAGAGGGTAATCTGGACCTGTCGGAGAACGGCTATGCCAAAATCTTCGAACTCGGCATCAACAGTCCCGAAGTACTCTTTGCCGTAGAATTCAAATCCAGCGTGATCGACCATGCCTACGACGCCTACGTGCGGCCCTCGGGCGATACAAAGGAGTTAGGCAAGCAGGTTTATTCGGGATTCGTTCCCACCAGCGAATTGGTCGACAGCTATGAAATGGCAGGCGACGGCGGCAATTTCTCCTGGGAGAAACACGGTAAGGATCCCTATGCGAACCGTGAACCGCGCTTCTACGCCACGATTCTCTATAACGGAGCCGATTGGATGGGGCGGAAGATCGAAAGCTTCGTTGGCGGCAAGGACGGATACAAGGCCTATGAAAACGCCGGAGCCGCCGGAACGACCGTAACGGGTTATTACCTGCGCAAATACCTCATAGACGGAGACAAGACGTGGGTCACGAGCGGCTCGGGACAGGACTGGATCGTACTGCGCTATGCCGAGGTCCTCCTGAACAAGGCTGAGGCACTTGCCATGGAGAACTGGAACAAGAACAGCGCCGAAGCGCTGCAGGCGCTCAACGATGTCCGCGCCCGCGTCGGACTGCCCGCGCGTGCCACCGCCGACAAGGAGACCTTCCTGGAATACGTGCGTCACGAACGCAAGGTGGAGTTGGCCGGCGAAGGTTTCCGCTACTGGGACCTGCGCCGCTGGCGGCTGGCCGAAAAAGTCATCGACGGGCAGAACGTGCACGGCGTTAAGATCTCCAAACAGTCCGACGGTTCATTTACCTACGAGCAGGTCGATGCCGACGGCGGACACAAGCGCATCTTCTACGACCGTTATTACCGATTCGCCATTCCGCTTTCGGAGCGTTCGAACAATTCGCTCTGTACGAACAACGACGGATGGATCTAATGATTAACCGCAAAAACAGAACGACTATGAAACTCCGTAAATATCTTGCAGTACTGGCCGTAGCGGCATTCGCATCGCTTGCGACATCATGCGCCGAAGCGGAAGACGAATTCATCCACACGGACAGTACGATTAATTCCATCGAAATCCAGCCCGCCGAAGGCGGAGCCGGTATCGCAGGAATCATCGACGAAACGACGGGCGAGATTTTCTTCCCCATTCCCAAACAACTTCGTGAAAAATACGACGTGAAAAAGCTGATGGTACGCGCAAACGTGGCTTATGACACCTATATCTATCCGTCACTGTCGGGATTGAAAGACCTCTCCGATCCGATGGAGATCAAGGTTCGGGCAGGCGACAATGGATCGCGAACCTATACGCTGTGGGCTTTCTACACGCGCAGATAACGAATTACAACGAATGAATAAATCTAAAATTAACTCGACCAATATGAAAAAGTTCAATTTATTCGCTTACGTCACCCTGGCAGGTCTCGCGCTGTCGTTTGCAGCCTGTACGGACGACGATCCGGAAATCAGCAAACCCGGCCCGCAGATCGACCGCGGCGAAAAATGCCGTATCGAATCTTTCGTTCTGAATCTCCCCGAAGGGGAAACGCTTTCAGGCGATGTCTACGACTACGACAAATCGATCGACCTTGCCTATACCACGCCGCAGCTGGAAGCCATGAAGACGGCCACCGCCACGGTGAAACTCTCCGAAGGCGCAACCATCACGCCCGATCCCTCCGTGGCGGCCGACTATACGCAGCCGATTTCATTCACGGTGACGGGAGCCGACGGCAAGACCACCCGCATTTATACAACAAAGCCCGTTGAAAAAGTTGTCGTTTCCTATACCAAGATCGGTGCTCTGGCAGAGAAAACGGCCACTCAGATGGACATCACCGATCACACGAAATACCTGCAAATCGGCGTCAGCGGCGACAAGATCGTCATCGGCACCAAGGTATTCGACGGCAAGACGCTCGCTGCCGCAGGCAATCTGAACATGACCGGTTACGACGGATTGCAGGTCACCTCGCTGGCTAACGACGAGGCAGGACATCTGATCGCTTCACTGACCGCTGACGGCACGAGTGGATCGGCTCCTGTTACGTACGCCTGCTGGAAGAACGGATGCGACCAGCCCGCCGAAACGATCCTCGGTCCGTCGGACAGCGCCATCGCAGCGTTCCTCTCCGTGGGCGGCAACCTCGTCGAAGGCAAAGCGCTCATTACGGCATTGGGCGCACGCGTAGCCACTGGCCCGAGTTTCTGCTGGGGTTTCGCCGACGGCGTGCGTGGCGACTACTACAACCTGCTTACCGGACAGCCCTCGAACGACGGCTCGTGGAGCCAGATGGTTTCGGCCTGCTCGGGAGAGGTTTCGGGCACCTGGTTCATGTGGGATGCCGTGGCCGGCGGTCACAACGTATTGACCTGGGAAGGCTGGGACGGCACATCCTCGCTCAATCTGAAGCAGATTCCGGGAGCAGCGCCCAACGGTCCGAACAACTGGGGTAACTACACCAAAGGTTCGATCCGCGCTTTCATGTTCAACGAAAAGGCTTATGCCGCCGTCTTCACCACCGGCTGGCCCTGCACCTACGTCTCGATCGTGGACTCGAACGGCGAATTCCTGCTCAACCCCGCCGAGGCGACGCTCAATTACGCGATCTCGGACGCCAACCCCTACTGCCCCGTCGGAACATTCGTGTATAACGAAAAGGAAAACTGCGGTTACGTATACGTACTGGTTCCCGGGCACGCAGTCAAGAGCTGGAAACTGGAGATCACTTACGATTAACAAACCTTACACCTGTCACGACAGGTCTTGACGAAACCGTATCAATCCGCATTCTTCCCGGTCCGGGCCCGTTCTCGGGCCGGAGGAATGCGGTTCTTTTAACACGACCCATGAAAATAAGCACCTTTTTTACAGTCATCCTCTTCGTTGCAGCGACATCGATATCCTGCGGCGGAAACTCCGCCCGGACGCTTCGCGCCGCCGACGGTGGAAAACCCAAAATGCTCTGGTTCGACGCAGAGGCCAATTTCAAGCGCTTCGCTTCGCAGGATTCGATCCGCTACTATTTGGACCGCACCGTCGAGTGCGGATTCAACCACATCGTCGTGGACGTGCGCCCCATTTCGGGCACCGTGCTCTACGAAAGCGATATGCTGGAACCGCTCACCGTCGTCGGTCCGGACACCGTCCGCCGCGATTGGGACTACCTGCAATGCTTCCTCGACGAAGCGCGTAAAAGGGAACTAAAAGTGACCGTCTCGACGATGATTTTCCCTGCGGGATTCACCACGTTCCGCCAGGGAGCGGCCTACTCCGACCCGGAACTGGCGGGCCGAACCTGTGTCGAATACACGCCCGAAGGGAGGAAAGACATCAAGGACGACCCGACGAAAGTCGCAGCGTTCCTCAATCCCGTACTGCCCGAAAATCAGGAGTACGTGCTGCGTTTCGCACACGAACTGCTCACAAAATACAAGTTCGACGGCTATGCCCTCGACTATTGCCGCTTCCCCGATGCTGAGAGCGATTTCTCGCCCGCTTCGCGCGAAGCGTTCGAAACCTACCTCGGACACGGTATCGACCGTTTCCCGGAGGATATATTCACCTACGACGCCAACGGAGCCCGCGTGGCAGGCCCCTACTATAAACAGTGGTGGGAGTTCCGCTCGGGAGTCATCCGCGACTTCATCGCCCGAATACGCGCGACGGTGGATGAGCTGCAACCCGGCGTGAAACTGGAGTATTGGGCCGCCTCGTGGCTGCACGCCATCTACACACAGGGCCAGAACTGGGCCAGCCCGCGTTCGCGCTTCCACGAAGCCTATCTCGACGATTGGGCCACGCCGACCTACAACCGCACCGGATTCGCCGATCTGCTCGATGTCTTCATCACGGGAACCTACCTCGAAAAGGTATGGGGCATGGACGATCCCGAATCCATCGAGTACGGTCTCGCCCGCTCGCTGAAGGATGTCGACGGCGACTGTGCGGTCTACGGTTCGCTCTACGCCCAGAACCATGTCGATCAGTTCGAAGACGCCGTATACCTGTGTCTTTCGCGCACGGACGGTGTGATGGTCTTCGACATCATTCAGGTCATCGAAAACGATCTATGGGATGACATCAAACGTGGTATCGACCGGGCTGAAAAAGAACAGAAAACTCAAAAATGACAAGATGAAAAAATCCATTCTGATACTTTGTGTCCTGCTGATGGCGGCGATTCCGTCCGCCTGCACGGAATCGCATAAAACCCCTCCGGAACTCGACAAGCCGCAACCCGGGCCGAACCCCGATCCGAAACCGGAACCCTCAGAGGGAAAGGAAAAAATGCTCTGGTTCGATGCCGAGGCCAACTTCCAGCGATTCTCGACACAGGCCGGTATCATCGCCATGCTCGACAAAACACAGGAAGCGGGATTCAACAAGATCGTCGTGGATGTGAAGCCCGTCGAGGGGGACGTACTCTACAAAAGCGAGTTCATGACCCAAGCGACGACTATCGGTTCAGTTAACGTTGCCGACAGAGGTTGGGACTACCTCCAGTTTTTCCTCGACGAGGCACATAAACGGAACCTGAAAGTGACCGTCTCGACCACCGTATTCCCCATGGGCATGCCCAGCACCAGACAGGGACCCGCCTACCGGGGCACGACATGGAAGGGGAAAACCTGCATGCAATACAAGCCCGAGGGCATGGTCGACATCAAGGACGACCCCACGAAGGTCGCAGCGTTCCTCAATCCCGTCCTGCCCGAAGTTCAGGAGTTCGCCCTGCGTTTCATTCGTGAAATAGTCACCAACTACGATTTCGATGCCTACGCGCTCGACTACTGCCGTTTTCCGGACTATCAGAGCGATTTCTCGGAAGCATCCAAAGAGGCGTTCGAAAAGTACATTGGCGGACTCGTCGAGACGTGGCCGGGCGATGTCTTCACCTACAACGCTTCCGGCGAAAGAGTCCCCGGCAAATACTACAAAGAGTGGTGGGAGTTCCGCTCGATGATAATCCACGACTTCGTAGCCCGCGTTCGCAAGGAGATCAAGGCAATCAAACCGGACGTAAAATTGGAATATTGGGCCGCTTCGTGGTGGGGCGCACTCTATGCCAACGGACAGAACTGGGCCAGCAAGGCGTTCCGTCCGCTAACGGATCAGGATGCGTGGTCGTTCAACTCTTGGTGTTCGATCAATTACCACCAGACCGGTTTCGCCGATCAGCTCGACACGTTCCTGCTGGGGACCTACCTGCCCCGCGTGTACGGACCCGACGACGGCGAGTCGATCGAATACGGTATCAACCGTGCCGAGCGCTTCCTGCTCAACGCCTGTACCTATTACGCGACGGTGGATTGCTCGCAGAAGACATTCGACATCGAGGAAGCCTGCTATTACTGCCTCAAACGCACGGCCGGGCTGATGGTCTTCGACATCGTTCATGTCATCAACAACGATATGTGGGCCGCCATCAAGCGGGGCATCGACCGTTACGAAGCGGAGACGGCAACCGAATAAGTAAAACAGTTGCACCATGAAAAAACTCCTTCTTATCGCCGCAGCCGTGCTGGCCGGGGCTTCGGGGCTCCGGGCCGAAGAGTACACGGCGATATCTCCCGACGGAAAAATCACGGTGACGGTATCGACCGCGCCCGAACTGCGCTGGAGCGTCACGCGCGAGGGCGAACGGCTGCTCGACGCAAGCCGCATCGGCATGAAGATCGCCGGGGCCGAGCCGTTCGGCGCGGCGCCCGTCGTGCGGCGGGCCGAACGGCGGCGCATCGACGAGCGCAGCACGGCGCCCGTTCCGACCAAGTTCCGCACGCTGCACGATCGCTGCGAAGAGCTTCTGCTTACGTTCCGCGGCGGCTGGGCCGTCCGCTTCCGGGTCTACGACAACGGCGCGGTCTACCGTTTTGAAACGGCGCGAAAGGGGACCGTCGACATCGAGTCGGAGACCGCCGAGCTGAATTTCGCCGCCGATTTCGAGACCCTCTGGCCCCGCGAGGAGAACCCCGATTTCATCTCCCACTGCGAAGCGTTCTTCGACCGCAAGCACCTCTCGGAGCTCGACGCGAAGCGGTACGCCTACCTGCCCGTGTGGTTCTCCTCGCCGCGCGGCACGCGCATGGTCGTGACGGAAACCGATCTGGAGGACTATCCCTGCCTGTTCCTGTTCGGCGGCGAGGGACACAGCCTCCGCGCGCAGTTCCCGCCCGTGGTGCTCGAAGCCCGGCTCAGGGAGGGTTCGGACCGCAACGAGGAGCTGGTGAAAAAAGCGCCCTACATCGCCCGGACCCGAGGCACGCGCACGTTTCCGTGGCGCGTGGTGACCATCGACCCCGACGACCGCGCGCTGCTGGAGAACAACCTCGCCTACCAGCTCGCGTCGAAACCCGTCGAAGGCGACGCCTCGTGGGTGCGGCCGGGCAAGATTTCGTGGGAGTGGTGGCATTCGCTCAATATCTACGGGGTCGATTTCCGCTCGGGGGTCAACACCGCGACCTACAAGTATTACATCGATTTCGCGGCCAAATACGGCATCGACTACATCCTGCTGGACGAAGGGTGGTCCGTGAGCACGCTCAATATCAAGGAGCCGCGCCGGGAGATCGACCTCGGGGAGCTGATCCGCCACGGCCGCGAAAAGGGCGTCGGCGTGGTGCTCTGGACGCTCTGGAACCCCATGAAGAAGGACCTGGAAGGCATCCTGGACACCTACCGCGACTGGGGCGTGAAGGGCATCAAGATCGACTTCATGCAGCGGTCCGATCAGGAGATGGTCCGATTTTACGATGAGATCGCCCGCGCGGCGTTCGACCGCGGTCTGATCGTGGATTTCCACGGGTCGTTCAAACCCGCGGGGCTCCAGCGCAAATACCCCAACATCCTCTCGTTCGAAGGAGTTTACGGCATGGAGCACGACAAATGCTCGACCGACATTTCGCCCGTCCACGACTGCACGCTGCCCTTCACGCGCATGGTCGCCGGACCGATGGACTACACGCCCGGCGCCACGCGCAACGCCACCCGGGCCGATTTCGCCATCAGCTGGGACAACCCGATGAGCCAGGGCACGCGCGCCCATCAGGCGGCGCTGTACGTCGTCTTCGAAAGTCCGCTTCAGATGCTCTGCGACTCGCCGTCGCACTACCTGCGCGAAGCGGAGTTCACGGCCTTCATCGCCGCCGTGCCGACCGTGTGGGACGAAACGGTGGGGCTCGCCGCCTCGGTGGGCGAGTACGCCGCCGTGGCGCGCCGCAGCGGTGAGAAGTGGTACATCGGAGCCATCACCGACTGGACGGCCCGCACGCTGGAGGCCCCGCTGAAGTTCCTCGACGGTGGCCGCTACCGCATGAAGGTCTTCGCCGACGGGGTGAATGCCGACCGCATCGCGCGGGATTACCGCACCGAAACCCGTGAAGTCACGCGCGACGACGCGATCGCCCTGCGGATGGCCCCCGGAGGCGGTTGGGCCGCCGTTCTCGAACCCGTGAAATGAAAACCAGCGCGTTCATCCTCTTTGCGGCGCTGCTCGCCGCCTCGTCTCTTTCCGTCACGGGGCGGGCGGCCACGCGCACGATCGATCTGTGCGGCCGCGTGACGGCTTCCGGCAGGGGCGTGACGGGAGTTTGCGTCACGGACGGCCGCACGATCGTGCGCACCGACGCCAAAGGGCGCTACCGCCTGCCGTCGGACACGGAGGCGGAGTTCGTCTACCTGACGCTGCCCGACGGGTACGAAATCCCCCTGCGCGACGGCACGCCCTGCATCTACCGGCACATCGCTCCCGGCAGACGGCGCTACGATTTCGCGCTGGAGCCCGCGGCGCAGGACATGACGCGCCACCGCCTGCTGGCGGTCGCCGATCCGCAGGTCTACTTCGAGTGCGAGCTGGACAGCGTGCGCCGGGCCGCGGACGACATGCGGCTGACGGCCGCCGACGGAGTGCCGACGCTGGGGGTGGTCTGCGGCGACATCATCGGCGACATCGACCGCAGGCCCCCGCTTTTCGAACCGGTTAGCGAGGCCCTCGCCGCGAGCGGGGTCGCGTTCTTCTACGTCGCGGGCAACCACGACATGGACCTCGGCGTGCGGACGAGCGACCGGGCGAAACGCTCGTTCAAGGAGCACTTCGGCCCGACCTACTACGCTTTCGACCGCGGCCGCGTGCACTACGTGGTGCTCGACGACTGCTTCTACATCGGCCGCAGCTACCTCTATGTGGGGTATCTCGACGAGCGGCAGCTCCGCTGGCTGGAGCAGGACCTCGCCACCGTCCCGGCGGGCCGCACGGTGGTCGTCTGCCTGCACATCCCGACCTGGTCGCGCGCGGCGCGGAGCGGTGAATGGAGCCGCGAGGAGTCGCACAAGGTGCTCAACAACCGCCGGGCGCTCTACCGGATGCTCGAACCCTACAACGCCCATATCCTCTCCGCGCACGAACATTACAACGAAAACTACACCCCCGAGCCGCACCTCTTCGAGCACGTCCACGCTCCGCTGAGCACCCTTTTCTGGCAGACCCCGTGGAGCATGGACGGCATTCCGGCCGGGTACGGGGTCTACGAGTTCGACGGCGACGGCCTCACGTGGTACTACAAGGCCGCGGACCACCCCCGCAGCCGGCAGTTCACGGCCTACGGCGTCGGCGAGGACCGCCGCCGCCCCGACGCCGTGACGGTCAACGTCTGGAACTGGGACCCCGCCTGGCAGGTCGTCTGGTACGAGAACGGCGAGCCGCGCGGACCGATGACCCGTTACACGGGGTACGACGCGTCGATCTACGACTACGTGGCGCGTTACAACGAGCATTTCAAGCACAAAAACATCGGCGCGGACCGCACCGAACACCTCTTCCACGCCCTGCCCGCGTCGCCCGATGCGCATATCCGCGTCGAAGTCCGCGACCGATTCGGCCGGCTCTCGGTCTGGGAGAGCGGCACGGGCTATTCGACACCGAAAAAACCATGACAGCACGATGAAAAAACCTCTTTCGATCCTCTTCGCGGCGCTCGCCGCACTCCTCTGCACCGCCTGCGGCAGCTCAGGCCGCGTCTGCTCGCCCGACGGCACGCTTTGTCTCGAGGTGGCCGAACGCGGCGGCCGCATCGGCTACTCCGTGACGCGCCGCGGCGCGCCCCTTTTGGATTTCTCGACGCTGGGATTCGAACTGCTCGATGCCCCGGCGCTGCGCGAAGGGCTCGAAATCACGGGCACGTCGCGCGACAGCCGTGACGAGACGTGGGAGACCGTCTGGGGCGAACAGCGCACCGTGCGCAGCCATTACAACGAACTGAGGGTCAGCGTGCGCGAAAGCGACGCACCCCGCCGCCGCTTCGACGTGGTGTTCCGCCTGTTCGACGACGGCTATGGCTTCCGCTTCGAATTTCCCGAACAGCCCCATCTGGGCGAGTTCGCGATCACGGACGAGCTGACCGAATACCGCTTTCCGTCCGACCACAACGCCTGGTGGATGCCCGCGCGCGAACCCTACTACGAGAGCCTCGCCCGCCACACCCCCATCTCGCGGATGGACACGGTCAACACGCCGCTCACGCTGGAATGCGCCGGCGGAGGGTATCTCGCCCTGCACGAGGCCGATCTGACGGACTACGCCAAAATGAGCCTCTACCCCGACGGAACCACCCTGCGCTGCCACCTCACCCCGTGGTCCACGGGGGTGAAGGTCTACGCACGGACGCCTTTCCGCACGCCGTGGCGCACGATGATCGTCGCCGACACGCCGGGCGGTCTGGTAACTTCGCGGCTCATGCTCAACCTCAACGAGCCGTGCCGCATCGAGGACACCTCGTGGATCCGCCCCGCCAAATATGTCGGCATCTGGTGGTCGATGCATCTCTTTCAGGAGACCTGGGCGCAGGGACCCCGCCACGGCGCCACGACCGAAAACGCGAAACGTTACATCGACTTCGCCGCGGAACACGGCATCGAGGGCGTGCTGGTCGAGGGGTGGAACGTCGGCTGGGACGGCGAGTGGACCAAAAACACGGACCGGATCCGCTTCACGGAGCCCTATCCGGACTTCGACATCGAAGCCGTTGCCGGCTACGCCGCCCAAAAGGGCGTGGAACTGATCGGCCACCACGAAACGGGGGCCGATACAAAGAATTACGAGGCCCAGCTGGAGGAAGCTTTCGCGTTCTATAAAAAGTACGGCGTCGATTACGTCAAAACGGGCTACGTCAATGTGCTGATGGACGGAAAGGAGCTGCACGACAGCCAGTACGGCGTGCGGCACTACCGCCGCGTGATCGAGACGGCAGCCCGCTGCGGCATGATGATCGACAACCACGAGCCGGTCATGCCCACGGGGATAGAACGCACGTGGCCCAACCTGATGACGCAGGAGGGCGTCCGCGGTCAGGAGTACAACGCCTGGTCGCCTGACGGCGGAAATCCGCCCGAGCACACCACCGTGGTGCCGTTCCTGCGCGGACTGGCCGGGCCGATGGACTACACGTTCGGGACGTTCCGTTTCGACAACCCCGTCTCGCCCTTCGCGCGGGTGCAGTCGACCATCGCGCGCGAGCTGGCGCACTACGTGGTGATTTACAGCCCGCTCCAGATGGCCTCGGACCTGCCCGAAAACTACCGCGGACACAAGGCCTTCGACTTCATCCGCGACGTGCCCACCGACTGGGAGCGGACGCTCGTGCCCCAGGCCGCGATCGGCGACTATGCCGTATTCGTGCGGCAGGACCGCAGCTCGGAGGACTGGTACCTCGGCGCCGTCACCGACGAGGAGCCCCGCACGGTCGGCGTGCCCCTCACGTTCCTCGCGCCCGGGGTGACCTACACGGCGCAGATTTACGCCGACGGCGAGGGCGCCGACTGGAAAACCAATCCCTATGCCGTTGACTACGAAGAGCGTCCCGTAACGGCCGCCGATACGCTGACCGTGAGCATGGCTTCGGGCGGCGGATGCGCCGTTAGGTTCGCCGCACCTGAAAAAACACCGATCCGATGAAAAAAATCCTGATTCCGGCCCTGCTGTGTCTGACGTTCGCCGCGGGCTGCACCTGTGAAAACACCATCCGCCGCCGGGCCGACGTGCTCGTCATCGGCGGCACGACCTCCGGCACGACGGCCGCCATCGCCGCGGCGCGGCAGGGCGTGCAGACGCTCGTCGTCGAGGAGACTCCCATGCTGGGAGGCATGCTCACGGCCCAGGGCGTATGCGCCACGGACGGCAATTTCGACCTGCCGTCGGGTCTGTGGAACGAGTTCCGCGACCACCTGCGGAAGCGTTACGGCGGTATCGGCGCGCTGTGGACGGGCTGGGTGAGCACCACCCTGTTCGAACCGCACGTGGCCGACAGCATCTTTCACACGATGGCCGCGGCCGAGCCGACGCTCGAGGTGGTGCACGGCTACCGCCTGACGGGCATCCTGCGCCGCGGAAAGCGGGTCACGGGCGCCGAGTTCACCGACGCGCGCGGGGGCCGCATGCTGGTGCGGGCCCGCATCACCGTCGACGCCACCGATCTGGGCGACGCGCTGCCGTTGAGCGGCACCTCATACCGTCTTGGCATGGACGCCCGCGCCGACACGGGCGAAGAGCTGGCTCCGGCCGAGGCCAACGACGCGGTGCAGGACCTCACGGTGGTGGCCATCCTCAAGGACTACGGGCCCGGCGCGGACCGAACCATCGAGCGGCCTGCGGGCTACGACCCCGCGGAGTTCGCCGGGTGTTACGACCTCTCGTCGGAAGGGGTGCGCAGCGCCGACCGGATGCTCGAATACGGCCGTATGCCGGGAGGCAAATACATGATCAACTGGCCCAAGGAGGGCAACGACATCAACCTCGACGTGGTGGAACTTCCCCATGCCGAGCGCACAGCGGCCCTCGAAGCGGCGCGGCAGAAGACCCTGCGCTTCGTCTACCACATCCAGCACGAGCTGGGATACCGCCGCCTCGGCATCGCTGACGACGAATTCGACACGCCGGACGGGCTGGCCTACCTGCCCTACCACCGCGAGGGGCGGCGCATGGACGGCGTGGTGCGCATGACGCTCGACGACGTGACCGATCGTTACGCGAGGCCGCTCTACCGCACGGGCATCTCCGTCGGCGACTACCCCGTCGACCACCACCGCAACTGCCGGACCGATCTGCCGAAGATCCTCTTCCCGCCCGTGCCGTCGTTCAGCGTGCCGCTGGGGGCGCTGATTCCCGACCGGACCGAGAACTTCATCGTCTCGGACAAAGCCATTTCCGTCTCGAACCTCGTCAACGGCTCGACGCGCCTGCAACCGGTCGTGATGCTTACCGGACAGGCCGCGGGAACCCTCGCGGCGCTGGCCGCCGAACGCCGCTGCCCGCCGCGGGAGGTTCCCGTGCGCGAGGTGCAGGAGGCCCTGCTGGCCCAGAAAGCCTACATCGCGCCGCTCTACGACGTAAAGCCCGACGATCCCGACTTCGCGACCCTGCAGCGCATCGCCGCGACGGGCATCCTGCGCATGACGGGCGAGCCGTTCCACTGGGCGAACCGTTCGTGGTTCTACCCCGAGCGGACGATCCCGGTCGGGGAATTCACCCGCGGACTGCACGACTTCGCCCCTCGAATCCCCGTCCGGACCGACACGACCGCCCTCACCGCCGCACGCGCCGCGAAGCTCATCGCCGAGGCGGGCGGCAAAGCCCCGCGGATCCGCCCCGCGGATGCGGATAGGCCCCTCACGCGCCGGAAACTGGCGTTGCTTCTCGAGGAGTGTCTCGATCCCTTCGCCCGCCCGGTCGATCTTCACGGAGAATACCGCTAACTGCTTATGAAACGACTGATTCTGACCCTTCTGTCGACCGCCGCGGCGGTCACGCTCGCTGCACAGCCCGACTCGCTCGACTACCGCGGCGACTACTACTTCTCGAAACGCAGTCAGCAGGAGTCCCTCCCCGTGCGGCCGCACCACACGGTGATGCTCGGCAACAGCCTCACCGAGCGGGGCGCCTGGGCCGAATACTTCCCCGAAGCGCACGTGATTAACCGCGGCATAGGCGGGGACTGCGTTGCCGGCATGGCCGCGCGGCTGGACAGCATCGTGGCGGGACGGCCGCGGGCGATATTCCTCATGGCGGGCGTCAACGACCTGATATTCTCGACCATCGCGCCCGAGGCGCTGCTCCGGCAGTACGAACGTCTGCTGGACCGCATCGCCGCCGAATCGCCTGCGACGCAGGTCTTTATCCAAAGTCCGCTGCCCCTCGACGAGGCGCGCAACGAACCATATTTCACGGGAAAGAACGCCCGCATCGAGGCTTTCGACCGCCTGCTGCGGCGGATGGCCGCCCGGCGCGGACTGAAATTCATCGACATCCGCAGCCGCATGCTCCGCGACGGAAAACTCCCCGCGGAGTATACCGTGGACGGCATCCACCTCACACCGGCGGGCTACGCCGTCTGGGTCGAGGCACTGCGCCCTTACGTCACGCCGGCCGGGGCGCGTATCGGCACGGTGACCTGCGCGGGCCGAGGTCTGGCGGGGGTTGTGGTGAGCGACGGCGACAACTGCGCCGCCACCGACTCGGCGGGCCGCTTCGTGCTTCCGGCGAACGACCGGGCGCACTTCGTCTTCGTCTCGACCCCCGCGGGCTATGCGTCGCCCTCGGAGGAGAGGGTCGTGCGCCATTACCTTCCGGCGAAGTCCGACGGCAGTTCCCACGACTTCCGTCTCCGGCGCAAACCATCCGGCGAAACCCGCCACGGCTTCGTCGTCGTCGCCGATCCGCAGCTCTTCGCCCGCAAGGAGTTCCGCCTGCTGGAGCGTGCGGCGGAGGACATCCGCCAAACCGCTGCCGCCGCCGAGCGCTCCGGACGCCCGATGCACGGCATCTGCGCGGGCGACATCACCTCGGGCGACCACACGTTCTACACCTCCTACAACGAGGTTATGTCGGCGACGGGAATCGAGTTCCGCAACGCGATGGGCAACCACGACATGAAGCTCTGGGGCCGCTCGCACGAAACGTCGGCCGCGGCGTTCGAAGCAATGTACGGCCCCGCGTACTACTCCTACAACGTGGGTGAGGTACACTACGCGGTGCTGAACGACAACTACTACATCGGCCGCGACTGGTACTACATCGGCTATCTCGAGGAGCGGCAGCTGGCGTGGCTCGAACGGGACCTGTCGTTCGTTCCCGCGGGAACGACGGTGGTCGTGGCGCTCCATATCCCGACCGCGTTCGCCGGAAAGGACGAAAAACCCTTCGACTATCCGCAGGCTGAGCGGTCGCTCTGCAACCACCGGGCCCTGCACCGGCTGCTGGAGCCCTATGACGCGCACATCGTCTCGGGACACATGCACACGACGACGAACTGCCCCGTCCGCGAGGGGCTCTACGAACACAACGTCGCGGCCCTGAGCGGCGCGTGGTGGCAGGGCGCGATCTGCACCGACGGCACGCCGGCCGGCTACGCCGTCTTCGAGGTCGACGGCGGCGAGGTGACGTGGTACTACAAATCCGTCGGGCATCCGCGCTCCTTCCAGCTGAAAATCTACGATTCCAAGGACGACGAAGCCTTCGCCGGACGCGTCGTGGCCAACGTCTGGAACTGCGACCCCGCCTGGACGGTCGAAATGCACGCCGACGGCGGCCGCCCCGTGCGGATGGAACGCACCACGGCGGTCGATCCCCAGGCACGGAGGCTCTACGCCGATGCGTCGAAGCTCGACCATAAATGGATCACGGTCACCCCCTCGGACCACTACTACGCGGCGCCGCTGCCCGCCGGAACGCGGCGCGTCGAGGTCATGGCCCGCGACCGCTTCGGAAACACGTACCGCGCTGAAAAAAGAATAAACCGATGAAAAAACTGATTTTCGCCCTGCTGCTCTTCGCCTGCGGGGCCGCTTCGGGCCGCGGCAGGGGCCCGGTGTTCACCCCCGCCGACTCGCCCGAAATCCGCTTCACGGGCCGCGCCGCAAAGGGCCCCGGCGGAGCGTTGTCGTTCGACTGGAGCGGCAGCCAATTCACGTTCCGATTCGAGGGCACGCGCTGCGCCATGCGGGCCGCGGACACGGGCCGCAACTACTACAACGTTTTCGTCGACGGCCGTCACACCGGCGTCGCCGCCACTTCCGGGGCCGATACGACCGTCGTGCTGGCCGAGGGGCTCGAACGCGGCCCGCATACCATACTGGTGCAGAAACGCACCGAGGGCGAGCAGGGCCGCACGACGCTCCGCGGCGTCGAAACCGACGGGGCGCTGCTCCCGCTCCCCGCACCCCGCACACGCCACATCGAATTCATCGGCGACTCGCACACCTGCGGCTACGGCACCGAGGGCAAATCGGTCGAGGAGCCCTTTACGCCCGAGACCGAGAACTGCGATCTGGCGTGGGGATGCGTCATCGCCCGCTATTTCGACGCCGAATACACCCTCATCGCCCACTCGGGACAGGGCATCGTCCGCAACTGGGGCGACGAAAAGGAGGTCTCCGACTGCACCATGCGCGAACGCATGCTGCGCACCTTCGACATGGACCCGGCGTCGCGCTGGGATTTCCGCGGCTGCACGCCCGACATCGTCGTCATCAAGCTCGGCTCGAACGACTTCAGCACCGGTGTGACCCCTTCGGAGCAGGCCTTCAACGCCTCCTACGCGCAGGCGCTGGATCAGCTGCGCGCGGCCTACGGCGAGGTTCCCGTGCTGTGCGTAGCCCCGAGCGACAACACAGTGATCCTGCGCTATCTGGAGAATTTCCTCCGCGAGCGGCAGGACGCGCATCTCCACCTCACGGCCATGCTTCCCGGCATCACCGACTGGGATCGCGACATGGGCGCCAACTACCACCCCAACCACCGGGGACACCGCAAGATGGCCATGGCCGTCATTCCCTACATCGCCACGATCACGGGGTGGGAAATGCCCGACCGGAATGTCGAATAATTAGCCGCAAATAATTATCTTTGGTGTCGTAACGGCACTTTTATCGGTCGGAGGGTTTTGCCGAACCGCCGGGAATCCGGTTTTGCACCCTTCCGCCTTTTTCGTATCTTTGTATAAAATAAGCCGAAACCGGAGGGGGAGGGCCGCCGCAGGGTCGTTTTCAACCGCTCCCGCCTCCGTCCGTAATGTCCGTGCCTAACTACTAAACGCAAAAACGCATGAAACCCGAAACCATCCGGCGCCGCTCGCCGCTATCCTGGGTTCCGACCGTCTACTTCGCCATGGGACTGCCGTTCATCCTCGTGAACATGGTCTCCACGCTGATGTTCCGCGGTCTGGGCATCGACGATGCGCGCATCGCGCTGTGGACCTCGCTCATCATCCTGCCGTGGTCGCTCAAACCGATCTGGAGCCCCCTGATGGAGATGTTCCGCACCAAGAAATTCTGGGTCGTGTCGACCCAGCTCATCTCCGGGCTGGGGCTGGCGCTGACGGCGCTGACACTGCCCCTGCCCGACTTCTTTCCCTACGCCGTGGCGCTGATGGGCGTCATCGCCTTCAGCGGCGCCACGCACGACATCGCCACCGACGGGGTGTATATCACCGAACTCTCGAAGGACCAGCAGGCGCGGTTCATCGGCTGGCAGGGGGCGTTCTACAACATCGCCAAGGTGTTCGCCATGGGCGGGCTGGTCTATCTGGCCGGAGCGCTCAAGGAGCGGGTCGGGATCGTCGAGGCGTGGATGATCGTCATGGCGCTCTGCGGCGCGCTGCTCTTCCTGCTGGGAATCTACCACCTGCGGATGCTGCCTTCGGGCGGCGAAGCCACGGCCCATGCGGGGAGCGTCGGCGAGGCGCTGCGCGAGACGGGCGCCATCTTCCGCGGATTCTTCCGGAAAAGGTACATCGGCATCTACATCGCCTTCATCGTCTTCTACCGCTTCGCCGAGGGGCTGGTCATCAAGATCGTTCCGCTGTTTCTCAACGCCCCGCTCGACAATCAGGGTCTCGGCCTGACCGAACAGCAGATCGGCCTCTACTACGGCACGTTCGGCGTGATCGCATTCGTCGTGGGTTCGATCCTGGGCGGCTACTTCATCGCGTGGCTCAAACTGCGGCGGGCGCTGTTTCCGCTCATCACGATCTTCAACATCCCGTTCGTGGTCTACGCCCTGCTGGCCTGGTTCCAGCCCGCATCGCCCCTGCTGATCTGCGGCGGCATCGTCTTCGAATATTTCAGCTACGGATTCGGGTTCGTGGGCCTCACGCTCTTCATCATGCAGCAGGTGGCGCCCGGACCGCACAAAATGGCCCACTACGCCTTCGGTTCGTCGCTGGCCAATCTGGGCGTGATGCTGCCGGGCATGGCGAGCGGCTGGCTCTGCGACCAGGTCGGCTACCACCGCTTCTTCCTCTGGGCCCTCATGGCCACCATCCCCATATTCCTCATCGCCTGGCGCATCCCCTTCGCCCATCCGGACACGGAGGAGGGAGCGGCCCAGGCCGTGGAAAAGGAACTGACCGACGAATAAATCACCGATAAACACCGTTAGACATGCTGAAAAATCTTATCATCACCCTCACCGCCGCGACGGCCGCCGCACAGGCCCCGGCCGACTGGGCCAACTTCGGACGTTTCGAAAAGGAGAACGCCGCGCTGGCGGAGCATCCGAAAGTCGTTCTGATGGGCAACTCGATCACCGAAGGGTGGATCGCCAAGCGTCCCGACTTCTTCGCCGAAAACGGCTACGCGAGCCGCGCGATCAGCGGACAGACCACTTCGCAGATGCTCGTGCGCTTCCGCGCCGACGTCGTGGAACTGCATCCGCAGGTCGCGGTGATCTGCGGCGGCACGAACGACCTGGCGCAAAACACGGGCTACATCTCGCTCGAGCACATTCTGGACAACATCCAGTCGATGGCCGAGCTGGCGCGCGCCAACGGCATCCGGCCCGTCCTCTGCTCGGTGCTCCCGGCCGGTGACTTCCCCTGGCGTCCGGGTTTGGAAACGGCGCAGAAGATCGTCCGGCTCAATGCGATGATCCGCGCCTACGCCGAACGGGAGGGCATCCCCTATGTGGATTACCATACGCCGATGGCGGCCGCGGACGGTTCGATGATCGCCGAATACACCTACGACGGCGTGCATCCCACCGAAGCGGGGTATCGGGTGATGGAGCGGATTCTGCCGCCCGTCGTCGAACGGGCGCTCTCCGACAAGTGACAGAACGGGGCTTCGGCCCCGTTTTTTTGGTCAGGTGCGCCAGAAGATTTTGCTCCGCGTGAAGGCCGCCGTGAAGAGCATCATCAACAGGGTGACGATCACCCCGCGCCCGACTCCCATCACGCAGCCGCACTGACCCCACAGCCACGGGAGCGCCACGGCCCGGTCCGCGAAGACGAGCAGCGGCACGACGACGTAACCCGCCGCCGTGTAAGCGATCATGGGGTTCTGCCCGCAAAGGACGAGCAGACCGCCCCGCGAACGGCCCTTTCGGAGCAGGACCGACGTGACCAGCAGCACGTGCGAAGCCATTCCGGCCGTGATGAAAAAGTAGCTCACCGTGGCGGGGTCCTTCTTCACGCCCTCTTCGAGCGATTCGAACGCAAGACCCAGCAGGAGCCAGAAAAATCCGGTCGTGAACAGTCGATAAAGCAGGGATTCGATCCCAGTGCGGGGCTTGCGCAGCAACATCCACGCCGCCGTGCCCAGCGCGAGCGTCAGCACCAGATTGAGCGTCAGCGTACGGATGAAAAGCCCCCACATATTGACCGCAAGGAGCAGCGCTGTGAGCCCTGCGGCGGCGATCTGTCCGGAAAGCGCCGGACGCTCCTCCTGCTGCCCGCGCGCCAGCCAGCGGGCGAACAGATCGCCGGCCACGCTTCCCGGCAACACGATGCAGAGGTATTGCAGAAACTCCGTGCGGAAGAGCCACGGCACAGGCGAGAAGTTCCACACCGCCTCGTTCCACGACCCCGGAACCGCCGCGCCCAGCTTCAGGGCGGCAATCAGGGCGACGATGCCCATCCGCAGCCAGAGGTTGCGGCGCGTCAGCCACCAGATCAGCGAACCCGCGACGACCACGTCGGCGAGAATCAGGATGATGATGTCCGACCGCACGACGCTCACCCCGACGCCCAGCCACCGGTACACGCCCATAAGGACCGCGAGGACCGCAATGCCGCCGGCGTTGAGCCACCCGTTCTGCCGCGGGATGAAGCCGGGAATCCGCACGAACATCGCGAAAAAGGCGCCCCAGACCGTCATCGTCACAAGGGCGCTCACGACGGGACGCTGCAACACGGCGTCGAGCGTCCACAGCCCCGTGTTGCCGAGCGCAACGGCGAAAAAGGCGAGCAGCAGGCCCCGTTTGAGGATCGAGACGACGATCCGCCGGGGCGGGTCGCCGCGGTTCAGCCTGCGGCCCAGCGAGAGCGGAAAGGCCGCGCCCATCGAAAAGAGGAAAAAGGGGAAGACGAGGTCCACCCACGTAATTCCCGCCACCGACGCATCGAAGACGAACGACGGCGGCGGCAGCTGCGCGTGGAACAGCCACGCCGGCAGGTCGGGATTCCAGGCGATGTAACCCGAGAGGACCATCCCCACGATGGCAAGTCCCCGCAGGATGTCCACGGCATAGGCACGATTATTCATTCAGGCAGTTTCAGTTTAATAATTTTAACTCCAAACGCCTGTAAAAATAAGAAAAATCAACACCAACACCCACAAAAGCAAAAACTTTTACACTGTTAGTCCCCCAAATAAGGGCATATCTGAAAATTACACACTATTTTCATTGCATGGAATTCCCGGCTAAGAGGGTTTATGTGTGTTTTCCGGCGAGCAAGTGCGGCCTGCACCGGGTTGTTTCCCGGGATGGATTGTCCGGCTGAAAGCCGGATATGGGAGTTCCGGCGAGCATGTTTTATGCATCGGAAAGAACGGGGCAAATGGATTGTACGAATGGTACTACCTCCTGCACCAGTTTGTCGTCGAAAGAGGGTACGCCGAGAGGTCGTGTCTTTCCGTTTTTCTTCGGGATGTGCACTCTTCTCGATGGCTGGGGAGAGTAGCTTTCGTCTTTCAACGAAAGGATCAGTTTCTCAATGCGGGGAAGGCTCATACGATCGATGGTTTCTCCGTCTGCACCTTGTGTCATATTACCCGGCTTGGCATATATTCGCTGATAAGCCAGATAATATATTTCCTCATTGAAAAGAATACGATAAAGCCTTTCAAACCTGTATTCCGTGGTTTGACTATGCTTTGTCAGACTGTTTAATACTCTTGCGGGACTTCTCATAATGCCTCTCGCATTTTCCGTTAATCGTATTAATGAATATTAGCTGCCGCCCTTCGCCGTGTGCGAGGCTTTCCCTCGCTCGGACTACTACGGCGGCTCCGTTACCATGCCGGATATTCATAGACCTTCGTCCAATAGCCTTACGGCATTCCGGTTTAGGTAATCCCCGTTTGCGATATAATAACTATGGCGCGACAGATTGTCGGATATGACGTCCGCCTTTTACTGCTTATTGCAGTTGCGTCGTGATAAGTTCTTGCTCTCTCTGTACAACTACCACAATGAGAGTATCACGATATGACGAGTATAGTTACCCTAACGTCACAGTTTCGCTAGGTACCGCTCAGGCTGTCATTCAATCAATCCGGATTTTATCCTCATATCTGTCTTTCATCACCCCATTCAGTCGCAGTCCGATAACTGACTGACTTATGGTTTACCCCGACATGCTACACTCCCTGTCCGGTTTCCCTTTCAGATAAGTCGGTTGATGATAGGTTTTTTTCAAAGAACACTTACCTAATAGCTTGCCATCGCTATATTTATTATATCGCCTTGACGGGCGCACAGTTGTTGGCGAGTTTCTGAAACTGGAAATAAAAGTCATTCAACCGGGCAATAAACTGCACCTTCGAGGGGTCGCGTCTGATGACGACGAACTCCTCGCCGAAGATTCTTTTGACGATAAAACGACTGCGGTTATGCTCCGATCCGGCCTTACAGAGCAGTTCGTTGAAGCGGATGTTTTGCTCTTCATTAAGCCGGAAAGAGTATTTATAACTCGGAGTTGGGGGCTTCTTGTCGGTCTTGTCTATCTGTTTTCGGTTGGTATCCATATATAGCTTGAAAAAGGGTCGCGACTTGGGAGCGGCCCCGGCCTCGCAGAGCGAGCACCTTTCGTATGCCGAAAAGTTTTTCGGCATACAAAGGTACAGCTCGCTCGCCTCAAGTGAGGCGAAAAATCCGCGCCGGAGAATCTCTGACCGAAATTTCGAAAATCCTCCGTTACGGCTTCCGGGGCCGGGTCGGTTCCCGGTGCAATATTACAACCGTTTCGGGGCAAAAAAAAGCCATCGGTGCGGACTGGAGCGGTCTGGAGCGGACATCGGAATCGAGGTATTTCTGTCGGTTGTATCTTGCAGCATGAAAGGTAAGTTTTCTTATTCCGTTCATTATCCCGATATAAACTGTATTAAACAGAAAACGGTATTTTGAATGGTTGAAAACATAAAACCAAACACGCATGCTTTACGACTGCAAAACGAACAATCAATCTCAAAAACGTTGTACCATGGATTCATTAGAAGAAAAAGACAAACCCGCACCGAAACTTTCGAAGCATCCCCGTATCGAAGTCGATGAGGAACTGATGCGCCAGATGATCGCCGGACAAGCTCCTTTGGATTCCAAAGTCGTCCGCCGGATTCCCGAACCGGAAGAGGGCGCAGAAGAAACGGCTCAGGAGCCTGTTCCAAAATCCGAGGTTGACGAATCGTCCCCATCGGTCGTCCCTGCCGCTGTAGCTGCAGGGAAGGATGCGTTCGGGTTTCGTCGTAAAAAACTCACGCTGCCGGATTTTGAACGCACGTTCTTCGCACCGGTGGATTGCCGTAACCGCTCTGCGATCTATGTCAGCACCCAAACCAAGTGCAAAGTGTCGGCAATCCTCCACTTGCTGGGAGACGACACAACAAGGCTTACATCGCTGGTCGACAGTATGTTGCGCTTTGTCATGAACATTTACAGCGACGAACTGAATTATCTCCACGAGAAGAAGAATAGCAGAAGGCCGTTTTGAAAAAGCGGAGGTATTTCGACGGCAGATAGCAGGACGGGAGGGGGCC
>ERZ827181.41-NODE-41-length-177615-cov-16.884152_pt1 | contig 177615 bp, 152 predicted proteins | sample MGYA00519778_ERZ827181 | MGnify/ENA primary metagenome ERZ827181 (study PRJEB31778, sample SAMEA3449273) | human gut metagenome | biome: human gut; feature: human-associated habitat; material: faeces | place: United Kingdom | collected 2010/2012 ...
AGGTTCCATGTGATACGGCTAGTGCTTTATCACTTTATGGAATTTTGCAAAAATGCGCAGGAAGAAGTGAAGTGGAAGAGATCGCTTACTTATCCATTGCGGAAAAGGAAGGAAAGGTTAAAGCCGCATGAGCGGGAGCGACTTAAAAACTTCTTTAAAGAAAACCCTGCGATAGAGCTTGCGTACGAATTTAAAGAGAAGCTATGCGAGTTGCTAAACAAGAAGAGTCAGACGGCAAAGCAATGCAAGAATAACATAAGGAAGTTAAAGGGAATGATGAAAGTGATGAGATACGAAGCGCCGACAGAGTTTGGGAAACTTGCGGAAACGATAAGCGAATGGTTTGCGCCAATAATCAGAATGTGGAGATTTACGAAGAATAACGGAATTACAGAAGGCTTCCACCGCAAGATGAAGCTAATCCAAAGACGAGCCTACGGATACAGAAACTTTAAAAATTACCGCTTGAGAGTACTTGTAGAATGCGGGGTGAAACTATGAAAGACAAATCTAAAAAATCAACCTATTCCACAACCTTTGGTGTTGACCCAAAAAACCGATCTTAAAGATCGGTCCTTTTTAAATGGAGCGGGCTATGAGGTTCGAACTCACAACCTCGACCTTGGCAAGGTCGCGCTCTGCCAATTGAGCTAAGCCCGCGAAAATTTTTAATGCGTTCAACGATGCCTGATTATTTCAAAATGTCAAGTTCGAAAATAGACTTTTTTCTGGAATTTTTCGGCGCGCTTATATATTCGCCCGAATCAATCAGAGCCGCGGTTTCGTCGTCAAGAAGGGCTTTTAGCAGAGGCTTTAATTTTGCAGCTTTCTGCTTTTCTACCGCAATGTAAAACGAGAGCGCGAGGGGATAGTCGCCGTTAAAAATATTGTCGCGGTCAGGGCGGAAAGCGTATTTATTGGCACCTCCGTCGTTATCCGAGGCAATGGCGAGCACTTTTATCATATTCCTATCCTCAACCTTTCCGAGGACAGCTATTGCGGAATTATTTGCCCTCAAAATAGAGAGCGCTTCCGACGGCGATTTTGCGATATTTACCCATTTGCCTATGCCTGTTGATTTAAGTGCGCCGTATTTGAATAATTCGAGAACAATCGAATCCGAAAAACTCGTTGTGACGGGCATAATGTTTTTGAGCGATGCGTTGCCGACATTCATAGCTTGCCAAGTATCGACCCTCGGAGCTGCGGACGATGAGAAAATTTTGTACAGTTGCGAAGTCGTTATTTCCTCGATTGGGTTTGCGACATTAACCGCGACAGTAGCCACGAGGTACGCGAAAGGAAACGTGATAAATTCGTCCGGCGCTTTTTCGCCGCGGGGGATGGCTATTATTGCCACATCCGCCTGTGACTTTTTCAAGGCATCAAGCGCTGCAAACGAGCCTTTCATGTCAATGTTAGCCTTTACGCCATGTTTCCCCAAGAGAGCTGCAAGTGGCGCTTTTAGGTTTTGGCCGAGAATATCTGAGCCGGCTATCGTATAAGAATCCGCTGCGAATGCTATTGAGCCGATGAGCGCAAGCGCGGCGGCGAGAGACGCGATTTTTTTCATTTATCTGGAAATGCGTGTGTTAAATTTTAATTATAACTTATTGTAAATTGGGTTTTGGTTATGCCAAGCCTAAAATCATGCGCGCTTCTTCGCTCATCATATCTTGGTGCCACGGCGGGTCCCATACGATGTCAACTTTTGCGGATTCGACACCTGCTAGCGATTCAAGCCTCATTTTAAGGTCGTCTGCTATTGCAGGGCCCATTGCGCATCCGGGGGCTGTCAATGTGATGTCGGCTTCGACCCGTTTTTTCCCGTCTGGCGCGTCGAGGAGTTCCATTCTGTAAACAAGTCCCAGATCTACAATATTGACGGGTATTTCAGGGTCGAACACGGTGCGCGCGGTGTCCCAAATATCTTTTTCCGTCACTTCCTGTTTTTTTGGGGAGGAGTCGCTTTGCTTTTGGACGGCTTCCGCAGTTTGGCATGGGCTTGCCGGCTGCAAGCCGAGCGCGTCAGCGTCCTTCCCTTCGATTCGTGCCATGCCGAATATGCCAACAACGGTGAAATTGCCGCCGAGCCTGTGTGTTATTTCGACTTCGTTTCCCCTTGCCAGCGTCACAATGAGTCCGGATGGGATCATCATTGCGGGGCAGTCGCGGGAAATTTTAATTTTTTCGGGGTTTTGCATGATGCTATTTTTTTAAACCACTGCGAGGTTGTCGCGGTGGACGACAACGTCCTTGTGCCCGCATTTTTTCTTATCGGCGGAAGCGAGGGATTCTTTTATTTTATCAGAGTTTTCCTCTGCGAGCCCACGGGCTACGATGTCTCCGCTTTCGGCGTCGGCTATTTCGACGAGCGAACCTTTCGCAAATCTTCCGACGACTCCGCGGACTCCCGCCGGCAGCAGCGAGCTTCCCCTATTTCTGATGGCGTCGGCGGCGCCTTTGTCCACGAGGATTTTCCCGATAGTCCTGCCGAAATGCGCCAGCCATCTTTTCTTCGAGCTTGTTTCCGAGGGGGTAGCCGCAAAGCGCGTGCCTGGGTTCTCTCCCGAGAGGATTTCGGTAATGACATTTTCCCGCGCGCCGCTTGCGATAAAGACTTCGCAGCCGGAGCTCGCCGCGATTTCCGCCGCCTTGATTTTTGTAACCATTCCTCCGACGGCCGTTGCGCTCGATGTTCCGCCGGCTTTCGAGCGCACGTTGTCGTCGATTTTTTGTATGTCTTTTATAATTTCTCCGGTTCCGCCCATATCCACGAGCCCCGGCGCGGTGGATAGTATCAACAGCTTTGAGGCTTTTGAGAGCGAGGCCACGAGGGAGCTTAAAACGTCGTTGTCGCCGAATTTTATATTGAGCTCCGCTGCGCTGATGCAGTCGTTTTCATTGATAATCGGGACAATGCGGTCACCGAGAAGTTCGTCGAGCAGGTCGCGCATTGCCCGGTATCTGGAGCGCACGTCGAGGTCGTCCCTTGTGAGCAGTATTTGCGCCACGCAGACTTTAAACGGCTGGAATAGTTCGGCCCAGGTCTGTATGAGGATTCCCTGTCCGACGGCGGCGCATTTTTGCACGGAGCTTATTTTTTTGGGGCGGAGCTTTAATCCGAGCCTTCCCATGCCGAGCCCCACAGCGCCTGAGCTCACGAGGATTGGCTGCCAGCCGTTTTTTAGAGCGAGCGCGATTTGTTCGCAAATCGCGCGCATGCGTTCTGTGTCCAACTCTCCGATGCCCCTTGTAAGGACGCCTGTTCCGAGTTTTATAACGACTCTTTTATTGCGGGCGGCTGCCATCTGCGTGTGCGACGTTTTTTTGTTTTGCGGCGGTTATATTTTTTTGAGGTCTTCCTCTTTGCGCGAGAGCTGGGTGTTTATGTCGGCAATGCTCTTGTCGGTGAGGTTTTGGACTTCTTTTTCAAATTTTTTAACGTCGTCTTCGGTTGCGCCGCCGGACTTCTGCAATTTTTTAAAGGCGTCGATTGCTTCGCGGCGGATATTGCGCACGCGCACGCGGCCCTGTTCTGCCATTTCGTGGCATATTTTGGCAAGTTCGGCGCGGCGTTCGCCGGAGAGCGCGGGAATGGGGCACCTGACGGCGTCGCCCATAACTGCGGGAGTGAATCCGATATTGGCTACGAGAATCGCCTTTTCGACGTCTTTCAAAATATTTTTGTCCCACGGCTGGACGCGGATTGTCGAGGAGTCGGGCGTGGTTATGGCGGCGATGTCTTTGAGGCGGGAAGTCGTGCCGTAGGCTTCAACCATTACGTTTTCGACCATGGAGGGCGAAGCTTTGCCCGTATGGACGGTTTCAAATTCGTGCGATACGTACGATACGGCCTTTGACATTGCGTCTTTTGTCGCCTTCAATGATGAGGATAGATCCATGATAGTTTCCTTTTGGTTTGGTGTTTTTAAATATTTTTATTACTCGACAATAGTGCCGATTTTCTGGCCTTCGATTACGCGCTCTATGTTTCCCGGCTTATTCATGTTGAATACGATAATCGGGATTCTATTGTCCATGCAGAGTGAAAACGCAGTGGAATCCATGACGGCGAGGCGTTTTTCGAGCGCGTCGAGATACGAAATTTTGTCGAACTTAACGGCGTCCGGGAATTTTGCGGGGTCCTTGTCGTAGATGCCGTCAACTTTTGTGGCTTTGAGGATTGCGTCCGCCCCGAGTTCGCTTGCGCGGAGAGCCGCGGTGGTGTCGGTTGAGAAGTATGGATTGCCGGTGCCTGCCACGAGGATTACAATTCTTCCTTTTTCAAGGTGCCTTACGGCTCGGCGGAGAATAAAAGGCTCGGCGATTTTTTCCATAGGTATAGCCGTCTGCACGCGCACGGGGACGCCCTCTTTTTCGAGGGCGTTCATAAGGGCGAGGCCGTTTATGACGGTTGCGAGCATGCCCATGTAGTCGCCTGTCGTTCTGTCCACGCCGCTTTGGGAGCCGCTTAGCCCCCTAAAAATGTTTCCGCCGCCGACGACGAGGCAAATTTGCACGCCGAGTGAATGTATTTCTTTTAGCGACAGTGCGAGATTTTTTAATATGGCAGGGTCGAGCGGTTCGCCGTTAGTGACGTCTTTAAGGGCTTCTCCGCTGAGTTTAAGTACTATGCGTTTATATTTCGGATTCATTGTAATCGTTGTTTAGATTCTCAAATCCGCGCATTTTTTTCAACAATATTTTGGCGTCAATGGAGCAAGCCGCATTTTTTTTGTTTCGGCGTATTGATTGCGCTTCAAAAATTTGCGCCTTTTTGAAAATTTTTGTTCTTTAATTTTACATGATAGCCGCTATGGGAAGTACCGCGGGAGAGCTTTCATAATGCAGGCGCGCGACCCTATAAATTTTATGTTGGCGCAAATTTTTTGTATGGCGGGCAGGCGCGCCGCTTTGTGAATGGGGCGTAAAAAGGGGAGAAAAAAGCCTCTCAAAATTATTATTTTGCACACGCTAAGGGGAGCGTAGGATAGTCGTGCTCGATTTCACTACGCGGCACACGTTATAAAAGTTTGCGTTTTTTTACCGTATCATGCGGAAGGCTTTTTTGCAATGCGCATGCTTGGATTTTCCATGGAAGAAATCTTTGCGCAAGAAAGGCACGCGGAGTAGGGGACACAGGACTCTTTCTGTAATTAGACCAAAATAGAATTGTCCCAAATAAAAAAACTTTAGCCGCCTTTTTAGGCGGCGTCGGTTTAACATGAGCGCTTTTTACGCGTAATGGAATTTTGCGGGAAATTGAAAAATATCCCGGTTGAAATGCGTTGCTATTTTGCTTCGGCGTCCGGCATAATTGTTAATTCGTAGGGCTTTTTACCGAAAATTTCCTTTGCCGCATTTTGCACGTCTTCGAGAGTTATTTCGGAATATCCCGAGCGTATGGTTTTTGCCAGTTCTATATTTTCGGGTTTTGCTTGGCAAAGGTTTAGGACGGTTTCGAGCCAATAGACATTTTTGCGCATATTGGCTTCAACCTCTTTGAGCAGGGGAATTTTCGCGCGCTCAAATTCGTCCATTGTGATGGAAGCGGCTGTTTTTTCGGCGCATTTTTCTATGAGGGACATAACTTCCCGATTGTATTCCGGGGTGACAAAAGAGAGCCCGATTAGCAGTCCGTAGTCTTTAATCCACGTACTTGGGTTGTTGTACGCGAACGGGCTGTAAACTTTGCCCTCGGCTTCGCGTATATCTTTGCGCATTACATCGTCAAAGATGCCAGCGAGGAGGTTCGCAATGCGCATTTTTTGCGGGTCTTGCCTTCCGCATGAGAACCAGAGCTTTGCGGCTATTGAGCGTGGCTCGTCTTTTGTCAGGTATTTTAAGGATACCGACTTGCCTGTTTCCGCCCTTTTGATTTGCGCAAACGGATTCTTTTTGACCTTTTCGCGCGGTGGCATTGCGCCGAATGTTTTTGCGATTTTATCGATAGCCTCCTTTTCGTCAATATCGCCTACTATCGATATTTCCATGTAGGAGCTGCGCAATATGGGGGTCAGCCAATCTCTAATTTCCGGCATTTTTATTTTTTTGAAGTTTTCGAGCGTTCCCGGGACTTTCTCTATTGGGGAATCGAGAAGTTTCAGGATTCCGAAAGTCAGTTTTGCGGATGGATTGGTTAGGTAGTCGCGGTAAAAAGCCTCGCCGAATTTTGCGAGCGAGTCCTCTCCGTCCTCCCTAAATCCAGGATTTGATACGGTTGTTGCCGCGAGCGATATGATTGAGTCGAAGTCTTTGCGCGTGCTCACCCCGAATATCTCGAAACTGTTTCCGGAAATGGATGCTCCGAGAGATGCCTTCATATTGTAGAGCGCGGCGGAAATCTCGGCTGCGCTTTGGAATTTTGTGCCTCCCGCGGTTAGCGCATATAGCGCTACAAAGTATTCCGGCTTATCGCCGGGTATGTCGAGCATGCCGTTGCCGAAGGAGATTTTGAAGCGAATTTCGTCCTTTTTAAAGTCGGTCCGCTTGACATTCAGGCGGATTCCGTTTTGGAAAAGGAGCATTTTAATGCCGAGGTCGGCGACTTCCGATTCGGACTCGATTTTCCCCGGCGCGCCGAAGTCCGCGAATACGAGCTTTCCGGGCTCGAATTTTGCTGGGTCGTGGGGCGATTTTTGGGCGGCGGCAAATGTGTCGGATACGATTTTTTCGAGCTCGTTCTGGGGGATTTCCGCCTTTGAATCCGAAAGGAATATTTTTATTTTTGCCCCCGAGAATTCGCGCTTTAATAGCTTTACCGCGTCGGCGGCGGAGAAGTTTTCGAGGGCGAATTTTGCGATTTGCAGGTCGTCTTCCGGGGAAGTGAATACGATGCCGTCGGAGAACGCCGACACTATTTCGTTTGCGAGATTGCGGTTGTTGCGCGTCGATTTTGAAGCTATTGCGCTTTCGAGCTGCTGGAATAACTTTTTCTTTGCGGCGTCGAATTCAGCTTCGGAGATGTTTGCCGAACCGAGGATTTGCCTAAAATTTTCGGCGAGTGCTTCGGAGCTATTAGAGATTGGGGATTCTGCGTTAAATATAATAGTGCGGCAGAATCTGGAGAAGTCGAACATTCCGGCCGAGCCGTTTGTGATTGCCGAGCCCGGAGTTTCGGAGACTTTAATGTACCGCGCGTTTACCGCGTACAAGGCAGTCTGTATGCGCATGTCTTCTATTCTCTTTTCGAGGGAGTCTTCTCCGGTATTTTGCTTGGAAACAGCGACCGATGCGTACGACTTGGGCGAGTTTTCTATCTGGTCATAGACGCTGTCGGCGTCGAGCTCCGCGCCTTCGATAATCGACTTAATTTCGTTTGAAATTTCAAGGGAGCCGAAATTGTCTTGGCGGCCTTCAAAGTTTTTGTCGCCTGTGAAAGACGAGAATGTTTTTTCGGCGAGGGCAAAAATTTTATCGCAATCGACGTCGCCGACAACCACGAGCACAGTGTTTTCGGGCTTGTAGTTGGCGCGGTAAAAATTTTCAAAATCGCTCTTTTGCGCGTCGTTTACGACCTTTTCAAGCCCGATGGGCATTCTGTCTCCGAAAATAGAGCCCTTAAAATAATGTGCGATTTCCTTGACGGCCTTGCGGTATTCGTTTGTGTCGCGCGCTTTCATCTCCGCGATAATGACGCCTCTTTCCTTGTTTATTGCGGAGGGCTCGAGTAGCATTCCGTCGCAGTAGTCGCGCAGCAGAAGCATTCCGTCGTCGAGCAGCTTGTTAGAGACTTCCGGCATGTCGAGTTTATAGACGGTTTCGGTGAAGCTCGTATGGGCGTTTGTATCGGCCCCGAAAGCCATTCCGAGCCTTTGGAAATATTCGACCATACTTCCCGCGGGGAAATGGGTTGTACCATTGAATGCCATGTGCTCTATGAAGTGCGCGAGCCCCCTTTCGGCCTCGGTTTCGTGGGCGGAGCCGCGCCGGACAAGCAGCCTCATTGATACCCTATTTGGCGGCTCCGAATTTTTCATTACTGCCACCGTCATCATATTTGGCAGTTTTTTTACTTTTAAAGAGGGATCCGCGCAGAATTGCGGCGCCCCAAAAATATTTGCAGATAGCAATGCCATTATCAGAATGCCTAATTTCTTCATTTTTTAGATTAAGTCGTTTTTCTTGCGCACCAGAATATGCAGTCGTCAGAGAAGTCCCGCACGAGCTCCGGCTCTTGCGAGATTTCCGAGCGTACGGCGGAAAATAGCGTGTCGAAGCCTGCCTCCGAAAGCGCAGACTCAATTTCTTCGCGCGAAGGAGAGTGGATAAATATATTTCCATGCTCGCCTTCGTAAAATATGTCGCCAAAGTCGTCGAGTACCGGCTGTTGGGAGTTAGACTGCCATTGTTTTTTTTCGTTTTCCCAGTAGTTGGCGTTGCGTTTTGCGTCGCGGTCGTGGGTTGTAAAGGCGAAAATCCCCCCGGGTTTTAGTATCCTGCAAATTTCCCCAATAGCGCGCCGCCTTTGCGCGGACTTGGGAATTTGCATGAGCCCGTTGAATCCGAAAATTGCGGCGTCGAAAGATGTGTCTTTAAGGCGCGTATCGGTAGCGTCGCACACGAATGTCTCTATGTCCGCGTTGTGCCGCGCGAATATTTCTGCGGCGGCTTCGACCATTTTGGGGGCGAAATCGGTTGCTGTTATGTTGCCGTATCCGAGGACGCTTAGCCCAAGGGATATTCTGCCTGCGCCGCAGCCAAACTCTATTATTTTAGAGCTTTTGGGAATATACTTTTCAAACACTATCCGCTCGGAGTTCCACAATCCGACGTTTTCCGCGGCAGACGCGTAATCGGCGACGACCAACGGATTGTCGAAGTAGTTCTTTACGGTTTCAGGGTTCATCTGTATTTAATTTTTCCGAAGCGCATGCGGTCGTTTCCAAAGTCGAATTCTTGGGGGGAAACGAATTCAAACGGGCGTTTGCCCTCCCAAACTGAGAGGGCCGAATCGCCGAGTCTTAGGGAATCGTTCACATATTCAAACGCAAATTCGGCGGCCTTTGCCGCGCAACAGGACTGCAATATGCGCGCCCCTCCTTCTATATATAACGACGAAATACGCTCATGCAAAAGCGATTTTTTTAAAAAATCCCAAAAAAGAGGGGAATCCGAAGGTTCAGGCACGCGCATTACGGCAATTCCGCGCTCGGCGAGAGATTTTTCACGAATTGGGTCGGATTCCATTGCGCAAACAACCCTCGTGCGGCTTGCAAATTCGTCGGAGAAAACGTGGAAGGCGGAAATATCGGGCAATTCCGCTGTCGACAATTTTGCGTCGAAAATGAGCCTTACGGGGCATTTTTCGGGTTTTCCGCTGACTCTTGCGGTGAGCCTTGGGTTGTCGGCCAACAAAGTTCCAAATCCCACTCCGATGGACTGAAAAAGCGAGCGCCATTTCATTACGTCGGCAGCCGCGTCTTCGCCTGTTATGCGGGTTCTCTCACCGCGCTTTGCGGCGATTTTGCCGTCGCTTGACATCGCGTATTTGAGCGCGATTACCGCCTTTTGCGAAGTTATGGATTCGTTGAAAATAAAATTTAGCCGCTTTGCCTGCTCTTCGAGAATCCCGAATGAACATTCTATCGAATGGGATTTTAAGATTTGCTCGGCGCGGCCCGAATGAGCTGGATTGGGATCCTTCGTAGCCGCAAAAACCCTCGCGATTCCTGCCGAAATTATTGCGTCGCAACACGCCCCCGTACGGCCGCGCGTGCTGCACGGCTCGAGTGTGACGTACAAATCGGCGCCCTTCGGAGACTCAGATGCGTTTCTTAGACATTCGATTTCCGCGTGCGCAGCCCCGTCTTTCGCATGCCAGCCCTCGGCGATAATGCGTCCGTTTTTTACAAGGACAGCCCCGACCATTGGGTTCGGGGATGTGGCGCCCCAGCCGCGCTTTGCGAGCTCGAGCGCGCGGCGCATATAAAATTCGGCGTTGGGCATTTTAGCCTCTTACAAATGGATTAGAAGTTTTCTCGACTCCTACGGAGGTCGGGTATCCGTGTCCGGGATATATCACGGTTGAGTCCGGCAACTCGTATATTTTCTTTACCGACTTTTCGAGAGTCGGGAAGTCTCCGCCCCAGAGGTCGGTGCGCCCGACGCTGCCTTCAAAAATCAAGTCGCCCACGAAAGCGCAGGTTTTGCCTTCGTCTTCAAAAATAAACGCAAGGCTGCCCGGACAGTGGCCGGGAACTTCGAGGCATTTTATTTTGAAGCCCGCATATTCCAGTATGTCGCCGTCTTTTGGCTCTACGCTTACGACGTTTTTTTCGAGTTTTATATGCCCGAATAGGCGGCTCGTCTGGAATTCCGGATTTTCGATGAGCTGTTTGCCTTCGGTACCGGCTATAATTGGCGCTTGGCAGGCGGCGGAAATTTTTGCGGCGTCGCCGATATGGTCCCAGTGGCCGTGTGTTATTAGAACCGCCCTGAGCTTCAAGTTTTCCTCTTTAAGGCGCGGCATTATTTGATCCGCCGAGCCGAATGGGGCATCGACAAGGACTGCTTCGCCCTGCGATGCGCCGTAAACTAAGTACGAGTTTGTATCGAGCTGCCCGGACGGGAATGTTTCGATTTTCATCTTCATTTTTAATAATTGTACGCTTTGAGCCAAGTTGCGAGCAGGTCTTTCCATTCGTCAACGGGCTTGTCGAGTTTGCGGAGGGCATAGCCGTGCCCGCCGCTTTGGAATATATGGACACTCGCTGGGACTTTCAGTTCCTTTAGAGCGAGGAAATAGGATATTGCGGAGTTGACGAGGCCGTCGTCGAGCGTTTGCACGATGAATGCCGGAGGGGTGTCCTTTGTGATGGGCAATTCGCCGGCGAGCCTGTACATTCCGTTGTAGTCGTGTCCGGGGTTCTTAGAGTTTTTCCAGCGCTTTTCGTTGCCGGGTTCGTCGCAATAGGCGGGATAAATCAGGATAGTTCCGTCTGGGCGCGCGGAGAGCCCGTCTATATTGTCTATTGGCTCGTATAATTTTTTTGCGTAGTTTGTCGATGCCCTTGCCGATAGGCTCGCCCCTGCGGAGAAGCCCATTACGGCGATTTTATTTGGGTCGACATTCCATTCTTTTGCGTTTGCGCGCGCCGTCCTGATAGCCCTTTGGGCGTCCATAAGCGCTCCCATGGGATTGTTCGGGACGCGGTATTTTAGAACGAGCGCCGACACTCCCTGCGAATTAAGCCATTCGGCGATTTCCGTGCCTTCGTGCCCGTAAGCAATCACACCGTATCCGCCGCCGGGGCAGACTACAACCAATCCTGTGGGCTTGTCGGACTTTGCCTTGAAAAATTCCAGAGTAGGCTTGGAGACATTGCGTATGATTAGCACTTTGTCTTTCTTGCCAATCCAAGTATCTTCAATTTTAGACGATTCCGGCTCGGCGGCGGATTTACCAGGCATTTTGCCTTCCGGCCATAAATCGAATTTTTCGGAGGCGAGAGTAAGCGACACCGCTGCGAATGCGGACAGGGCAATCAATAATTTTTTCATCTTTTTTCCCCGTCGAAATTATTGTGTTCGAGCCATTCTTCGTACAAATCTTTCCATTCCGATACGAGGTCGGCCTTGTTGTTCAAGCCGTAGCCGTGGCCGCCTTTATCGAACATGTGCAGGTTTGCGGGAACTTTGTTCTTTTTGAGTGCCAGATAATAGGCGATTGCCGCGTTTGCGTAGAAGTCGTCCTGTGTCTGGACAATAAACGCGGGTGGGGTGTCTTTTGTGACATTCAAGTTTTCCGCAATGGCGTAAGTTGAATTGTAGTCGGCGTCGCGCAAGGGTTTGCCGGACCAGCGCAAGTCGTTGCCGGGCTTGTCGCAATAGGCGGGGTACACGAGCCCTGTGAAGTCTGGGCGAGTGGAAAGGGAATCGATTGCGTCTATTGGTTCGTAGGTTTTTTTGTCGAACTGGGTGGAGGCGCGGGCGCAGAGGTTTGCGCCTGCGGAAAAGCCCATTATACCTATCCTATTTGGGTCAATATTCCATTTTTGGGCGTTTGAGCGGACTATTCTGATAGCGCGCTGTATATCCATAAGTGCGGCTTGGGGCTTGTTTGGAACGCGGTAGAATAGAATTGCGCACGGAATATCTTCGTCCGAAATCCAGTTGGCGATTTGCGTGCCCTCATGATTGCTTGCAAGCCCCATGTATGCGCCGCCGGGGCAGATTATCATAAAGCCCGTTTTCCTATGCGTCTGCGGGAGGAATACTTCAAGTCTCGGCAGTTCTCTTATTTCCGGGATTTTTCCGTTCTTGTCTGTGATTTTGTCGGCGTCGGCGCCGGGCATTTTGCCTTCCGGCCAGACGGGGATGGTTTCCCTCATTACATTGTCGGCGTCGGCGTATGCGAGCGCGGCGGCTGTTATTGCGAGAAGTGCGGCTATATTTCTAATAATATGTTTCATAAATTTGTCCTTTGATGGAACATTAAAACGGTAAAGCCCTAATCTATCAAGTAAAGTTTTTGAGCTTGCGGATATTGTTTTGTATATTTTTCTTATGGCGTTTATTTTGCTTTCCTTGTGGAAGTCTGCCTTAATTTCAGCACATTTAGAATATAATTGGAGTGCCCTTTTTGTAAATTTTTTGCGAAGGCACGCAATGATTTTTAACTTTGGCTAATAAGTGCCTAGCGGCGGAGGGGGAGGTAGGCATTTATATGCGGATATTTAAAAAAAAGTCCCGCTGCTTTAAAAAATGAAAAAAACCGGACTTGAAAGTCCGGTTTTTGAATAAAAGCTGTTAGCAGTTTTCGTAACGCTGGCGGAGCATATTGTTGAAAGCGGCCACCTTCTTCTTGCGGCGCTTGATTTCGCTCGGCTTTTCAAAGTATCTTTTCTGGCGGATATCGCGGATTACTCCTTCCCTGTCGAGCTTCTTTTTAAGTCTGCGCAAGGCCTTTTCCATCGCTTCCCCCTTGCGGAGTTTAACTTCTACGGGCATCTTTGATTCACCTCCTTCTTTCTTTGTATTCCCATTGGGAATTAAAGGTTCAATATTTTTATTTTATGCGGCGCACGTCAAGCGGAAAATTTTAACAGCCGCAAAAAATCCAGACTTTGTTTTGCGGCTGTTTATTTGCGGAGAATCTTTGTTATATGGAAAAATCCCCCGAAACTTTTACGCGGTAGAAATCGCCGTCGCTTTCCCACGACTTGTCGATTTTACTTTCGGGAACGAGGCGCTTGGGGAAAATAATTGTCTTTTGGGAGTCCTCTGCGGATTTGTAGTCGAGCTTCGAGAATTTGCCGTCTTTGACCAAAACGTCAACTTTCCCGCCGCCGTACGCCGGCAGAGTGAATGAGAAATCTTTCCAGCTTTCCGGCGCCGCCCACGCTACTTTCATTTCGCCTTTCTCATTTTGGTGCAATAGCAGATTGTTGAAAGCGTAAATGAAGTTTCCGGCAGAAGACACAAACCACGGATTGTTCCCGGTTTCAAGAATTTCCCACGGCTCCTTGAAAAGGCCGACGCCCGACATTGAGAGAATGGCGGTGTCGTAGGCGTTCTTTGCGTCGCCAATGCAGGAGAATGATGAGCTAAGCCAGCTTGCGTACCAAGAGCAAACCGATTTCCCGACGGGAACCATATTGCCAGCCGAATAGATGTTTTTATAAAAGTCGCGCACGGCGGCTGTCCCCTTGGGGTCGTCCAAAGAAAGAACCGGGAATGGGAAATATCCGCATATTGTCACAATGCTTTTTTCTTTGCAGCCTTCAAACGGTATATACATTTCGTCGTTTTGCGGGAGGGTCTTGCGCAATCCGGCGGCCGTTTCCCTAAAAGTTTTCGCGGTCTCGGCATCGACTCCGAGAATGTCGGCGGCCTTTGCGGCGGTCTCGAATGAGTATATTGCGCCGCACGAGGTTAGGAATGCGTTTTCCACTGCGGGGCCGAGGCGTTCGATGTCGGTGCATTTGCCTATTGTTATCCTGCCGCCGTGGTTGTAAACCATGTGCGAGAGCAGGAACAGGGCGCACTCTTTCATTACGGGGTAGGCGGTTTCTTTGAGGAATTTTTTATCGCCTGTGTATAGATATTGCTTCCAGCCCGTTGCCGAGATTGTGGACATATGGAAGACGTGGTCGAGCCAGAGTCCGTCGGTTGTGCCTTCCGAGCCGTCTTCGTTTGTTTCCCATACGTATCTTGCGCCTATTTTGTTGAAAGTCGGGGCGCGGTAGTATGAAACCCTCATTATGGCGGGGGCGAGGAGTTTTCTGCGGAATACGCACGGGCGTTCGGAGAGGTCGAATTTACCCGCCGACATTGCCCCGACCGAAGTGTAGAATTCGTCCCAGCCGAAGTATCTGCCAGACCAGCCCGCGCCGTGCCCGAATATCGTCACCGGGAACGACCACCTTGTGGCGACAGTTTTCATGTGGTAGAGGGATGTGAGGTACACGTCGGATATTGCCTTGTCGGGGATTGAGACTTTCGAGCCTTCTTCGTAGAATTTTTTCCATTCTTTCTTATGGTCTTCGAGCAGCCCTCCGAAGCCTGCTTTGGCGGCTTCTAGCAGTTTTGCGGAGCGTTCGTCGCGCACGGATTCGGGAAATTCGTCTTGGCGGGCAGTGTTCGAGAGCTTTACGACGTCCGAGTATTTTACTTTTTCGCCGCTACTTTTTGTTATTTTATTTGCGAGGCGCTCGATGTCTCCCGCAATATCCGTATTGTAGTTGTCGGCATATAGGGCGACGTACGATATTTCCGCTGGGGATTTGTCGAATGAAGTTGAGAACGACGCGTAATTTTTGCCGGCCTCGAAGGTTGAGGGCTTGGAGGGCAGGATTTGTATTTGCCCGCGGTACACTTTTAATCCGTAGGCGGTGTATCTGATGGAGGCGCGCTCGGGGGATTCCAGCTTTTCGGGCTTTTCGACTACCATTCGCGGCGGGTTTTTAACCGAGTCCGCGTCGGTGAGAAAGTATGTGAATTTTACATCGACTTTTGCTGACTTGTCATTGGGCTCGACCACTTTTTTTACGGCGAGCATATCGAGACCCATCGGCACGAATACTGTTGTTTTTACAGTAGCCTCTGCATATTTAACAGTGCACTCGATTAGTGCGTTTTCGCGGTCGAGCTTTTGTTCCCACGAGAGAGGCTTCCCGAGGGGCTTTCCGCCGACGGTAATCGAAGTCTTATAGTGCCCCATAGTGATTAGGGCTGAATAGTTGTCTGTGCGGGAGTACCTTCTGCCGGCCCAGACCACTTCCGGATAGTACGAGCGGTATTTTTTCTGGAATTGTTCGCCTTCAAAGTCGATGCTCGTGCATATAGAGCCATTGCCTACAACCGGCGGAACATAGTGCTTTGGTATAGACGCGTCCTCCGAGACTACTGTTATGGCGCGCGCCGCGAGAGCTGAAAACGCCAAAATAGAAGATATGTATAATAATTTCCTAAACATACTTGGGGATTATTATTTGTTTGTTTAAAAATCAATAAGTAAAAGACTATTTTTATTTTTAACAGTTCAATCTTTTGCTTAGGGTACTTTGCGGCAAATTTCAAAGGTTAAAGCGGAGCTTATTTTTGCCGTTTTTTGCGCGCCTAAACGGCTTGACGCGCTATTTTTTGGAATTAAAATGGCGCGAAAAATATATGAAGACTTTATATTACGACTGTTTTGCGGGCATAAGCGGGGATATGAATCTCGGCGCGCTTGTGGACGCCGGGGCCGACGCGGCGGAGCTTGAAAGGCGGCTGCAAACATTGGGTGTCGGAGGCTGGAGGCTCGAGATATCGCGCGAGAGCAGGCTTGGAATATTTGGCACTCGCGTGCATGTCGCGCTAGACAGCGGCGCATGCGCCGTCGCGGAAAACTTTGGCCACACACATTCGGAAGGCTGTGCACATTCACACCGCGACCACGAGCATTCCTATAATGCTTGTGAACATTCGAATCACGACCACGAGCATTTTCACGATACTAACGAACACTCCCAGCACGAACATTCTCACAACACCCACGAACATTTCCATCATACCCACGAAAACTCCCACCATACTCACGGACATTCTGCGGAAAATTTAGCATATTGCACCTCCAATAATGGGCACTCTATAAAAGAAAGCGGAGAAATTGAAACTTCAGCCGAAGCTCTCGCGCACAACAACCGCAATGAAACGGCGCACGGCGGGGCGGCAGCGCACCACCATTCACATAGGACATTCGGGGAAATTGCCAAAATAATAGAAAATTCGGGATTGTCCGAAAGGGTTAAGCGCGACTCCATGAAAATTTTTAGGGCGCTCGCCGAGGCGGAGGCCAAAGTGCACGGTGTTGAAATCGAAAATGTTCATTTCCACGAGGTCGGCGCGGTCGATTCGATAGTCGACATAGTCGGAGCCGCCGTATGCTTTGAGCTGCTGGGGGTTGACAGAATAGTGTCTTCGGCGGTTGAGCTTGGTTCGGGCACGGTGAGATGCGCGCACGGGGTGATGCCGGTTCCTGCCCCCGCGACGGCGGAGCTTGCAAAATCTTTTCCGTCAAAGGTCGGGGGCGCCGCGCATGAGGCGACAACCCCGACAGGCGCTGCGATTATAGCTTCCATGTGCGATGCGTACGAGCCGAAGCTCTCGGGCAAAGTTTCGTCTGTCGGCGTCGGGATTGGCGGCCGCGACGTTCCCGGAATTGCGAACGTTCTGAGGGTTATGGTTTACGAAACGCGCCAAGAGCCCCTGACGCTTACCGAAGAGATGGCGCTTGTGGAGGCGAATATCGACGATATGAGCGCCGAGGAGCTTGCGGAATTTGCGCAGTCGCTCTTTGGCGAGGGCGCCGTGGACGCTTGGCAAGAGCCTATTGCAATGAAGAAGTGCAGGGTGGGCGTAAAAGTGTGCGCATTGTGCCCGCCAGAGGCCGAAGACAGGGTGGCGGCGGCTTTCTTTGAGAGGTCTGGCACACTCGGAGTCAGGCGAATGCGCGTACGTCGGGACAGCCTTCCGCGCGAGGAAACTGTGTTTGAGTCGTCGTTCGGCAAAGTTCGCGTTAAGACCGCGCGCTTCGGCGGAATAAGAAAGTCGAAGGCGGAAGCCGACGATATTGCGAAAATTTCTGCAAAAACGCGAATGCCTTTTGGAAAATTGTCGAGAAAGATATTAGATGAATTTGAAAGAAAAGGCGCTGAGTGAGAATTTGCGCGGGCTGGGCAGGGTTGCCGTAGCCCTTTCAGGCGGGCTTGACAGCGCGGTTTTGCTGCATTTTTGCGCCTCCGTTTTAGGGGCGGAAAATTGCGCCGCCATTACCGCCGACACCCCGCAAATGCCCGCTTCCGAGACGGACAATTCCGAAAAAATTTGCCGCTATTTGGGAGTTCGCCGCCGTGTTGTCAGAAGCGGCAAGATTCCCGAAGATATAAGGAATAACCCGCCCGAAAGATGCTATTTGTGCAAGAGGGCGATGTTTTCAGAATTTCTAAAAATATGTGCCGAAGAATCTCTTGGAGTCTTGTGCGACGGCACAAATTCAGACGATTTGTCGGACTACCGCCCCGGAATGAGGGCATTGAGGGAATTGGGAATCCGCAGCCCCTTGCTGGAATCAGGGTGGACGAAGGCGGATGTGAGGGAATACGCAAAAAATGCGGGAATGCCCGTCGAGTTCGCCCCGTCTGGGGCATGCCTAATGACGCGCTTCGAGACGGACGCGGAGATATGTGAGGCGGACTTAAAAAGGGTGGACGAGGCTGAAAGGCGCGTGCGCTCTCTTGGATTTTCGCAGGTAAGGGTGAGGGTTCACGGCAAAGTCGGGCGCGTGGAGCTCGGCGCGGAGGACTTGGGCAGGTTTTATGCGAATGCGGTAGAACTCGCGCCGAAGATTGCGGAGTTTGTCGAGGGCGCGGGATTCGCGCGCGCGTGCATCGATTTGAAAGGCTATGAAAGCGGAAGCATGAACGTATGAAAGACGGTTTAAAAGAAATTTTGCGCTCGTATAAGAACGGGGAAATCGGCGAGGCGGAAGCCGAGAGGCTGATAGATTCAATGTCGATAATAAAGCTGTCGCACACGTCGATAGACGCTGCGAGGGAGCGCCGGTGCGGTGCGGGGGAAGTCATTTACGGCGCGGGAAAGACTCCGTCGCAGATTATAGATATAGCCAGGGCGATGGTCGCGCGGGGTAGCGGAGTTTTGGCGACGCGCCTTTCGACCGAGTCGGCGGAGGCCTTTTTGCGCGAATTTCCGCGCGCGAGATATTGCGGGATAGCGGGGGCTGCATGGATAAATTCCGATTCTCCAAAGCCGCGCGTGCGCGGGGAAATCGCGGTGGTGAGCGCCGGCACGAGCGACATGCCCGTCGCTGAGGAAGCCCGCGTGACGGCCGAATTTCTGGGAAGCCCCGCAAAGGCGTTTTACGATTGCGGAGTGGCGGGGATACACAGGCTCGCCGACAGGCTCGAAGAAATACGCAAATGCAGCGCAATAGTGGCAGTTGCCGGCATGGAGGGCGCGCTTGCGAGCGTCTTGGCGGGCTTGGTTTCCGTTCCCGTTTTTGCCGTTCCGACGAGTGTCGGATACGGGGCGAGTTTCGGCGGAATTTCCGCGTTGCTGTCGATGATAAACTCTTGCGCGAACGGCGTAAGCGTAGTGAACATAGACAACGGTTTTGGCGCGGGTTATTGCGCGCACTTGGCAAACAGGTTGTGATATGGAAAATAGCGGCGGAATATTGGCTTTGGCGGCGACTGCTGCGGCATTTGGTGCGGTGCATACGGCGGCGAATCCGGCGCACTACCTGCCGTTTGTCGCGATTGGAAAGTCGCATGGGTGGGGGCTTCCGAAGATTCTTGCGTTTGCTGTTGCCTGCGGCATGGGGCATTTGCTCTCATCGGTCGCGGTGGGGGGCTTGGGAATCGCATTTGGCGCGGGTGTCGGGGAGGCTTCTTTTCTCGACGCCGTGCGCGAGGACATAATGAAATGGGCGTTCCTTGCGTTTGCGGCAGTGTACTTTTTCTTCGGATTGCGCGTTTCGATATCGGGGCGTGGGAGAATGCATTGTTGCGAGTCCGATGTGGGGGCAAAAAAAATAGGCGGGTTGTCGGACAAGGCGAGCTTTTGGACATTGTTTTTGATTTTTACGCTCGGCCCGTGCGAAATACTCGCGCCTCTCGTGATGGTTCCGGCTTCTGACGGAAACTGGGAGGGAGTTTGCGCCGTGGTGGCGGCATTTTCGGCATCTACATTGGCGGCAATGCTCGCTTGCGTATCGGCGGTGTCGCTAGGCTTGAATTTTATAAAGAGCGACACTTTCTTTTTGCGAAGGTGGGGGCATGCAATCGCGGGGGCTGTAATTCTGCTGTGCGCGCTGGCGCTGTTTTTTGAATCGCATTGATCCGCTCTCGGCGTCGGCTTGCAATCTATGCGGGGAATTTGCGCTCCGCATAGAGCAAGATGGAACTTTTGCCCTAAAAAGCCGTCGAAAGAGTTATGCTATGGCTTGCGGCAGGGATATTATTTGCGGTGTTCAACGCCGGAACAATGCTCGTAAGCCAAAAATACAAGATAGAGGGCGTTCTGATGTCCGGGCTGAGGGGAGTCGGAGTTGCAGCGATATACAGCCCCGCCGCATTTTTTGTGCCGTTTCCGAAATCGCCCGAATTTTGGGCGCTGATTGTATTGGAGGGTGTGCTGTCGTCATTTTTTAACTCGCGCCTTTACGCTTCCGCCGCAAGGTTTGGCGCCGGCACCACATCGAGAATAAGCATGCTTGCCGTAATGATGATAGTGCGCAAGGAGGCAATGGAGGCTGTGGCTTTTGAAAGCGCGGCGGTTTATTATCCGCTGTGCGCAATATTTTTAAGCGGCGCGATAAACTTGACTGTATTTGCACTGCATAGCGGCGGCGTTTTTTCATAATAGCGCGCATAAAAAATGGCTCAGCAAGGCGGGGAGGAGATACCTGGTGTTCCGCACAAAATTGCGTTAAAAAAAAGACGCCTCAATTTGGGCGTCTTTTTTCGCTGTGGTATCCGCCTTTTTTAGAGTTAAAACGGGAAGGGGTTTTGGGGATCGACAGGAGCCGCGTTTTTAGCCGGCTTCTTTTTTTCCTGCTCCGGTTTGTATATGCGCATTGATTCGTCGAACGGCGTTGCGCGCGTGTGTACGGCAAGCCCCCTTACGACGATTGCCTTTTTAGGTAGCACGGGGCATATATATTCGCATGCGCCGCAGCCTATGCAGACGTCTTCGTGCACATGCGGAATGTAGAGGCTGTTTTTAGGATCCCCGAACGGAATCATTTCTATCGCCTGAACCGGGCAGTGCTCGGCGCATGCGGCGCAGTCGGTCCCGTCGGTTTTTACGACGCACAGGTCTTCCTTAAAAATTGCTGTCCCGATTTTCTCAAAGCGCTTTTGCTCCTCGGTTATGAATTTAATCGCGCCCGTTGGGCAGGCATCAGAACAGCTTCTGCATGCGTGGAGGCAAAAACCTTCGAGATAGTCCATATACGGGCGCATAAATCCCGATAGACCCCATTGCCCTGTGGACGGCTTTAAGATATGCGCCTTGCATGCCGCAGTGCAGATCTGGCAACCCGTGCAGTTTTCGAGAAAATTTTCGACGCTTACCGAGCCGGGCGGCGAAGGCATTCTGCTTCGCGGATCGGACGGGTCGAGCGAGTACGGCGATATATTGTCTTTTGAAGCCGCCGAATTTTTGCCCGCGGCGGAATCGTTTTTTGCGGCGGAGCAGAGTATTGCGCCGAGCGGCAACAGGCCGGCTGCGAATGAGCGCCTCGGCATTTTGAAATCTTTTTTTGCGGACTCGTTTTCAGTGCGCAAAAGACCGTTTTCTTCGGGTTTACCTTCGGCGTGCGCGTGGTTCGCAACGACGTTTTTAGCAGGTTTGTTTTCTTGGCGACTGAGTCTTTGTTCGCGAGAAATTCCCTTAGCGCGGGCAACGTTGTTTTCGGCGCGCGCCTTTTCTTTATGAGATGCGATAAATTCAAAAGATATGGATTTTTTGGGGCAGTTTGCGGCGCAGTTAAAACATAGAACGCATCTGGAGAAATCGAGCGTCTTGCCTTTTGAATCTATGCATTTGCTTTTGCAGTTGCGCTCGCACAGCCCGCAGGACACGCATGAAGACTTGTCGATTGAGAGCCTAAAAACGGCCGCTTTTGAAAATAGCCCGAGAAGCGCCCCCACCGGGCAGATTGTGTTGCAATAAATTCTGCCCGACAATGCGCTCGCCGCCCAAATCGCTACGAGAATTATAATTGCCACCGCAAAAGATGCGAGGGCTACAGTCGGATCTCCCCCGACAGGAGGAATGGAATATACGCCGAAGTTTGCGAGCAACCTTCCGCTTTCGTCAACAGCCACGCTCGCCGCCGGGTGGACGATACCCCCCATAATTTTTCCGTAAAGGGAATACGGCTCTACAAATCCGAAGAGCGCCCCGTAGCCAAATGCGACGGCCGCCGCAGACAGCGCGAGGAATATCCACCTTGCAAACGGGACTGCCGGCGAGTATTTAAGCGCGGCGAAAGTCTTTTTGCAGAATTTCCCAAGCGCCGTATTTTTTAAGAGGCGCGATTTTGCAGGATACACCGAGATTCTTCTCAAAATATCCATTAAAATTCCGAACGGGCATGCGAAAGAGCAGTACGCCCTCCCGAACGCGAACGCCGCGAGAGAGAATGCAATAAACGCCCAGCCCGCGGCAAGCCCAGCCCCGGACAGAGCTTTTAAAAGAGATGGCGCATACATAAGCGACGTCGGGTTCGCCGCCCAATACGTCTTCCCGAGGCTGTGGTACACATCGAGGAATTGCGCGCTTATAAGGCAGAACAACAATAGCGCGACGGCAACTCTCGCCGCTTTCAGAAATTTAAATGTTTTCATAAAAATCTTGCGGGTAAAGCGTAAAACTTCGGGCGACGGCGGCGCGAAGTTTTTTTATATTCGCGCCGGAGAGTTTTGCTACGCCACGGAGATTCTCTTCATGTTGAGTTTGGAGAGGTCGGTTGTGCCGACTCCAAGCTCTTCGGCGAGTGCGATGTACTTAATTTCGTCGAGTGTGTAAGGTTTTCCCATTCCGTGCCGCTTCGCGATGGAGGCGAAAATCTGGACTGCCGCCGTGTCCGCCGCGACGATGTCTGTGGATATTATCTGGTACTTGGAGACGGGCGCAAACTTCGGCGATTTTCCGCGGGGGCCGTGTTCGAGCATTACGCGGTACGCGTCAACGATTGTTAGCGTTGTTTTTTGGTATGTGGAGTAGTCGGCAATGCACTGCGGCATATTGTTGCGGTGCCACCATTGCCTGTCGAAAATGCAGCCCATGTAGTTTTTGAGCGCGCAAGTGATTTTCGCGCCGCCGTGGTGTTTTAGGACGGGAATGTTTATGAAAACATCTGGGTTAACGGTAAGCTTATGCACTTTTGCGTGCTTTAGGGATTTCCCGCGGGGAATGTCGTGGTCAACAAACATGAATTCGTCGTTGCCGGCGACCATTTTTCCGCCGTTTGATTCGACTTTTTCGGCGATGCCGCTGATTTTATATCTGTTTTGCCAGTCGTTACCGCAAGTGTGGTCAAAGCACAATACTTCTTTTGCGCCGGCCTCGAAGCATTTTTTTACGACGAGTCCCACGAGGTCCGGGTCCGTGTTGGCGCCGACTTCCGGCGGTTGGTCCCAACCGATGTTCGGCTTGATGACGACAGAGTCGCCTTTTTTCACAAAGCGCCCCATGCCGCCCATCTCTGCGATTCCGCGCTCGAACATTTCTGCGGCTGTTCCGCCGAATATCGCGGCGATGTCGAGGGGTTTTTGGGGATCGTTTTTAGCTTCGGCGAAAAGTTCTCTTGAAAAAGGCAGCGTTGCCGCCGCCGTGCCCAATGCGGTCTTTACAATAAATTCTCTTCTTTTCATACCCGGTAATATTGTTGGTAAATTTTGATTCTACAAGCATTAAAATGCGTATAAAATTCGCATAAATTTTTGCCTTGCAAAATATGCGGTCTGATTTTTCATATCGCGTTTTTTGCGGAAGGGGACTGTAAAATCTCCTTTTTATAGGAATCGGAAAAAAATGGAATTTTACAACGGAATATTTTCGTCGGACTGGCAATTTGCGGCGCTTGCGTTTTGCGCGCTGCTTATAGGGTTTTCCAAAACGGGAATACAGGGGGCGGTAGTGGTTTCGATTCCGATGATGGCGTTGGCGTTTGGGGCGAAGGAGTCCACGGGTGTTATTTTGCCGATGCTTTGCTTTGCCGACTTGATAGCAGTGGCATATTACAGGCGCGACGCCGACTGGCGGCTTGTCTTAAAGCTTCTGCCGAGCGCTGTCGTAGGCTTTTTTGCGGCTCTTGTTGCAGACTCGTTTGTTTCGGGGCGCGGGTTCGGAATACTGATGGCTTCCTGCATTTTTATTGGCCTGGTTACGATGTTCGTGGCGCGCGGTGAACGCGCTCAGAAAATCGCAAAATCCGGAAAATGCGCAGTATTGTTCGGGATACTCGGCGGATTTACGACAATGATAGGCAATGCCGCCGGCCCGGTGATGTCGGTCTATCTGCTTTCGGCGGGGCTGCCCAAACGCTCCTTTGTGGGAACTTCCGCATGGTTCTTTCTGCTTGTAAACTATATGAAGATACCGCTGCAAGTTTTGGCTTGGGACAATATAGGCGCGCAGGCTTTAAAGGCGGGTGCGTGCGGCATACCCTTCATATTTATTGGGGCGATTCTCGGGGTGCGCCTCGTAAATATAGTTCCCGAAAAATTCTTCCGCGCGCTGGTTGTGCTTTCCACTATTGTGGGCACTATTATTATGGTGATTTAAGGATTTTTGCGGTTCCGCCCGAAAATCCGGCTTTTGGGGAAAGCAAATTTATAGTTTGCCGATATGCGCGCATAAAAAGCAAAAAGGGCGGATAAGCTCCGCCCTGCCGGTAAGAATTTTTTGCGGCCGCAAAATTAGCGGCCTACTCCAAATTCGGCGTCCGGGCCGAGAATGTCTTCTATTAGCATCAAGCGGTTGTATTTTGCGGTCCTGTCGGATCTGCTCATGGAGCCTGTCTTTATTTGTCCGGCATTTACAGCTACCGCAATATCGGCTATTGTGGTGTCTTCGGTCTCCCCGGAGCGGTGGGATATTATGGTGGCGTACCCCGCGCGTTTGGCGGTCTCGACCGTCTTAAAAGTCTCGGTTAAAGTGCCTATCTGGTTTACCTTCACCAATACGGCGTTTGCGACGCCAAGCTTAATCCCCTTTTCGAGAAATTTCGGGTTGGTGACGAATAGGTCGTCGCCCACGAGCTGCGTCGTCTTTCCGAGGGCGTCGGTCAATTTCTTCCAGCCCTCCCAATCCGATTCCGCGCAACCGTCCTCGACCGACCATATAGGATATTTCGATTTGAGCTGCGAGATGTATTCGACCATCTCGTCCGAATTCCTGACGGAGGAGTCCGATTTTTTAAAGGTGTAGGTTTTTTTCTTGGCGTCGTAAAACTCGCTTGAAGCTATGTCGAGGGCAACCACGATGTCGCTGCCGAATTTGTATCCGGCATCTTTGGCGGCCTTCGCCATTGATTCGAGGGCGTCGTCGGCGCTTTTGAAATTGGGCGCGAAACCGCCTTCGTCACCGACTGCCGTCGAGAGGCCTCGCGCTTTGAGAACTTTCTTGAGCGAGTGGAAAACCTCCGCTCCCATTTGGACGGCTTCGCGCATGGAGCGCGCGCCTTTTGGGACTATCATAAATTCCTGAATGTCGATTGGTGCGTCCGAATGCGCGCCCCCGTTTACGATATTCATCATAGGCAGCGGCAAAGTGCGCGCGTAGAAGCCGCCGAGATATTTAAATAGCGGCAGCCGCACGGCGTTTGCGGCCGCTTTTGCCGCCGCCATAGACACGGATAAAATTGCGTTTGCGCCGAGCCTTGCCTTGTTTTTTGTGCCGTCGAGAGCTATCATTTTATTGTCGATGCCGATTTGGTCGAGCGCGTCCATGCCGCGTAGGGTGTCGAATATTTCGCCGTTTACGTTTGAAACGGCTTTAAGGACTCCAAGCCCGCCGAAGCGCCTGCGCGATTTGGCACCGCCGCCGTCCCTCAGCTCTACCGCTTCAAATTCGCCAGTCGATGCCCCCGAAGGGACGGACGCCACTCCCTCCGCGCCTCCCGTTAGGCGCACGAAAGCTTCAACTGTGGGGTTCCCGCGGGAGTCTATTATTTCCCGCGCTCGTATTTCTTCTATATTAGTCATAATCATAAAGACATTTTATTTATCGGAAAGTTCTTCGGTTTTTATAGCGCGCGAATTTTTTTGCAAGGGCGAAAGATTGTCGGAACTTTTTTTTTCTTGGTGGATAGGCGTGTTTTATCGCGGGAGTTGCGGGAGATTAGGTAGGAAGTTTTTTCTAAGTATTGACAATCGCGGGAGTCGGATTAATTGATAATAGAATATGAGCGCGGATATTGTCGATATGGGGTATGAAGTCTTTGAACGCCGCGGCGAGCTTGGAAAGACGCTCGCCTATGCGGTGGTTCGCGGGCTTTGCGAAAACGCCCAAAAGCCCCTCTTGTGCGATTTTTCCGGAGGCGCAAAGAATTACAGCGGCGCGGATTTGCTTGCGGCGTCGTGTGCGCTCGCAGAGGTGTTGCGCGCGGAGAGCCTTGGCGGAAGGCTCGGGATAGCGATACCGCCGTCGTTTATAGCTTGCGTTGTAAACTATGCGTGCGTGCTGTCCGGGATAACTCCCGTAAATTTGAACTTTACGCTCGGGCCAGTGGCGGCCGCAAGCTGCGTGGCAACGGCAAAGATAAGGGAAATGATAACGGCGCTTCCGTACAGCGCAAAAATATCGAAGGCAAACCCCGCATTCCCGTGGTCGCAGAAAGTTATGGACGCCTCCCAGATGCTCGCGCAAATACCGCAGGAGAGGCTCGATATGTGGAGGGAGGCGGCCGCTAAGGGCAATCCGGCCGACATATTGTCGCATTTTGGAATTTCCGAAAATTCGACGGACCCAAAGAAAGAGGGGACGCTCGTGTTTACGAGCGGCAGCGAGGGCGCGCCGAAAGCTGCGATACTTACTGAGCGCAACATAATCGCCAACTGCTTGCAGACAAAACTGTGCGGACTATTTGATAGCGACGACATACTTCTTGCGAACCTGCCGATATTCCACAGTTTTGGGCTGCTGTTTGAAGTGTGGTATATGGCGATAGAGGGGCAGAGGACAGTGTCTTTGGCAAGCCCGCTCGACATAAAGAGCAATGTGCGCGCAGTGAAGGAGACCGGTGCTACGGCTATTATAGGAAGCCCGACGTTTTTCAGGGCGTACATAAAGCATGCGAATGCGGAGGATATGGCGACAATACGCAAGGCGGTTGCCGGCGCTGAGAAGACTCCAAACGGCTTCCACGAGCTTTGGAACGGGAAGTTTGGCGACACTTACCGTGAGGGCTACGGGCTTACCGAGGCGACCCCTGTGGTTGGAGTTAATTTGCCTGAGCGCGATTTTGGGTGGTATTGCACCGGCACCCGCAAGGGGTCAATCGGGAAATTGTTTCCCGGAATGTCTGCCAAGATACTCGACGCCTCAACTTTGAAGCCGCTACCGTTTGGAATGAGGGGCTTGCTTGCTTTGCGTGGGGCGAATATATTTGCCGGCTACCTTGACAACCCCGAAGCGACAAATGCTGCTCTTGTTGACGGCTGGCTTGTGACCGGCGATTTGTCCCGCTTGGATTCGGACGGATTCCTGTACATAGACGGCAGGCTTTCGCGCTTTTCTAAAATAGGCGGCGAGATGGTCCCGCACGCGACTGTCGAGGCCGCCTTGAACGCGCAATTGGGATACGCCGGTTCTGACGTGCCTTCGCTTGCGATATCTTCAAGGCTTGACGAGGGGAAGGGCGAGGCGATAGTGCTTGTCGCCGCTGTCGATATAACTCTCGCCGAGGCGAAGGAGGCGCTAAGGCGCGCGGGCATAAGCAATCTATGGATGCCTAAGCATCTTGTGCGCACGGACAAAATACCGTTATTGCCGAGCGGGAAGCTCGATTTGAAAAAACTCGCTAAACTGGCGGCAGGCGATTGAGCGGAGGCAGATTTTTTTATTGTAGTTTTGGCATTTCCAGCAAAGTTCGGGGGCGACGCTTCACACTTCAGAACGTCTTTTTTTCATTTTTTCAATATTTTAAAAATAAGCAAGTTAGTCGTTGAATTGGCTTAAATTTTTTTAGTGCGATATATTGAGAAATTTATTGCAAAATTAAAAAAAATACCTAAAAAAATTTTTATGAAAACGAGATTACATATATTTACCCTTCTCAGTCTTTTCATTTCGCCTTTTGCAATTTACGGTGCAGACGCCTTTTTATTTATGGGAACGGGAAATTCCGAAAATCCCGCGAATTTGAGCGACAGAAGCCAATGGACGTACTTATCCACTTACGACAGTGGCGGCGACGACTGGAATTTTAGGGTGTTTCCTGTTGGAACCGACGACAGAATACCTACTGACAAGGGAAAATACGCAAGCGGTGCGATAGGGGCCGACCAGTCTCAGCAGATAACATCTTCGTCAACAGTGTTGTTAAAGCGGTGGGTGATGGGCGAGCCGCAATCCGACGGGTCTGTCTCATTTGGAACGACAGTCACCGAGGCAACTACATTTAAATTTACGGAAAGTTTTACGGCGGGCGCAATGAATGCGCGCATAAATAATTTGATGACAATTCAATTTGAAGATGCCGAAAATATAGATTTAAATCTTAGCAGTCTGACATTGTCTCAGATAGCGCACATGTATATAAAAAAGACAACCGCTGGAAGCGTAAATATAAATGTTGGAGGAACTATAACTATTACTCCACCCGGAAATCAAGGCGGGGTAAATTTAGATTTAGGTGCGTATGATGGTTTTATAGACAGCATTAGCGCTGATACATTGAACATACGGGATGTGCTCGATATAAGCGTAAATATGTATGCGTATAGCACCGACTTTGCAACTACCGTTATGACAAACACGAAGGGCGACATGAAGATGACACTGAACGTCGGCAAGTTAAAGACCGACGGAACTGCAATATATTCGTTTGGTACGACAAAGAAAAACGACACGGAAGTTATAACCGTTGATTTTGCAATGTTGAATACTGATGAAATATCGGCTGGCGAATATAAAATATTTTGGGCGGACGAGTGGTCGGAAGGATTTGCCGATGCGGGCTCTCTTGAAGACTTTGATTTGCGTATGGATGTATTAGATGCGGCAGAGATAGACTACGATATTGCGTGGGACGGGCAGAACCTCATACTTACGGTTGTTCCCGAACCGTCTATGGTAGCGGCGGCATTGGGGCTTCTCGCGTTTGCAGTGGCAGCGGTTCGCCGCAGAAAATAGCGGCTTTTTAATGAAATCCGGCGCGAGTCTGCCAAAAGCGGCCTCGCGTTTTTTTGCGCCGCAATGAGAAAATAATTTATTATTAAAAATCGATCGGTTTATTTTTTAGGTAAAATCCTGCCGTCGGACAATGCCGGGCGCGGCGCGCACACATGGGTTGAAAAATACGGATTTATAGGGAAAGAGATTTGTTGAATTATGATAAAAGTTAGTCTAATGTTTGCGGCATAATGGGAAATATATTCGGTAAAATATTCAGAGTCGCCACCTTTGGCGAAAGCCACGGAGCGGCAGTTGGCTGCGTTATTGACGGTTGCCCTTCGGGCATAGAGCTTTCCGAGGCCGACATACAGGTACAGCTCGACCGCCGCCGCCCGGGGCAGAGCACGATTTCAACCCTGCGCAAGGAGTCCGACACTTGCCGTATATTGTCAGGCGTGTACGAGGGAAAAACGCTCGGCTCTCCGATTTGCGTGATGGTTGAAAATCTCGACCAGCGCCCGGGCGATTATTCCGAGATTGCAAAATTATGGAGGCCGTCGCACGCAGACTACACTTACGATATGAAATACGGCTTCCGCGATCCCCGCGGGGGCGGCAGAAGCTCTGCGCGCGAGACAATAGGGCGCGTCGCGGCGGGCGCGGTTGCGCGCAAGATATTGGGCGAAAGCGTCGTAATACGCGCGTGGGTCGAGAGCGTGCATGCAATAACAATGCCAGCACTGTCATCCATGCCGACAGCCGAGGAGATTGAGGCTTCCCCCGTTAGGTGCCCGCACAAGCAAACCGCCGACAAAATGATTGAATTTATAAAAAAGGCGAGGTCGGAGGGCGATAGCGTAGGCGGCATTGTAAGGTGCAGGATAGAGGGGCTCCCCGTAGGTCTTGGCGACCCCGTATTCGATAGGTTCGAGGCGGAACTTGCAAAGGCTATGCTATCAATGCCGGCTACAAAGGGTTTTGAAATAGGCGCGGGGTTTGCGGCTACGCGCATGTTTGGCTCGCAGCACAACGACGCTTTTTGCCTCGACGAAAACGGAAAAGTGTCGGTTGCGTCGAATCGCGCGGGCGGCGTGCTCGGCGGGATTACGTCAGGGGCGCCCGTTGATTTCAGGGTGGCATTCAAGCCCACCGCAACAATTGCCAAAGAGCAGGACACCGTCTCGCGCGAGCTCAAGCCCGCAAAGGTAATAGGGCGCGGGCGGCACGATCCGTGCGTATTGCCGCGCGCAGTTCCGATAGTCGAGGCAATGGCGGCGATTGTCGCGGCAGATTTTCTATTGATTAACCGCACGGTGCGCATTTAGCGCGCCGCGCAGCAAAGGAGAAGCGCAATGCAAATTCCCGCGTATTATATAATGGGAACCCCGACATCAGGACGGCGCGGGATTGTGCGCGACGCCATAGAGCGGGGATCCATGGACGGAGATTTTTCGATAGTGTTCGTTTCGGAGAACGAGAAGCCTTCCGAGAGCGACTCTTCGATAGCCAAGGCCGACAATGCAGGAATTGTAAAATATTCCGACGCCGCAGATGCTGCGGTAAAGGTTGGCGCGCTCGATACCTCCAAAATAACAAGGGTATTTTATGTGGCGGATTCAACAAAAAATCCGGCGGACGAAGTTGAGAGCTTCAAAGGGCTCTGCGACGGCGGAAAGATAAGGCTTGCGAGAATATGGTCGGTTGTCGACTGCTCGATGGCCGAGAAATTTCCGAAGGAGACGTCAAAATATCTGGATATGCTCGCGCACTTTGCCGACTGTGTACTGCTTTCCCGCCGCAGCGGAGTGTCAAACAAAAGCGTCGAGGAGCTGAAGCTGAGATGGGAAAAAATGCGCCATCCCCATTTGGTTGAATACGTTGACAAGCATTTTAAAACCGAAAACCCGATAGAGCTCATGATAGACGAGGCGCGGAGAATCTCAATGATTTTCGACGATTACGACGCCGTGGACGAGCTCGATATAGACGCCGAAAATCTCCCCGACGAGCCGTTCAGCCTTGAGCGCAAGCCCGACCCGTACCTTGCGAGGCTTCAGAGTGGAATGAGGGAAAATCCCGTCGAGAATCCGGCGGAGTATGCGATGAAAGCGAGGAAAATGGAAAATGAAAAATAAATTTGCGCTAAACGACAAAGTATCCGCAAGCGTTAGGAAAATGTCTCCATACGCGCCAGGAGAGCAGCCCGGCGAGAGCGGCTGGATAAAGCTGAACACGAATGAGCTACCGTACGCGCCGTCCCCTAAAGTGCGCGAGGCGGTAATATCCGCAATGGGCCCCGACGGTGAAATGCTAAGGTTGTACCCCGACCCATATTCGCGTGAGCTTAGAAAGGCAGTCGCCGAGTATTACGGAATGGAGGCCGAGTACGCGTTTGCCGCAAACGGCTCCGACGACGCGCTAAACTTGGCGGTCAGGGCGTTCTCCGACGAGTCTCTTAAAATTGCCACAATAGACCCGAGCTACTCCCTATATCCGGTTCTCGCAAAGATACAGGGGGCGGAGATAATCCAAATACCTTTTGCGGGGGACCTCGAAATTCCGTTTGAAAAAATATTCTCGAGCGGAGCGAACATATTTTTCTTTACGAATCCCAATGCGCCGACAGGCAAGGGGTTCGGGCTGAACGCCGTTGCGGAAATATGCGAAAACTTTGGCGGGATAGTCCTTGTGGACGAGGCATACGCGCCATTTGCAAGGGAGACCGCCATTCCGCTTGTAAAGAAGTACGAAAACCTGATAGTGACGGGTACGTCTTCCAAGGGCTGGGGACTTGCCGGAATGAGAATAGGTTGGGCGTTTGCGCAGCCGGCGATAATAGAAATTCTCGACAGGGTGAGGGACAGCTACAATTTAGACAGGCTCGCGCAGGCCGCGGGAGTCGCGGCGCTGAGGGATGCCCCATACCATTTGGAATGCGTGGGGAAGGTCATAGCAGAACGAAGCGCAACTGAAAAGTTTTTCGATTCGATAGGCTGGAAGTATATAAAGAGCTCGAGTAATTTTATATTGTTTGAGCCGTTTCGGGACGGGAAGAAGGCGTCGGTGTCGGAGGCGTCGTCGCTCTTTGAATATCTGCGCTCGAAAAAAATACTCTTGCGCTATTTTCCGAAAGATAAGAACGTAAACAAGTCGATACGCCTGACCGTGGGGACTCCGGGGCAGATGGAGGCGTTCCGGGCGGCGGCAATCGAGTGGAAGAAAGGCGAATAATGAAGTCGAGAATATCCAAAATAGCGCGCAAGACAAAGGAGACTGACGTAAATATAGAGCTGAATATAGACGGTTCCGGAAATTACGAGATAGACACTTCCATACCGTTCTTCAACCATATGCTCGAGCTCTTTGCGCGCCACGGGCTGTTCGATTTGAAAATAAAGGCTTCGGGCGACATAGACATAGACTACCACCACACAGTCGAAGATGTAGGGATAGTCTTGGGGCGCGCGTTTCGCGAGGCGCTCGGCGACAAGGCGGGCATTTTTAGGTACGGATTTTTTATTTTGCCTATGGACGAGACTCTCGTGAGAGTCGCGCTTGACTTGTCGAACAGGCCGATTTTGGTGTACGACTTGGGCGACAAGGACGCGCGCGTGCGCGACTTCAATGTTTCGCTTTGCCGCGAGTTTTTCCAGGCGTTTGCCAACGAGGCCGGGGCGAATCTGCATGTGTCGCTGATATACGGCGGGGAGCCGCACCATGTTGCAGAGGCGGCATTCAAATGTTTCGCGAAGGCGCTTAGAAGGGCGGTCGAGATAGACGGGCGGCTCGGAGGGGCGCTTCCAACCACGAAAGGATCGATATAAATATGTCAGTCGGCGCAAAGACGGCGATAATAGACTACGGAATGGGCAATCTGCGCAGCGTGTACCGCGCGTGGGAGGCCGTTGGCGCAAAGGCTCGGATTATTTCTTCGCCCTCGGAAATTGAAGGCGACGATTTGCTCATCTTTCCGGGGCAGGGAGCCGTTGCGGACACAATGAAACTCTTAAAGAGCACCGGATTCGACTCAGCGATACGCGATTGGATAGCGGCAGACAAGCCGTTCTTTGGGATATGCCTCGGCTTGCAGGCGCTTTTCGAGTTTTCCGAGGAGGGCGGCGGCACGGAATGCTTGGGCATATTTGAGGGAAGCGTAAAAAAATTGAACCTCCCGCGCGGTTATAAAGTTCCGCACATGGGGTGGGATAATGTGGAATTTAGGCGCAAGGGCAACGAGCGCCTGCTTGAAGGATTGTCTTCGGACGACCAATTTTACTTTGTCCACAGCTATTATGTTGATACGCCAAGAACTGACATCGTATTGGGGACGACTGAATACGGCGGGCAAAAATTTACGAGCGCCATATCTTGCGGCAATCTTGTAGCCTGCCAGTTCCACCCTGAGAAGAGCCAGAAGAAGGGGTTGCTCTTCTATTCAAACTTTTTGAGATGCCACTCGCGCACTTAAATTTTTTTGAATTTTTTTGAAAGCCGGGCGTGGGTTTACTCGGCTTTTTTATTTTTCCCCTGGGCTTTTATTTTATTGCGAAGCGGTTCGCAATACCCCGCGTTTTTTATTTGCGCCCAAATAGTGCAAGGAAATGCATAGACAGGTTGAAAAACAGATAGGCTGCAAGTATTGCAAAATGCAAGGTGTAGTACAATAGACATGTACAAGGGTGTGCAATACTTTGTGGGGGATGCGCGATATTTTGTTTGTCAATTAAAGTAAGTGCGGCGGTTTTAGTGCGTGGCGGCACTCTGTACTTTCCCCAAAATTATCTGCGCTTTCATTGCGCAATGCGCAGTTTTTTTATTTTAAATGCATGTTTGGGGGCGGAAAGGGTCAGGGTGCTGCGGGGTTTCTTCCTTATCAGAAAGCCTTTCGCTTAGCACTTTTGCCAGCTAAGCCAACGGAGAAGAGAAAAGATTTCCCCATAAAAGTTAGATAAGGCTAATAATTTAATTGACAAGTTAGACCAATCTAACTTTTATGAGGCTAAATTTAGTTACCTCTTTCGGTGGACATGCAGATATTTATGAATCCCGGCAATGGAGCTTCGGGCGCGGCGTATGTAGTGGGGGCTCGCGTGGAGGTAAATTTTTAGGCAGTCGGGTTGTGAAATATAATGAAAAATCAACGCGGGGAGCAATACTCCCCGCGTTTTTTTGCGGCAAAAAATTTTATTTTGCGTTCCGGCGACTTTGTATGCCTTATCCGTGCGGAATTATTGGTGATGGAGTGTTTTTAATAGAAATCTACCCTGATATCCGGATAGTCTGTGATATTTTCCGGCAGTCCAAATTCGCTCTCTTTGAATCCGTTTATAATGTTGCTATTCCAGATTAATTCTCTCCCGTTACCTTTGTATAATTTTGCGTGGGGCGATGTTTTTGTGAAAAGGCAGCCTTGAACTAACAATTTCCCCTTTTTGTGCTCTACTGCAACAGGATTGTCCATTTTAAATGCTCTGTAATTGTTGTAATACGAGCAGCCTATTAGGCGCACTTGGTAGCCGTCGACTAAAAAGCCTGTCATGCCCGTATCGGCATAGCAGTCCGTTAGCAGAGTGTCGCCGGCAGTTAGTTTGAAGCAGACGGAATCTTTTAGCATTTCGGGGAGTTCGCCCTTTTTTGCGGGAGGAATCGGCCCTCCCCATACATGGCAGCGCGTCAATCTCAATCCGCCGCCATTGCGCACATATATTCCGGTCGTGTAGTCTATTACAATACAATCTATAAAGTGGTTGTCGCCGTCGTTCGACAGTATGCCTACATTTCCGGCAAGCCCTTTCATTGTGCATCGCAAGTATATATTGCTCGCAACCAGTTCGTATCCTTGCCCGCCAGGCTTTAGGGAACTGTCAACTCTAAGGCCTGCCGTTTTTGCGTTGCGTATAGTGGAATCCTTATAGGTAAAGTGGTGGTAGTTCATTATGAGAACTCCGCCGGACATTCCCTTGCAGTTGAAGTTTCCGCCTTTTATAAACAGATTGTGGTCCTCGCCGAATGGGAAAGGAGGCTTCCCTAAAAAACCGCGCGCGCCGTCGAAAGTAAGCATAAAATCCATCTCGGATACGGGCGTGAAATTTGCCGACTTGTGCATATCGAGGGATGTGCAATTCGCAATTTGAAGCGGCTTGTCCAACAGATAGTCGCCCGCGGGAATTTTTAGGACGCGGAATGCCGAGGCGTCTATTGCGCGCTGTATTCTTGCGGAGTCGTATTTCTCGCCTTCCAAACGTGGAAAGTCTTCAAGATTGTTATCTTTTCCCGTATTGGACTGCGCGTAGGCGATACAGGATATTAGAAAGAATGAAATACAAGCTATAGACTTAAAAATATTCATAACTCAAAAATATTTTCTCCTAAAAATCAGTCAATTTAAATATGGATTTATTGTGTGCCGGAAAGGACTTTTTGCAGCCTTTTTTGTGAGTAATGAAAAGGTAGAATACGAGTCGATTTTTTAATTTTTGCGCTTGCGTGTTCTGATTCTGTATGGAAGTCGGAGCCAGACTTTTGTTCTGGGCTGAGAAAGTTTAAGATTTAACAAAATATGCGGGTTTTGCGTGCGCTAATATTTAGGCACAAGAACCGCCGCAAAATAAGAGAATTGGAATTTAAAATATTTTTTCTCTCGCGTTAAAATTTATATGAAGAGAAAAATTGCGCCCGCGAGCAAAAAAACGGAGTGTACTCGGGACGGGACTCGAACCCGTACGGCCGTTAAGCCAGCGGATTTTAAGTCCGCTGCGTCTACCATTCCGCCACCCGAGCAAAATTGTTACCAACTGCCGATTAAATCAACCTCCATATTAAGGCGCATTGCATTTGAAGAAAATTCGCAGTCATTTTTTTTGAGAAACTCCTCCGAATCGCAGTTTTATTTTTCCAATGAACTCTTGATAAAAAACTCGATAAGTATTTAAAAAATTAGCCGCAAGTCAAAACCATTTTTAGCGGGAATATTTATTTCGGGAAAATTTTTTTGCGGCTTTTGAAGCGCATTATTTAAAAAGCTTTTTTAGTTCTTTTTCGGTTAATAATAACGCGAATTAAAATCTCCAGTGCATAAAAGCTAAAGGAGTTAGACAAGCGGCTTAGGGAATGGATTTGAGAAAAGCTACGGAAAGGGAACTAAAATTTGCATTGAATGAGATCAACTCTCGCCCCCGAAAGACACTAAATTGGAAAAGTCCAAGCGATTATCTTCACGAACTAAAGTGCGCCGCCCCCTAGGGGGCAATAAGTAAATAAATCAATAACTTTAATCTTTACAAACAATCAACAATATCTAAAAACATCTACCGTTAGTTATGCACTGGCGTTTTGAAAATAAAGAAAAAAAAGACAAGAATCGGAATTAACTGTAAAATGTTAAAACGGTAAAAATTTGATTGAAGATTGCCTCTTAAAGAAAATTATAAGGATAAATTTACGGTAAATAATCTTATGGACTCAAAAAAAACATCAGGGCAACCTTTCAACCTAAAATTTGCGCCAAACCCGAGCGGCTGGTGCCGGCATTTTTCCGGGCGCGCGGCAAAACTTTCGCCCGCCGACAAGGTTAAAGTTTTTTATGACGCGGGGTTCCGCGCAATGGAGTTTAACGAATACGGCGAACTTCCCGTCGAGGAGCAAGAGGCTGTCGCAAGGCAGATGGAAAAGTTGGGGATGCAGATGGGCGTATTTGCCCCGCGCGTCGGGAGCTGGGAAGTTCCGAACCTCACCGGAAACATTCTCGACCCAAAATCGCGCATACGCGACAAAGAGGGGGTTAAGCGCATGGTGCGCTCCATTATGGAGTCGGCTCTCGAAGTCGGAAAGCGCGCGGGGGCTAAATGGTTTACAGTTGTAATAGGGGCGGAGGACCCGAGCCTCGAATACGGCTATCAATTTTCAAACGCTGTCGAGCACCTCAAATACGCCGCGGATTTTCTCGAGAAAAACGACGGCCCCATTATGGTGTTGGAGTCGCTCAATATAAAAAACCATCCGGGCCTGTGGCTTAAAAAAATTCCGCAGGCGTACGCCGTTTGCAAGGCTGTCGGAAGCCCAAAATGCAAGATTTTAAACGATCTCTACCACCAGCAGGTCACCGAGGGAAACCTTATTGAAAACATCGACGCCGCCTGGGACGAAATCGCATACTTCCAGATTGCCGACAATCCCGGGCGCAACGAGCCCGGCACGGGGGAAATAAACTATAAAAAAATTATGGAGCACATTTATAAGAAAGGGTACGAAGGAATAATAGGCCTCGAACTCGTACAATCAAAAGCGACCCCCGAGGGCGACGAGTTCTTTGTGGACAGCGTCCGCTCGATAGACGTTGCGTAGGCTCGGCATTTTTTGGCGATTCCTTTGTGGGAGCGGCTCTTGAGGGTTGAGATAATCTTGGAAACGGAGTGGAAAATGAAACTGTTAAAATACATATTTTTTACGGCGGCGATACTAATGTCGTCTTTGGCGCTTTATGCGGGTGAGACGGTAAAATATGTTTTCCTATTTATCGGGGACGGAATGTCTATACCGCAAAGAATGACAGCTGAGGAATTTTCGCGCATAAATACGGGGAAGGGGCTTGCGATGAATTCCATGCCGCACCAGGCTCTGACAATCACCCGCTCAAAGAACTCATTCATTACGGATTCCGCCGCGAGCGGCACGGCGATAGCGTGCGGCGTCAAGACTAAGAACGGGGCGATAGGCGTGGGGGCGGACGGCTCAAGGCTTCAATCCATTGCCGAGGTCGCGCGGGATTCCGGAAGAAAAGTCGGGATTCTCACGAGCGTCACCTTAAACCATGCGACTCCCGCATCTTTTTACGGACACAATCCAAGCCGCGGAAATTATTACGAATTGGGGCTTGATATGATAGCTTCCGGCTTCGACTTTTTCGGGGGCGGCGGCATCGGCAAGAGCGACGACAAAAAATCGAAAGCCTACAAAGGAGACATTTACAAGCTGGCGGAAAAGGCGGGATACAAGGTTGTGCGCCGCGACATGGAATCTCTAAGAGCGTTGAAGCCCGGTTGCGGAAAGGTAATCGCGACGGGTTCTGACGGGGCGCTCGAATACTATCTCGACAACCCTTCGTCTGCGCGCATATCTGAATTCACAAAGAAGGCGATAGAGCTTCTCGACAACGATAAGGGATTTTTTATCATGGTCGAGGGAGGGAAAATAGACTGGGCGTGCCACGCCAACGACGCGGCGACGGCGGTTTCGGAAATAATAGATTTTGACAAAGCAGTCGGAGTGGCGTTGGAATTTCTGAGGAAAAACCCCGAAGACACGCTTGTGGTAGTCACGGCAGACCATGAAACGGGCGGGCTCACAATGGGCAGCGACGGCACTGCCTACAATTCCTACTTGGAGCGCTTGAACGCACAGAAAACTTCAAGGGGATTGTTCGACTCCCGCTTGCGCCGCCTTTTGAAGGAAAATGAGGCCCTTGAATTCGGCGGAGTAAAGGCGCTATTGTCTGAGACGTTTGGATTTGTTTTCGAGAAGGACTCGAAGTCCGGGCTTGCGCTCTCCGACGATGAGGTGGACGAGCTTAAAGAGGCGTTCGAGGAGTGGAAAGACGAGCCAAAGGGCGATGAGTTGTCGTTTGTTGCGGCGAAGATTTTGAATAATAAGGCGGGGCTTGCTTGGACGACCCATGCTCACACGGCTCTGCCGGTCGAGACTTCCGCCGCGGGTGTTAAATCCGAAAAGTTTTCGGGCACGATAGACAATACGGACATTGCAAAAATATTAAGAAATCTCGTCCGATAGCCTGATTTTTGCTCGCATTTATATAGTATATAGCAGCGCGGGGTATGCGCTTTTACGCGCGGTGGCAGGATAGCGTCAATCCGCGCGGTTATTGTGGGCGGGCGTTGCGTTTTATAATGCGGAGCGTGCGAGATTCCTTTACGTCGGGATTTTCGCAGGTCTTGGGCGCGTATTTCGGCATTTTTTGAATGCATGCTCAGAATTTTAGCCAAAGAACGCTTTGATTCGCATGCTGGCGGGCTTAGACGCGAGAAATTTAGCGCGCAGGCGTCAATAAAAAATTGACGCGCGGGCAATAGCGTTTAAATCTTGACGCGATTTATAAAAAAATATGCCGGAAGAATCCGAAAACAAGCAAATGCATTTTATCAGGCAGATAGTTGCCGAAGACATAAAAAACGGGCTGCCGCCTTCAGCCGTGCACACGCGTTTTCCGCCAGAGCCCAACGGCTGTTTGCACATAGGCCACGCCAAAGCTTTTTGTCTCGATTTTGGGACTGCCATCGAAAACGGCGGACTTTGCAACCTGAGGTTCGACGACACAAATCCGGATAAGGAGGACACCCGGTTTGTGGACTCAATCCGCGAGGACGTCCATTGGATGGGGTTCGATTGGGGCGACCGCGAGTTCTATGCGTCCGACTATTTCGAGCGCCTGTACGGCTTTGCCGAGGAGCTTATAATGAGCGGCAAGGCGTACGTCTGCACATTGTCGCCCGAGGAATTTAAGGAATACAGGGGAGTTCCCGGACAGCCCGGCAAGCCGAGCCCGCACAGGGACCGCCCGCCGGAAGAAAGCCTCGATTTATTCCGTAGAATGAGAGCCGGCGAATTTGAGGAGGGGCAATACGTATTGCGCGCCAAGATAGACATGGCCTCCCCAAACCTTCATATGCGCGACCCCGCCATATACAGGATAAAGAAGGAGGCCCACCACCGTACCGGCACAAAGTGGTGCATATACCCTATGTACGATTTTGCCCACTGCCTGAGCGATGCGATAGAGGGCATAACCCACTCTCTATGCACTCTCGAATTTGAAGTGCACAGGCCGCTTTACGACTGGTTTATAGACAACACGAGCATTGTTAAGACGCTAAAAGTCCATCCGCGCCAATACGAATTTGCGCGCCTGAACTTGTCGTACACTATGATGAGCAAGCGCAAGCTTCAGCAGCTTGTTGCCGAAAAAGTAGTGGACGGCTGGGACGACCCCCGCATGCCGACTCTTTCGGGAATGAGAAGAAGGGGATACACCCCGGAGGCAATCCGCGACTTTTGCGAAAAGATAGGCGTAACAAAATTTAACAGCCTTACCGACATCGCCCTGCTTGAACATTGCGTGCGCAACGATTTAAACAAAATATCCCTGCGCAGAATGGCGGTGTTCGACCCCCTCGAAGTGGAGATATCCAACTGGGGCGATGACGAGATAGATATGCTCGACGCCGTAAACAACCCCGAGGACGAATCTGCCGGAACCCGCAAGATACCTTTCTCTAAGCGGATTTACATCGAGCGCGAAGACTTCATGGAAAACCCGCCGAAAAAGTTTTTCAGGCTTTCTCCCGGAAAAGAAGTGCGTTTGAGGTATGCGTACTTTATGAAGTGCGACGAAGTTGTGAAGGACTCTTCCGGAAATGTGGTTAAGCTGATATGCTCGATAGACAGGGCGTCGCGCGGGGGAAATTCGCCCGACGGGCGCAAGGTGAAATCGACCATTCACTGGGTGGACGCGTCGGCGGCAAAGAAGGCAAAGGTTCGCCTCTTTGAGAATTTGTTCACGCGCGAGGATATGTCCGATTTGCCCGAGGGAAGCGACTTCAAGGAATTCTTAAATCCGAATTCGGTTGTGGAGTGCGAGGCACTTGTTGAGCCCTCGCTTATGGAGGCAAAGGCGGGAGAGCATATACAATTCGAGCGAAACGCCTACTTCATGCCAGACTCCAAGCTCTCAACGCCCGGGAATCCGGTATTTAACAGAACGGTGACTCTGAAAGACTCGTATGGCAAGTGATAGCCCGAAGCATCGCGCGCTTTTATCAGTTGCGATTGCCGCGCTGTCTTTCATCGGTTGTGCGTGGGGCGGTGTCGGGCCTGAAGATTCGGGCTACGATATTCCCGCCGCAAATCTCAGAATACGCGATCCCTACGTTTTTGCAGACAAAGAGAGCGGCAAGTACTACATGCACGCAAATGGCTTCAAATTGTCTGATGCCGAAATATCGAAGTTTGGCGTGGGGCGCAGGGCTCTGTATGCCTACGAGAGCAAAGACTTGAAAAACTGGAAATTGTTAGGGCCATCCTTCATAGCTCCCGCAGACTTTTGGGGAAAATCGGACTTCTGGGCGCCTGATATGTTTTATATAGACGGCAAGTATTATATAATAGCCACATTCAGCGCCGAAAAGCCGTCCATAAAAACCGTGAGTGGAAAATTGGTGCCGATGCGCGGTTGCGCGGTGCTTGTATCCGACAGGCCCGATAAAGGCTTTAAGCCGCTTTCCGGCAAGCCCATAACGCCCGAAAACTGGATGGCCTTGGACGGCACGCTGTTTGAGGACGGCGACGGCGAACTTTGGCTTCTGTACTGCCGCGAATGGCTGCAAGTTGGAGACGGCGAAATAGTCGCCCAAAAAATATCCCGCGATTTGAAGAAGACGCTTGGGGAGCCGAAGGTTCTGTTCAAGGCGTCGAGCGCGCCGTGGATAGCGGACAAATCCGGAACGCACGTCACCGATGCGCCGGTCGTAAACCGCCTTCCCGACGGCACTCTATATATGACTTGGTCTTCTTTCTCCGGCAAGTACCGCATAGGCGCGGCGAAATCGCCTTCCGGAAAAATAGACGGCGAATGGGTGCACTTCCCGCGCGCTTTGAACGACGACGACGGCGGTCACGCGATGGTTTTTAAAACATTTTCCGGCGACACCAAAATATCCTACCATTCGCCAAATTCAAAAAATGAGACTTTGACGATTCGCGATTTCGGGTTTAAAGACGGCAAATTCTTTATTGGCGACAAATAATTCATTTGACGATTCGGATTTCAGATATAGAAAATGCCGAAAATGCGAAATTCGCGGGAGCTTAGGCAAAACCGCATTTAAGAGAGTTTTTTACTTTGAGGAAAAAATTATGAAAGTCTATATAAACGGAAAATATTACGAAAAGGACGACGCGAAAGTGTCGGTGTTCGACCACGGTTTTTTGTACGGCGACGGTATCTTTGAGGGTATCCGCCTATATAGCGGAAACGTGTTTAAGCTCGACAAACACATAGACAGGCTTTTCCGTTCCGCCCGCGCAATAATGCTCGATATGCCGTGGACGAAGCAGCAGATAATCGACGCCGTTTGCGACGCATGCCGCACAAACGGGCTTCAAAACGGCTACATACGCCTTGTCGTGTCCCGCGGCAAGGGAAAGCTCGGGCTCTCTCCGTTTTCGTGCGAGGATCCCCAGCTTGTAATAATCGCCGACGAAATACAGCTTTATCCGCAAGAACTTTATGAGTGCGGCTTGAAAGCCTTGACAGTTCCCACGCGCAGGAACTCGCAGGCGGCGCTTCCGCCCATGGTTAAGAGCTTGAATTACCTCAACAATATTCTCGCGAAAATCGAGGCCCACAATTCAGGATACGAAGAATGCCTGTTGCTCAACAATGAGGGGTATGTTTCCGAATGCAGCGGAGACAACGTATTTATAGTTTTCGACAACAAGCTGATTACGCCCCCGATAAGCTGCGGCTCGCTCGGCGGCATGACGCGCGGAACTGTCATAGAGCTCGCCAAGTCTCTCGACATAGATTTTGACGAAAAACCGATTACGCGCTTCGACATCTGGACTGCCGACGAGTGCTTCCTTACCGGAACAGCCGCCAAGCTCATTCCGCTTGTAGAGCTCGACAAGCGCGTAATAGGCGACGGCAAGCCCGGCAAAATCACAAAGCGCCTGATAGACGCATTCAACGAAGTAGCCCCGAAGATAGGCGTGCATATCTAACAGAGTTGCGGTCTATGCGCTTTTGCGCGGGCATTAAAATTTAAGGGACGCCATTTGGCGTCTCTTTTTTTTCGCGCCAGTAGTTTTTTTAGAATAACGGCGGTAAAATTGTGCGGGTTTAATTAAGCCTTGTGGGGGGCCGTAAATTTTTATCATAAAAATTCGGCAAATGGATTTTATGCGGGCACATTTTTTTTCGATTTGGCATTAAAGAAATCAAATAGAAATGCGATGTAGCCGCTGACTTTTACAATAAAAATATTTTTACGATAATAAATTCGCGCCGCATCGAGATTAAATAGTGGAGCGAAAAATAAAAATTTTATATGAAGCAGGGCTATATATTTGTCTTGCGATTTAGCTCCGATGGGAGAAGTTATTTTACATATGCCAAGTACAGACAACGACTCTTTTGCAAAGAAACTTGAATTTGAGGTTTTGGAAAGCCGCTTTGGATATTCGCGCGTAAAGGGCAGGGTGAAGCCGGAATTTCTGAACGGGCTGGGAATAGCGCACGGCGGATATTTGTTCTCAATGGCGGATTTCGCGCTTGCGTTAGCCTCCAATACCGACGAACGCTCGGCAGTCAGCGCGAGCGCCTCTGTAAACTACATAAGCCCATGCCCGGCCGGCGCGGAAATCACTGCGGAGGCAAAATGCACGTTCTCTGACGAGAAGGGCGCAATATTCGATGTCCGCGTTTTTGGAGAGTCCTCGGAAAGACCTTTTATGATTTTTCAGGCGCGCGCAATTTTTAAGAGAAAGAAGTAGTATCCCGTTTTTAGCAGATAAAAATGGTTGACTAATTATTAAAACGTTAAGATATTGGTAGAGTTCAACGGCGATACGCATATCCCGGTTGATGGGGGTTTGTCATTTCGCGTCGCGGAACAACGTCAATTCAACAATTATAATAATATGGATAGAAGAAGTTTTGTAAAAAATAGTGCAGTAATAGGAGCAGCGGCGGCATTGCCCCGTTTTAGTTTTGCGCAGGTTAAAGGCAGCGACAGAGTCAAAGTGGCGCTCGTAGGCTGCGGTGGCCGCGGAACGGGAGCTGCATGCAATATGATTGCAGCCGACCCCAATGTAAAATTCGTTGCTCTTGGCGACCTATTCAACGGAAGGTCCGACAGAGCCGCTAACAAGATTTATGAATTTGCCAAAAAGACTGTCGGCGAAGCGAAGGCCTCCGAGATAATCGACACTTCAAAAGTAAAGAAATTTGTAGGTTGGGATAATATTGACCAAGTTCTCGCAGAGGATGTTGATTTGGTTATCGACGCAACCCCGCCGGTATTCCGCACCCCCCACTATGAAAAGATAGTTGCAGCCGGGAAGCACGCCTTCCTCGAAAAGCCGGGCGCTGTGGACGTAATCCAGGGCCGCAAGATGTACGAGCTCGCCAAGGAGGCGGAAAAGAAGGGTCTTTGCGTTGTATGCGGCAACCAGCGCCGCTACGACAACCGCTACCAAGACTTGGTAAAGCGCATGCAGGACGGCGAAATAGGCGAACTCCTCGCCGGACAGTGCTATTGGAACAACGGCGGCTATATTGGCGGTTCTGCCGAAGGAGGCCCTTGGGGCGGCGGCAAGGAGGGAACAGAGGACACGCTCGAATACCAGATACGCAACTGGTGGAGCTTCATCTGGGTTTCCGGCGACCATATTGTCGAGCAGCACGTCCATAACATCGACGTATTGATGTGGGCGTTTGGCGACGACCGCCTCCCAATCGAAGTGACGACAGCTCTCGGCGGCAGAAGCACTGACTTGCCTTGCCCGCGCTTTGGCGACAGATTCTCGCACTTCGCAATCGACTTTGATATGGGCAACGGCCTTCGCATGGAAAGCTATTGCCATCAGGATCCGAATACGTCCCCGAACGTCAGCGAGAGAATCGTTGGTTCTAAGGGCATATTCCAGGGATTGCGCCTGACCGACCTCAAGGGAAAGACAATATACGCTCCCGGAAAACTCGAACTCGACCCCTATATTGCCGAACACAAATATCTGCTTTCTGCAATACGCAGCGGCAAGAGGGTAAACGAGCTAAAGAACCTCATGAATTCCAATATGGCCGCTATCGCCGGAAGAATGAGCGCTTTCTCCGGAAAGAGGTTCAAGTACGAATGGATGGTCAAAAAGTCCACGGAAGACATAGTTCCCAAGAATGTCGATTTGATGGGCAAGACGCAGGATCTGAGCTTGAAGAATCCGGTATCGGTTCCCGTTCCCGGAAAATACAAGCTTGTATAATCCATTCATTGATGCCTGAAGCGGGGTTGTTTCCCGCAGATGTAAATTTAGAGGTCGCCAATTATCTTGGCGGCCTTTTTTTTTAGATGCCTATTCGGTAATCGAACCGTAGAATTCTAAAAAAATCTTTTTTATAGTTTTTTAGTATAAAATTTTTTATATGCGAAAAAAATGCAATCTAAGATACGTTGGTTGCAGAGAAAGAATCCAAATAAAGAGGCACTGAATGCAAGGGGATTCCAATATTTTATCGCGCATTTTCCGATTAAAAAAATCGCAAAAGAAATAAAATGCGCGGATAATCTCGTTGAATTTTTTTGCCACGGAATGGCTGCAATCTGTTTATATTAGGGCAATGGAAGCTCATCGGAGGCTTGGTAAAATACAAAGTTTTTGAGTGTTAAGGAAGTGTCATAAAATAGTTGCAATTTATTTTTTAAGCATCATATTTCTTTAACTAAATTTTTTAACAGGAAAAAAATATGGCACCAGCTAAGGTATATAAGGAAAAGGACGCTAATAAAAACATCCTTAAAAATAAAACGCTCGCCGTAATCGGCTATGGTTCCCAGGGGCACGCGCATGCGCTCAACCTCAAGGACAGCGGTTACAATGTAATCGTAGGGCTCTATCCCAAGAGCAAGTCGATAGAGGTGGCCAAGAAACAAGGCTTCAAGGTTCTTCCCACAGCCGAAGCAGTCAAGGCCGCCGACATCATAATGATTGCCGTACCGGACATGATTCAAGCCGATCTCTATGAAAAGGAAATCGCGCCGAATCTCACAAAGGGCAAGACTCTCGTGTTCTTGCACGGGCTCTCAATCCACTCCGGCCTCATTAAAGTGCCTGCCGGCATAAATGTAATTATGGTTGCCCCCAAGGGCCCCGGCCACACTGTTCGTTCGCAATACCTCGAAAACAAGGGCGTACCCGCCCTCATCGCTGTTGCGCAGGGCGGAAAAGAAGCAAAGGCAATCGCCTTGGCATGGGCTGACGGCATAGGCGCAACCCGCGCGGGAGTAATCGAAACCACTTTCAAAGAAGAAATGGAAACAGACCTCTTCGGCGAACAGGCGGTTCTCTGCGGCGGCGTGAGCGCGCTAATCCAAGCCGGTTTTGAAACTCTCGTTAAAGCCGGATACAAACCCGAAATGGCATATTTTGAATGCTGCCACGAGCTCAAACTTATCGTTGACCTCATAAACCAAAGCGGCATATCCGGCATGAGGTTCTCCATATCCGAAACTGCAAAGTACGGCGATGTCACCCGCGGTCCGCGCGTAATCACCGACAAGACAAAGAAGGAAATGGAAAAAATCCTCAAAGAAATCCAGTCCGGCAAGTTTGTGAAAGAATGGGTTGCCGAATACAAGAGCGGCCTCAAAAAGTACAACAAGCTCCTTGCTGAAGGCGAAAAGCACCCGATAGAAAAAGTCGGCCAGCGTCTGCGCGCGCTAATGCCGTGGGCTGCAAAGCAGAATATCAAGGGCGCACAAGCCTCCTATTCCGCTGTTGTGGAAGCGCCCAAGGCGCCTGCGAAGGCTCCCGCGAAGAAGGCGAAAAAATAGCGATTCTATTTAATCAAAGGACTCGGTTGCGAAATCGACCGGGTCTTTTTTTTTTAATGCCAGAATCCAAGGCGCGCAAATAAGACAGTGCGCCGCGGGTTTATTTAAGAACTGTGCGGATTCTATAAATTCCCGCCGAAAAATATATATTGAATGAAGAAAATAAGGCTCGCAACACGTTCAAGTCCGCTGGCAATGGCGCAAGCGCACATGGCCGCCAAATATATAGGCTCCCGCATTCCAGGGGCGGAGTTTGAAATAGTTGAGGTAAAAACTTCCGGCGACAAGCGCCAAGATTGGTCTCTTGAAAGGTACGGCGGAAAGGGGCTTTTCACAAAAGAAATAGAAGAATCTCTACTTTCGGGCGAGGCCGATGTTGCCGTCCACAGCGCGAAAGATCTCCCCACGGAAACTCCAGAAGGGCTGGTATTGGCAGGTTGTATGCCGCGCGACGGTTGCGCCGATGTCTTGATTCTCCGTTCAGGGGTACAGGTTCCTGAACTGATAGCCTCTGGAAGTCCGCGCCGCCGGGCGCAGCTAAAAAAAATTTTTCCACAGGCAGTCTGGACCGAGTTTAGGGGAAACGTGCATACGCGCCTTAAAAAACTTGCCGGAGGTTTTGCCGACGCTTCGGTGCTTTCCCTCGCCGGTCTTGAAAGGCTTGGAATCGAGTCTTACGAGGGGTTGGAATTTAAGCCGATAAAGCTTGACGTATGCGTTCCTGCGGTGGGGCAGGGAATAATAGCGCTTCAATGCCGCGCAGAGGATGCCGAAATTTACCGTCCGATTACCGATTCGCAGACGAACATGGCGTTCGCGCTTGAGCGGGAGTTCTTGAAGTCGCTTGGCGGCGGTTGCCAGAGTGCGTATGCCGCAAATTGCGAAGGCGATGTATTGAGGATATACCACGAGGAGTGCGGGTTTCAAAAAATCGTGTTTCCGGAAGGCGGAGATTTTGCGTCGAGAATGGAGATAGTGCGCGATTTAGCCGGCGGATTGAGGGAAAAGAAACTGCATTGATTTTTTTAATGCGGGTAAAAATTTTAAAATGTTTTGCGGGCGGGTTGGCTTTTAGCTAAGCCGCCTTTGATATTGCAGATTGGGGCGGCATGTTTTGCGAGAGTGCGCGGATTTATGCGCGCGTATGCGAATCTTGCCGCTTAATATTTTTAGTTTTAGCCTGCGTTGCGGCGGCGGTTTCCATAAGAAGGGCGGAATCTCGCTAATATTAAACAGCGGGGCGTGGAAGATTTTTAGTCCTAAAATTATTTCCGAAGTTGGTATTTTTTTGAGGTGCTTTAAATTTTTCTGAATAGAAAATAGACTGAGGCGGGGTTTAAGAATTTTATTGAAATGGGCAATAAACAATTTCCCGCGCCTTAAATGAAATGGCTGGAAAGTTGTATTTGAGCAGATGGGCGGATTTCTTAATGCTTTAAAGTTTTTAAAAGGTATGCGGAATGCGGCGCACTGAGAAAAATATTTTTTCTTAGATTCTGTATTGGCCTAGCCATGGATAATAAACAGTGGGAGCAACACGGAGTTTTTTGTTGGCGGGAGTAAAAAATCTTTGTAATGAAAGAAAATTTTTCCCCTCGGTTATATATATGTGAGATTTTTTAGAGTATGTTTGGGAACGTGAATATAGTTGGGTTAGAATACTTGGTTCTCTGTGCGCATATTCTGCCAAAACATTGGATGGGCGATTTACCGTGGATTGCAGAACAGCCTAAAAAAAGCTTGAAATTTTCCGCCTTGCCGCTTCAATAAACCTTATGAAGTCCATGAAACATGTATTACTATCATTTGTAGCATTAGCTTTTGCAGCGGCAGCCTTTGCGGCTCCTTCCAAAGAAGACCCCATAATAATCCAACATTCTAAGCTCGACGCAAAACGCTTGCAGCCCGGCGCAGTGCCGAGTTCAAGCGGGCAGTGGACCCGCATAGAGATTCCGTTGTTTGCGAAGGAAAATCCCGACAACAAGGCGAACAACCAAAAGTGGATTCGCAATGTTGACGTCGATTTGATATTGGTGTACAAGGACCAGATGGCGACCGACAAGCGTTCGCTGGACAGCCTTATTGTATTGCGCTCAAAGGCGAAGTTGTTCGCCTTGGAAATAAACAAGAAGACGCCGGTAGTGTTCTATATTCCTTCCGAGGCGTACGAAATATACAGGCTTGCGGCGGATCCGTTTGCGTGGAAGATAGAGGTGTCGATAAACGGTACGCCGATAGAATTGACGAAGCAAAACATAAAGACAATGCTTTCGAGGAACATTTACAAGAATGACGATCCGAAAGCGGTGTACGAATCGTTTATGAAATTGGTGGAGAAATCGGCCAAGGTAAACGACGGCGTGCTGATGTCTTTGCCGGAATGCCCGTTCAACGTAAAGTTGTACGAGTATGGTAAATCGCAGTTGGTGCCGAATTACATTACGACAAAATAGGGCCGAGGCACAGCGCGCAACAATGTGCGGTAGAGTGCGTTGCATGCGCGCAGTGCAATTTGTGCGAAGTAAATGCAAAAAATGCTTTACTAAGCGACTGAAAAGGTATTAGATTTATTTTCATTCCGAATTTTTATTTTACCCCCGTTCACATTCAGAAATGAGTTCTAAAAGCAAGCTTATAATAAACTGCGGAGCAACCCACGTTAGCGCGTCGGAGTTTGGCGTATCCGCCGGCCGTCTTGTTTTGGAAAGTTTTCAGGTGCAAGAACTGAAATACGACTATTCCAACCAGGAAGAATGGCTATCGGAACTTGCGGCGACGCTAAAGATGATGAGAGTATCCGGGAAGGCGACAGTAATAGCGCCGTCGATGCTCCTGCTCACAAAGACAATAAAAATACCCCATGTAGACGAAGCCCGCAGGGCCGAGGTTATACAATTTGAGGCGGAAAAGAATATTCCGTACCCGATAAACGAGGTTTCGTGGGATTACGAAATAATATCCGACGACGGAGTCGAAACGGAAATATTCCTGACCTCGATGAAATCGACGGCTGCGGACGATTTTTGCATGGCGCTTTCGCAGGCCGGCGTAATACCCGAGTCGATAGAGGCGTCCTCAATACTCGACTACAACGCGTGGAAGTATTGCGGGCTTGAAAACGACGTAATTCTCCTAAATGTAGGGTCGCGCTTTACGAATTTGATGATAGCGCGCGAGGACGGAGTTTTCGTGCGAAGCATACCTGTTGGAGGAAATTCGATAACGCAGGCAGTTGCCGACTCGCTCGGGCGCGACTTTGTGACAGCCGAGGAGCTGAAGCGCGGATTTTTTGCGAATGCGTCGCTTTCCTCGAATGCGGGAGCGGAGCACTTTACAAATGCGGCGACGTCCGTGATGCGCAGGATAGGAGTTGAGATAAAGCGCTCTATAGTAAATTACAGGCGCACTTCGCGCGTCGAAGCTCCGAAGAAAATATATTTGTGCGGCCGCGGGTCGCTCTTGCCCGGGTTTGCCGAATTTTTGGCGGAAGACCAGAAGATGAGCGTGGAATACTTTGACGCTCTGGCGAATGTATCGGTGAGTCCGCGTGTAAACCAGGAATTGTTGTCGAGCTGCGCGTCGCAGGTGAGCGAAATAATCGGCGAGGCTGCAAGGCTGGTAATTCCCGGCTTGATGAGCGTAAATCTGCTGCCCAAGCACATTGTTGAAGAAACGGCATTCGCAAAGACGAGGCCGCTGATGGTGTTGGGTGCGGCGATATTGGTGGCCGCAACATTGCCGCCAATGTTCTTATTTACAAAATCGATAAGCGAGAAGACTGAAGCTACCGCCAAATTCCAGTCGATGATGCTCCCGATAGAGGACAGGGCTGCGGAGTTCAAGAAGAACGGCGAGACCGCGAATTCTTTGGAGGCAAAAATAAACGGATTGGAAGGTTTGGCGAAATCGAAATCAAACTGGATAAATCTGTTTATAGATATAGAGAAGCGTCTGATGGAGCAAAAGGACGTCTGGCTCGACAATCTGAGAGTGCACCGCGCAGTAAAGAACGGCGTGCAGGAGTACAAGCTCGAGTTGACGGGAAGGCTTTTGATAAGAGACGTGGATCCGGAAAATTTGGAGGCGTACGATACGCAGAAGGCAATAGACAGAATAACAAAGCTGCTGAATTCCTTTGTAAGTTCCGAATTTTTGAAGTCGTTTGAGAATGTGAGGACCGACCCGTCGAATCCCCGCATTTTGAAGTTTGACTTTACTCTTGTTGTAAACCCCGACAAGCCGATATAACGGTCAAAGAATTTGTCTGATGAAATACTTTAAGAAATACCCTATATTTTTTATAGCAATGTTCGTATTGATAGCGCTGTTTATAGCCGGCGCTGCGTACGATGTAATGCTTTATAATAACGATACGGCGTCGCTTGGGAAGCTGAATAGCGTGATGAGGCAGTACGACGATGTGCTTGCGACAGACCCGACCCAGCCCTCGATAGACGCTTCCGCGAAGAACATAAAGGAGCTTGAAAAGCACCTTGCCGACTTGGAGAAGGACTTGACCCGCGAGAGCGAGCATATATTCAAGCCTCTTACGGCCGAAGAAGGGTTCCAGTTGCGCGAGCAGTTGCGCGGTATGGTAAACTCATGGCGCGCCGAGGCGAAAAAGCGCGACATATACGTACCCGATGAAATGGATTTTGGATACAAAAAGTATGTTGCGCCGACCGCCGACTCTCCGAAAGACGAGGCGATGCCAGCGATATGGAAACAGGTTTGCGTTTTGGACTACATCAACCAGAAACTTTTCAATTGCAAATCCAAAGAATCCCCAATGGCGATATTGAACGTCCAGCGCGAGATACTGCCTGAGGAAGGGATAAAAGAGGAAACAAAGACGCGCCGAGTAAGGGCGTCTGCGCGATCAAAGTCGTCGGCTGCGCTGAGGGGCGACAACTTTAAGATAGACGAAAATATAACCGCTCGCAAGCCCGGCAGTTTGAATACTCTGGCATACAGGTTTGTGTTTACCGGGCATACTGATGTGCTCCGCAGGTTCTTGAACCAGTTGAAGGATTTCGACGCGATGCTCGTTGTAAGGAGCATAGATGTGAAACCCGCAGATACGTCGCTAATAATGATGGCGAACCCGGAGGAAGCCCTTGCAGAGGAGACATCTGATGCGGCGGACGCATTTGCATCGACAGGTTCCGAAGATGGCGGTGAAGCGCCTGCCGCACCGGTGATAGACGAAAATAAAGTTCCTGTTGTGACGGACAACATTTCGGAATTCACAGTGGTGATAGAATACGTAGAAGTGGTCAAAGACACTGCAAAGCCAGGTGATAAAAAGGACGCCGACAAGAATGGCGCAGCCGATAAAAAGGCAAAGGCGGCCACAAAACCAAAGAAACAATAAAGAAGCGGCACAGAAATGAAATACTACGATAAGATATTTTTTGTAATCGCCGTGATAGTGGCGGGTTTGTCTTGCGGATATTATTTTATGAACGAACCCAAGGGCGAACTATTGGAAGCGCGCGTGCAAACATTAGAAAAGAAATTGCCCGCCGGCATACCGTGGAAGAAGATAATAGTGCCCGAATTGAAAGTGACGTCGATAGAATGGCCCGAAGTCAGGGCGCAAGACGAAGCCGGAAAATGGTTCTTCCAAGTGTTTACGCCGCCCCAGATATGGGTTGACAAGAAGGGAAACTTCATGACCGAGTCTCCCTATTACAAGGAGGTCGCGAGGCAGTCGTTTGCATTGAAGTATGTAGGCGTATCCAACGAGCCGTATCCGATAAAATACCTCGGATATTTTGGGACAAAAGCGGAGCCGATAATCCAGTTTGAGAATACGGCTACGAACCTATCATTCATAGGTAAATTGAATGAGGAGATAATTGCGTCTGCTCCGTCAACCGGCAAAAAAATCAACCTCGGGCTGACTCCCAAGAAATTCGAGATAAAACGGGTTAAGAACGATAAAAACAATACAATATCGGACATTGTGACCGTAGTGTTGTACGATAAATCCCTTGGGAAGGACGTGACGATTTACTCCAATAAGGAGACCGTCATAGACGACCGCAGGAGAATATCGTTCTCTGCTCCCGACGGCAGTGTATGGCATGTCAAGGCGCCAGGCGAATCGCGCAAGATTGGGACAGCTACATACAAGGTTAAGTCGATAGATTTTGATAAAGGCAATGCCGTAATTGAGATGATTCCGGACAATACCGATATCGAACCACAAACAATGAACCTAAGCGCGGCGGGAGTGACACCCGTCAAATAATTGAAAATAATTCTTTAAAAAACCCCAAAAAGTGTTAACGTCCATTTAACAAATTATAAATACAGCGAATATGAAAATAAAGACAACCCAACGAAAAGCGGCATTAGTCGCGGCGATATTAGCTTCCGCCGTGACGGCAAGCTTTAGCTATGCCAAGCCGGATCAGACCCAAGAGAAAATCCGTCTTATGGTTGCGGCCGTACAGGCGCGTGACGCGGGCGATCTTAAATCTTCCAAGCAATCGCTTGAAGAGTTATTGAAGATTGCGCCCAATGACGAAGGCGTACAGCGTATGCTTGCCGACGTGAATAAAGACATAGAGCGTCAGGCAAAAGGCGAAACACCTGTGCTTGTTGGTACAAAAGCCGCGCAAGAAGAAGCAGCCGCTAAGGATGCCGAGGTTGCGGAAGGCGAAGCAAAAGTCGAGCCCGTCGATGCTGCAATGTCCGACGCTCTGCGCAAACAGCAGCTGCAAGTTATAGCGGCATTTGATTTGATTGACGAAGCGTACGATCTCATGGACGACGGCAACTGGGATGAAGCCGCCAAGAAATTGTCATTTGCACAGGAAAAACTCCCTGAAGAATCCTATTCCCCGATAGCCGACGAGGCTCGTTCAGAGCTCAATAGGGCGAAGGCTGCAATGGCGAAGTCCCGCGCGAAGATTGCAATGTCTGAAAGAGACACAGCCGCTGCAAAATCTTTTGCCGCCGAATATGCCGCTGCTGAAGAAAGCAAGGACGCCGGCAATGCGTTTGTAGAAGAGGTTGAAGAATTCACAGCCAATCCTTACAACAATTCGATATCCGATATAAGCCCGGATTACGCTACTCGCCAGAACAAGATTGAAAACCTTTTGGAAAAAGGGCGCAGGCAATATCTGTATGGCGACTATCAGGGAGCGCGCGCGACTTTCCGCCAGATTGAAACGCTCGACGCCGACAATATACAGGCAAAAGCGTATCAGCGCTTGATTTCCGAAAAGCTTGCCGACCGCGGCCGCTTGACTTATCTGGCAACCCGCGAAGCGATGATGGACGAAGTAAGCAAGGCGTGGCAGCGCCCGCAAGTTTACACCGGCACGACAGTCGATAGAGGCGGCGCGAGAGCCGATTCCGTCATCGACAAAAAACTCGCCGAAATCATCATCCCGAACGTGAGCTTCCCCGCTCCGGGCGTGACACTCGCCCAAGCGATAAACACTCTCTCTATATTGTCGGTTGAATACGATAAGTCGAACGACGCGAAGAAGGGTGTTAACATAGTTCTTTTCGGCGACAACGCATCCGAAGCAAAGCCGGTAGTTCTCACACTCCGCGACCTCTCCCTCGGCCAAATACTCGACTGGGTCACCCAGCAAGCCGGTTTCCAATACGATATTGAAAAGGATACAATCGTAGTCCGCAAAGCAATGGACAACAGTGTCGCTTCAATGGACACTCTCGACTTCCCGCTCCCGACTTCGACTGTTATGCGCATGATAGGCTTCAAGGCTGCGGTTGGCGAGTCCGGCGATTCGGACAATCCGTTCGGCGGCGGCGGCGGTGGTGCTGCAGCTGGCGCTGGCGACGGCAAGGAAGAGGCTATCAAAAACTTCCTCGTTAAAGCCGGTGTAGAGTTTGGTCCCGGAGCGACTGTCGCGTTTGACGGTTCAAAACTTTGGGTCACGAATACGCGCCGCAACCTCGATAAGGTTCGCAATATACTGTTGCGTTATAGCGAAACCAAGCAGGTTGAAATCGAAGCTAAATTTATGGAAGTCAACCAGGGCGTCTTGAAGGAACTCGGATTCAACTGGAATGTTTCTAGGAAGAATGCTGATGGCTCTTACAGCACTCTGTTCTCCACAGTTGGAAGAAACACAACCGGTCTGATAAGCACATATAACAATCGTACGCTTGCCGACTCTATAACAAGCGCGAGTGCCGGATCTACTCCGATAACAATCTTGAAGCCCGCCCTTGAGGCGACACCAGATGTTCCGAATCCGTACACTGTCGAACCTGTTGTTCCGATTTTGCCTTCAACTATAAATATGGCTTCCGGCGCGGCTCAGGCTGCCAACACAGTTCTTGGTGTTATAAACGGCTATGATGTAAGTTTGATAGTCAATGCTCTCGAACAGCGCCAGGGTTCAGACCTGCTCTGCGCTCCGAAGGTGACGGTTATATCCGGCAGCACTGCTTCGATAACGGTTTCGCAACGTATGCGTTATCCGGAATCATGGGGCGACGTTCAATCTAACGTAGGTTCTTCGTCAGTCAGCGTCGGTGACACTCAAACTTCTTCCGCTGGTGTAACTATCACCCCCGGTACTCCTCAGGACTTCACTTCGGTTGACGTTGGTGTGTCGATGGAAGTAACCCCGAATGTTGAAGAAGACGATAGCATCAACCTCGTACTCAATCCGAATGTAACGGAATTTGAAGGGTTCATGGAATACGGCGGCGTTGCGGTCGCTATATCTTCCGGAACAACCGTGACGGTTCCCTCCGGATTCATTCAGCCGGTGTTCTCGGTCAGAGAAGTTAAGACTACTGTGACGGTATTCGACGGCGCGACGGTTGTAATGGGCGGTTTGACTCGTGAAGAAGTCCGCACAATCAACGACAGCGTTCCGATTCTCTCCGATATCCCGTGGATTGGCAGACTCTTCCGCTCGAAGGGTGAATCCCGCCAGAAGAGGAATCTGTTGATATTCGTCACTGCGAACAGAATATCCCCCGGAGGCAGCGTTGGCCGCGAACAGTTCCAGGATATGCGTCCCGGAAGCGTCTACCAGAATCCTGTCATAGTTTCCCCTGGTGGTGCTGTACATCGCGTACTTGAAGACGAAGCTACTGAAACTGTCACTCGCTAATCCAGTATAATAAACCTCTTTAAAGTGCCCGTTTAAACGGGCGCTTTTTTTTTGCTAAAAAAGGGTGCCTAAGGTTAAAAAAATAGATTAAAATTGCCCGTTTTATCGGGTTTTTTTGTAAAAACAGACGAATACGAGTAAAAGACGATGGTATTATATTCTTAGGCTTATTCTATTATTTTTTTGCCTATATGGGTCTGTATTCCAGCTTTTATAAAAAATATTTTCTTAGCTTAATAAAAATAGGGCGTGATTTTAAGCAATTTATATTTCTACGATAAATCGGAAGATTCTAATGGTTTGACTCATTTATTTTTTGATTCTTGGAAAGCATAATGCAATTTTTACAATCCGCTTTAAACGTATTGTTTACTTTTAAAGTATATTTTATTTTTGCATTTGATGAGTTTTTTCAGGAATAAAGCTTCTTGCTTATAGGGAAAATCGTCGGTAAATTGATTGAATCATTCTCTTTTTATTAGAAATAATTTTATATTTTATGCTAAGTGCCAATGCGGCAGGCAGTTAAAATAATAAAGATGTTTATCCTCCGTTTAAAAATTTTTATTATTGATTAGTTCATTTATGGGCGTGGATATTCTGCCAAGCCCGCTTTGTGGAGTTATAATTGCACGTTTCTTTTCAAACTTAATGGGAATATTTAGTTTCAAAGAGTTCGCGCAGGGGTGGAAGAAACTATTAGAACTTGCTGTAAACTTTTATGTTTAAATTAAACAAAAAAAATTACCTATACAAAAAATTCAGTCCTTCCCAAACAGTCATGCTCTAAGATATTAATTGCTTCGATAAAGCTGCAAACATTCTTTGCTTCGCAAAAACTATTATTTTATTTCCGAGACGACGAGGCTTGCTCCGCACGTTTTTTGAACGAGACATTTTATATTTCCTGACCGATATGAATCATACATAGTCTATGGTGATATTATTTCATTAGAACTGTAATTTTCTAAAAGAGAAAAGAAAATTTACGTCCTGACTCAACATAATAAATGCGGCAGATGATACGCATAAAAAATATGCGCGTCTTGCGTTTTCGCCGAGGCAATATCTGTTGCGTATGCAGATTAAAAATATACTAAGCTGTTCGTAAAAATTGCTAATAAAACAAGATATTTCTAATTACAGGCTTTATAAGATAATATTATATGGCTTTGCAGAAGGCGTCAATATACTGAAAATACACAGCTCTGCGCCGTTTAGCGCCAAGTAAAAGCCAATTTACATTGCATAGAATTGATAGTGCCCATGCTTGCAGATAATCTTAATTTGAAGTACAAAAAAGCCCTCCGAATGAAATCGGAAGGCTTTTATTTTTGCAGTGCCAGTTCGCTTGTTGCTTACAAGTGCATACAGAATAAACTAAAAATTTCTTTTTTTGCAAACCGCTTAAATTCAGGCCTTGGGACTATTTGCCGGCCGTGACATTTACGCATTCGATATTTAACACCTTTGCGATTTTTTGTATCTCATCAGCGTGGTGCCCAATACCGAGTGCAAAGTGGTGGGTTGGCCCTTCCATGCACCAGCTCCGCAAGAATGTGCGAATATCAGGCTTAAACTTAGCGTGGGTGTTTGTATTCCCCGTGGGCGGAATGGCTCCCGCAACAGACTCTCCTTCAGCCACTATAAATTTAAATTTTCCGTCGGCTTTTACGCCTATTGAGAGTATGGTAATGGGCCCTTCCTTAATCTTGAACTCAACTCCCGCGCCCGCTCCAGGCTTGCCGTGGTATTTTTTTAATGACCTCAACACGGGCTTGCCGTCGGCAATATTTAGATGGTGGGGGCCGTCATGCCCGACAAGAACTGTCCCTTTGTTGAAGTCTATCGGGTGAAATTCGGCAAAGCTTCCGCCTATTTCGAGCCTGTCCATTATCATCATTGCAATGCAATTTTTGATGTCAAATTCCCCGCACATTGGGAATCCGGCGGCGGTGAGAAGCGAATTGCCCACTATCAGGTTTGTGACGAGCTCGCGCATTTTGGAGCCGGGAAGGGCTTCGTAATAGTATGCGAGCCCGTCGAGCTTCCTGTCGGCCGCGAACTTTTCAAGGGCGACAGCCGCCCTCGCCGCGACATCGAGATCCTTGTCTGTAAGCTTTTGGGTGATTGGGTCTGATACGGGATCCGGGGTGTCGAAAAATGAGAGGATCCGCTTTTTCATAGCTTCGACTGCGTCTTTATCGTCGGCGAGATAATGCTTTAAAATTTCGTCGGGCTCGCAAACTGCGACATGGCAGCCGAATGTGGCGGCGACTGCTGTTGGGTCGGTCTGCATATCGTACATCGCTTCCAATACGTGACCCATTAACCCTATGCGGGCATAGCGCAAGTCGTGCAAAACCTTTGCAACAGAGCACCATTTTGAAATTTCCGCGTCTGCGAGTTTATCGCCCTCGCGCATTCCTATTATAATATCGTCCACGGGGTTTCCCATGCGCACGGCGACGTCCGCAAATTCAGGAACTGCGCACAAATCGTCGTTGCACAGCTGTATAAATGTAGTTGCTTTTTCGTACGGCATTGCGCTTTGCGGCTGCAAGGCCACCAAAACTATCGGAATGGTAAGTTCTTTTGCCATTGCCGCAAAAGTCGCCGAGGTTGCGTAAGTTACCATATCGACAAAGAGAAGGTCGAGGTTCGACCGCTTGATTTCGTCGAGTGTCTTGCGCGCGCTTTCAGCGTTATCGACAAGCCCGAAAGAAAATGTTTTTACGCCGTTGGATTTGACTTTATTTTCAAACGTATCGAGTTTTTTGAGCATTACGTCTTTAAGGCCTTCAAATTGTTTCCAATATGTATCGAGCCCGACGCCGACTATCCCGACATTTGCAGTCAGCGGCTTTCTTCGTTCTACCGTGCTTTTGGGTTCTGCCGACGCCACGACGCAAAGGGCGCATGCGCAAAATATGAGTATGATTCTTTTCATTGCATTTATGAATATTGTTCGTTTCTTTCCTTAGAGTTAACGCACTAACTTTTTGCGGTCAATATTTTTCTTCCAATGATGTATGTAAAAGCGCGGGAATTTTTGTTAACGCCTCTAAAAATACCGGTATTTTTCCTCGCGGAATTTTCTTATGGGGGAACTCTTGAAATGATATCGAGGCTTGCGGATAAAAAAACTCTTTATAGAAGTCGATATGCCAAGCTGAACGTTTATCTTGAAAATTTGCGCGCCCTACACAGCGCAAAAGTTTTTGTTGGACACAATAAAATTTTCACGGCGCATAACGGTATGCAAAAATACAGTGATTATGCCTTTTTATATGGAAGGTTTGTTTTTTTGCGGAACTTTTTTACTTCCACAATAAGCGCGTATATGTTAACCTAAAAAAGTTCTTAGCATAAAATATTTAGGGGGATTTATATATGAGAAAATTATTTGCATTCGCGTTTTTGTCCATTCTTTCGGCCGCAGCTTTCGGGAGAGCGTACTATATATCTTCATCGGGCGGCGATGACTCTAACGATGGTTCGCAGGCGGCGCCGCTAAAAACAATCGCCGCCGCCCCAAAGGAAAATTCCGAGATATACTTAAAGCGCGGTGACGTTTTTTACGGGCCCATTACCAAGTTTAAAAACTGCAAAATATCCGCGTACGGCGAAGGCCCAATGCCTGTCATAAGCGGCTTTAAAATCGTAAAAAATCCCGACGCATGGGAGCGCCAGCCAAACGATGTATGGCGCATAGACCTCACAAAACCAGAGAATTTTGACGGTTATTTTGCGGAGGGAAAAGCCAATAATATTGGAGCCGTTTACGATATGTCTTCCGACAAGCTTTATGGGCACCTCGTATGCAGGTACAACCAGCTCAACTCATACGGCGACTTCTGGGTATCGGGAGATGTCAACCGCGTAAATGTTCAAGATAAGAAGGAAAATTTCCGCTATCTTTACTTCCGCTCAAAAGGCAATCCTTCGTCGGGAGGGGCTAAGATTGCATTCTCAACATACGGCACGGGCGTCACAAACCTCGAGAACTGCGAAGTGGACTCCGTTGCGGTGACGGGGTTTGGCGTCCACGGCGTCGCGAGGGCATGGAACTGCAAATTTAAAAATATGCGCGTAGATATAATAGGCGGGTCTGTCCAGCTTGGGTATGCCCATTGGGTTCGCCTCGGAAACGGCTTTGAGTTTTGGGTGTCGGACAAGCGGCCGTGCTCAAACAATCTTGTGGAGGGCTGCACGGTGTCGAGAACATACGACTGCGGCTCGACCATACAGGGAATCGCAAACGGCGACATGCTTATCGAAAACGTGAAATTCATCGGCAACACTTTTATACATTGCCGCCAGGCGTTTGAGCATTTTATTCGCTCCAAAGAGGGAACCGCAAAATATTCCGACTGCGAATTTTCTTCAAACAGGTGCTTCGAAATGGGCGAAAACGAATTCTCAACCCCCGAGACGCGCGATGCCGCATTGCTTTCTTACGAGCGCAAACCCATAACAGGCCTGTCGATAAATAAAAATTTCTTCTGGGGATCGAGCGCATATTGCAACCAGTACTGCACGGCGGAGATGTCGGAGAATACTTTTTACGTATTTAAGGACCAATATCTGCTCTTTAACAGATGGCAGCCGCAGGACGCTGTATTCGCGGACGAAGAAGGCGGGATTGATAAAATGCGCAAGGTGCTCGGGAACGAATCCGATAAAATATTCATAGTCGATAGGGGCGACTCTCAGCTTAGGTCCAAAATAATATCTGAACATTTTAAAGGTGCTGAAGACGACATAAAAAGGCTCTGCAAATAGCGCGCCGCTGTCTGCCGTTTCGTCGGGAGGTTGTTCTGATGTTGCGCGCAAAGTCTGCGTCGGGTAAAAGACCTCCTGCATCTTTCCAAGTAAAAAACTTTCGCGTTCTTTTAATCGTAGGTTAGTCTCTAAATTTAAAAATATTTTAATTGCTGTGAATAAACTCTTAATAGTTTTATTTTCAGCCGTTTTGGCTCTGTGCGCCCACGCGGGCGTTCCAGGAAAGTTTTTTGCGTACCGTTCTTTCTGGCCTGAAACCGAGGCGATGAAGCAGTTTGCCGACATAGGTGTCAATCTTTACGCCGTTATGCCGTCGAACTCTTTTAACAGCCTCGGGGAACCCTATTGTAAATTTCCCCCCTTCTGGGTGTGGGACGAGACGTACCTTTGGGAAAATGTTGACGCGCAGTTCGACGTCGTCCTAAAAGCCAACCCGAACGCCCGTTTCATTTGCATGGTAGATATAAACAGCCCCTTGTGGCTCGTCCGCAGGCTCGATAAGAAATATGGTTTTGGCGGCGACAGCTACCAGCATATTTCAAATGCGCTGTGTATTCCGGAATGGAAAAACATAACGAAAAAAATGCTCCGCGCCTACGTGCTGCACATGGAGGAAAAGTACGGAGACAGGATAGTGTCGTACATAGTGGCCGGCGGTGGCACGAGCGAATGGTACTGCAACTCTCAGGGATACGCGAATGTCCCAAAGCGCAATGCATGGTATAGATGGCTGAATAAAAACGGTTTTCCAAAGTGGGAAGTTCCCAGCCGCGAGCGCATGGACTCCCCCGCAATCGACGGAAATTACTTCGACCCTAAGACCCAGCGCGCGGAAGCCGAGTATTCGAGATTTCTCGAAGAGCTGATTTCCGACGGAGTCGATGAATTTCTCGGCGAGGTAAAAAAAATAGTGGGCGATAAAAAGCAGGTTGGCGCATTTTGCGGATTTATACCATTGCGCCTGTACGGCAAGCTGGACAATTCGAGAACGTTCGCGTCGAAGTCGGTTGACTTCGTTGGCAGCCCCGGCGGATATTTTAACCGCGACATAGGGCTTGGCGGCGGAATATCGTCGCCGCGGAAGTCGGTTGACCTTTACGGCAAGCACTGGTTTCAGGAAATAGACCATAGAACGCACACGTACAACGGTAAGCTTTCCCCATATGTTCAAATAGGGGGAATACACGCATCGGGCGCAAAAAACCAAGCCGAGACAAACGCGATTTTAAAGAGGGAGTTTTCTTTGGCGGCGGTAATGGGGAATTCCCTTTGGTGCTTTGACATGTGGGGCGGGATTTTTAAGACTCCCGAGACAATGGAGCTCGTAGGCAAATCCTACGAAATATGGAAAAAGTACAAGGACGCCCCGCTCGACTACCGCGCGGAGATAGTAATGGTAATCGATCCGGACAGCGCTTTTTATATGAAAAATCCCTTGAAAATCGAGCGCATGATTAAAGCGCTTTATTCATGCGGAGCTCCGTTTGATTATATTCTTTTCGACGACATTGAAAATCTGGATTTCTCAAAATATAAAATGGCAGTCTTCCCGTGGGGATATTCAATAACCCCAGAAAAGCGGAAGATATTGGAAAATCGAGTGATGAATTCGGGTAGGACTGTCGTGTTTATGGACGCCGCGGGAATGTCGGACGGTGCGCGCGCAGACCCCGCAAATGTCGAGAAGCTAACGGGCTTTAAGTACAAGACCAAAGGTGTGTCCGAAAAGGACATGGGCGGCTGGAAAAGCGTATATGGCGGAAGTATTACGGACTTTGACAAGAATTCCATAATGAGATTGGCCCGCGAAGCCGGTGTCCATATATATACGGACGAGCCCTTGCCCGTGTACTCAAACGGAAAACTTGTTGCAGTGCATGTGAAGGAGGGCGGACTCAAAAAAGTGCACCTGCCAAAGAAAGCCGGAATAGTAAAAGAGTTGTATAGCAGTAAGACTGTTGTTGAAAATGCCGATTCGTTCGAATACGACTTCGCCTCTCCGGACACGGCTTTGTTTGAGATTTCGGATTAAAAAATATCCTCGCGCTTAATCTGAAATGGCTCTGCCGGCTTACGCCTGCTCGAATTTCAGTTTGGGCGCGCGCTTTTTAACAGTGGTGGCTCTTTTGCATTTTGCATAGTTGCGCTAAAATTTTTACTTCTGCGCGCTTTGACGCAAGATCCGATAAAATCTATTTGCGCGCAATATGTTTTGCAATGCCAATGTATTTTCCTCGCGCTCTTGCAAATTAAAATAAATGGAAAATTCGCTCCGCTTTTGCAAACATAGGCGGCTGAACTTAATTGAAAAAATTGTTTTTAGGCGGTCGTCTGCCGCGCGCGGAAATCGGGCGATAAAAAACGGCGCGCTCGAGCCTGCGCGCCGCATATTTTAAAGGTTTTTTAGGCTTCAATTAGATGACGTTGATTCCGGATTTGCGCAGCTTGTCGAGAAAGTCGGGGTCGGCGGCAGAATCGGTTATTACAGTGTCGATAGAGTTTATGTCGCAGAAAAAACGCAGGCTCTGAACGCCGAATTTTGAGGAGTCGCAGAGGAGGATTTTTTCGCGGCAGATTGACAGCGAATTTTCTTTGAACTCTGCGTGTATTTCGGCTACTTCGCTTGCGCCGCGCTCGAGATCCAGCCCGTTGCATGAAAAGAACGCCTTGTCAATCGAGAAGCGCTTCATGAGCGAAAGGGCGGATATGCCGCAGTAGCTGTGGCTTACCCTGTCGAGCTTTCCGCCGGTTGTGATTACGTCGATATTGTCCTTCGACATAAGCGGAACTACGCAGTCGTGGGCGTTTGTTATGACGGTTATTTTTATGTCTGGCAGCGATTCAGCAAAAGTTAACACTGTGGAGCTTGCATCGAGAAATATCGTGTCCGATGGCGATACCAGCCCTATGGCTTTTTTTGCTATTTCCTGTTTTGCGGCGCGGTTTTCGTTTAGGCGCTTTTGCAGGGGCAGCTCTGCCGAACGCTTCTCGATTCTAAGCGCCCCGCCGTGGGTTCTGATAAGCTTGTTTTCAGCGTCGAGAGTTTCGAGGTCTCTGCGTATGGTTTCGTCGGTGACGTCAAAGTATTTGGCAAGCTCGATAGTTCTAAGGCTGGGGGAATTCTCGAGCATATTGAGAATGAGTCTTTGTCTTTGTCGCGCTAACATAGTAATAAATATTTGTCGATTTTTAATAACATTTAGTCAAGACAATTCTGGCCTGAACACCCTGATGCTATGCGCTTTGCATGCGATATTTGGGCTTTTTTGCGAATTAAAACGCGGGAAAAATGTACAAAAATGTATTTTTTAGCCTTTTATTGAAAATTTTAGCCCAAAAGATTTAAATAAGTCTCAGAAAAATGTACAAAAATGTAATAAATGCCCGTTTTTAAGGAAAGTTTGTTGACGCAAAAGCAGTTTTTTGCAATTTTTGCAGCATTGTTTTTTTATTTAAGTCAACCAAAAGGAAATATATCATGAATAAGTATGTGCAAAAAGTTCTCGGCGAACTGAAAGCCAAGCAGCCCTGGGAAAAAGAATTCCTCCAAGCGGCGGAAGAAGTTCTTTCGTCTCTGACTGCCGTTCTCGACGCCGATCCGGTTTACGAACAGAATAAAATTCTCGAAAGAATGGTCGTTCCCGAAAGAGTAATACTCTTCCAAGTTCCGTGGGCGGATGACAAGGGTGAGATACATGTAAACCAAGGCTACCGCGTACAATTCAATAGCGCCATAGGCCCCTACAAGGGCGGTCTGCGCTTCCACCCGTCTGTAAACCTCGGCATTCTCAAATTCCTCGGTTTTGAACAGGTATTTAAGAACTCCCTCACGACCCTGCCCATGGGCGGCGGCAAAGGCGGTTCCGACTTCGACCCGAAGGGAAAAAGCGACAACGAAGTCCGCAACTTCTGCAACTCCTTTATGCGCGAGCTCTATCGCCACATCGGCCCCAATACCGACGTTCCCGCCGGCGACATCGGCGTGGGCGGCCGCGAAATAGGCTACCTCTTCGGACAATACAAGCGCTGCAAGAATTCTTATGACAGCGTTCTCACGGGCAAGGGCCTCGAATGGGGCGGAAGCTTGATTCGTCCCGAAGCGACTGGCTACGGCAACGTATACTTCGCCCAGGAAATGCTCGCGACAAAGGGCGACTCGGTCGAAGGCAAAAATGTTCTCGTATCCGGCTCCGGAAATGTTGCGCAATACACTGTCGAAAAGCTCATTCAGCTCGGCGCAAAACCGCTTTCGATGTCCGACTCCAACGGCACGGTTATCGACCCCGACGGCTTCGACGCGGAAAAGCTCGCATACGTTATGGATCTTAAAAACGTCAAGAGAGGCCGCATGAGCGAATACGTCAAGAAATACCCGACCGCCAAGTACTACGAAGGAAAACGTCCGTGGGGATTGGTGAAGGCCGAGATTGCTCTTCCGTCCGCGACCCAGAACGAAATCGACGGCGACAACGCAAAGGCTCTTATCGAAAACGGCTGCATATGCGTTTCCGAAGGCGCGAATATGCCTTCAACCCCCGAAGCCATCGAAACGTACATGCAGGCGGGCATTCTCTACGCTCCCGGCAAGGCGTCCAATGCGGGCGGTGTTGCGACGAGCGGCCTTGAAATGTCGCAGAACGCTATACGCTTGAGCTGGACTCGCGAAGAGGTTGACGAAAAGCTCCACAACATCATGAGGAGCATTCACAAGAACGCCCTCGAAGCGGCAGCCGAATACGGAACGCCCGGAAACTATATGAACGGCGCCAACATTGCCGGATTCAAGAAGGTTGCCGCGGCGATGCTCGCGCAGGGCTTCTAATAAAATTCTTTAACAGCCGCTTTGCGCGGGAACGCATGCGGCTTTACAAGGCGCTTGTCCCACTCTTGGGACGGCGCTTTTTTTTGTGTTAAAAAAGTTTAGCGCGACTCAAAAAAAGGAGTTCGGCATAAAATTAAAATAATAAAAGCGGTGGATTAGAAAAAGCGTATGCCGTTTTTATTTGGAGTGCAGGCGGATTTTTTTAGTTTTCCTGCGTGGGGGAAATGATTTGAGGATTTGTGTAGAATCTACTTTCGATTGGGAGGCTTGCGCTTTTTTATAAAAAATTTTGCACAGTTTTTTGCGAGTTTTTCAACGCGCCGCCGATTCTTGGCGTGAATGCGTTGTTCTTGCGCGCGGGGTAAATCTGCGGCGGCTGTGGGAATGAGTGTTCTTTGCGGTGAAAAAATTTTCTTTTTGTTTTGCGCGACAAAAAAATCTATCTCTCTGCCACTTTCCAAAAGTTTTATTTTATTGCAAAACGGTGGGCTTTTAGCGCGCAAAAGCTTTTTTGTTATGCGGCATAAAATAGATTTTTTTTGGGTGGGAGTGCGGGAAAATCTTTTGGATATAAAGTTTATTTTTTAAATAAACTGGGCAAAGGGCGTGAGCGCGTAAAATATCAGCCGCAGCCGCAAATAATAATGTTGCGAATGCGGAAGCGATGTGAAAGACTCTCTAAATAATTTTTCGCATAATGAGCCAAGAAATAAATACAAAAGAAGACAACTCGCACGATTTGTTTGCGGTAAGAAAAGGCAAGCTCGACGCAATGCGCGCGCTTGGGTACGATCCCTTCCGCCAGAATTGGAAACAAACCCACACGTCAAAAGAGGCGGTGGAGTCGTTCGACGAATCCACACCCGAAGGCGAAAATTCGGAGCACGAAGTAAGCGTTGCCGGGAGGGTTATGGTTTTCCGCCTCATGGGAAAAGCGAGTTTTGTTAAGATAAAGGATAGAGACGGCGTTATACAGCTGTACTTCGCGCGCGACGGTCTCCCCGAAGGAGTTTACAACGACTGGTTCAAAAAATTTCTCGACATAGGCGACATAATCGGCGCCAAGGGAAAACTTTTTAAGACAAAGACCGGCGAGATAACCGTGCGCGTAAACGACTTTAAGATACTCGCAAAGAGCCTGCGCCCGTTGCCTGAAAAATGGCACGGACTCACCGACAGCGAGCAGATATACCGCCAAAGATACCTCGATTTGATTGTCAACGACGATTCGAGGCGCAGATTTATGTTGCGCACGCGGATTCAGCGCCAGATACGCGAGTTCTTCTGGTCGAGGGGCTTTGTGGAGGTTGAGACTCCCGTGCTGCACAATGTCGCAGGCGGCGCCGCCGCGCGCCCGTTCATAACGCATATGAACGCGCTCGACCGCGATTTCTATTTGCGCATAGCGCTTGAACTCTACCTGAAAAGAATGCTTGTCGGAGGGTTCGACAAAGTGTTTGAAATGGGCAGGGTATTCCGCAACGAGGGGCTCGACCGCAGGCATAATCCGGAGTTTACCATGCTTGAAGTTTACCAGGCGTATTCCGACCACATCGGAATGATGGAGCTTATACGCTCGCTGATATCCTCAATATGCGAGAACGTGCTCGGCACGACAGTCATAAACCGCGCCGACGGCGGAACAATAGATCTCGGCGGAGAATGGCGGAAGGCGACTTATATGGAGCTTGTCTGCGAGGCTTCCGGCGCACCGGATTGGTTCGAGCTCTCAAAAGAGCAGAAGGTTGCAATAGCGACGAAATTGGGAGTGGAAACCGACGTTTCAAAAGAACACCACGAGATAACCGACGATCTCTACGGGCGCCTTGTGGAGCCGAATCTTATCCAGCCGACTTTTGTTATGAACGTCCCCCGCGAGCTTTGCCCGCTCGCCAAAATAAACCAGCAGGACGGAAGGGTATTGGACGTCTTTGAACTCTGCATAAACGGGCAGGAAATAGCGCCCGCCTACTCCGAGCAGAACGATCCGCTAATCCAGCGCGAAATGTTCGAGGCGCAGGTCGGCGAGGAGCGCCAAAAGCTGGACGAGGACTTCCTCACGGCGCTCGAATACGGAATGCCCCCTGCCGGCGGAATGGGCATAGGCATAGACAGGCTCATAATACTCCTCACCAGCGCCGCCAACATAAGAGACACGATATTGTTCCCGTCTTTGAAGCCGGAATAAGTCGATGAAGTGGTGGCTTTATATCGCGCTAAAACAGCTATTTCCCACTGGGAAAGTAGTGTCGTTTTTTGCGGCGGTGTCGCTGCTTGGTGTGGCGCTCGGGGTGCTTGGGCTTTTCGGCACGCAGAGCGTAATGAACGGTTTCCATTCCGAGATATCGCTCAAATTGCGCGATACTACGGGCGATGTAATCATACGCAATTACGGTCGCCCGATGCACTCGCTTGAAACCTTGAAAGAGCGGCTAAAATCCATGCCGGAGGTGGAGAGCGTGGAGTCTGTGGCGCAGGGGCCTGTGATGATGGTGGTAAACAACGTCCCGGTGTTTCCAATGCTTCGCAGCTACGACACAATAAGCGGAGAATGCGCTTTGCCTATACGGGAAAAAAAATTCGTCAGAATGGGCTCGATAGACGATCTCGACGACGATTCCATAATATTAGGCCAGAGGCTCGCAGCTTCCGTTGGCGCTGGGGTCGGCGACAAGGTGGACGTGTTCTCGCCCACGATGCTCGACAAAATAAAAAGGGACGAAGTTCCGATGGCGGCATCTCTCGACGTCGTGGGGCTACTTGCGACAGACTATTCGCAGGTGGACTCAAACATAGCTCTCGTGTCGCTTCGCAGAATGCGCGACTTGTACAATCTTGGAGATGGCTCCCACTCTATTGCGATAAGGCTAAAAGAATCGGCGAAGGATTCCGCCGAGGCGTTTGCCAAAAAACTTGTGGACGAGGATATTGTTCCGCGAAGCTATTATGTGACAACGTGGCTCGGGGCGAATGAGGCGTTCTTGCGCGTGATAAAAATGGAAAAGGTGATGATGTCGCTTATAATATTTTTGATAATATTGGTGGCGTCGTTTTCGATATGCATATCGCTGTACACTTCGGTGTTGCGCAAGACGCGCGAGATAGGGCTCAGCGCGGCGATGGGGGCGAGGCCGCTGCAAATTGCGGCAACGTATTGCTTCCAGGGATTTGCGATAGGGCTTTTCGGCTCGATATTGGGGCTGTTGCTAACGTTTCTTCTGTTGCATTTCCGCGCGCCGATTGCCGAGTTTATAGTGGGGCGCGAGGCGCTAATCGAATTTTACCACTTTGCGCGCCTGCCGGTGAAATACGAACTTAAAGACGCCCTTTGGGCGTGCGGATTTTCGATAGTGTTGTGTACATTGGCGGGCTTTCTGCCGGCTATACGCGCTGCGCGCCTAAAAGCATCGGAGGCAATGCGAAATGAATAGCGCAAACGGCAAAATACTTTCCGCGGTCGAAATACGCAAGGCTTTCAAGTCTCCCGGCGGAGGGCTTACGGAGGTATTGAAAGGGGCGTCGCTCGACGTTTGCGAGAACGAGAGCGTCAGCATATGCGGAGAGAGCGGGGCGGGAAAGACGACTTTCCTAAACATAATAGCCGGGCTTGAATCTCCCGACAGCGGAGAAGTTCTGTGGGACGGCCGTAGGATAGATTTGCTCTCAAACTCAAAACAGGCGGCGCTGCGCGCCAGATTTATGGGATTTGTATTCCAAAACTGCTGCTTAATTCCCGAGCTGAACGCCAGGGAAAACGTCGAATTTGCGGCGAGAATAGCGGGCATTTACGATAGGCGCAAGTCGAGGGCGCGGGCTGAGGAGCTGCTCGAGTTTACGGGGCTTGGCGGGAGAATGAAACATCTGCCGTCGCAGCTGTCGGGAGGCGAAAAACAGAGGGTGGCGGTCGCGCGGGCATTGATGAATAATCCGTCGGTAATACTCGCCGACGAGCCGACGGGGAATCTCGACGAAAAGACGGGAGAGTCTGTAATGGAGATGTTGTTGTCGCTTTGCGGCAGCGGAAGGGCGTCGTTGATATTGATAACGCACAATCCCGATTTTGCCCGCAGGACATCAAAATGCGTGCGCATTAGCGGCGGCGTTGCGCAGTCAGTGTAGCTTTTATTATTTAGCCGCATTTTTTGCGGGGATTTTGAGCGCAAGTTTTGTCCGCGATTTTTTAATGCGAGTTTGCGCTTAAAAAAATATTATGTATGTAGTTTGCCAGATTGCGAATGGGTGGAATCGCATTAGGCATGCGGCGGTTGAAGCGTTTGCTTATGCAATTTTTAAATAAATTAGGATTGTAAAATACCCACAATGGTGTGCGTTAAAAATATTGCATTTAATACAGCAATAATTGCGCCGCTTGGATAAGCCGAGAGCTTTGCTATGCGCAAGGCAGAATAATCTGCGGACCTAAAAATAAAGGCTATGAAAATGCTCTTGTTGCACAAATAAAATAGGCAATTTATAGAGAGCGAAATTGATTCAAAAAACTCTTAAAAAACGCGCGCTTGTAAAAAAATAATCTAAATAAAAAATATGATTTGCCAATGTTGGGGGGGGCCCAAAATAGTTTTCAATTTACAGGCGCAGAAGGTTTATTTTTTGTAGTGCATTTGAGTTTTTAAGGATAGTTGCGTAGGGTGATTCTTTTATAATTTCCAATAAAAATGCCTCTGTATTCTTTGCGAGAGATAATTGAATGCTCAACACATAAGAAGGAATGCCGCAATGCAGTTTGTATTACTTTTGCGTGTACCCGACAAACCCGCGCAAATTGCGAAAGAGCATAGGGCAAAGGCGTTTTAAAGTTCCGCAAACTAAAAAAAATTCTATTTGGATTTTTCGGAAATCTTTTTGGAGAATCTATCGATTATAAATCCGGCGGGGTTCCCAACCTGAACGTGGTCGAGCCCTTGCAGCTCGTACAATTCAATGGTGTCGGTAAGCTTCAATTTCTTTACGGCCGCGGCGAGCAGAAGATTTTCTTCCACCCTTTCAGGAAACTCGATTTTGCGGTCTCCTAAAACTATGCAGAGGGGTGGAATTGGGTTGTCGAGGTTGCCGAGAATTGCGAATTCGTCAATTTTGGGTTTTAGGCTGCTCGTCTTGTCGCCGGAGTCGGCGCGGACGCGGAAGTGCGTCGTTGTCTGGCCGCTTACGAGTATTGTGCCGGCAATGTCGGTATTTTTTATGCCGCGTTCTTTTAGATATCGCGGGTTGAAGGCAACCATGCCGCACAAATAGGCGCCGGCGGAGTGTCCGCTAATAAAGATTTTTTTCGGGTCGCCGCCAAATTTTTCGATATTTTTGAAAGTCCACGCAATGGCGTCTGCGGCGTCATCAATCGCATTTTTTGCGTCGGATTTCGGGGAGAGCCTGTAATTTGCCGCAACTATCACAAAGTCATTTGAGACGTTTTTCGGAAAGTGCTTGTTGCCCGATGTAATGCCGCCGCCGTGAAACCATACGAGCACCCGCTTACCGCTCTGGCCCTTGTCGTATTTGACGTCGAGCTTGCACCTTTGGGCGGCGTATTCGTCGGACGAATGCGTGTAGGGAATGTCCCTTTCGATTGACTGTCCGGCGGCTAAGCAATTTGCCGAAAAAAGCGCCGCTGCCGCCAATATTTTTACGGTTCTTATAAGCATTGTTTATTCTTGCGCAGGGGATTTTTTAGGCTGTATCTGCCTGAATGTCAGAATCCGAGACGCTATCGGTACGTCGTTGTACATTAATTGAAGCTCGTACGTTCCCGGAGCTTTTATAACGAGATTTTGTATGTCGAAAACCATCTCGGGAGTGTCGAGAGGCGTGTTGAAAGGTATTTTCCCGGGGAGGTCGAAGACGGTATCGCCGTTTCCGGCTTTGAGGCGCACGCTAAAATTCAATACTCCGTTGCCGTTTGTAATCGACGCAAAAATAAAAAATCGCGGAATAATGTACGGATAGCGGACTGCCCCGACCGAGTTGAATAATCCTACGAGCGTTTTCTTTCCGCTCTGAGCGTCAGTAATTACGGTGTCGCATACCAGAAGCGACAGAACCATTGGCGTTTCAAAGGAATCCATCATAATTTTATGCTGTTTTTGAGAAGGCGTTTTTTCAAGAAAATTTTAGTTGAAAAAAGAGAAAAGGCGGGGCAATCTCTTCAAAAGAAGAAAGGCAATTTCTTAGCATTTTTTATGAGACGCACAAAGGCAAAACCAGATTCCATAAGCGACATCGCGCTCAAAAGATCCGATGTATATAAGGAATTTCTTGCCGAACGAGAGGAGATAATGAAGCACAAATGGCTCGAATCCGAAAAGGCCGGGCACGATATAGGTTACGACAAGGCCCTCCTCGATTGGATTATGAACCATCGCGAAAAATGGCGGACTTCCTACCGCAGAAAATCGTCTTCGCCCAACCGGCATGCTTCGCATTGATATATGCGCAACAACTCTTGCAACACTGCGGGAGTTTTTTTTATCTGTGTCGCCGATTCCTTTTTGTTAGCGGAAAGTATTGCTGTAATCCCACTAATTTAAGGTCATGCAATACGGCAAACTTGTTTTGCGCTTGAGTTTGGCGCGGCTTCTGATGCGTCGGGGAACACGCCGCTTGTTTATCCGCCGTATTAGAAAAAAACTTGTAATGGGGCGAACGCATCTATACAAATTGGGAACTTTTTAGCACAATGACGAACGTTTGGAAAATAATACCCATAATCTTTGCCGCGATTGTCTTAACGATAAGCGCCCGCGCCCAGTCCTTGCCCGATCTCCCAAAATTTCCGATTAGTCCGCTGTCAAAGGCGGACTACGACGGACTTGCGAAGTCGGATAATCCGGAGGGGTGGAAGGCGCTTGCGGAGCGTTCAAAAAAGACCGCCGTCGAGTATTTCAAAAAACAGCTGTATGATGAATCCGCGTCGTGGATATATACGGGGTATGCGGCGAAAATGTTCGCAGAGCACGGCGAGGAAATGCCGTTTGAGCTTAAAAAGGCAATACTCGAAGATTTGCCGTCGTTTTTCGATTTCTACGAGACCTCGACGCCTTCCGACAAGTTTGGCGGTGCGTGCGAGATTTTGACTTCCGTGTATTCGCTGTATCCTGCCCAATTTAAAAAATTTATAAGGGCCGCATATGCGCTTGCGCTGATATACGACACCCCTCCGCCGCTCGAATGGCCGGAGTGCAATGTGCCGTCGAATCCGACGCAAATGAAGGTTCCGACCGAGATATTTTTTTATTTTTCAGAGAGCTCCGACAAGCTTAACTTTCCGCTTGAAAAACTGACAGTCGGTGAGCTGATATGGGTGATGGGCGTCGGAGGGCCGATGGACGAGCTTAAAGAACTGAGAAACCCGAATGTTGCGCCGTACTCAATCGAGAAGCTCGCGACTTCAATAAAAACGGATACGTCAAGAATTCTGCTCGGAGTGTACCAGCCGTGGCCCGAGGACGTCCCCTATACGCCGGAAAATATAAAAAAGCGCGGAGGGCTGCCGATAGACAAGGTATATTGCGCATGGCGCACTGCAAACGCCAACGGCATACCGTGCGTATATTTTTCATACCGCAGCCCGACCAACGAAAAGGACGTGGGAACTGCGTGGTTTGCGTACATGGCGCGCGCGGGAGTGTGGAAGTATGACGTGGGCAGGGATCCCAGAGCTGCGGCCGCCGCGTTTGACCGCCCGATAAACCCGCAGACATGGAAGCCAATACAGATGTACGACCTGAATATGCTGGAGCGAAGGCATGCCGCCAACATGAACAGCATGTATTCCTTAGTGTATTTGAGGATTTCCGAGATGCTCTACGAGGACGGCAAGTACAATGAAAGCGCGTATTTTGCGGACAAATCCAAGAAGGCGAATGTCGAGAACTGGAAGGCGTATATTCAATATATAATGGCGCGCGCGCGCTTTGGGGCGAGCACGACGGAGCTCGACTCCCATTGGAGAAAGGCGTATGAGGCGTTCAGGAGGTATCCCGAAAAGTGCATAGAAATAATGGGAATGTTCAGGGCGAATTTGTCGCGCAGAAACCCGAAGGAGGCTTCGAGAATTTTAATAGCGGAAATGCGCAATATAGTAAAATCGGATCCGGTGCTTGCGCTGCATCTTTTTGGGGACGAGATAAAGAGCTATTTTAAGGGCTTAAAAAAGAAGTCAGACATTTTCCCCCTGTACTCCGAAATAATGCGCGCTTCGTCCGGTTCTGCGGATTTGGCGTACGACAAGATAGCCGAGCCGCTCATAGAGATGTTTGTTGAGGAGCTGGACGACGAAGGGGCAAAAAAGGCATTTGCAATATTTGAATCGTCAACAAGGTCGAATCCGATGTCTGAGCAGAAGCTTGAATCGGAGAAGAAGGCGCTGCTCCAAAAGTGCGCGGATATAAAAAAGCAGCGGGCAGAAGAGGCCGCATGGGCCGAGCTCGACAAAGAAAACGACGGGTAGCATTCCGGCCAAACGTTAGGGATTTATAGATAGTGAATTTTATAGACAGACTAAAACGGCGCCTAAAACGCGACGCCGAAGATTTTGTGCATATGACCGCCGACGTCATATACGACCGCCGCGACGGTTTCTGGGTAGGGATTTATGCCGCCTTTTTGAAAGGGTTGTCGTTCATTTTTTCCGGAATAGTAAGGCTGAGGCATAAGATGTACGACTCCCGGATATTGCGCGACTTCCCGCTGGGTTGCACGGTGGTGGTCGTCGGAAATCTCACAGTGGGCGGCACCGGAAAAACGCCGATAGTCGAGAAATTTGCGAGGTCGCTTTCGGAGCGCGGAAGGAAGGTTGCGATATTGAGCCGCGGGTACAAGAGCAAATCGGAAAGCGTGTTTACGAGGTTTGCAAGATGGATTACGCACGGTGAGCCGCCTCCTCCAAAAGTAGTGTCCGACGGGCATAAAGTTTTGCTCGACTCCGAGCACGCCGGCGACGAACCGTATATGCTGGCGCGCAATTTGCCGGGAGTTGTCGTGATAGTGGATAAAAACAGGGTGAAGGCGGGGCATTATGCGGTTTCGCATTTTGGGGCGGATACGCTAATCCTTGACGACGGATTCCAATACTTGCCTTTAAGGGGGCAAATACAGCTTTTGTTGGTGGACAAGACCAACCCGTTCGGGAATTGTTCCATGCTGCCGCGCGGGATATTGCGCGAGCCTATTTCGCACCTAAAGCGCGCGTCGTATATTTTCATAACAAAGTCCGACGGGCGCAAAGATCCGGAGCTTGAGCATTTGATACGCAAATACAACCCGACAGTTGAAATAATCGAGTGCGCGCATGTCCCCGAGAGGCTTGTGGACTTTGCGAGCGGAGTTCCGGAATCGCTATCCATATTGGACGGCGTAAAGATATCGTGTTTTTCTGCGATTGCGGCCCCCGAAAGTTTCGAGAAATTCCTTTCCGATCTTGGGGCGGATATAGTCTATAAAAAGCGGTTTCTCGACCACCACAGGTTTGAGGATTCGGAACTCGACGAGTTTTTCAGAAAATCGACGGAGGCGGGCGCGAAGCTCGCTGTGACTACCGAAAAGGACGCCGTCAGGATACGCTCTAACTATGCGGCAGAAATTCCGTTCTATTACACAAAACTCGAAATAGAAATTCTCGACGGCTGCGACGACTTTGAATCGGCTGTCGAGAGAATATGTTTCCCTAAAAGGCACGCCGACGAAAATTTTTAATTTTTTTGTTGGATAAAAAGAATTGCCGACCAATAGCGCGCGAAATCCGCGCATTTTTGTTTCGGCGGCACTTATTTTTTGCATATTTCTTTAAGCATTTAGGATGCGCAATGAGGCATATTTTTAATTAGTTTTAAAATAATAAAATTCATTATGATTGGCAGAAATTGCAGTTGGGAAACTAAATAATTACAATAGTGGGCTATATGGCGAAAAATGAAGTCAAGTGCTTGTAAATAGTGGTAATTAACTTTGACTTTATAATAAAATATGCTATAAGCATTTTTATGAAAACAATCCAATTCATCCGCCCTTCCGCCTTTTGTTTAATGGCGTTAACTTTTATATCTTCCGCCTACTCGGCAGATAAATATTTTGGGAATAGTTCTGCAATTTTTATAAGCGACAAAGCATGGTATTCGGACGAAGCGCTAACGCAACCGACTACCCACCCAATCGGCGAAGAAGATACCGCAATTTTCTATAAAACAAAAGGGAGTGCTACATATGCCCCAACATCGTGGGTGACGCAAGTAGACACATATGTGGGCAATGTCATATCTTCCGGCGATAATGGAATAATAAATTTAGGGAAAGAAGTTTTAAATCAAGGAGTTCCCGTAAATTTTCAAATATATAATACGTTGTCTGTACAAATATGCGACGAAGCCGGCACAATGACTTTTGGAACTTCTTTCGACGATATAGAGGGTACGGCGGCGGTTGAGCTTACAATCGGCAATATCGACGTCGGAACGCAAGTTTACGGCGGAAGAACTTACGATTCATATAGAACAACTTCATTGAGCTTCTCATACGGGGATTCGAGGCTAACGAATTCGCTAATCAACGTAATCGGAGACGTCAACTTGGGAGGCTGCGGAGTGAGTGGCGCAAATGACGCGGCACTCCTATATCTTACGGTTGATAAAATGGCGGTTAAGGGGATTATGAATATAAAACGAAACGGGTGGGGGTATTCCAACGTGACGTTTAACAAGGCAGGTGTGCTCGAATTGGGCGGGCTCGTGGCAGAAAATACAGATGGCGACTTTACAATAGCAAACGGCTCAGGCGGATCATTTACGTCGGAAGTAGTTTTTAAAAATGCGCTTGGTACGGATTATCAATATATTGGTGCGATAGTTGACGACGGAAATAATCGACCGGATATATCCGCCATAAATGCAACAATGAATGTGACAATGGACGGCGAAGGAACACAGAGAATATATCAAGCTATACAAACCAAAACCGATATACAAGGGCGCATGAGCGGGACGTACACTGTGAAAAACGGCCGTCTTTTTATGGATAATTCGCTGATAGCTGCGGATTATAGATTGGCGACATTGTCGCTGGAAGGCGGCAAATTTGGAGCCGGGCACTACGAGTCGTCGAGTACCGGGACTGCATATTTTAAGACTGCGAATTTTGTGAGCGGCGGATTTGCGTACGAAAATTTTGCGAACCATAACACAATGGAGATGGAAGTAGGCGATAAAATAATAATAACCGAAACCTTCACAAAGGCGGCCGGGAGCGGAAAAATAGCAGTAGATTTTTCCGATGCAAGCGGTAATGCCCTGAACTTGGAGAATTATATTTTGGCAGAAAGCGCCGATTCAGTTAAATATTGGGCGGAAATACTGACAGCCGGCGAGCTTTCGGGCTTTAACCTCGACACGCTGCTAAGCGACGGCGCGTACGACGCGAACGCCGATTTTTACGCCGAGGGTATAGAAAACGGGATTGTGGTGTTCAAATGGGTGGAATCGCTGGACAGCGGATATTCGCTGCAAGTGGGTTTTGCGCAAGTGCCGGAGCCCGCGGCGGCGGTCGCGCTGGGTGGTTTACTCGCACTTGTTTACGCTGGAATGAGGTCTAAAAGGCGCAGATAGTACTGAGAAAATTGCAGTTTGGCATAATAAAAAACCTCCGCTTCTTATGGGGCGGGGGTTTTTTGTAGATGCTTGCAATAAACTGGGCAGTTTCGCAAATTTGATTCTGCTTCTTTATAAATGTTTTTATTTTATGGAATGATTTTTAGCGAAAGGTCGTCCACAAATAGGAAATCTCCGCCTTTCATTCGGCTTGCAAATAGGCTAACCATTGCAGAGTCGGCGTTCTCTGGGGCGACAGCCGCGCATATAAATTTAAGGAATTTATCGCCTTCCGAGACGTTAAAGAGCGAGGACTTGCGCCCTAAATACTTTCCGCCTTTATCGAAAAATACAATTGTGGCGTAGCAGGCGGTGCCGGGAGTTATTCGTCCGCGGTAGTATCCTTCAAAAACAAATATTTCTCCCGGATTTGCTTTTAGGCTCTTTGAAATTGCGGAGTTTTCGCACATGACAAACTCAGCACCGTATTTTCCCGTTCGAGCGGCGCGTTTTGATATTTTCATCCTTGCGCCGTCGTAGTCGCACTCAAACAATATCCACTTCTCTTTTGGGAAGCTTTGCTCATATGCACCGTTCATGCCGACATTTTCAAAACCGCCGTCCCCGCCAAATGCGTCGGCGCAATTTTTTATATTTGCAGCCGATGCTATCTTTATTTCTTCCTCTGTAAAAATACCGCTAATCTCGCGTTTATCTACGCCTTTTAACAACAAATATTGGGCAGCCTGTATGGAAGGATTCAGGTTGTCTGTAAATAAAAGCTCCGTAAACATTGCAGCGGGGTAGGCGCCGCCAGTTTCGCATGTTTTTAGTGCGTCGCGCTTTTTGTCCGACAGGGCGCGAAGTTCGGACATTAGCGACATTATCTCTTGTGCAGGTGCGCGTGAGTTTAGACGGTAAAAAATTTTCTTTTTTAGCCGGTACTCGCTATTGCACAATTTGCCAAAGTTGAATGCAAGTTCGAGAGACTCCACACGCTTTAAATATTTTTTATTTCCCGAGGCAGCGGCCGATATTTTTGCAAGCCTCAATGAATTTTCCATTTCTGAAATGTCGCATTCGTCGAAAATTTCAGCAGAGCTTTCAAGCTTGAATAGCCCAAGCCACCTCGCGGAGTCGCCGCGCGCGGCTCTTTTTGCAAATTGCGCGTTTTGGGCGGTATCGAAGAAATCTTTAACGTATTTTCCTGCCGCGCCGTAAAAATTTTTATAAAATTCTTCTCCCGCAATTTTCGCGGCATCGGGGTCTTCGGGGTTTTCAAGCACGGCAAAAATTTCAGCGCATTTTTTTGCGTCGTACGCATATACAGGGTTCAATTCCGCGTAGTATGCCCTCGCGCCAGCATTGTATGCGCGCGCAATTCCTTCGGCAATCGCAAGGCCAATTTCCCTCGGGAAGGGATAGGGCGAGCCGTAGGCGTAGTCGTATATGCCAAAAGTTTTTGCAGTTTTTCCCCAGGCGTCGAGCGTCTTGAAATCGAGTTCTTTGTATTTTGCATCAAAGTAGTTCGCGCGGTCTGTCGTAAAGTACGGAACGAGATTTCCCGGAAGCGTGAATGATGGGGGATTTTCGCACGCCAAGTATGCAATGCAGCCAACGAGCTTTGATGGGTGCTTTTGTGCAATTAGTTTTGCGGACTTTGCCGAAAATTCAAATACTGCGTTCGAGTAGTCGGGAAATCCCCTAAAATACCCGCGCTTGTGCGCGAGTGTCTGCGGACGTTCGTCAAACTCGGAAAAATCGTCTATTCCGACTGAAAACATTTTTGCTTGCGGGTATTCTAAAAAATATTCGTCAGCCTTTTTCGCGGCCTGTTCCGCCGCGGCGGGATTTAGAATGTCGTATTGGGCAAGGTATTTTATTGAGCCGTCGGAGTCGCGCGCCAAAATCTCAGGATGTTTGCGCCTGAATTCTTCATCAAAAATATTTTTTAAGTTGTGCGAGAAATTGCCGGCTGTTAAATGCGCACCATTTAATTTAAGCCATCTGTTGACCTCTCCCCTGCGCTTGGCGTCTTTTGTGGGCGCGTAAAATCCTACCGAAAAAAATGCGTCTTTAAATTCGGATTCTCCGTCGGGGATACTCAGGCTTTTCTTTTTTTCAAAGTGTGTGCCAAGCTCGCCGGGAGCGTAAAATCTTATGCCGCAAAATTTTCGCAGAAAGATTCCTACGGCATTCATTGCGCGGCTTTCATCGGGGTATTCTATTTCTATATTTCCGGAATCCGACTTTATCCTTATTGACGACAGCTCTTGCGGAGGCTGGGAGGTTGCGCATTTCTTAAAAAAAATTTTTGTTTTAGGCCGCGAGTTGCCGTCAAAAAAAGAGACTTTTATATTTCCGCCGCAAGCAAGCTTGGCAAGCTCTCGAGCAAGGGTATTTGCCGCCTCGGCGTCGGCTTTGTGCACGTTTTGGGGAAGGATTATTTCCATCTCGCAGGAGCCGTTCTCGATTATATGTGTGTCCCCAAAAAGGTTTATGCAGGGAGTTGTAGCGGAGAGCGCAAGAATGCATATCGCGGCAAGTGCGCGCCTTGCGCATATGTGGTTTTTAGCAAAAGCATTCTTCAATAAATAGAGAATAAAATTCTGAAATTTTAGAGCCGCCGCGCAAACAACCTTCAAAAAAACGGAAACATTGCGTAATTTTATAAGCCCGCAATGCCTCCAAAATTTTCCGAACAAGCGCGCTATTATAAAAATGCCGCGTTTCGCAGGCTTTTTATTTGCAGTGGGCGCGCCTCCTAAATTGCTGTAACCCGTTTTAGATATGTTATTGCGGCAACCGCCTGGAAGTCCGAGCGAATTTATGCGTTTTTGCAATTCTTTGCCAAAAAGCGTCATTTCAGAAATGGGAAGTAATTCGTTTTTATCATGTCAATCCAAATGCGGGTTTTACCTTCCTGCGTAAATATGCCGGATTCTTCCGCATCAATTCCCGTATTTAACAAGCCGTCCAAAGCCGACTGGCTTTCGATTCCGCGCGTCATTTCTTCCACGTATTCGGCTGGCGTTTCGCGTATTTTGACAAATGTCTTTCCGCTTTTTTTCAAAATCGACTCGTGGATTTTTATAAGTTTAAGGGGATTGCAGGCAAGCCTCTTGCGGAAAATTTTGCAGCCTTTTGGGGAAGAAAGCCCCATCGGGGTAGGGTTGCCGTCGGTTATCCAGCGGACTGATTCAGTGTCTTGTGAATATATGCTCGAGGAAACTATATAAGTGTTGCTGAACGGCACAAAGGTGACATCGAGCCGCTCTTTTGCGTCCGCCGAGTCAAAGAATGTGGATTTTGCCGACACTTCGCCGCCAAAATGAACCGTGAAGGCTCCGCTTTTTTTAAACCCGAGTGCTTCTATTTTACGTTTGAGCTTAATCATGGACGGCTCGCAGCTCCATGTGGATTCTGCGGGCGTGTATTTGCCAAACGGCGGAAGGCCCGATACGCTTGCTGCGCATATTTGAAGCCAATATATAAATGTCTCAACGAGAATGTATGTGAGCGCGCCCGCAATCGCGAGATCTACAAAGCTTTCGTCTGTAAAAAAATATTTCTTGGCGGCAAGCGCAAGCGCCAGGGAAAAAAATGCGAATCTAATCCATCTGCGGAGCGTCCGAATCCATGGTTGCAACGGAAACGAGTCCGCGAGAAATCCTGCCGCGACAAACGCCGCAAACAATACGATAGACAATGTAAGTATCCAGGATTCCGTTCCCATATTTTATTATCGCTGTGCCGAGTTAAAACAAAAGCGCGTTCTGCTTGGAACGCGCTTTGCCGAAATTTTTTTGCGCTAAATTCTAAGCGGCATTACGACGCATAGGAAGTTGTCGAGCGTCTTGAATACGCCCGGGCTCATCTCGTCTTTAAATTCAAAGAACACTTCGTCTTTCGTCAGGTTGCGCAGCGGGCTTAGCAGAAATTCGGGGTTGAAGCCGATTTTAACTTCCGGCCCAGTGTATTCCACTTCTATCGATACGTTTATTTCGCCAAACTCCGCGCTCTCACCGGATATTTCAAGGTGGTTGTCGGCGATTTTTAGCTTAACTGAATTTTGCTTGTCGTTTGTCATCAAAGCGGCGCGCTGCACTGCTTCGAGCATTAACTCGCGCTCGACTTTTATGCGGTGTTCAGCTTCTTTGGGGATTACCTGCTTGTAGTTTGGATAGCTACCCTCGACGATTTTTGATACGAGGTATATGGACCCCGTAAGACCGCTGCTTGAGGATTCTTCGCCGACTTCTATATCGAAGGCTACTTGCCTTTCGTTAAAGCTAATTTTAACCATCTTGCCCTGCGACAAGAGTTTTTCAAGCTCGGTGACGGTTTTCGCCGGAAGAATGATAGAGCCTTCGTCTTCGTGGTCTATATTCATATCGCGGGAAATCATTGCGAGCCTTCTTCCGTCGGTCGCTACGAGCGATAGTTTGCCTTCCGAGAAATTGAAGAATACGCTGTTTAAGATATACCTGTTTTCGTCCGTGCTTTGCGCGTATGACACGGAGCGCAGCATAAGGGCCATTTCCTGTGGCGGGAGCTCGTAAGAATGTTGATCCACAAAATTCGGAAGGGCGGGGAAGTCTTCGGCTTTTAGCCCGTTGAACCGCTTAACTTCCGTGTCTCCGGAATGTATGCGCGCGGTTTGGCCGTCGGAGCTTTCGACTACCACCTCTTGACGCGGCATAGAATTTATGATTGCAGCGAGCTTTTTTACTGGAAGGGTTATATCGCCCGGTTCTTCGACTTCCGCCTTAATCGAGCATCTTATGCCGAGTTCAAGGTTGGTGGTCGTGAGCATTACGTTGCCGCCTTCCGCCTTAATAAGCACATTGTTCAGAACCGCCATCTGCGGTTTAGAGCTTACGACGTTTGTGACCTGTTTGAGGCCTGTCGAGAAGTGTTCCTTGCTGATTTTAAACTTCATAATGGTGTTTCTGTTTTGCCCGGCGGCCGTTGACGCGGCGCCGTGCCATGGTATTCTTACGGGAATATATTGGATAAATTAAAGACTATATAATGCCGCCGCGCGCGAAAATCCAGAATATTTTTTGATTATTGCGCGCCTTCGAGAAATTCGAGACCCTCAATTTTCCCGTCGGAGAATTTTATTCTGCGATAATAGCAGCCTCTGCGCGGTTTTCCCGACTTGTCTTTTGTGTGGCAAGAGCCTTTGCCCTTTAAGCGGACCTTGTAAACAATGGAGTTTTGTTCGCAATTTACGAGAATATCGACAATTTCGAGAAAGTCGCCGCTCGTTTTCCCCTTAATCCACAATTCGTTTCTCGATGTGCTCCAAAATGTTGCCATGCCCTCTTTGACTGCCGTTTCGAGCGCGAGCTTATTTACGTATCCGACAATTAACACTTCGCCCGTATCGGCACATTGTGCGATTGCGGGAATGACGTCTTCTTTGCACTGGGCTATTTTTTTTAGTTTAGTGAAGTCGAGAGCCAGATTGAGACCTTCTTCTATTTCCTTACTCATATTTGAATGATATTGCCTTTCCCGCGCGGATTTTCAACACAAATTTTTGCCCGAGCGCCGTATTTTCTTGCCGTATCGAAAGGCGAATGCGATAAATCTAAAAGTCTTGCGTAAATCGGAATGTTTTGGAGAAAAAAACAGTTGAAAGTTTCATCTTCGGCGCGGAGCGTGCGCTCGAAAGATCCGCTCTACGAGTTCAAGAAGGCGACCCGCAAAGAGGTTGGAAGGTACGATATGCCCGGGGAGCTTTGGAAGGGCGTAAGGAAGCTTGTGCTTTTGGCGCTCCTGCTTGCGCTCTTTTGGTTCGCGCGCGAATGTTATTTGGCGTGGAACATATTTGGAGGGTAGCGCCTACAATGTTTTTTTGATTTGTGGCTAACTGTATAAGAGTCGGTAAATATTTTTTATGGGGCAATGTTTATTGTGGCGCGGGTTGCCAACGTTGCCGCGATTCTTCGCAAGTGGGCAGTTTGGCATTAAAAGTCCTTTTTTTGCTTTTTTTTGTTGTATTTCATTAGCTCCGTGAAATAAAAGGTAGTTTCATTTTAACAAAAACAATATTATGGTATCCTATAAAGAACTCGGTTTGGTCAATACGCGAGAGCTTTTCAAAAAAGCCATCGCCGGCAAATACGCAATCCCTGCGTTTAACTTCAATAATATGGAGCAAATGCAGGCGATTATACAAGCTTGTGTCGAGCAGAAATCGCCCGTCATTTTGCAGGTTTCCAGCGGAGCCCGCAAATACGCCAATCAGACTCTCCTTCGCTACATGGCGCAAGGCGCTTGCGAATACGCAAAGGAACTCGGCTACAATATTCCGATTGTTCTGCACCTCGACCACGGCGACACTTTTGAACTCTGCAAATCCTGCGTAGACTACGGCTTCTCGTCCGTCATGATAGACGGCTCGGCTCATTCGTACGAGGACAATGTTGCGCTGACGAAAAAAGTCGTTGAATATGCGCATGAACACGATGTCACCGTTGAAGGCGAACTCGGAGTTCTCGCCGGCATCGAAGACGAAGTTTCCCACGAGACACATTCGTACACCCGCCCCGAAGAAGTCGAAGACTTCGTAAGCAAGACTGGCGTGGATTCTTTGGCTATCTCCATAGGCACTTCGCACGGAGCTTATAAGTTCAAGCCCGAACAGTGCACGCGCGACGCCGACGGAAGGCTCGTTCCCCCGCCGCTTCGCTTCGACATTCTCGAAGAGATTGAAAAGCGCATACCTGGGTTCCCGATTGTCTTGCACGGCTCCTCGTCAGTTCCGCAGCAGTATGTTGACATGATAAACAAGTACGGCGGAAAGCTCGAAGCGGCAGTCGGCATTCCCGAAGAGCAGCTCCGCAAGGCGGCGGAATCCGCAGTCTGCAAAATCAACATCGACTCCGACGGCAGACTGGCTATGACGGCAAAAGTGCGCGAAGTGTTCGCCACCAAGCCCGCTGAATTCGACCCCCGCAAGTATCTCGGCCCCGCCCGCGACGAGCTCAAAAAGCTCTACATGCACAAGGTCGTCAATGTTCTCGGTTCCGCCGGCAAGGCGTAATCCGCTGAACAGTTTGAAGTTTATACAGAATACCCGTTCGAGGAAAACTCGGACGGGTTTTTTGTTGTGTAAATGCTTGTAGAAAGTATGTTAAAAAACGTATTTTTTTTGCGCTTTCCCTTCAAATTTTATCAGAATTTTCAGATGGCGCGCCCGCCGCATATGCGAAGGAATATAATTCCCGCAAGCCAATAAAAGATTTTAAACTGTTTAAAAACATATTCTTAATTTATCTTGAATATATAAAAAAATGTTTTAGATATGAATCCACTGAGACAGGATAACAAATAAATAATTTGTAGGTATGAAAAGCGCAACAAATCTTAAATATACTTTACGGCAATTTTATTATTACGCCAATACGCTGTTCTTTTATGGAATGTGCGCCACAGGCGTAAATGCGCTTGCGGAGAGTACCGACTATTATTGGCGGGGAGGATCTACATGGGACGATTTGTTTATCCGTGCCGGAAATGTCGCAAATTGGAAGGCGGATGCCGAAGGAAATATCCCGCATTCAACTGTTCCGTCGGAGACTTCCAATCTGATATTTGACGTCGCAAATATGCAAAGAAACGGAAATCCGGACTATGCGAGAGTGAATTGGTATGTTGCCTATACTTCCTATCCGAGCATCAAGACGGTAAACAGCGTAACGGCGTACGTCCCTCTTGAAATACACATTACGTCTTCAATAAGCCTATTGGGAGATTGGCATGGAACTGTTTCTTCAGATTCCAAATATACTCCTTCATCAAGCGATATTGGCTCCAGAAAGTCGATGAGGCTCGTTGCCGACACCGCGAATTTTCTGACGGTCGGCGGAGATATGGCTTTGGAAACGGATAAGTATTTTAATTCAAGATTTCGTCTCGGGAGCACTTCAACGGCTTCCGCGTCTTACACGCTTGCAGTCAAAGGGGCTTTAAATTTTATAAAGAACGGCGCCGATACTGCTGGATACCACACTTTTGACATGGCAGCGTACGACACGACAACAGGCACATCTTTTTCAATGGACTTAGGCGGATTGTCGTCAAGCGGCAAGGCGGTTTATATGACTTCCGCAAAAAATCTGTCGGTGAACATAAATTTCATGTCCAATGGCGGAGTATTTAAGGGTGGAGATTTTGAAGGCGTTTTTGCGACTGAAAGCGGTGTGAATTCCAATCTAAGCATAAATATGAGCGGCGACGGAAGGCAGTCGATGACTATATATAAAGCCTCCAACGCGAGCCTGCATGGCTTTGAAAACGATTTGGATGGGAAGACCGATATGGCTATAAATTCCGTAGAAGTCAACAACGGAGAGCTTGTGCTCGACAGCGAGCTTTCTGTCGGAGACGTTAGGCTTTTGGGCGGGGCGCTAAAATTGTCTGCCCCGAAGGTTGAAAGGATAATTATCGATGGCGGCGGGAAGTTGATTTATAGCGGCGCGATAGTCGCGGGCGAATTGTCTGTTTACGACGCGCCCTCTGTGGATGTCGTATTTTCCGCCGATGACTTAAAAAATATGGAAATTACTATTTTTGAATTCGACAACCTGACGGACGAGTTTGACGCAAATTCGGTATTTTCGGCCTACGGGGAGTCGGGCGAGGAGCTTGGAGGGGAATTTTCCCTCATAGGCGAGGTTGGAGGCCCCGGAAGCTTGATATATACTGTTCCAGAAGCTGCGGAGTTAGCTCCAATATTTGGTCTTGTAGCCTTGCTTTTCGCCGTATCAAGAAGGCGTAAATAGCATAAAAAAATCCGCTCTGATGAGCGGATTTTTTTTTTGAGAATAAGCGGATTCGCCTTATTTGATTGTACGGCGCATCTTTTGAAGTTTTATAGATGCGCCAGACGCGGCGCGAAACGCGTTGAGTTGTTTCCTGCGCCGGCAAAACCGCGCGCACTATCTGCGCGAAGAAATCAAAAATTGCAGGATATACCAGAACATGAGTGCTATTGCTGCGAACAATCCGAGCGCGGCAGCCACGTATTGGTCGTTTTGGTATTGCCTAATAATCGCGCTCGTTTGGTATAGTACGACGAGCCCGGCAAAAATTATCATAGCTCCAGAGAACCACAGCCCAAGCTGCATTCCAAAAATTATTGCGCAGACGATTATCCCGAGCGCCACGAAAGAGGCTATTGTCAGAAATGAGCCGAGAAATGAAAAATCTTTTTTCGAGAAGAAAGCGTATGCGCTGATACCGGCAGTGAGGGCAGCGGTGATTATGCCGGCTTGCGGGATAGTGTCGGGGGCGAACATATTGGCAAATATTAAAAGCGGCAGAAAAATAATGGATTCCGCAATTATGTATAGGGCGAATCCCGCATATTGCTTTCCGAGAGTGGCTCCGTTGACAGCCCAAGAGTTTGCAAGCCACGATACCCCCATAAATGCGAGCAACACAATCAGCCAGTTGCTTCCCGTCACCATTTTCTGGGCGAGTTCGACGGCGGGCTGCCATGTAAGCAAAAACGCTTCAAGGGCAATGAATCCGACGAATCCGAGCGCCAGATTCATATATACTTTTCTTATAAATTCCCCCCTCTCTGAAGCGAGAGCGGCAGTGCTTTGATATTGTTGGTAGTACATATTTTTTATTTTCTGTATTTAGACAATGGCAAATTGTGATAAGTTCTTCAATTTTTATTTTTACCAAATGTCGCGGATATGCTTACTTGCGTATTCGGGCATTTTTTTATTCCATTTTTTAGGTTTCGGATGCAAAAGACATTTTCCCTATTTTAGCTTCCGCATGCAGGCTAAAAATAAGCGGCGAAAGAAACCGGGAAGCTTCCAAAATAAAAATTATTTGTCGGCCGCAACATAGCGGTATTTGTTAATTATCGTAATCGCAGGCGCTTTATTTAGAATTTTTTTGTGGCTAATGCCGCGCGAATAATCAAAATTCTAACAAAACTTAAAATAAAATGGAAAAAGAAAGTCCCAAAGTTCGTTTTGACGGAAGAAATTTTAACCAGCTGCGCCCGATAAAATTCGAGCCCGGAATTGCTCCGAACGCGACAGGTTCTGTGCTTGTGTCTTTCGGAAACACGAAAGTAATATGCGCGGCAACCGCGGAAAAGCGCGTGCCTTCGTGGATGAACTCCATGGCGGAGCAAAAGGGGTGGCTTAGCGCGGAATACTCGATGCTCCCGTACTCGACGCTCACCCGCAAACAGCGCCCTACTTCGTCCAATAAAGTGGACGGCAGGTCAGTCGAGATACAGAGGCTTATAGGCAGGTCTTTGAGGGCGGTTGCCGACTTGGAAAAAATTCCGGGAATCACCATATGGATAGATTGCGACGTCCTTCAGGCGGACGGCGGAACGCGCACGGCGTCGATAAGCGGGGCGTATGTTGCCGCGAAGCTTGCCGTAAAGAAGCTGATGGCGTCCGGCGATATAGCGGAGGATCCATTCCGCGACTCGGTGGCGGCTGTGAGCGTTGGAATCTTGGGCGAATCGAAAGTGCTCGACTTGCCCTATGAGGAAGACAAAGACGCCGATGTTGACGCAAACATTGTAATGACAGGTTCCGGGAAATTTGTGGAAGTGCAGGCGAGCGGCGAGGAGGCGGTCTTCGGCGAGGACGAACTTGCTGAGCTCATATCGCTTGCGCGGGGCGGAATCGCGGAGATTACCGCTCTTCAAAACGAGGCAATTTCAAGTTCTATATAGCCCTATGGAAAACGGAAAAGTAGAAATAGCCCTTTCAAAATTCAGAAAGCCCTACAACTGCGCACAGACTGTGTACGCGGCATTTAAGGGCGGAGACGCCGAAGGCTTGGAGGAGCTTTCAAAATGCGGCGGCGGCAAGGCTCCCGAGGGGCTTTGTGGCGCGCTCTACTCGGCGGTCAAATTGTGCCCTGGGGCGGCGGATAAAATCCGCGCGGAATTTTCAGAGGCGACAGGCTCGCAATTTTGCCGCGAGATAAAAACGGTGTACCGCACTCCGTGCGAAAAGTGCGTTGAAGTTGCGGCAAAACTCGTTTGCGAGAACATTTCTCCTGAAAGCCGATAGTGGGCAGATGTTTCGGGCGAATGCGCGGATTTCTTTTCTGCCGTTTCGCAGCGCCGGTTGCCGTTTTTTGCGCGGAAAAGTGAAATTATGCTTTCCCTATTCGACTGGGGAAATACGAAATTGCCGCGCTCGGAAAATAAAACGGGGCTTCCATTCGCTTGGGTAAAAATAAGCGTACTAAAAAAATTGCGAGGGATTTATTTTAGCGCAATGCGCGTTGCGCGAGGCTGTGGAAGTGGTTATATTCGCTATTTGCGCAATGAGCGGTTGCGGGGCAAGGAAAATTCAAAAATTTCGTTTTTTTTTAACATCGGTAAGGCGCAAATAAAAAAGTTTTCGTCAAGCAAGCGAAAGTTTTGCGGGGTGCGGAGTTCAAATAAAAAAATTGCTTTCGAATAATCCGCCGGAGTTTGGATTTACTAATCTGCCTGTTGCGCGCGGGGTGCGGCGTTGCTTGCATCGGCGGATAATTCAGAGAGCGCGCTTGCGGGATCTTCGTCTGGGTCGCGAAAATATTTTGAAGCCTTTATGGCGGATATTGCGGCGCGTGTTGAGTTTTCCCACTCCCAATCGATTGTTGATATTATTTGTAGCTCTCCGTTGCGGATTACAAGCTTTTCGCGGTTGGAAGATTCAACAACTATCGTCCCGATATTGTCTGGAATGTTCCCGCGCGGTTTTGAATTGTCTCCGCCTGCCTGCGAAAAAAATATGCAAAGTGCGAGCGCCGCGGCCGCCGCTATTAGCGGCGCCGTTGCGGCTGCAAATAATAAAACCCTATTTATTGCACGCCTCGGATTTGCCGCCCTGTGCATAATTTCCGCCATCTGCTTGTCGTCGAGCACGGCGTTTTCAAGCAGCGCGAACGCCTCTTTTATATTCTTTTGAATATTAGTGTCGTTCATTTTTCATTTCTCTTCTGAGGGTTTCAAGCGCACGGGAAGCGGCTACGCACGCGTGGTTTTCCGATATGCCGAGTATCTCCGAGATATCGGCGTATTTTAGGCCGGAAAAATATCTGAGCATTAGAACCTCAGCCTGCAATTTTGGAAGTTTTGCTATAAGGAGCAAAAGATGTTCCTTGTCGGGGCTCGAAGCGTCGGATTCGTCGGCGAGCGTTTTTATATATTCTTCGTCGAATGGAACGCAGAATTTTTGTCGCCGCAGAATGTCTATTGTCCTGTTTCTGCATGTCTTATAGAGCCATGCGGATATTCTGCCTTCGTCGATATTTTTAAGGGAGCAAAGTTTTAAGAAAGTGTCTGCGGCGGCGTCGCGCGCAATTTCCACGTCGCGGCATATAAGCCGTGAGTAGGCTATGAGCTTTTTCGAATGGGCCGCGACTATCCGCGATATTTTCTCGCTTCGTTCGTCCACTTTATTTTTTCGCCCTTTTAGCCGCATTGGTTCTTGCCATTTGTAATTTTGCTTCTACGGCTTCTAATTTCCGCGGATTGTCAAAACCGTTTTTCGGGTCGAAGAAAGACAGTATGTCTTCATAGATTCGTAGGGCGCATATTGGATTTGTTTGTGTGTCGGCGAGAGCTTCGAGTTGGCTGAGCCAAAAGAGTGAAATCTTTTCGTCCTTTGGCAACACGGGGTCTTTGCACGCGCGCAAAACACCACTTGTTGCGCGCGGGTTGAACCATTGCGCGTAAAATAAAAACGGGTGGCGCAGAGTGTTTTTATCGACGGGGATTTTTCTTATTAGAGAGAGAATTTCGTCCAGCTTTTTGCCGTTGCCCTCTCCGAGTATTCCCTTCATGTGGCAATACGCAAGAATCCCGTAAGCCCTCCAGAGCAGTTTATTGTCGCCTTTCGCCGCACATATTGCGCTTTCCAGATATTCTTTCGCTTTCTCCGGATTTTTCTCTACCCCGATTCCCGATATGTACAGCAGGGCAGCGTCAGTTTTAGCGTCGATGTTATTGGGGAAAAGTTCCAGCCATTTAAATGTTAAATTTGCGGCTTTTTTTTGGTCTTCTGCGATGCCCGATAATTTTAACAGCCTTGCCGCGTTTAGATAGACTGTTGAGACTTCGTTGGAGGGCCTTCCGCTTTTGTATGAGGCGATGGACATTTCATACAATTCCAGCGCTTTTTGAAGATTGCGCTTTGCGAATTTTCCGTCTTCGCAAATTTGTGCGTACAAGATTATGGGAGTCAAAAATCCCTCATTTGCCGCCGCGCTTGCGGAGCGTTTTAGCAGTTCTACTCCGAGTTCCGGGCACTTTGGCATGCCTTGCGAATCCGAGAGATATCCGTCCCCGTAAATCATTTGCAATGCGAGCGGGTAGGCGTCTTGGGCAAAATTCGGAGATTTTGAAAGCAAGTCTATATATTTGAGCGACGCCTCCTCGGATTTTTCCACGCCAAGCCCCTCTTTATGCATGAGCGCCAGCCATGCGCATGCGGACGTGTTTATGTTGCCGGGATTTTCTTTAAGCGCGCACTCGAAAAGCTCAATGGCCTTTTTGTAATCTTTCTGCGTTCCTCGCCCGTTAAAGTACAGCCCGCCGAGGTAGGTGGACCCGAGGCCCGATTTGTGTATTTTGCAAATCAATTTAAACGCCTGCTTGTCTGTTTCGGGCTTTTTTTTGCGGAGGAGCCTGAGCGCCTTGTGTGCTATGGCATTTGCGTTGCCGCTTGCTATGAGTTTATTTTCAATGGCGTCGTGCAAAGATGTATATGCGTGCTTTTCAAGAAAGTTGAGAAGTTCAAAATACGAGCCGTCTTTGCGGTTGAGGGGGATTTTGCCAATATTTTTTATGATAAAGTCGGGCGGGATATTAGGCTTATAAAAATTTACATAGTTCCCGGAAGATATGGAATTGATTACTATAAAATAGGCTTGTTCAGAATTGAAAGAGTAGCCGCCGAGACTTTCAAATAATTTGCCGTAGTATTTAAGCCCTTTCGCCTTGTCCGATTTAACTCCCAACCCGTAATAGTGCATGTCTCCGAGCGCCGCGAAATAGTTCAAATCTTCGGGCGAATTTTTGTGGAGAGTCTCAAAAAGTTTGAATGCGTCTTTGTAGTTTTTATTTTTTAATTCCGACTTTGCGAGTGCGTAGGACAGCGCCTCGTTTTCGGGATTGAGCTTGTGGGCGTTGCGCAAATCCTCCAATGGATTATTTGCAAAGTTGTGGGCGTCATAAGGGTTGGAGGGAAAGATGGTGTTAAGGTACAATACAAGCTTCTCTTTCGCTTCGGGATTCGCGGTGGCGCTCCCGATTAGGGAATCGGGAGATATGTAAATGTCTTGGGTTATTCCGGCGGCGGATTTCGCGTAAGCCGAGCATAAGATCGGGTTCCCGCGTCCTTTTATTGCGCCCGAATATGCGTAGGACAATACAGCGAATGCGAGCTTTTTTATTTTCGGCATTTTTGAGAGCCTATTTAGGAGGCTTACGGCTTCGTCAAATTCGCCGGCAGATTTTTCTTGGGCTTTTAAAAGTTTTGCTATCGCAAGGGGGATTGAAAAGTTCGCGTTCTTGGAGTGCTTTGAGAGAGAGTCCAATATAAAGTCCGTCGGAATGTGGGCGTTTGAAACTTTGTATAGAAAGCCGTCGTCTCCTGTCTTGGCGTACATGCGCATATTGTATTCGGCGTCTGCGTCCGATGAGACTTCAATGGGAAGGTTCAAGTTTTTTGCGGACTGTTTGTATTTATCGGGGGCGTTGAGAATTATTGGAATGGGGTTTGACGACATGATTTTTATCGCATCGGGGTATCCTGCGTCCGCGAGCTTCAATAGGTCGCCGCGCGCGGAGTATTTGTTTGCGGAATTTTGCATATCCAGCGGGTTGTACGAACATATTGCGCGCAAAAACCTGTTTTCGGTCGTTTGCGGCAGGGAAGCGAAATATTCGGCAAATTCTTCGCGCGCCTTTATGGGGCGCGGCTCTATTTCTGAGGCGGAATTGCGCCAGTATTTCAGGCCGTCTTCGCTTTTGAATTTGCCCAGATTGTAAAAGGATAGAATGGCGTGGCTCCAAGTGTATTTGTCTATTTTTTCTCTAATGCTTTCGGCTTTCTCAGGGGGATATGCGTCGAGCTCCCCCCTTTCCGCCATGATTGCCGCGAGTTCGCATAGTATTCCGTTTTCGGAACCTCCGCTTCTTAAAAATTTTAAAAGGTATTTTTTTGCGAGGGGGATATTTTGCTTCACGCCGCTTCCGAAATACAGGCTTAGGATAACTTCTCCCGCTTTTTCCATATTCCCGAGGTCGAGCGATTCCATTTTATACGCGAATGCCGCCCTCTCGTTGGGCTCTATGAGGTATTTTTCGCATGATATTGGTATCCCTTCGTAAATCTGCGCGAGCCTAAGCAGGGATTTAGTGTCGCCCAAGCAGGCGGCGTCGTGGTACATCTTTAAGGCTGAATCGGCGGAGTCGGTCTTTACGGTAAATCCGTCGAGCGGAAAATATTTAGGCAGGGACGTTTTTAATAAAAATAAATCTCCCAATATTCGCAGTGCTTGGGCTGTCCATGCGGCTTCTACGCTTTGGCGGACAGCTTCGCTGGCGTACAGGCGCGCCTTTTCGGCACTGAAATCAACGGGCATATTTACGACTTTAAACGATGCGTTTTCCGAGTTTCCGCCCGAATATAGTTCGGCGAGCGCAAGGCTTGCGTAGGCGTTTGATTCGGCCGACAATCTCTCGAGAATCGAAAGCGCGTCTTTGGCTTTTTGCTTGTCGTATTTGCCGATTAGATAGTCGAAGGCGAAGAGCGTTTGTAAGCCGAGCAGCTTTTTTGCGTACACAACTTTTTCTATGTCGTCTGGAGAATTTCTTAGCTCCTCCAAACTTTTATTGTAGGCTTTTTTTATCTTTTCCTTGATTGAGGCGTTGTATTCGCGCAAGCGGTCGGTTGCGGAATTTTCAAATTCCCGTGCCATATTTGCGTAGATTGCGGCTTCCTTCGGGGAGTCCGCGACAAACATTCGCTTATTTCCGTATGTAAGGGCAAATGTGCTTTCAAAGGACAAGCAAAAATGGGGATTTTTTAGGCTTCGGATTTTGCCTTGCAGAAGTTCCGCCTTGGCGGGGTTGGTTTCGGTTCCCAATCCCTCGCAGTATGCGTGCGCGACAAGGGCGGCGGATTTTGCTTCGCCGTAAAAATTTCCGCTCGTAAATCGCGCCAGCGACTGCGCCGCGGAAAATTTTTCCCGCGCGAGAAATTTTTCAGCGAGGGGTTTTAGGATTTCCATAGCCCCTTTCCAATCGCCGCGCTTTGCGAGCGCCTCGCCGCGTTTCATCTGGTAAAACTCCCCTTCTTTCGATGCGCGCGAGAGTATGCCATATAAAGCGGGAAGCTCGGCGGCTGCGTCCCTAAAATTTTTTATTTTGCCGCAATTTGTCTCTATAAAAAACGCGAGCTTTACTGCCGCCGGCTGGAATCCGCCTTTTGCAAGGCTCAATAGGCTGTCGAAGGCGGCGTTGAATTTTTTGGCGTCTGCCGCGTCTGCTGACGCTTTTAGATTGTCGAAGAGCAGGTCGCACTTTGCGGCGGAGGAGGCGTAATCATCGCCTTCAGCGGCGAGCTTTTCAAGCAGCTTTTCGCGCTCGGCTTTGTCCTTCAAAAAATTTGACAAGTAATATCCGGCGAGACGCAACCCGCGCTTTTCATACAATTCCCTAATTTCCGAAACGGATTTTTCCCGCATGTACGGGATATTGTCAAGGGCGGAGCGCAGCTTTGCGTATGGGTTGCCGCTTTCGGAGAGTTTTTCGGCTTCAGGCGCGGGAATTTGGTAGGCGTCTTGCAGCTTCTTGTAGTCGGCATAGTCGATTTTAGCCGAGGCGCAAACGGAAAGGGCGAGGGCAATTATGGAGAGCAATATTTTTACCGTCATATATTGTTATACGAATGACGGCGCAATTTTATTACAAATCTGCTAAAAAGAAACGCTATTTTTTATTAAGAGTAATTACAATGTTTTTGCGTATGATTTTATCATTTTTCCCGTCCGTCCTTTCTGTTCTTGTAAGGCATCCTAATACAAACTTCTCTCCGAGCTCAATGCCTACTGTATTTGATATTTCCATAATAATTGGGGTCATGATAGGCGTATTGTCCAATTCGGTAGAGTCTAAATATGCATGATAAAAATATATATCCAAACTGTAAAACTTGTCGCGTTCGGACTTTTTCAATCTTACGGAAAATTTATCGCCTATAAATTTGGCGCCTGACGACGCAAGAGCGTCCTTTTCTTTTGCCGAAAGTCGCATGATGTCGGCGTAGTCGTTCGCTTCCATTCCTATTTCTTTTGAAGCGTAGCCGCGGCCGCAAAGCGCGCTGATTTCAAGGGGAATTTTTACTATGGTTTTTTCGTTCTCTTGGAGCTCTATTGAGCAGACGTAATTTTCAGGAGCGCGCGTGTTCGCAACGCAGATAAATGCGCCTGCAAATAATATTATAAAATATAACGCATACTTCATAGGGAACTTGATACGGTCATTATGGTTAAGTGTCAATATAATTGCGGAATAGACAGCTAATAAATTATATGTAAAATTAAAAGATATAAATTTTTAGAACTTGAAAACAGGTGAGCATTTCTATATAACAACTATATGAAAAAGAGCTCTGCGGTATTCATCTTCGCTGTATTTATTTTTTGTTTTTCTCTCATTTGCGGGGCCATTCCCATACAGCAATGCCCGCGCCCGCAAGCGACGATGGACGAATATTTTGACGAAGCGAAGTCCGAAAACAAGCTTGTCGCCTTTGTATGCTGCGAGAAGTCAAATCCTGTGACGAATTCGGAAGCTTTCAAAAAATACGCCTCTGAAAACTTGTATTTGCTTGGCATGTATTATGACGGAGAAACGCTTTACGTTTTTAAAAACGGCAAAGAAGTAGAAAAATCGCGGAACTATGATTTCGCCAAAGAAATGTGCAAGGAAATGCTGGGCTCTGAGCCTCCGTGCATTGCCGTCTTAAACGATGTGGGGGAAATAATTTTTAAATCGTCTCTAAAATCCGCATCCGCTGAAAAACTCTGCGAAGAAATGCAAAAGGCGGCAAAAGCAAACAAACCCGTATATAGCGGCGGAGAGTATTCCGTAAAAAATGCGCTCGCTACAAGCAGAATGATAAAGTCGCGCAAGAAGTCTTTGGAAAATTCTCCCGAGCCCGCCGCCTTCGCAGTATTTGTCGATTTGTGGACTTGCATTGGCATAAATGATGTCCAAACCTTTGACCTTAAAAACCCCGATTCGATAGAAAAATTTTATAAAGCGCAAAACTCAAAAGAGACGGTCTTTGCCGGTTGCTTTCCCGCCGGAAAGACGGAAACTTTGAAGTCCGAAAACGGCAGTTGCGCGGTAGAGTTGGAGCTAAACCCGAAGTTGGCGGAGCGCGGCGAGAATGTCGTGGATTGCGAAATAGGCTTGAAGGCGTCTTTTGGCGGTGAGGAGGTCTCTTATAAGGGATTTACAGAATTCAATATGTCGCAAAATAGCGTGGTTGCGTTCGTTCCGTTTAGAGGTGCAGTGAGGGATTTAAAAACAGGGAAAGTATCTGCCACCGAACACTTCAAGTGGATAGGAGTGCGCATTGAGCCGATATACTCCAAAGGCATGCCCGCTTGCGGAGACGAATTCTTTTGCTTAAAGCGCGCGGCTCTGCCAAAAAATGCCCCCGAAGGTTTTGTAAAAGACAAGTACCCTACAATCATAAACCCCTGCGGAGATAGCGAGAAAACGGAGGAGGATTGCTTTGTCGAGAAAACGCCTTTCCTTAACTTAAAACATGTCAAATGCGCTTATGTAGAACCCTCACTTTCAGATGGCAAGTTGGGCTATTCTCTGAAATTAGAGTTGACCGGCGAGGGCAGGGAAATCATGGGAAAGACCACCGAAAATATGGTTAAAGGCGGATCTGCGCGCAATATTGCGGTTGTAATCGACGGCAAGATTGCAAGTCTGCTATTTGTATTATCTAAGGTTGAGTCAGTTAATGTTTATTTTCCCGACGGTTTCGAAAAAGCCCGCAAATATGCCGATATGATAAACGAATGTGTTTCTGGAAGAAAACTCGACTGATTTTTGAAAGCTTCGCGCGGGCAATTCCGCGCGCCCAAAGGTATTTTCTTTTCCCCCGCATAGACATGCGCAAAGAGAGCCGCTCCGGGAAATCTGGCGGGTTGCAAATTTATAAAATAATAAAATTTCATAAATGCGCGGCGGGGCTGCTCTCCACTATAAAAAGGCTGATTTCCTTCTGTCGCGTAAGAAAAATTTTGCGCCGTAAAAAAGCCTGCCGCAAATGGCGCTTATGCGGTTGCAAACCCTATTTGTACGATTCTTTCAAATATTCCGCGACTCCTTCGCTCGTCGGCTTCATTGCATCTTCCCCTTTGTGCCAGTTCATTGGGCAGACTTCGCCGTAGGTCTCAAAATGTTGGAGGGCATCGACCATTCTGATTTCCTCTTCCGTGGAGCGTCCGAGCGGGAAATTGTTTACCACTTCGTGCTGGACTATTCCATTCTTGTCGATGAGAAACAACCCCCGGTAGGCAACCATTTCTCCTTCGACGCACACTTTACCGTCGGGGCAGGTTTTTGAGGCTCCCGCCAAAACTCCGTAGTCGCGTGCGATTGTCTTGTTCGTGTCTGCGACAAGCGGATATTCCACGCCTTCTATCCCGCCTTTTGAGCGCGGCGTTTGCGTCCATGCGAGATGGCAAAATTCGGTATCTGTCGAGCATCCGATGAGCTCCACATTTCTCGCGTCAAATTCCTTTTTTGCCGCCTGAAATGCGAGAATTTCGGTAGGGCACACAAAGGTGAAGTCTTTGGGATAGAAAAAAAGTATCACATACTTTTTGCCTATGAATTGCGAGAGCGTAAAGCCGCTTTGTATTTTGCCGCCGACGACGGCGTTTGCCTTGAAGTCCGGCGCTTTTTTGCCAACGAGCACTGACATATTTTTTTCCTTTTTTTAATTTCTTGCCTATTTGCCGCAAACTGAAAAATTCTTTGTAGAATTTAATTTGCCGGCTTTGTATTCGGACACTCCGAATGCGATTGCGGTTCCGTTAATATTATGAAATACGCAGACACACACGCGCATCTGGACACGTTTGCCAACAGGGGCGAACTCGAAAAAATTGTCGAGAGGGCGCGCTTGGCGGGAGTTGAAAAAATAGTAGCGTGTTCGACAAAGTCCGACGAATGGCTCTTGTACGAACGCGCCGCCGCAGATTTCCCCGGAGAGGTTTATTGGCAGGTAGGAATACATCCCGGGGAAATATCGGAAAACTGCGAAATTGCGCTCGACTCGCTCGGCGCGTTTTTCGCCTCGGAGAGGCCGCCTGTGGCGATTGGAGAAATAGGCCTCGACTACTATCGCCCGCCGGCCGACGCGGAAGAATTTGAGACTATGAAGGCGCGCCAAGCTGAAATATTTGCGCGCCAGCTCGAGCTCTCAAACTCCTTTCCGGATGCCAAGATATGCGTGCATGCAAGAGAAAGCCTTTCGGACTGCGTAAGGCTCATATCGGAGGCGGGCGTCGATTTTTCGAGGGTAGTTTTCCATTGCTATTCTGGGACGGCGAAGGAGATTTTTGAGATAAACGAACTTGGGGGCAGGGGCTCCTTTACTGGAATTATAACCTATAAAAATGCGGGCCAGATGCGGGAGGCTATGCGCGCGCAAGGAATCGGCAAGTTAATGCTCGAAACAGATTGTCCATACCTTGCGCCTGTTCCGTTGCGCGGGAGCGTTAACGAGCCCTCCAACATTCCGGTTATTTTGAGGGCTGCCGCCGAAATTTTCGGCGTTGATGAAAAATATATCGCCGACGCCGCATACGAGAACTCTGTGGAATTTTTCGGTCTTTCCGACTAATTTTTTCTATCTTTTTTCTTCGCGGATTATCGTTTTTTAGATGTATTTGCCAGCCGCAGTCCAATGGCGTTTACCTTCCGCAGTCTACAAAGGCGTTTGCCAGCCGCAGTCCAATGGCGCGCGCGGTGCGAGGTTTACATAACGCATTGCGGGATTTTTTCCCCGAGCAATCTGCCCGAGACAGAAAAATTTGCGCAAGTCCCGCTCGAGGCTTGCGCGCATTGCAGCCGGTATGGGTGTCAGCCCGAAATAGAGAAAAAATTGTGTTTGCGCCGCGCGGAGACTCCCGCGGCGGAAGAAGCCCGTAGCGGAGACTCCCGCAACGAAAGAAGCCCGCAGGAAAAGAAGCCCGTAGCAAAAGGAGTCAGTGGCGCAAGTCCCGCAGCGAAAGAATAAAATATTTTGTTATTTTATGCCGATAGCTTTATGCGCGCCTGCTTTGTAAAGCGACTCGAAATTTTCTGAAAAGAATTTTTCTTCGTATTCCGCGGGAACCGCCGCTTTTGATTCCGCCGCTATTGTGCGCATCTCCTCGCACGCAAATTTGCGCGGGTACAGGCGTATCGGATAGTCGGTGCCGTATATGGCGCGGCCGTTATTTGCGGAAACCGCGCGGGAGACGTCGGCGGGCGTGTTTGTAAACGGAAATGCCGCTGTGTCGAAAAAAACATTGTCGGGGGGCGAAAATCCGTCAATTGCCGCGTCGCCGCCAGAAAGGTGGGCAAAAATAAATTTTGCAGACGGGCATTTTCGCGCGGCGGCGTATGCGGACTCAAAGTTCGTCGGGCACTTGCCGAGATATTTGCGGGGCGATTTTTCTGTGAGGTGCACGCAAATCGGGAAACCGCACTCCGCGCAAAGTTCGGCAATTTCCGTAAACTGCCCAGATAAAAAGTCGAACCCTTGGACTCCGTCGTGCAGTTCTCCGACACCTATGAAACCGAGATTCTTTGCTCTCTTTATCTCCGCTATTGACTCCTTTGGAAAGCTCGGATTTATGGAGGCGAATGCCGAAATCCTGTCCGGGTGGCGCGCGGCGAAATCGGCAATTTGGCGGTTTAGAATGGAGCATGTGCCGGGATTTTCCCAATACCAGCCTTGGATTATGGCGCGCTCCACTCCGGCGGAATCCATGTCCAAAAGAAATTTCTTTTCGCTTGGAAATCCCTGCAACGATTTTTTCCCGTCGGGGCGCTTGCCAACGAGCTTTCCCCAGTATCTCTCCGCGGCGCGTTCCGCCCATGCTTCGGGAGCCGACGCGATGTTTTCGGGATAAAAATGCGTATGGGCGTCTATTATTTTCAATGCTTTTGGATTTTGCGCGCGCTTGCGCGGTTCGTTTGAGGGGCGTTAGAGAATATTGAAATACACGAATGCAGAGAGGATTGCCGCGAGGATTATTCTATAATATGCAAACGGCGCGAGCCCCCTGCGGTTTAAAAATCCAACGAGCCATTTTACGGTGAGCGCCGCAGAGACGAATGCTACAATTATCCCGAACAATAGCGGCCCCGCAGAAATCGCGCGCAAAATACTTGCTCCGTCGGTGTACATCTTGAATATCGACGCCGCCGAGAGCGTTGCAAGCCCCAGCAAAAAGCTGAATCTTGCGGCGTCCGCCGGTTTGAGACCCACTGCGTATCCGCCGATAATCGTCATCATTGAGCGGCTCGTGCCGGGCCACATTGCAATGCACTGCAAAAAGCCTATTACCAGCGCGTCTTTGACTCTCATATCCCTCATCTTAAGATATGCGCTCGAGGGATACAAATGCTTAGAGTTGTACCTCTTTTGAACCCAAAACATAAGCAGCCCCCCGAAAAACAGCGCCGCTATTATGGGTAGCGTCCCGAAAAGCCAGCTCTCGATTAGGTCGTGCAGCAAAAACCCGATAACTGCCGCTGGCAAAAAAGCCGCTATGATGTTTATAAGAAGCCTCAGCCCCTCCGGATTTCTTCCCAGAAGCCCGAAGAACATTTTTAAGAGCCATTCCCAATAGATAAATGCGACAGCGGCAATCGCGCCAAGTTGTATGACTATGGCGTATGCGTCGGCGGCTGATTTGAGGGTCAGGGGCTCAAAGTCATCGTTTAAAATCGGGTTTCCGGCGGCGTCCGAGAGCGGTTCGTCGGCATCGAGCCCAAGGAACGCGTTTGCGAGCAACAGGTGCCCGGTGGACGACACAGGCAGGTATTCTGTAAGCCCCTCAACCAATCCCAATACGAGCGAGTCACAATATGATATTCCGTTTTTTACCGCCGCGTTTGATTGGCTCGCCGACGTTTCGACGATTTCAATCGTCACCTTTGGCGGGTCGGATTCGACTTCGTTTATCGTTTGCGCGCAAAGGGTGAAATTCGCGAAATATGCGATTAGTAAAAGGCGTAGGATTTTCATAATGCAATTTTATTTGGCAACAATGCGCCTTGATGAAAAGTGTTAGAATGATTTTCGCGATTCGAGCGCGCTTTTGATTGTCACGGGATCCGCAAAGCCGAGCTGGCTTCCGCTGGGGAGCCCAAAGCCTATGCGCGTAAGCCGAATGCCGTGCGGGGAAGCGATGCGCTCCTGTATGTAATGGCAGGTGGCTTCGGCTTCAATGTCGTTTGACAATGCGAGTATTATCTCCTTTATCTGGGAGTTTTCAACGCGCTTTAAAAGCTGGGCTATGTTCAGCTTGTCGGGCCCAATCTTTTTTATCGGCGACAGCTTTCCGCCAAGAACGTGGTATTTCCCCCGCCAAGCTCCCGATTTTTCTATAGCGGAAATGTCTGAGGCTTTTTCGACAACGCAAAGGCAGTCGGAAATCCTGGAGGCGTCGGAGCATATTTCGCAGGGCTGCCCGTTTTCGGACAATCCAAAGCACTCAGGGCAGGGCGTTATGCGTTCGAGAGCCGCCGTTATGGATTCGGCTATCTCAATGGCGTCCGCGCGGTTTTCAAGCGCGAGGTGCAGCGCCATGCGCTCTGCGCTCTTGACTCCCGTGCCGGGAAGCCGTTTCAGCGCGTTTTTAAGTCTGTCGAAAGATTTGCTCATATTTTATTGTTTTCGCGCGCGGAGTGCGACTTTAAACATCGTTATCACAACGGAGGCGCCTGCGCGGAGAGCCGTCGGGCGGCTAAGCCGCTACTCGACGTTCTGGACTTGTTCGCGCACCCGCTCGAGTCCGTTTTTAAGGGATATGGCAAGCTTCGTGAGCTCGAGATTATTGGCCTTGCTTGCCGTCGTGTTTATTTCCCGCCCCATCTCTTGGCAGATGAAGTCCATCTTGCGCCCGACGGGCCCGTTCTCGTTGGCTGCGGCGATAAATTGCGATATATGGCTTTTTAGTCGCGTTATTTCCTCCGCTACGTCGCACTTGTCGGCGAATATGCAAAGCTCTTTTAGCAGGCGCTCGTCGTCGAGCCGAATTTCAAGGCCCATTTCTTTCAAGCGCCCCAAAAGTTGGTCGCGATATTGCCCGACCGTATTTTTCGACTCTTTCTCCGCCGCCATCACAAGCTCGAGTATCAAATCAAGGCGGTGGATTAGATCCTTCTTCAAGTTTTCGCCTTCGAGCTCCCTCATTTGCTCGGCGCTCCGCAGGGCTTGGTCGAGCGCGGCGGCGACGGTTTCCCATGCCGCTTCCCAGTCGGAATTTTGCGCCGTGCAGGAGGAGGTCAGCTCGCAGATTTTTAATATCGTATCTGCGGTGGGCTCGAATTTTGTGCCGTAGTTGGAGCAGAGCGATTTTAATTCTTCGAGCGCGGCGGCTACCGCGGCCTTGTCCGCCAAGGGCGAATTTTTTATTCCCTTAAATTCCGCCTTGATGGATACACCGACCTTGCCGCGCGTGTAGAATTCCCTGACTTTCGCCGCGACGAGCCTTTCCATGGGCTGCCATTCGCGCGGAAGCCCGACGGACAATTCCAACCCCTTTTTATTGACGCTCGAAACATCGACTGTGAGCGAGAATTCGGGGCAATCCGCCGCGGCTCTCCCGAAGCCCGTCATGCTTTTCATCAGAGCCTCCTAACCGCGCCGTCCGCCGCAGATGATACGTTTTTAGCGTAGAATTGCAGCGCCTTTGAAACTTTTCTGTCGCGCACAGGCTTGTAGGCGTTTTCGCCTTTGGCGAGCATTTTTGCACGGCGCGCGGCGAGCTCCGATTCCGATATTTCGAGCTCTATTTTGCGCGCGGGAATGTCTATATTTATGAAGTCGCCGTTTTCGATTAAGGCTATGTCGCCCCCGTCGGCGGCTTCTGGCGACGCGTGCCCAATGGATAGGCCGCTCGTGCCGCCCGAGAATCTTCCGTCAGTCAAAAGCGCACAAACCTTGCCGAGCCCCATGCTCTTCAAGTGGCTCGTTGGATAGAGCATTTCCTGCATGCCCGGGCCGCCCCGCGGTCCCTCGTACAGAATGACGACAACGTCTCCCGGCGAGACTTCCGAACCGAGAATCGCCTTGCTCGCAGCCTGCTCTGAGTGGTAAACTTTCGCCGTGCCGCGGAAGCGCAGTATCGATTCGTCAACACCAGCAGTTTTTACTATTGCCCCGTCAATGGCGATATTCCCCGTTAACACGGCGAGCCCTCCGTCTTTGCTGAAAGCGTTCTCTACGTTTCTTATGGCGCCTGAGACTCTGTCGGTGTCGTTGTCCGGGTAGTATTCTGATTGTGTCCAAGCTTTTACGCTGTATTTGTTTCCGGGCGCGGCGCGGTACATCTTTTTAACTTCGTCCGGGCATTCGGGCGATAGTATGTCGTATTTTGCGATTGCCTCTTTAAGGGTTTTTGAGTGGACCGTGCTTGCGGACGTGTCGAGCAGGCCCGCGCGGTCGAGCTCGCCGAGAATGGCGAATATGCCGCCTGCGCGGTTGACGTCCTGTATGTGGACTTTTTGGGTTGTCGGGGCGACTTTGCATATGCACGGAGTTTTTCTCGAAAGCGCGTCTATGTCCGCCATCGAGAAATCGACTTCGCCTTCGCGTGCTATCGCGAGCAGGTGCAGGACTGTATTTGTGCTGCCGCCCATGGCTATGTCGAGCCTCATCGCGTTTAGGAAAGAGTTGCGCTTTGCAATCGAGCGCGGCAAGACGGATTCGTCGCCGTTTTCGTAGTATGCCTTCGCCATTTCCACAATGCGCTTTGCGGCTTTTTCAAACAATTCCTTTCGCGCCGTGTGGGTTGCGACTATCGTGCCGTTGCCTGGCAGGGCGAGCCCTATGGCTTCTGCGAGGCAGTTCATTGAATTCGCGGTGAACATTCCGGAGCACGAACCGCATGTCGGGCAGGCGTTGCGCTCCATAATTTCCGAGTCGGCGTCGGATATATTTGGGTTGGCGCCGGCAATCATTGCGTCGATGAGGTCGAGCTTCCTTTCGCCCGATGACAATTTTCCTATTCCCGCCTCCATTGGGCCGCCGGACACGAATATCGTGGGGATATTCATTCTCATGGCAGCCATCATCATGCCGGGGGTTATTTTGTCGCAGTTTGAAATGCAAACGAGAGCGTCGGCGCAGTGGGCGTTGCACATGTATTCCACGCTGTCGGCAATTAGCTCGCGCGAGGGAAGGGAGTAGAGCATTCCTTCATGCCCCATTGCGATGCCGTCGTCTATTGCGATTGTGTTGAATTCCCTCGCGATTCCGCCCGCCTGCTCTATTTTTTCGCGCACAAACCTGCCGACTTCATCGAGGTGCACATGCCCCGGCACGAATTGTGTGAAAGAATTTGCCACGGCTATAATCGGTTTTCCGAAGTCCGACTCTTTCACTCCCGTGGCGCGCCATAGGGCGCGCGCGCCGGCCATGTTCCTACCCGTAAAACTTTTTTTTGATCTGTATTCTGGCATAATGCTGAAATTTCCCATAAATATAACCACGGCTTGGTCGCAAGGTCAAGTTTTAGAATTTCAGGAATTCTAAGCGGGGTCTTCAAAACGACTCATTTTTTGTCGGTAGAAGTCTTAAAATCGCCTCCTTAAATGACTCGGCTTTGCAGTGGAGGCAAGGGGCTGAGCGCTAAAGAATTGAAACCGCAGTGACGGAAAGCAAGGAGGGGGATAAGGCGGCAAGCCCCGTTGGAGAGAAAAGTTGGCAATAAGCTTGTTGCGGAGCAATGCGCGAAAATATTGCATTTTTTATAAAGCGCGGCGGCCGCGCGGCGCCGCTAAAAATAAAATTGAAATGCCGGATTTAATTTTACATTATAAACCAAAAATAATTTTCGATATGGGATTCAATCTGAAAAAGATTCTGACGGCGCTTTTATTTTCGACGAGCGAGCCGCTGTCGATAAAGGACATACAGGCCGTAATCACGCGCTACCATTCGGAAAACGACGGGCGGGCCAAGCAGCAAAGCGCTGCGGAAGAGACGGACGATGCGGCAGACGGCGGACAGTCGGTGATAGAAGACATATTTGCACAAGTTCCCACAATATTGACCGCGACGCAAATTAGGGAGGCAATGGAGGAAATATCCGCCGAATTGGAGGAGTCGGGGCAAGTTTACAGCCTTTTGCAGAGTTCGTCCGGGTTTAAGTTTGCGATATCTAAAGATTACGCCGAATGGGTAAGGCTGTTGCGCAACGATCCGCGCCCCCAAAGACTTTCGCGCGCGGCTCTCGAAACGCTTGCGATAATCGCCTACCGCCAGCCCGTCACCCGCGCCGAGATAGAGGCGATTAGAGGGGTGAATGCGGACGGGGCTATAAGCAGGCTTTCCGAAAAGGAGCTGATATACATTTCAGGGCGCGCCGACCTGCCGGGGCGGCCAATTCAGTACGCAACCACCCAAAACTTTCTCGACTACGCCGGAATAAATTCGCTCGACGAGCTTCCCGCTTCCGACGTCTTGACCCCGGGGCAAATTGCGGAATGGATAAGGCGCGCGGGTTCCGGGGAGGAAATATCCGACACCCATGTCGGGCTTCCTTCAAACGCCGACGAGCCGGCGGAGTTGGAGGGCGTCGAAAGCGCGGGAGCTTCCGGCTCGCCCGCAGGCTCTTCAAATGGCGAAGCAGGCGGCGCGGGCGAAAAATTTGAGATGGAATTTGAGGAAGTCTCTAAAGAAATAGAAGTAGAGCCGGGCACAGAGACATTCCCTGCTGACGGCGCGGAAAGCGCAGACTCCGACGGGGAGTTTAAGCGCCCATAGGCCGGCGCAAATTTTACAAGAGGAAAATCCAAATGGATAAAAGCGAAATTAGGGCACAAATAGACTCAATAGACGGGCAAATACTCGATTTGCTCGCGCGCAGAATATCGTGCGCAAAAGAAATTGGCGCGATGAAATCGAAGAACGGCGAAGAAGTTTACGTTCCGAGCCGCGAGAAGCTCGTTTTTAAAAATTTGCTCGAAAAGAATTGCGGGAGGATTCCCGAAGACGCCTTGAAGGCAATTTATCGGGAAATAATATCGGCGTCTATATCTGTCGAAAAGAAGCTGCTTGTTGCTTACCTCGGGCCATGCGCAACATTCACGCAACAGGCGGCTCTTAAAAATTTCGGGTCGAGCGTCGATTACCGCCCGATACCTTCGATTCCAGACGTCTTTTCAGCCGTTGAGGCCGGCGACACTGACTACGGCGTAATACCGATTGAAAATTCGACCGAGGGAGCCGTATTGCACTCTATGGATATGCTCGCCGAAAGTTCGCTTTTCATTGTGGGGCAGGTGTATTTAAAAATAGAGCACTGCCTGCTTTCGCGCGGGAAGCTCGAGGAGATTCGCAAGGTGTGTTCAAAAGACCAGGCAATAGGCCAATGCCGCGCTTGGCTGCACAGGCACCTGCCAAAGGCGGTTCTTGAAACTGTGGACAGCACGACTACCGCCGTACAAATGGCGGCTGAAAATCCGGAAATAGGCGCGATAGCTTCCGCCATAGCGTCTGAATCTTACGACGTTCCCATTCTCGAGCGCGCCATTCAGGACAAGAAAGACAACCAGACGCGCTTTCTCGTCATAGGCAAAAAGGCGGCGCCGCGCTCTGAGGGCATCAAATACAAAACGAGCATAGTCATTTCCCTGAGCGACCGCCCGGGCGCACTGAGCGAAGTTTTGATACCGTTTGAGCGCGCGAATGTCAACCTCACGAGAATCGAGTCGCGCCCGAACCGCAAGAAGGCGTGGGACTATTATTTCTTTATAGACTTTGAGGGGCATTGGGAGGACGAAAAGACGAAATCCGCCGTCTCGGAACTGTCCCGAAGACTGCCGATGATAAAGTGGCTCGGAAGCTATCCCATGTGATTTTGCGCCGCTTTATTGGCGGGGGAGTTGCAGTTGACGATATAAAAGGTAATTTACTAAAAAATATTTTTTGCATTGCGCGCGCGTAAGTGTCCAGAATGCCGGCAAGAATTTTTACACTTGTATCGGTAATTTCTTTTTTTGCGTGGGAAGCTCAATGCGAGTAATTTTTGCGATTTGTCGTAGAAAGGAAAGCAAGTTTTGTAGGAACTTCTTAACTTTTTCAATGCTTGGGCGGCGGGTTAAAATTCTAAGCGTGCAAGCCGCATTTTTTAATTGCGGGTATCGGAAACGTAGGGCAGGGCGGTTTTTGTCAGCCGATAAATTGCTTTACAAATTTTTTTTGCGCAGAAAAATCTCTTTTGTCAATCGAAGTATGGCTTTATAACGTGCCGCATATTTTCTGCCGCGTAAAGCCGCAGAATTTTTATAAAAATGCCGGAACACATAAAAATTAGGGTTGTGCCTAACGCGCCAAAGAGTGCTGCGGCTGGCGCGTACGGCGACGGCGTAAAAATAAAAATAAAGGCGCCCGCTATGGACGGAAAGGCTAACGCGGAGCTCATAAAGTTTTTGGCGGGATTTTTCGAAGTCTCGAAGGGGGATATAGAGATAATTTGCGGAGAGACATCGCGCGACAAACTCGTGCGGGTGAATAATGCGAGCAACTGTATTGAGAAATTGCTCAATTCTTCGCCTAAGAGCTGATAATGCGGCAAAATAGTGCGCCGCCGCGCGCGCAATCTTACAGATAGAATGCGTCGGCAAAATTTTTCTTCTGAAAAAAACATCTGACTAGGCGCAAAAGAGGCGGAAAAATAATTTATTCGTTTTGCGATTTTTTCTTGCGCCAAAAACAGGTTAGGTTTTATGCCCCAAACGCTGATTACCGCCGCCGTTGCCGCTGCGACAGCCGAGAAGGGTTTCCCCACCCGCCAAATACATTTGCGGCATATTTAGCGTTTAAAATATTCGCCCTATATTTATAAGAGCGGTAAGAAATTGCCGCGCCGCTCATTATAGTAAATCGTGCAGTTATGCAGACTAACTTTTTATCGCCGCAATGCCGCCTGATTATTTTTTGTGAATGCAAAAGCAAATGAGCGCTTGCGGTTTCAAGCGTTCCGTCCCCATAAATATAAAAATATTTTTGCGTACGCGCGCAATTTAAAGAGAGCAGCGGACATTTGAAGAAAAACAACAAAAACTCTCTTCCGCCCGCAGCGCGCGATTTTAGCCGGTTTTCGCCATAAAAAAATTCCCAAAGTTGGGATTTTTGTTCGGGTAGCCCCTACCCAGAAAACCAATTTGAAAACGTCGATTTTTAATCCGCTAATAAAAAATATGTTGCGGCTTAAAAAATCGCTCTTTCCACATACTTTTGCGGCGCCGCAGGTTGAAAACTCGCGGCGCGCGGATTGGCGGAACTTATATGAGACCGGGAATCGAGAATCCGCCCGTGATTTTATTCATCTGCTCTTCGCTTTTGGCGCGGGCTTTTGATGCGGCGTCCTCAACTGCCGCGACTATCGACGCTTCGACGCTCGCGACATCCTCTTTCAAAAATTCCGGATCGAGTTTTATCGACTGCAAAACGCCCTGTCCGTTGACAACGGCTTTCACCGCGCCGCCCGCGGCGGAGCCTTCGACTGTCGTGTTGGCGAGTTCCGTTTGCACGGCTTCCATCGCCTTTTGCATTTTTTGCGCCTGTTTTAAAAGTTTGCCTACACCGGCCATATTATATCCTTTTTGTTAAATCTTTTTTACAGTTAGAAGTGTAAGGTCGTCGCCGTACTTGTTTCCGGGGCCCATGAACGACTCTACCGACTTTATTATTTCGTCGTTTAAATCATTGGCATTTCTCGAGCGCAATGTCGAGATTGTTTGCGCTAATTTTTTTGCCGTAAACTCTCCGCCTTCTGGATTCGCCGCCTCAGTAAGCCCGTCCGTGTACAATACAAGCACATCGCCGGAATTCATCTTAAACGAGGCGTCTTCCATAACCTCGTCGAAGAGCTCCTCCGAAACCATGCCCAAAGCCATTCCACTCGATTTGAGGGGCTGCGCCGCTTCGTCAGAGTCTGCGCGTGCAAGCAGCGGGGGCTCGTGGCCGGCCCGCGCAAACCTCGCTTCGCCCGATTCCGGGTCTATCACCAAATATATTATGGTAATAAACATGTCGGAGCGCATTGCATGAACCATCTCCGAGTTTAAAAGGCAGAGCGTTTGCGCGGGGGATTTGCCAGACATTGCGATGTACCTGAGTTTTGTCTGGCAGAGCGCCATAAGTATTGCGGCGGGAATGCCCTTGCCGGATACGTCGCCGATGACAACGCCAATTTTCCCGTGGGGAAGTTTGAAAAAGTCGTAAAAGTCGCCGCCTATGAGCTGCTGCGGCAGGTATTTTACGGCGAATTCGAGGCTGTCTGTCTGCGGGAGATTTTCGGGGAGAAGGTAGCGCTGTATGCTGCTTGCAAGCCTTAGGTCGAATTCGAGCTTATTGCGCATCAGCAGCGCCGATACGGCCTCGGCGTTTTGCAGGGCGAGCGCGCATTGCTCGCCAAGCGACTTTGCCAGCGAAAATTCAGTATCCGTAAACGCCCTTCCGCTTATGGGATTTGCGACGGCAAGCACCCCGCTCAGCTGCCCGCGGAATATTAGCGGCACAACCATAAAGCTCCTGATTTTTAGCGATTCGTCGTCATGCTTTATTATGCGCGGGTCTTTGAGGGCGTCTTTGATTAGGACGCTCCTGCCTGAGGCGGCAACTTCACCCAGAATCCCTTCGTTGGGCTCTATCGTTTCTGCAATGAGGGCATCTTCTATGTATTTTGCCCTCAATTCGCCGTTTTTGCGCCTTCCGATTTTTTTAGTCTGCGGTGGGAATAGGCCTTCGCACGCTTTCGCAACGAGTTTTCCGTCGGCGGTTTTTTCATAGACGCATGCGCTCATCGCGCCGCACGACAGCGCCGTGGCGCGGACGGTCCGCTTGTATATTTTTTCGCGGTTGGCTCCAGAGCCTATATCGTCGGCGCTGCGGTGGAGAAAGTCTATTATTACTTGCCGCTCTTCGCGCAGCCTGTCGAGTTCGTCGAGCGTCTTCGCGAGAATATCGCGCTGCTTCGCCGCGATTAGCACGCACACGAGCGCTATGAGGGCGAATACAGTTGCGGCGACGACGTAAACCATGCTCTATTTGCTCTGTGTTTCTTTTTTTAGGAAGGTTATTACGTCCTCAAACTTTGTCTTATTGGAGGAATCCGCCGCGACGAGGTTTTCGTGCGCGTTGAGAATATTCGCGTGGGTTGCGTTGTTCGCAGGGAGAAATTCCGCCGACGGCTTCGGCATTGCGGATTTGTCCTCCTCGACACTCACGAGCTTGTAGATGCCGAGGTTGTCTATCAGCTCCATATTCCTGTCGTTTAGGTTCAGCAGAACCATTTCGCCGCCGGTTTTATGGATTTTTAACGCCGCTCCCGCAACCATTCCGAGAAATGTGCTGTCCATGCCGTTGCATTGGGAGCAATCGACCACTATCTTCCGGCAGCCGCGCTCTATCGCCGTCGAGAAAAACTCTCCGACGTTTCGGCAATTCAGGTAGTTCGCCTTTCCGATTACCGCCATTGTTGCGGTGTCTCCCGTTATGCCTACAAGGTATTTAGTTTCTTCGCGCATATTTTGGGGATTATTTATTGACGATTTTTTTTAGCACGAGCGGCAGTATGCCGTCCGAGGTGTAATAATCGACCTCTATCGGCGTATCTATTCTAAGGAGCAGATTTGCCGAGGCTTTCGTGCCGTCCGCCCTCGAAATTTCAAGGACCGCCTTCTGGGCGGGTTTGAGCCCGTTTTCGAGGCCTTTTATCGAAAAAGTTTCCGTGCCGTCGAGCCCGAGAGAAGCGGCGTCGGCGCCTTCCGTAAATTCAAAGGGCAGAACTCCCATGCCGATTAGGTTGCTGCGGTGTATTCTCTCGAAAGACTTTGCGACAACCGCGCGGACTCCCAAAAGTTTTGTGCCTTTTGCGGCCCAGTCGCGGGAGCTTCCCATGCCGTAGTCCGCGCCGCCGAATACTATCAATCCCTCTCCGCGCTTTTTATATTCTTCGCTTGCGTCGAATATGGAAACATTTTCGCCTTTGCCGTCTATTTTAGTATATCCGCCTTCGGCTCCGCCCGCCATTGCGTTGCGGATTCTGACGTTCGCGAAAGTTCCGCGCGTCATAACCCTGTCGTTGCCGCGGCGCGAGCCGAAAGAGTTAAAGTCCTTTGGCTGGACTCCGTGCGCGAGAAGGTATTTCCCAGCGGGGCCGTCGGCGGGAATGGAGCCTGCGGGCGATATGTGGTCGGTCGTTACGGAATCGCCGAGTATCGCGAGCGGGCGCAGCCCTAAAAGTGTCGGAAGCTCGCCCGATTTTTCGATGGAATCGAAGAACGGGGGCTTTTGTATGTATGTGCTGTTTTCGTCCCAGCTGTATGTCGCAGATGGCTTGCTCTCGATTTTCTGCCAGCGCTCGGGGCCCGACATATCGGAGTACCTTGCGGTGAACATTTGGCTTTTTAGCGATTTCGCAACGGTTTCCGATACTTCCGACGACGACGGCCAAATATCCGAGAGATAGACGTCTTTCCCGTCCGGCGTTTTCGCGAGGGGCTCCCTGTCGAAGTCTATGTCGATTCTTCCGGCGAGCGCGAATGCCACGACGAGCGGCGGGCTCATCAGGTAGTTCGCCTTCAAAAGCGCATGCACGCGCGCCTCGAAATTTCTGTTGCCGGAAAGGACACTCGCGCAGACGAGGTCGTTCGATTTCACCGCATCCGAGATTTCCGGGTCAATCGGGCCGGAATTGCCTATGCAAGTTGCGCAGCCGTAGCCTGCGAGGTTGAAGCCGAGGTTGTCGAGATGCTTTTGAAGCCCCGCCGCCTCGAGATAGTCTGTGACGACCCTCGAGCCCGGAGCGAGCGATGTTTTTACGTACGCCGGCGGGCGTATGCCGAGTTCGTCGGCCTTCTTTGCGACAAGCCCCGCCGCCACGAGAACCGACGGGTTGGAGGTGTTTGTGCAGCTTGTTATTGCGGCAATCAGCACGCTTCCGTCGCATATTTCGCCTTTTGTTGTTTTTACTTTTGCCGACGGACTTTTGCCGAGCCCTGAGAGTAGCTTTTGGAAAGACTCCTTTACGTCGGGCAGCTCGATTTTGTCCTGCGGGCGCTTTGGGCCTGCTATGCTCGGGCGCACGTCCGCGAGGTCGAGGTGCAAGGTTTTGGTGTAGTCGCAGTCGCCTTCGGATGGGATTCCGAAAATCCCCTGGGCTTTGAAATAGTCGCGGGCGAGGGCAACGAGCTTTTCGTCGCGGCCTGTGAGTCGCAGGTATTCGAGGGTTGCGTCGTCCACCGGGAAGTAGCCCATAGTCGCCCCGTATTCGGGCGCCATGTTTGCGACTGTCGCGCGGTCGGCAAGGGAAAGGCTCTTTGCGCCCTCTCCGAAAAATTCGACGAATTTGCCGACCACTTTTTCTTTCCTTAGCATTTGCGTCACATGCAGCGCGAGGTCGGTGGAGGTCACCCCTTCCGCGAGCTTGCCTGTCATGTTTACGCCGACAACTTCGGGAACTTTGAAATATACGGGCTGCCCGAGCATTCCGGCTTCCGCTTCAATGCCCCCTACGCCCCAGCCGACAACTCCGAGCCCGTTAATCATCGTCGTGTGCGAGTCCGTGCCCACGAGCGTGTCGGGGTAGAGTATTTCTTCGCCCTCAGGCGTTTTGGCGCGGAACACGAGCCGCGCGAGATATTCCAAATTCACTTGGTGAATAATGCCGGTTGAGGGCGGAACGACCGAAAACGTCTTGAACGCGCTTTGCCCCCATTTCAGGAATTCGTACCTTTCGCGGTTTCTGTCGAATTCCATGTCGAGGTTCTTTTGGTAGGCGTCCGGAGTGCCGGCGAAGTCCATTTGCACCGAGTGGTCAACGACCAGATCGACGGGAACGAGGGGCTCCACGCATTCGGGATTGGCGCCGAGCTTTGCGGCGGCGTCGCGCATGGCGGCGAGGTCTACGAGAAGCGGCACTCCGGTGAAGTCCTGCAAGACTATTCTTGAGACTACGAATGGAACTTCGTAGTCGCCGGGGTTCTGGGCATTCCAAGCGGCGAGGCGCTTTACGTCCTCCAAGTGCGCGAGTTTTCCGTCGCAGTTGCGAAGCACGCTTTCGAGCACAATTCTGATGCTGACCGGCAGGCGGGAGACATCGAACCCGGATTTTTTCAGGGCGGGTAAACTATATATAAAACCTTTAACTTCGGCGGAGGCCGATTCAAATTTTGTTAGAGTGTCGAGGGGGTTGTTCATTGTTTTGGAACTGTCTGTTTGGGTGGGCTTTTTTATGTGCTCCACGTTAAAAAAAATTACCGGCGGATTTAATAATAAATTATCTGATATTGCAAGCCAATATAAGGAAAAATACCAGTCTGAAAACGCAAAAAATTCGCATTAAAAAAAGCTGGGAAAAATGCTTTTTATACGGGGGTTGCCTATTGCAATATCATTGCATAAAAACTGCGGGCGTTGCCACGTTTGGGAAACCGCGCAGTTTTGAAAAAAAGTTAAAAAACTTTCGCGCAAAATATATACTCAGCCAAAAAAGCGCGTTTTTCCGCGCTTAGAGACGCGCGGTAAGACGGCAAATTTTAATAGATGCAAATTTAAGAGGCGCAAATACCCCGCATTTTTGCCAAGATGCGCGAATGTTTTTGCCAAGATGCGCGAATGCTGAACCCCATAAGTGCACCACAATCACCCCGCGTTGCAGGAGATTTTACCCAACCCCCATTCTTGCACATTTGCCGGCGGCAATATTTCTTTTAACAGCGCCGCAATAATTATAAAACTTATTCTTCGGCGGATTCCGACGGCTCTATCGTTACGGTGCATTCGCCGACCATTTTGTCGTCCATTTTGTCTATCACTACCCGCATGTGCTGCTCCTTAAAATATATCCGCTCGCCCTTTTCAGGAAAGCGGCCGAGCGAGAATGTGATAAGACCGCCAAAAGTGGAGACTTCGTCGGTATCGAAGTCGGTGTCGAGAAAATCCTCAACGCGGCGAATCGGCGCAAGGCCGGATATTTTGTATTTGTTCTTGCCGATTACCCGAATCGGTTCTCCTTGCGAGACTGTAAATTCGTCGCGTATTTGCCCGACGAGCTCTCCGAGGGCGGCGTCAAGCGTCAGAACTCCGATTACCCCTCCAAAATCGTCCTCGACGAGCGCAATGTGGATTTTGTATCTCAACATTTTCACGAGCGCCGACTCGAGCTTTTCGTTCTCGCGCAGGCGCAGGGTTTGGCGCGCGATTTTTTTAAGGTCGGGGGTTTTAGCCTCCGACTGGCACGCAAAGAGGTCGCGCAAATGGATTATCCCGTAGCAGTTGTCGAGGTTGCCTTTGCACAGCGGGTAGCGGTTGTGCCTCGTTTCAAGGGCGGTTTTTATATTTTCTTCGTAAGGCTCCTCGGTGTCGAAATAGACAACTTTGCTTCGCGGAAGCATTACGTCGCTTACGTCGAGGTCTTGCAGGCGGATTGCGTTGCGCACGATTTTCCCCGCGTAGGGGGAGATTGTTTCCCCGTCGGAGTCCTCGGAGCGCAGCATAACCTCAACGTCTATGTGCTCGAACGACGGCTTCCCCGGGATTTTCTTCCCCGCGAGCTTTAAACCGACCCCCGCGGCGCAGAGCTCAAAGGGCTTTATCGCCGCATAGAACACTATGAAAACAGGGGCTATTTTTTTTAGGATTTTTTCCGGATTTGCGGCGGCGTAGCGCGCGGCGGGAATGCCGAGGATTCCGTATTCGAAAAACACCGCAAAAATGCCTGCCGCGAATGCAATAGCTACTTTATGCCCGTTCTCTATCGGAAGGCCGAGGCATTCGAGGGATTCGTTTGCCGCAAAGTACGCGAAAAACGCCGCTAAGACCACAAACGCCCGCACGGATATTGCGAGGGTGGTCGCGATTTTAGCACTCCCCGATACGCAAAAGCGGACGGCTGCGCCAAACGCTGGCGCGCCGCGCTTGCCGGTTCTGTTTGCCGAAAACTTGTACGAAGCCACCGCAAACGTCAGCGCCGTAAACGCCGCCGCGAAAACCATGCAAAGCGCGCACGCCGCCCACAGAAGCGCAATTATCCAGACTTCCGGCATGGCGTGCTATTTTACGAGCCTTGAAAGCTCTTCGATGCAGCGCTCGTTTTGCTCGGGCTTTCCGATTGTTATCCTGAGCCAGTCGGGGAGCCCGTAGCCCACGTTGGGGCGCACTATGACTCCGCGCTTTTGCATCTCAACAAACTTTTTCGGCGCGTCCGCAACCTTCACCATTACGAAGTTAGCCCCGTCCGAGAAGTATTCGAGCCCGAGCTCCTCAAAGGCTTTTTCAAACTGTTTTCTGCCGGCGTCGTTGACGTCGCGGCTCAGGCGAACGAAGTCGTCGTCGTCGAGGGCGGCAAGGGCGGCAACCTGCGCGAGAGAATTGACGTTGAAAGGCTCGCGCACCCTGTTTATGTATCCGGCAATTTCTTCGGAAGAGTATGAATATCCGATTCTCAGCCCCGCGAGCCCGTATATTTTTGAGAATGTCCTGAGGCATATTACGTTGTACCCCTCGGAGATAAGCCCGCGCAAGTCCACAGGGTCGCGCTGGTATTCAGTGTATGCCTCGTCGTAGCAGAATACGACATTTTCGGGGAGCGAGCGCACGAAGTTCTCTACTTCCGACTGCTTTACGACGCACCCTGTCGGGTTATTGGGGTTTGTCATGAACACGACTTTTGTCTTGTCGGTCACGGCGTCGCGCATGGCGTCGAGGTCGTATTTCATTCCGGGCATCGGCACGCTCTTGCATACGCCGCCCATAAAAATGGTTGCGAGTTTGTAAACTATGAACGACTGCGCCCCGAAAACAGTTTCGTCGCCTTCGCCCACGAAGCACTGCGCCACAAATTCGAGTATTTCGTTCGATCCGTTCCCGAATGCGAACTGGGAGGGTGCAAGCCCCCATTTTTTGGAGAGCTTTTGGCGGAGTTCGTAGCAGCCGCCGTCGGGATAATAGTTTAGTCCGCCGAGGTGGTTTTTGACGGCTTCCACCGCTTTCGGAGAAGCTCCGAGCGGATTCTCGTTGGAGGCCATCTTCAATATGCCGTCGGGATCGAGCCCAAATTCGCGCGCGACATATTCGATAGGTTTCCCGGTTTCGTACACGGGAAGATTTACGATTTGTTTCTTTACTATTTTGTCGGCTTTCATAATCTAAACCTATTTAAAGAAGGACAAATTATTTTAATAACTTCCTTTTTTGCAAGCGAAGAACTTTAATTTTGCGTTAAAAAATATGTTGATATATTGCACAGGCGCCACCGGTTTGGCGGGCTATAATTTTGTGAAGGCGGCGTCCTCGGAGGGCCACAAGGTTGTCGCCGTATGCGGCAAGCACCGCCTTCCCGAGATGCCCAACGTCACCCCGGTGAGCTGCGATTTGCTCGACGAACACGCCGTCCAGCGCGCGGTGCTCGAAGTTTTCCCGGATGCCATTGTAAACTGCGCGGCGATTTCAAGCCCGGCGGATGTCGACGCCAATCCGGAGCTCGCCGAAAAGATGAATACTGTTCTCCCCGAGCGCCTCGCGCAGCTCGCAAACCATGTCGGCGCGCGCTTTATACATTTGTCCACGGATATGGTCTTTGACGGAAGCGACGCCCCGTATAAAAATACCGACATCCCGATGCCTTGCACGCTCTACGGCACGACAAAGCTCATGGCGGAAAAGAGGGTTTTGAAGGCGGCGGCACACACGTCTGTGGTGCTCAGGCTTAGCCATATAAGCGGAAACAGCCTGACCACCCGCCGCTCGCTGCATGAAAAGCTCCTGCGCATTTGGGCAGCGGGCGAAAAAGCCAAGTGCAGGGTCGATGAGATAAAATGCCCGCTGTCGGCGGGAAGGCTCGGCGACCTGCTCGTGGAACTTTGCGAACGCCCGAACCTCACAGGCATATACCACTATGCGGGGCTTGAACCAATCAGCCGCTACGATATGGCGCGCAGAATAGCCGAAAAATTCGGGCTTTCGGCGGACGAATTTGTGGAGCCAGTTCGCGGCGACCGGGAAATCGACCTCACCCTCGATATGTCGTGCCTCGCGCGGTATGTAAAGACGCGTTCCTGCATGTTCGGCGAGCTGCTCGACGAGATGGAGCTTCCCGCGGATTTGGCAGACTGGCTTAAGTCCAAGACGGGCAGGGTCCCTGTAAAACGCTTCAAGCTTTGATTTATGACAAGGCTCTTTCCGCCGATATTTTTTTTGATTTTTTCCGCTGCGGTGTCGCTTGCGGGGGCGGCGAACCTGCTCGACGGCTCGGCGGCTTCGGAGCGCAGAATGGAGCTTTTAAAGCTGAAGTTTGAAAAGGCGCTAAAAAAGGCGCGGTGCCCATACGGCGTGCTGTGCGTCGCCACGGCGGACGGCAAGGTTTATGCGGAGCCAGTCGGCATTCCGGCGGAGGGCGCGGAGATTAAAAAACGCGCGCAGCAGAAGTCGCTGCCCCTTGGGGAAAGCTCGTTTGCATGCGTGACGTTTGCCGCCGTAAAAATGGAGGAGGCCGGCAAGCTCGATTTAAAGTGGAGCGTCCCGGAAAGGTTCTCGGCTTTTTCGCCGCAGAGGGGAATGGAAAAACATTCCACGTTTTCCGATATGCTTTATATGAGGGCAGGCATCGACAACGCGAAAGTGCCGCCGTTCCCCGACGGCGACTGGCGCGGGCTCTTTGAGGTAATTCCGCAGACTTATCCCGCCGAGGGCGCGGGGACGAAGGGCGTGTTTTCTCCGCTTTGCGCGGCCGCTGTCGGGTACGCGCTCGGGTACGAAAATTCAAGGTCTTCAAAAAATCCAAAAAAATCTTTTGCCGGATTTATGAAAAAATATTTTTTCGGCGAGGTCGGAATATCTCAGCCAAAATACAGGGCGTTCGATTCGGCTTTGTTCCCGGCCTATTCCGTGGCGCTCGCGCCGGAGGAATGCGCCCTGTGGCTAAAAGCCGAGGCTTCCGCAAAACCTGGAACTTCGATTTTTGCGCGCAGAATGGCCCCGGCTGGCTCCCGCATGGGAATGGGCTGGTTTGACATCGCCCGCAGCGGAGTGCCTGCGCAGGTTTTCTCCGCATTCTTCCAGGGGTGCGCAAACGAGATTGCGGTATTCCCGTCAAAGGGCTTGGCGGCGGCGGCTTTTGCCGTTGTGGATTCAAAATATCTCGCGCGGGCCGATTCGCGCTTGCGGCTTGAGCGCCAAAAATCGGCGAGGCTCGCGTGCGCCGAGACCGTCGAGTTTTTGGGCAGCATCCTATACGAAGACTCGCACAAAAAGGAGGGCGCGCGCGAAAAACTTTCCGAAACAAAAATTACCCCAACCGACAACCCCAAGCAAGACAGTCAAAATGAAAAATAAAATTGTTGCAATTTGCATTTTTATAGCCTGTGTGGCAGTGTCCGCCGCGGGAGGCGAAAAAATAAAATTTGCGTTTTTATCGCCCGACGCCCACAACCAGGCAAACTCTGCCATCTACAACGGCGCGCGCGACGCCCTTGCCGAGCTCTCAAAAAAATACGGGAAAGATATGTCTGTCGAATTCTTTTCCGCCGACAAATCAATAGAGCGGCAGATATCGGAAATGTCGAAGGCATATTTGGACGGATTTGCCGGCGCGCTGCTTGTGCCCGTGGACGCCAAGGCGGTTGAGGGCAAAGTGGCCGAGCTTTCCCCAAAGGGATTTCCCGTAGTTGGCATAGGCGCGCGCGTAAAAGGCGCAATATCATATTGCGGAACGGATTCCGCCGCAATGGAAAAGCTTGTAAGGGAAGAGCTGAAACGCTTGTCGGCCTCGAAAAAAACCGCAAACTATTGCTATTTTTACACGGATTCCACCGCAATATCCCCGTCTGAAAAACAGCTATTTACTCCCGTTTCAAGAGACGAAATTGAGGCTGTGCGCAAACTTGCCGAGCCTGTCGAAACTTATTCCGTAAATTCGTATTCCGAGTATGCCAAAGAGCATGAAATAGACATAATGCGCCGCGACAATTACGGTGAAATATTTTTAAATCCGCGGCTGCTTGCAAATATGTTCCCCATAAAGGAAGATCCTGACAGGGTTTTCGCTTTTTGCCTCGGGTCGCTCCCGCAACTCGATATGTACCTATCGGGCGGCCAGCTCGACTCCTGCGTTTACGACGACTGGTACGGCTGGGGATATTACGCAATGCGCACTCTCGTGGAAAAGGTTGTCGAAAAGCGCGACCCCGCAAAGAAAGAGGAGCTTTTAAAGCCTCTGCTTGCGACTCCCAAAAATGCCGATTCTTTCAGAAAAGACTGGGCGAGATGGTTGCGGTAGATTTTTTTGCAGGCAATTTATGCGCCTTTTCAGAGTGGCATAAAGCCTAAGTGCGTTGTCGCTTTACCGCGCGAAAAGAAACTTCAACTTTTATCTTGTGCGGCGCAGGCTCGCCGCATCGGCTTCTATATTTTTTGAATAAATTCCGCGCGGCGAAATGCGGCTTTGAGTATTTGAAACTTTCCTCGATTTCTTATTCAATACTTTGCGAATTTGCATTCTTTTGCAGTTTGCTTGCGAACGCAAAAACTCGGCTATTCATTTTTTTTGAAAGCTAAATTCTTTGTGATTTTTTCACCGTAAATTTTTTTACCGACACATTAAAAATTTTCGCAATAACGGCAAGCCGCAATCCATAAGTAGTGTTTGCTTTGTAAAATATCCAATGCGCACGCGCGTTCCAATACAACGATATTTTTTTCTTAAAGAAAGTCGCATAAAATTTTCCTATTTCCCAAAATTCTTTGAGAAAATAAACGGATATTTGCTGGGAAAATGCTGTTTATGTAGCGCGAATAAATCGCAAAATGCGGCAGCCTTTGATGCGGGCGCAAGTGCCGCAAAAAAAATTAGTCTACCGAGCTGAAAGTTAAGGTAATCGTATGCTGCTGCTTGTCCGGCGGCGGCATTAGTGATATCGACTTGAATGTAGTGGCGACCGAGTTGTCGAAAGCCGAATTGCCGCTGCTTCTTATAATGCGGAAGGCCGATATAACGCCGCTTTTAGATACGACAAACGATATTTCCGTTTCGAGTTCCTCATATAAATCCTGCGGGGGAACCCAGTTGCGCTTTGCCATAGAGTGGATATATTGCGCGTATGCGGCAAGCTCGTTTTTCATTGCGGCGCCTGTTGTGGCGGACGCCGATATGTTGGCTATTTGGTTTATGTTGGAGAAACTTGCCTTTACGCTCCCCATCTTTACTTTTCGCGGAGTCGTGCGTTGGCGCTGGGGCTTGGGATTGCGCTTTTCGGGATTCTTCTTCAAAAAATCCTTGTATGAAATCCTCTTTTGCTGTTTGGGTTTTGGGGTTGGGTTTGGCTTCGGCGCGGGCTTTGGCTGTGGTGCGGGAGCGGGTTCCGGTTCCGGTTCGGGGGCGGGCTCGGGTTCCGGTTCGGGAGCGGGCTCGGGTTCAGGCTGCGGCTCGGGAATGTCGAGCTTTTCGATTTCCTCGATTTTGGGTTGGGTAATTTGCGTTTCTTGCGGTGCGGGTGCGGGCGCGGGCTCGGGCTCGGGCTGCGGAGAAGGCTCTACCATATCAAAAACTACGGGCGGCTGGGAATGTTCGTCCGTCTTTAACACGGTTTTCACAAATACGGCGACTATCGCCGCAAGCGCCACCGCCGCATGGAGCGCGATGGAGCAATATGCACCGAGTTTGACGTTATTGCTTTCAGCCATTTTATTTTACTTCCGTGTCGAGGTGCAGCTTCGTCAGGTTGTGGCGCTTTATGGCGTCGATGACGTCGATGACTTTCTGGTATATAAGGTTGCGGTCGGCCCTAAGGCTTATCGCGGGCGGATCTTGTGTCTTCGACAGCGACGCCAATAACGAATTTAACTCAACCAAATCAACAGACTGTTTCCCCCAGTATATTTGCCCGTCCGCCTTTATCGTTATGAGCTGAAAGTCGATGTCGGGGCGGACGCTCGCGCTGTTCGCGTCCTGCTTGGGAAGGTTTACGGGGATTGTCTGCTCGAGCAACGGGGTACTTATCATAAATATTATAAGCAACGAAAACGCCAAGTCCATAAGCGGCGTTACGTTTAGCTCCGTCATTGCGGCGGGCGGTGTTCGTCGTCTTATTTTCATCGGATTTTAGTCGTCGAAGTCGCGGGGTGGGGTCGGAGAAGAATCGTCGTCGTCGAGTGAAAAGTCTATTATCTGCGACTTTCTTGTGGGGGAGTCCGCATTATTTTGACTATCTGTCTCGGGGTTGGCAAAATCCTTTACATCGGCTGTTTTTTGATGGTTAAAACCAGTTTGCGCATTACTCGAAAACTGGACTGGCGGCGGGACTTGTTCCGCGCGGGCCGCCTGCTGCTGAATATTAGGCGCGTATTCGGCGCGCGGAGGTTGCGGTTGGGCAGGGTATGAGTATTCAGTACGCGGAGCTTGCGGCTGAGATGGATATTGGTATTCGGCGCGCGGAGCCGATTCTGCAGGCTGTTGAGCGTATGGATATTGTTGCGGATTTACCGGAGCGTATTGTGGTTGCGCCGAATATACAGTGCGTATGCGCATTTCTATAATGTCGGATAGCAGGCTTGCGAAGTTTTCGGTATCGGTCATTAGTTTGCGCGACTGGCTCGTCAGATAATTATATCCGAAAACCGCAGGTATTGCGACAAACAGCCCGGCTACTGTCGTGAGAAGGGCCCCCGCGACGCCGGGAGCGAGCTGCTGCAAAGTGACGGACGCTTGTGCGCTCATCGAGCCGAAGCAGTCCATGACGCCCCATACGGTGCCCAGAAGCCCGAGAAACGGGGCTCCGCTGATTACAGTTCCGAGAATAATCATGCTGGACTCGTACTTCATCAGCTGGCGCGACAGCGAGCGTTGAAGGGCGTTATCAACAAATGTCATTGCAGAATTTTTATCGTCGGAATTCGCGGCGTTTTGGGCGCCGGACTGTTCGAGGGCGGAAGCGGCGTCGCGCAGGATTTCCGCGTATGGGCCTGATAGCCTGCGCATTGCCGCGGCTTCGGCCACCGAATTTGTCTGGGCGACGGCTTTTGCCGTTGCCGAGTTCAGCCTTTTCATCTCTGACAAGTCCGCCTTTTTGCAGAACATTGCGCCCCAAGCCAAAATGCTGAACCCCAATAGTATTATTACTATTACTTGTCCCGCAAAATTGGACTGGAAGAAGTAGTCCATAAGCGACGAAGCCACTACGGGGTTTACATAGAAATCAGATAAAAATGTGCCATGCATGCCGTACTAATATTTCATGGAAGCGCCAAAAATCGAGAATAATTTTTGCATAGGCTGCAATTTGCGCGATTTATCGCGTTTTTTTTTAATTTGCGGAATACTTCCATATTTTTTTTCAATGCAAAAAAAATAGTTGAAAGTCCGTTTAGTTCAGTTAGTGTCGTCTTAATATGACGGCTTAATTGTATTGATTAGGCGTATATGCCTGTTTAAGGGCGTCGGCGCGGTTTATCTGGAAACCGGATTGCGGGCTCTATGCTGCATGTAGCCATCCGTATGGATAAGCCTTTGGGTATTTTCAATAAACGCAAAAAAAAGGATATAGAAATGGCATCACCAAGACCTCTAAATGTAGGACTCGTAGGCGGCGGTTGCGGCGCATTTATAGCCCAACCCCACCAAAAGGCGATTTTTTCGGATGGAACGCGCCGCGTAGTGGCGGGGGCGTTGCACCCGGATCCGAAAATTGCAATGGACGAGGCCGCAAAATGGCCCTATCCCATAAAGGGATACCCGTCGTACGTGGACATGATTAACGACCAGAAAAATCTGCCCGACGACGAAAAGCTCGACTACATTTTGATTGTAACCCCCAACTTCGTCCATTTTGATCCCGCCCTGAAAGCCATAGAGGCAGGAATTCCCGTAATGTGCGAAAAGCCCCTCACGGTGAACCGCGAGCAGGCCGACATCCTCACCGAGGAAGCTACAAAGCGCGGACTGCCGTTTGCAGTTGCGCATACCTACCTCGGGCACTGGACTTCGTGGTTGTCGCGCTTTATAGTTACGAGCGGCCTGTTGGGCGAAATACGCTGGGCGGACGCTTCCTACATACAGGGATGGCTCGCAAAGAAAAGCGAAAAGAGCGCGAATTGGAGGACGGATCCGAAATTCTCAGGCGGTTCCCTTTGCCTCGGCGATATCGGCACGCACGCATTGATGCAGCTGCGCTTTGTCACTGGGCTCGACGTCACAAAGGTTTCGGCGCATATGGAGTCGGTAGTCAACAATCTCGACGACCACTCGACTGTGTATTGCGAGCTTTCAAACGGCGCAAAAGCCATGGTTAGGGCTTCGCAGATAAGCATAGGGCATAAGAACGACCTCGCTCTTGAAGTCGTGGGCTCCGAAGGTACGCTCGTATGGCGCCAGGAGGAGTCGGAGAAAGTAAAGATAATGCTTCCCGGCCAGCCCGACAGAATATATTGGCGCGGCAATGTAATGCCCAACGACGGTTTCTTCAAGGACATTCCCGAAGCGCTGCTTAAAGAGCCGAAAATTCCGGCCGGCCACTGCGAGGGCTTCCACGATGCCTACGCGAGGCTCCACCGCGAATTTGAAAAAGACATTCGCGCATGGAAAGAGGGCAAACCCTTCTCGTATGACCACACCCGCTACGCGACTGTGCTCGACGGACGCATGGGATTGGCCTTTATCGACGCCTGCTTGGAGAGCAATAAGAACTCCGCTGCGTGGGTCGAAATCAAGTAGCTTTGCCTGCGTGCAAAATTAGCCGCGGCGGTTTGAGAATAGCGCGCCGCGCGATTTTGCTTAATCTAATTTGCCAATGAAACGGGAACTCAAAGTTTCCCGTTTTTTTTATGCTGCGTTCCGAAGATAGTGTTCTTGCCGTATAGCTGAGGTTGCAAATGAAAAATATCTTTCGGTAGGAAAATCTATTTTTGTGCGCGGAATAATTAAGCGCAGAGCCCGCCGTATAATTAAATAAGCGTGTCTGTCTTTTTATAAAAAAGGCAACTAGGTTTGTTTTATAAGCTTGTATGCCTGTTCAGACCATATTTCCCAGATAAAATTTTGTCTCTTTGGCCAATGCTTATCAAAAAAATTTATGTCGGGGTGTTCTGCTCAAAAAAATTTTTTGTTTATGCCCAAAAAAAAGGACGGTTAAAAAAACCGTCCGTAAAGTAATTCAAGATAAGCAACTCAATCTTTGGATAAGCGCGAGTTAAAAAACTGTCCGTTGCAAAGATAATTTGCCGCTTAGTTTCTTTTCCTACGCAAGGCAAATAGTAGCGCGGCGGCGCCGATAATTGCGGCTAAGGCGGCGGGTTCCGGAATTTGCGTGAATGTCACAGAAAGGCTGTTCCCGTCCCAAGCGAAGTCGGCCAATGCCCCGTACAGATTTTTTGCGACAAAGTCTGTGTTCGCGTCGTCAACGTCAAAGCCCTCGAGCGAGCCGGCGGAAAGCAGTTCAAAAGTATCGTCTATATAGTCGGCGCCGTTGAGCCCGTCGAAATCCACTTCTATTTGGCCTGTGCCGTTTTTGGTGAAGGCATTTTCTATCGTGATTTTATATCCGTTCTTAATAGCTGCCATATCGAACAACAACCCGCCGGAATTCCACTCCGCGGAATTTATCGCGGTGCTGGTGTTTCCAACTCCAAAATATCCGCCGTTGAGGGAAACTTTGCCAGTTGTGGCAGTTGTGGCGGTTGTCGAAGATAGCACGAATTTCCCGCCGTTTAGAGTGATATCGTTGAGTGAACCGCCTGTTATTGACATCGTTTGCTTGCCAGTGGCGGAGGCGTCCATTACTATATTGAATTTCTTGGCGTTTGCCGCCCCGCTGTCGGCGTCGGTTATAGAGCCGTTCCACGAGTAATCGGATTTATTTGTAAATGTTATGGAAGTGTCGTTGTCTATGTATATCTGATGTACTGAGGTGCTTTCTCCCGAAAGTCCGCCTATGGTTGTAGTGGCGTTGGATATTCTCCATCTGCCTGTGTCGCCTACGTTTGCAGCTTTCATTACAAACGCGCCATTTACTGTAAAGTCTCCAAGCTGGGTCCATAAAGCGTGTGTTTGAGGCCCGGGTGCGTTGGAGGTAAACACCAAATTGCCCTTTACGTAGATATTGCCCATATAGTCGGCCATATTATTTGATGCAAAATTTATAAAATTTGCATTTGTGCCGCTATTGCCGGCATACAAGTCGTTATTTATGGTCAGGGTAGAGCCGGTTTTTATCCTAATATATGAGCCCCACCATGCCGGAGAGGTCATATTATATGTGAGGCTGTCAAAAGTTGTATTGCCTTCAATATTTACAAAAAAGTGGCCTCGCCCACCGTCAGCCGCCGATGGCGCATTTTGTTTTAGGTTTACAACAACATCTCCCGCGGTGAAGCCTGCGTTGATTGTCGAAGTCACTTCCCTGGTGGTGGAAAAGTTCAGGTTGAGGTCGTTGCCGGCAACTTCCGACACTGTGGGAGTCCATTTTGAAGTGTCGTTCCAATCAAATTTTTCTGAAATCTCGCCATTTTCTCCCGTAATGAGCGAAAGGCTTTCTGCTCCCAGAGTGCCAACCATGGAAAAAGCCGCCAAAGCGTAAATAGATAACTTCTTCATATCCAATAATGTTAATTTTAAATCTAAATTTAAAAGCTAAAACAAGTGTATTCAATGTCAAATAATTTATTGTAAAAATAGTACAAAGTAAATCGGACTAACTCCTTCTTGTTTAACTTTTACAATCAATTAAAAAAATATTGTATTTTTCATAATTCTTAAAGAGGGGCGGAGCGCAAAATTCATTTTTATTTTGGCGGCATATAGTTTAATATAATTTCGATTTTTGCATATAAATTTACTTGCGGAAAATCCGCCGTAATGCACTCTAATATTACTATGAATACCGACGCAACTCCGCGCGCCTGGAAGGAAATTTCCGAAACCCCAGTCGCGGACTGTAAAGTTTTTAAAATAGTAAAAAAGACCATGCGCCACCCTGACGGCCGCACGGGCGATTTTTATGTCAATCGCTCAAACGACTGGGTCCAAACTGCGGCGCTCGTCGATTCAGGCTGTCCGTCAGACCCCTTTGTTGTGCTTGTAAACCAGTATAGATTTGCAAGCGGCAGAATGTCATGGGAATTTCCGGGCGGAATAATCGAGGCGTCGGAATCGCCGGAAAAGGCTGCTGTGCGCGAACTATTGGAGGAGACCGGATATGCCGGCGAAAACCCCGTACTCTTGGCGTCTTATTCTCCAAATCCAGCCCTTCATGAAAACCTCTCGCACTTTGTAGTTATTGACTCGGCAAGGAAAATCTCGGAGCCCCACTGGGATTCAAACGAGGAAATTCAGACAAAACTCGCGCGGGTGTCCGAACTTTGGCCAATGGTGAAATCCGGAGAGATTTACCATTCAATCGCGATAAACTGCGTTTTCTTCCTCGAAAAATTCTTGGCGGAGAGGGCGCCACAAAAATGCCTTTAAACGAAGATAGCCGTATTCTCAGCGATTTCCGCGGAATGCCCTACCGCGAAAAGATTTCGCGCGCGCGCTCGACGGGCGGCGCCCCAATGCGCTCAGACAAAATAGTTGAAAAGCTTATGGCGAGAATATCGGCCAAGGTTAAGTCAAAGTCCTCTTTTGAAACAATAGTCGAGAATTGGCAAAAATGCGTTCCGCCGAAATTCGCGGGCAAGTCTTCGCCGGCAAATATGCGCGCTGGAATTTTATATGCATGCGCGCAAAATCCGCAAGTCCGCCAAGAGCTCCAATTCTCGGCACGCTCAATATTAAAGAAAATAAACGCCCTCGACGGTTGCTCAGCCGTAAAAACTTTAAAATTTATATGAAAATTGCTTTAGCGCAAACCGCAGTAATTCGCGGAGAATTTGAAAAAAATCTCGACAGGGCGGAGGCAACAGCAAAGGAGGCCGCCGCACAATCCGCGGAGCTTGTCGTATTTCCTGAGATGTTCGTTTCGGGATTCGACTACAAAAAAAATGCGGAATTCCTCGAAAAACATCCGCGCGAAATCGAGGAGCGGCTGTCGGATATCGCCGCCGGATGTTCCGTGGCAATGGCAGGCTCTTTCCCGCATATAGAAACGGGTTGGCGCACGCCGAGCAACAGGCTTGCTCTTTACGCTTCAGACGGCCGGGAACTTGCGCATTACGACAAAATCCACCTTTTCGGAGTCTTTCACGAAGACAGGTTTGTGACACCGGGGAAATCCGCCGTCGTAAATAATTCCCATTTGGGCAAAATAGGCTTTGCCGTATGCTACGACATCCGATTCCCCGAACTTTTTATGCGCCTTGCCGACATGGGCGCAAAACTTATAATAATATGCGCGGCGTTTCCGCACCCGCGCTCGGAGCACTGGCGGATTCTGTGTCGCGCCCGTGCAATAGAAAACCAGTGCTATGTGGCGGCGGTCAACCAATGCGGGCCTGAGGTTTTCCGCGGCGGAAGCGTAAAATACTGCGGGATGTCGGCGGTTTTCGACCCGTGGGGCGAAATTGTGGCTGAGTGCCCCCCGGACGAGGAAAATCTGGCGTTTGCCGACATAGATCTGGGCTTGGTGGACGAAATCCGCGCGAGGATTCCCGTATTTTCCGACAGGCGGCCAATCGGCTGATTCGTACACTTGCCGTTTGCAGCTATCCCGCGCTCTTGGCGGGGAGCAAGGGGAGGTTTATTCTGGCGGCTTGGCGGGTGCGCCGCCAAACCGCCTAATAAGGCCGAAAAATAGAATATAAAAAATATGTTGACAAAGTTGGGGGCGGCGTATTTCATAAGCGTCTTTTAATTAAATTCAGCAAAGAGAAGAGAGAGTTGACATGAAAGTCGTATCGTCCATTAAGTCTTTGAAAACGCGCCATCCCGACTGCAAAGTAGTGCGCAGGAAAGGCCGCGTTTACATCATCAACAAAACCAATCCCCGCTACAAGGCCAAGCAGGGCTAATCAACTTTTGGAGTTTACAGCAGAAATGAAAGACAAAATCCATCCCGATTTCCACCCCGTGTGCTTTGTTGACGTTTCGAGCGGAGCGCGCTTTGTGACACGCTCGACCATGAAAAGCAAGCAGATTGAAAAAATAGACGGCGTGGACTGCTATATGATTACCCGCGACGTCACGAGCGATTCCCACCCGGCCTATACCGGTGAAAAGCGCTTTGTTGACACTGCAGGCCGCGTCGAAAAATTCCAGAAGAAGTTTTCGCGCGTTCGCTCGCGTTAATCGCGCATAAATATCTTTTTAAAGCTCCGCGTAGGAGCTTTTTTTTTGCCGGACTTTTGCCGGACTGCGCGCTGAAAAAGCCGCGCCGCAATAAACTCTAAATTATTCCGCGCAAACGCGCAATTCCGTCTGCTGCCACCAAGCCGGCTTGCGGATTTTTTAGATGTGTTTGCAGCCGCCGCGGCTTGAGAGTGACGCGCCGCGCGATTTTGTATGAATTGTCTTTTTTTTTAAGTTCCGCAAAATAAAATAGCCAATCGACATGGATTCCCCGCTAAAAATTGCAATATACAATCTCGGGTGCAGGGTAAATGCGTACGAGTCGTTTGCGCTTGCGGACATTGCGCGCGCCCGCGGGCTTGAAGTTGTCCCGTGGGGCGAAAAGGCCGATTTCGCGGTGGTCAACTCATGCGCGCTGACAGTGCTTGCGCAGGCGAAGACGCGCCAGGCAATAAGAAACTTCGCCCGGGCAAATCCTGATTCTCCGATTGCGGTGACAGGCTGCTACGCCCAAATCGCGCCGGGTGAAGTTGGGAAGATAAGCAATGTAAAAATAGTGGCGGGCAATCCGTCGAAAAGCGGGGTAATCGATATGCTGCTGTCGGCGGCAGGCGCTGGAAATGCCGAAAAATCCGCGCCCGCAACCGGAGAGTTTTCCGTATCCGATTGCGGTTTTATCGACGACAGGGTAAATCTGAAAATACAGGACGGTTGCGACAACTGTTGCAGCTATTGCGTAATCCCGCAGGCGAGGGGGCGGCCGAGAAGCAGGAGTTTTGGGGAAATAATAGAAGACGCAAAAAACCTTGCCGCCCGCGGAGCCCGCGAAATAACCCTCACCGGCATAAACATAACAAAATTTTCGACTCCCTACGGGGGGCTTGTCGAGCTTGTTGACGCGCTCGATAAAATAGGCGGATTGTCGCGCATACGCATAGGGAGCATCGAGCCGCAGGATATGCCTGTTGACGCGCTTTTGGAGCGCGCTGCGGACGATTCGCACAAATTGCAGCCGCACTTTCACGTATGCGCCCAGAGCCTGTGCGACAGGGTCTTGAAAGCCATGCGCCGCAAAAACACGGCGGCGGAATTTCTGGAGTTCGTGCGAAAGGCCAAGGACAAGTGCGCGGACATCTCCATTGGGGCGGACATTATTTGCGGGCACCCGTTTGAGAGAGATTGCGACTATCTTGAGACGAAGGCGGCGATGCTTTCAAGCGGGCTTTCGTACGCGCACGTATTTACATTTTCCCCGCGCCCGAAGACGCTCGCAGCCACTATGGGCGCGGATACGCCGCCGCCGCGCGTGCGCCGCATGCGCTCAGACGACTTGCGCGCCGCCGCCGCGCAAATGCACGAGAGGTTTATGGCGTCGCAGCTTGGCAAGGTTCGTCCAATCCTCTTTGAAAAACCGATTGAAGGCGGAAAGTACCTCGCGTACACAGACAACTATATCCGGCTTGAAGTTTGCGGCGCTTCAAGCGGGTTGAAAAATACTATGGCTTTGGCGCGGCTTGAAAGCATTATAGACTCGTCAAGAGTCTCGGCGTCGGCAGTGCGGTGCGGTAAATAAAATACAGTTCTGATGCGGGGGGCGTGCGCGGCTTTGCGTATTTAAAATATCTACAAAACATAAGTCGTAGGGTAAGCGGCGGTATTTTGTCTAAAAATCGCGGTGTGGATTTTTTATGGGGGCGCAAATTGTCGATAAAATTGCCGCTTGCGCGCGGGGAATCGGAATTTTTTTCTTTCGGCTAATACAATGAGCGAGTTACTGTTCTTGCTGCAAGTATAAGTCGCTAAAAAATTTTTATTGCCGAGTTTTTTATTCAAAAATACGCGCAAGCATTCCCGCCGTGATGATGTTGTTGGGGAAGTTTTAACGAATTCCATTGCGGCTAAACCATAAAATTTTTAAGTGCGCGCGGAATTTTTAACGAGGAGAAATTTTTTTAAATAGGGCGCGATTTTTAAGAAAAACTGTCAGGGGATAAAAAATTTTTTGTCGGGGGCATACGTTTTTTGGGGCGGCGGCGTAGGGGCAAAAAATGTTATGCGGGGAAAAATGGGATTTTTATGCGGCTATAAAAATGGGGATAGAATTTCTGTTGCCATTTGCCGATTTTTAATGTTCTAATAGATGCGAAAATGAAAATCACTTCAATTATAAGAAGCGTTGGGGTCGCGGTATTGTGTGTTGCGTATTGCGCAGTCCGCGCCGATTTGGTCTGGACACCCGACAAAGGCTGGCAGGTGCAGGGCGGCGTTCTGGCCAATGTTCTCGGTGAAAACATCAATGTCCAAAACGCTCTCGAAGCGATGAACGAAGGCAAAAAAGCCCTCGACGAAGGCGATTATTGGGCCGCTCTGGGCTACTATCAAATAGTCGTGAACGACTACCCCAATTCCATTTTTGCGCCCGAAGCGTATTACCAGATGTCCCAGGCGCTTGTAAAGCGCGGGCAGTTTATGGACGCATTTGACGCCTTGCAGGAAATAGTTAAAAAATACCCAGACTATCCGCGCTTTAACCAAATAATAGGGGCGGAATACGATGTCGCCGCAACAATCCAAAGCGGCGCAACACCGTATCTTTGGGGCTGGTTCCCGTGGTTTACAAATTATAACGACGCAATAAAAATCTACGAATCCGTCGTGAAGGACGCCCCTTACAGCGACTATTCCCCCATAGCGCTGATGAACATATCAATTATCGCCGAGCAGGAAGATAAGCAGGACGTTGCGTTCGACGCGCTCGACAGGCTGATAAACAACTATCCCAAAAGCATGTTCGCCTCCGACGCCTACCTGCAAATGGCGAAGGTTTACAGGTCGCTTGTGCAAGGACCCGAATACGACCAGACCCCGACGCGCAACGCAATAAGCTTTTTCAACGACTATCTCATACTATTCCCGAACGAATCCCAAGTGGCGCGCGCCGAAGAAGGCCTTGAAGCCATGCAGGATACGTACGCGCGCAGCCGCCTTGTAATGGGGGATTTTTATTACTACTACCGCAACAACGGAGTAGCGGCGTCGATATTTTACAACGAGACCATAACGCTTGCTCCAAACAGTCCCGCCGCAAAAGAGGCCGAGGCTCAGCTTAAAAAAATCCGCGAAGGCATTCCGGCGCCGATGACCCCGTATGACTGGATATGGGGCAGGTACCAGCCGATGAGCCTTTCGGAGCTCGAGGACGACACACATATCGAAAAGCTGAACAGCGAAGCGTTTGAGGAGATGTCGGTTGACCAATTCCTCGAAACTCCCGGCGCGGCGGTTGTCGAGCAGGTAATGCCCGACGGCTCCGTGCAATCATACGAGGAGCTAGCGCCGATGTACGGCGACGGCCTCGGAGACTACCTTTTCGACGACGGCTTCTACCAATGGACGCAGTCGCAAATCGACAACGCAACCGACGACGTTCTATGAGAAATTTTTTTGCAATATTGGCAGTTTGCATGCTGGCGTTTATAGTCGGCTGCTCTAATTACCGCCTTGCGGGAACGGCGGTGAACCTGCCGTTTTCATCGGTGTATGTAAGCCCTGTGCGCAATGTATCGTACGCGCCGCAGGCCGCCCCGTTGCTTACAAACGCAATCTCGAAAGCTATAATGCAGGTGCCCGACTTGCGCGTGGCGTACCAGAGCGAGGCCCAAGCAACCCTTTCGACGACAATCGTAAACTACGAGAAGATCCCGATAGCGACAAAGGCGAGCGATACAGCCCTCGCCGCCTCGTACAGGATTACCGCCACGGCCCTGTGCACTTTGACGCGCTCGAACGGGCAGGTAATATTTAAGGACCGCCCCGTAAAGGCATTCATAACCGTCTATACGGGCTCCAACAACAACCTCATATCAAACGAATACGAGAGCATGCCCGTATTGATGAGGGAACTCGGCGACAAGGTAAAGGACGCCGTAATAGGAATATGGTAAACAGTCTTGAAATAGCGCCGTCGATTCTCGGCGGCGACCATGCGGCTCTCGGCGAATCCGTAGGCGCGATACGCGCGGCCGGGCTCAAATGGGTACATGTGGACGTGATGGACGGGCATTTTGTCCCGAACCTTTCTTTCGGGCCGGGCGTCGTTAAGGCATTGAAGGCAAAGTTCCCGGATATGTTTTACGACGTACACTTAATGCTCGACAATCCGAATCTGTATGTGGACGCCTTCGCAAAGGCGGGGGCGGACCTCATATCCGTGCATGTCGAGCCCGATTACCCGATTATGGGAACCCTCGACGAGATTCATTTTGCGGGTAAGAAAATCGGAATTACAATAAATCCCAAAACGCCTGTCGGGGAGGTCGCGCAATATTTGCCGCGCGTAGATCTCGTGCTTGTTATGAGCGTGCAGCCGGGTTTTGGAGGGCAGTCGTTTAATCCGGTTGCGCTCGATAAAATCTCGGCGCTTGCGGAAATGAGGAGAGAAATGAAGCTTTCCTTCCGGATAGAGGTTGACGGCGGAATTACGGCGGGGAATGTGGCGTCGTGCATAGGGCGCGGCGCGGACACGATAGTCGCGGGGACGGAGTTCTTCAAAAACGGAGAGGCTCTGCTGAAGGCGGCCGCCGCTTGTAGGTAGGCGCGGCTTGCGGTTGGGGAAGTTAAAAATGGCTCGCGGTTTTTTCATAACTTTTGAAGGTTCGGAGGGGTGCGGCAAAAGCACTCACATGAAGTCTCTGGCAAAATATTTTGAGGGTATTGGCCGCGAATGCGTGCTTACGAGAGAGCCGGGCGGCACGGAGCTCTCCGAAAAAATAAGGGCGCTTCTGTTGGACAAAAGTTTGGGGCAGATGTCGGCGCGGACGGAAATACTGTTGTTTGAGGCGGCGCGCGCAGAGCATGTGGACAAGCTCATAAAGCCGTCGCTCGAGCAGGGAAAAGTCGTGATAAGCGACAGGTTTTACGACTCCACAAGCGCGTACCAAGGCGCCGCCCGCTCGATAGGGGAGGATACTGTGAAATATTTGAACAGCTTTGCCACAGATTCGCTCGCGCCCGACATCACGATAGTGCTCGACATAGATGCGCGCGAGGGGCTTGAACGCGCCGGCAGGCGCGACAACGGCGACACCGACAGAATGGGTTCTGAAAAGCTCGAATTCTACCAGAAAGTCCGCGAGGGATTTCTCGAACTCGCAAGGCGCGAGCCCGAAAGGTTTGCGGTTGTGGATTCGTCAGGAACGAAGGAGGAGACCTTCTCTAAAATCCTCGCGGCGGTGGAGGAAAAACTGCGGTGAGCTCCATTTCAAAGGCCGAGAGCATACTCGAAAAAGCCTTCCGCAACGGAAGGCTGCACCATGCGATTTTACTGTACGGGAATTCCGCCACGGCACTCGAAGATGTGGCGAAGAAAACCGCAAGTTTGCTTTTCGGGCGCCCATGCGCGCGGCATCCTGACCTGTTCGAGCTGCGCCCCGAGGGGAAAATGCGCCTCATAAAAATAGGAAGCGCGTCGGACAGGACGGGCGGAGACTGGCCGCCAAACACAATGCGCAAGCTCTTGCGCGACATACGGCAGTCTCCGAGCGCAGGGGCGGTTAAAGTCGCAATCGTCCACGAGGCGGACAGAATGAACGCGGAGTCGGCTAACGCCTTTCTTAAAACGCTGGAAGAGCCGCCGCCGGACACAACGATTTTTATGCTCACAACCCGCCCAAACGATTTGCTCGACACCATCAGAAGCCGTTGCATAGCCTTGCGAGTTGACTCCGAGCCGGAGCCCCTCGACGACGAGCAGTGGCTCGAATGGCTCGAAGATTTTAAAAAGTGGCAAAAAACTCTAATGGGAGGGAAAATCCGCAAGGGCGATAGCGTCTCCGGGGCGGTCATTGGCTGCTACGGGCTGATAGCGCGTTTTGGGGCGATTCTCGGAAGGCTTGTTGACGAGATTGCCGATATGGACGAATCCGAGAGCGACGAACTCGACGACGAAATGATAGAGGCGGTGCGCGCAAGCCAAAGAAGAGCTTTGCGAAAGCGGCTTTTGGCCGATATAGAAGACGCGTGCGTGGATTGCGCGCTCGGCGGCAACGGAGTCCCTGCGGTGAAAATATCGAGGGCGGTTGCGGCGCTTGAAAAATCGGCCGCATATATGGAGCTCAATATGCCGGATGCGCCGGCGATAGAGTACTTTATGCTGTCCTCCCTCAGGATATGGACGCGATGAAACCTGTAATATCCCTTTCAACAAGCTATCTGCAACGCTCATTTGGCTCCGACGGCTACGCAATGCTCGAAGCCGCAGCTGCGCTCGGGTACGAATACGTCGAGATTAGCCACTCGACGCCCATTTCGGCGGTAGGCGGCATATTAAAAGCGGTGGAAGACGGAGTTGTCAAAGTGTCGTCAACCCATAATTTTTGCCCGCTTCCTCCGTTCGTCACAGGAGCCGCGCCGGACCTCTATTCGCCGTCAACCGCTTCGGACAAAGAGTCTTCACAGTGGCTGAGGCACACTAAGAATTCGCTCGAATTTGGAGGAAAAGTAGGAGCAAAGGCGCTCGTCTGCCATGTGGGCAGGTTGTCGTACTTCTTTTTCAGGCCTTGGGCGAAAGTGGAAAATTTTTTGAGAGACAAGGACTATGGAGGACTGCCGGAGAATGCTGCGTACAAGAGGGAGTTGGAAAAATTCTTGAAGCGCGCGCGCCGAAGAAGCGTCAAAGACTACGCGAATTTAACCGCAAATTTTTCAGTCGCCGTGGAAACCGCCCGCGAGAACGGGGTTTTGCTTTGCATTGAAAACCGCGAGCACATAGGCGCGCTTCCACTGGAGTGCAACTTTCGCGAGCTGATGGAAGGGTTTTCAGAAGTCCCGGAAGTGAGGGCGTGGCACGATGTCGGGCACTCTATGATAAAGCAGCTAAGCGGCGTATGCACGCAGGAGGCGTTCGCGGAGGAGATTCTTCCGTACCAGGCTGGCTGGCATTTGCACGACTGCACGGCAGCAGGGAAAGACCATGTTGCGATAGGAGATGGAATCGTGGACTTCAAAAGGCTGTCGAAATTTTTCAACCCGGAAAAACACATATTTACCCTTGAGCTAAACCATGCTGTCGAGCGCAAAGCGGCGGCGGATTCGCTCAAGCGCATACAGGACTTAATGCCGTGAATAAAAGAAGCGTTGATATATTGGATATGTCGGGAATGTTGGAGTTTGACCCGAGGCGCCTAAGAAAATTTGTCCGCGCGCTCGATTCCGATCTTCCTGCGCATTTGCGCGCGCCCGACGGGGATTTGTCGGTGGCGCTTTTTGACGACGCGCGCATAGCCAAGATACATGCCGACTTTATGAACATACCCACCGCCACGGATGTCATAACATTCGAGGGCGAAGGCGACGGCGAATTTGCCGGGGAAATTTGCGCGAGCGCCGAAACTGCATTTGCGCGCGCCGGAGATTTTGACAACACGCCTTCGCGCGAGCTGTGCCTGTATGTGGCGCACGGATACCTGCATCTTGCCGGAGTGGACGACGTAAGCGACGAGGACGCCCTAAAGATGCGCGCCGCAGAGGCCGAGGCAATGAAAATTCTCGACGAGCATTTTCGCAAGCCGATTTTTAAATTCATCTCGCAACCTAAAAAATAAAATATGTTTAAAAAATTTGGGAACTATTTGCTGACAGGCACTGTTATAGCCCTTCCGCTTACGGTGACGCTCTTTGTTATAATATTTTTGGTGCGCAATATTGGAACTCCCGTATCGCAATTGCTTTTTGCGCCGATATTCAACCACTTCGCCAAGACTTTCCCGACGTCCGGGTTTGGCGTTTTGATGCTCGACCTAATATCGACTCTTGTTGTTTTGTGCTTTATTACGGCGCTTGGAGTGCTTTCCAAATTCTTTTTTGCGAGAATATTGATAGGCATATCAGAGGCTGCAATAAATAAGATTCCCGGAGTGGGGCTTGTTTACAGGACTGTAAAGCAGATTGTTGATACGTTCTCGAAGCAAAACAAGGCGGTTTTTCAGAATGTCGTAATGCTCGAATTCCCGCGCGCTGGGCTGTATGCGGTGGGCTTTGTCACGAGCGAGGCGCAGGGGGAAATTCAGGCGCGCACCGGCGAGGTTGTAATAAACGTATTTGTCCCGACGACCCCCAACCCCACGAGCGGATTTCTGATAATGGTTCCGAAAGATTCGCTTACTTATCTGGATATGACTGTCGGCGACGCAATGAAGCTTATTATCTCTGGCGGTGCCGTTGTCCCAAAATGGGGGGACTTTACCCCGCAGATAACCGAAGAAAAGAAGGGGGAATAGAACTTGGGCGGCGAGGTATCCGCTGACGACATTACCGTGCTCCGCCGCGACTTGCGGGGCGAGAGCTCGCTTTATATCGAGGCTTTTTCCGGAAAGCTCGGGCTGCTTTGTGTTATAAAAAGAATATCGTCAAAAAAGACGTCGGTGCTTCCAGACATATTTGACGACATTGATGCGGTTTTAAATTCCGCTTCCGGCGGAGGAGGTTTAAAATTTCTCGGAGATTTTGAGATATTGCGGCGGCGCACGCGGATAGCAGCGAATTACGAGGCTTTTGAAGACGCGGCCTGCCTTGCGGATGTTGCGCTTAAAAACGGGCGGCATGTGGAGGATACCTCCAAATTTTCTATCCGCTTGCGAAAATCTTTCGATGCGATAGACGCCGGCAATCCATCGGCTATTGTCAGGCTAAAATTTCTTTATTTATTTGCCAGAGACGAAGGATATCCTGTGAAGGAGGATTTTTTTGCCGGATTGTCCGGAGTCGAAAAAAGGCTCTTTGCCGCCCTCGTAAGGACACCGTCGGCGGAGCTTTTCGAGTTGAAGGCGCATTCGCGCGGAATGTTGGAAAAATTTCTCGAATGGCTTGAACGCTCGACGGATATTATCGCCTAGCAACAGCCGCCAATAATCGGCGCCGCCTTTTTGACTTGAAATTGTCGAGGGAAAATATGCGCAGGGGCAAAAAAATTTTATAGCGGATTTTTGATAGAGTAAGATTTTACAAGTAAAATATCTCTTTTGTTTTATTTGCGGGTATGGATAATTTTCTTCCGGTCTGCGCTCTTTGCAAGCGCTGTGAAAAATTTTTGGCTTTGTGTTTTTTACTTTTCGGGAGGTGTAATGGTCTCGGGCTTGAGGTGCTTTGAATCGGCATTCCTGCATGCGCGGCAGGTGATGTATTGAATCACGCAGTGGGCGATAAATGCGCTTGCGTTGCCGCAAAATTCGCGTTCCGCAAACTTTGCGATTGATTCGTCCAGCTCTTGCGAGACAGATATTGTGCGGCGGATAAAAGTGCCGTTTGCGGAGGTTTTCATTTTCCGTAATGATGAATTATAATTTAATATTATAAATCAAAAAATAATATTAATAATGTCGTAATTATTGCTTATTTATTATGCTTTTTCTGCACTGGCTGTCTGAATGCGGATTTTTTTATCGGGTGCCCAGACTTGAAAAAATAGAGGAAAGGGCCTGCATTGCCGCGTCTAAAAATGTTGACAAGCAAGCGCGAGTCTGCAAACATAAGGGATTCATATATTACATTAACAGAATCTGCGAGAGTTTTAGATGCTTAATTTTTCCGCGCAATGCATGGATATGGCCCAATCAATTTTGGGCAAAAACATAGAGGCGATAAATCCAGACGGCTCAATCGTCCCTGTCGAAAACGAAACTTCATTTGATTGCGAACCCGGCCACGCCGCAATGGCGCTCGGCGAATTCCATAGGGCGACCGGGCTTACAGAAATCGACGGCAGGAATATAGTCGATCTCACAGCGGCGTGCATAACGGCGCAAACTAACGATAAAGAATATACTGAAGACGGCCTCGCATACTCGTCGCTCGGTTTGCTCGCCTTCGGCCCGTCGAAAGACAGAAACCTCGTATGGGAAAAGCTCTCCGAAGAAACCCGCAAAAATCTCGACAAGCGCCTGCTCGCGCGCAGCGACTACGAAGACCACTTGCAGATATTCAACATTGCAAAGGCTGTCGCGAGATTCAGCATGGGGCTCAGCAAGAAGGACGAGACCGGCAAGCTAATAGACAGATTTCTCGAACGCATAGAGCAGACTTCCCGCGGAAAATATTTTGACGACAAACCATCGTTTGGCTTGGACGGCGTGTTCGACATATTCGGAGTCGTTTCTTTTGTGTTTATCCGCCAGTCGCTACAGCTGCACGCGAATATGCACTTGCGCGACAGAAAAATTCCGAGCCTCCGCACTTTCGCCGAAAAATATCTGAGAATAATGCCCGACATAGTCCGCTCCGACGGTCTCGGGTGGGCTTACGGACGCAACATAGGCGCGTACGGGCAAATGCACTGCATATCCATGATATTGCAGGCCATGCGCGACAACTGGATTTCGGACGATAAAATGCCCGAATATATGGATATATTGCGCAGGCTCTTCCAGTTCTTCTTTATGACGTATCTGGACCAGGAACACGGATACCTTGTAATCCGCGACGCCGAACGCAGCGCGGAAGCGACCTGCACTACGAGAATGGCGAATTTTGACGCAGCGCGCTACTTGTGCCAATGGGCGAGGCTCGCAAAAACAGTCGGCAAGCCGCTGCAGCCCAAGAGCTCGACTCCCTCGACATACGGAAAATACATAATGCTCGATAATTCCCCAAGAAAAGAGCAGGGGCTGTTTATTTATTTGAATGCAGATACGGGGCTTCACATACACCTCCCAGTATCCGCGCCCGGAGCGCGCAACATTTCGTCTTCGCTCGCGTTCCCGCATATGCCGGGGATATTTGATTGGCCGGCCGACAGGTACCTTCCGGTTCTAATTCCCGAGCTCACTTTTGGCGACAAAGTAACAACCCCGTCTTATTACGGCAAAAAGTGTACTTCGGGGCTCGGGCTTAGAAACTCGTACTTCTTTAGATACGAACAGCCCGATTTAATCACTGCCGACGGAGAAATCGTGAAGGGAATAGGCTCGTGCAAAGTGTCGTGGTCTTTTTCCGGGAACAAGATTGTGGGAGACTTTGTATATTCGGTATTTAACCAGATAACTCTCGACAAGCTACGCTTGGTAGTAGCAATAGGCTCGCCCCATTCCGAATACCATGTGCCGATGTCGTTTGCGATTGGCCAAAACGGACTTGGTGTGAGCATCGAGAAAGACGATTTTCAGGGTAATTGGCTCGACACCGAAGTTGTGTCCAACGATCCCCAATATCGTTCATACTGGGGAAAGATACACTACTTACAGGTCTATTCGCGCGAGCATCCGCTTGTGATGCGCCCTGGGGTGCAATATAGAATAACTTTGTCGCTCGACCCGGACGTAGCATTTGCCGAATAGGGCGAGGTTTTAGTCTGTAAGACGCCTGTTTGATTGTATAAATCAAGCGGGCAGACGGATGGATTACTTCTGTTGGCAGTTTTATTGCTGTTAAACGAAATTTAAGTTTAAAGCCGCACTGAATGTGCGGTTTTTTTATGAAAACTCAATATATATTGCCTTTTAAGAAGTTGTTTGGGAAACTCGTTGATGCAATGCAAGGCAGAGTGCTTAGTGCCGCAAATTTTGAAAGTTTATATCTCCGCATTTTTGATAAATTTTTTACATTGCGGCGAATGGGGGCTTATTGGTTAAAATGCCCGCCGCTTATTTTATGGAAGTGATAGCGCGCGATAGTAGGAGATGCGGGAGTCTCAAAGTTTTATGAGCTCGTAGAAGCGGCCGATGTCTTCAAGTATGCGTTTGCAGATGTACGCGTTTGAAGGGGTTGCGGTTATATAGCTCGTCCTGCCGTATATGGCTAAAATTGTTGCGCCGATAAAATTTTCCGGAAGCTTTTTTATCTCCTCGCGCTTTATGGCGTTGCGAATTACTTTGCGGGCCTTGTCGAATTCAATTTGGGCTTCAAGCTTAAATCTCGGCTCAGACTGTATTATGGCGGAGTATAGTGTATTGTATTTTAAAATATCCACCTCTTCCCCGTCGATGTTTGTCATTGCGCGAACTGCGTTCTGCGCGTGTTGGAAAAATTCCGCGAGGGTTATTTTGTCGTAATCAAGAGCAGGGAAATATCTATCGTAAAAATATTTTCTGCACGCCTCAAAGAATAGTTCGGTCTTCCCGTTAAAATATCTGTACAAAAGGCCGCGCGATATGCCGAGACTTTCCTGAATGTCGCTTACCAAGACTCTGTCGTAGCCTTTTTTAATAAGCAAAAGGAATGTCGTTTGCAGAATTTTGTCGCGCGTGGATTGAGCCATGATTTTCCCAATATGATTCAAAAATGCGTCCATTACGCAAGGTGAATTTTAGAATGTATAAAAAATTCTGCGAAGCGCGCATTATTGCTTGATTTTGATTAGTGGAAACGCACGCAAAAATTGCGCGCATAAATAAAGCTATATCTACCAATGAATGAACGTTCATTCATTTTTTGTTTGACAATGAACGGTCGTTCATTTTTCCTCTATATGTCTTTTTATGAAAAATATTAAAAATCTTTTAGCCGTCTCCTCTTTTGCCGCAGCAAATTTTGCTTTTGCCGCAGGATATCAAATTGTAGAGCAGGGCGCGGCAAATATGGGAAACGCAATGGCGGGCGCCACCGCCAATGCAAATAACGACGCCTCCGCCGCGTTTTGGAATCCGTCGGCGGCGTGCTTTATGCCTCTTGAGGTCGGTAAAACGCGCGTTGACTCGGTACTGTCGCTCGTGCTACCAACGCTATGTGTCAATGATAGGGGGTCTTCTCCGTCGGCTCTTATGGGCCCGTCAAGCCAAGGTACGTGCGGCACAAACGAATTTGTCCCAAATTTCTATGTAGTCCACAGGTTCACGGAGGAACTTTTTGGGACATTTTCGCTCACAGCACCGTATGGTCTCGAATCCAAATACAATAGTGATTGGTTCGGACGAATGCAGGGCACGCGCAGCTACCTATACACAACCGATATAAACCCGAGTATAGCTTACAAAGTAAACGACTGGTTTTCAATTGGCGGCGGCGTAAGCGCACAGTTTGCGTATTGCACACTCGCCAGCTACACTCCATACGGCAACCTCGACTACACCGGGCAAAGCTGGAGCATAGGCGGCAATATAGGATTTTCGATTCAATATGCCGAGGACGGACGCTTCGGATTTTCGTGGAGAAGCCAGGTATCGCACAATCTCACCGGCGGCGAACATTTGAACGATGTGTTGCGCTCTAACATATCGGCCGACATGTATATGCCGGACACTTTTACAGTGGGCATATACCAGCGCCTGCGCGGGGCTTTTAGCGAGTTCGCAGTCATGGCAGAATACGCTTACACCCGCTGGTCCGTGTTTGAGGACGTGACTATCAACGGTTCAAGCGCCGGCACTGTCACCATACCGGAAAATTGGGAGGACTCTTCGCGCGTCGCGCTCGGCTTCCACTACTATCCCGAAGAAATAGAAAATCTCACAATCAGAATCGGCGCCGCCTACGACGAAAGCCCCGTAAACGGCGCTAAAAACCGCACTTCCCGCATACCGTGCTCGGACAGAATCTGGGCGAGCTGCGGCGTCGGATACAAGATTGGAAACGTATATTTTGACTTGGCGTACTCTTATATATTTGTTCTGGACAGCTCCATGGACAGAACTGAATATCTGCCCATGCCAACGACCCTCCGCGGCGACTATTACGCCCACATACATGTTATATCGGCGCAGATAGGTATTGAATTTTAGTTATTTTCCCGGAAAAGATATCAGATTATTGTCTCCTCAATCCCGCGCAAAACTGCGCGGGATTTTTCTATTTTATAATATGCAAGATTTCTAATTCTTCGGATTTTTATCGAAGGATTTTATTCTTTATAGCCTGGGTTTGAGCGATATTAAATAAAGAAAAATTGCGGCAAAGTATGGTTGCCATACTCTGCGTACTGTTAAGCGTAGTTGTCAGAAATGCGCATAAAGATTTTTACGAATTTGGATTTCAGGAGCGCCATCTTATTGTTTTAAAAGCCCAGCCGCGCTCGAATCATAAAGTGGCGGCGCAACCGAGCATACTCTTTCATAGCTTTAAAAGTCCGCTCATGCGAGACAAATAAGGAGGCGCTGCAGACATTTGCCAAGCCCGTGAGAAAATTTTAAGGTGTTTTTATATTTATAGGCGATTGGTATTCTGCGCTATGAAAATAAAAAAACCGGCGAGTTTTCTCGCCGGTTTGCAGTAAAATATCTAAATCTTATTTTTTAGCCTCTTTTTTGCCGGGCTTCTTGCCGGGCTTTTTTTCGCCTTTGCCGGCGTTCTCGCGGACATTGTACATATCGTAGCCTATCTCTCTTATTTTGGCTATGGTTTCGGGATATGGATTGTCGCATACGTCGGTCATTCCAACTTGGAAGTTTTCGCCGTCAAATCTTCCCGTCACCGCTTGGTCGGAGAATTGATGCCAATGTATGCCAACTATGCACGGGTTTTCAAGCGCCGACTTTGCGTAGTCGTAGTAGGCTTGAGCCCGGGCGTTTTGGTTTGGCTTCATTATCAGCGAGGGGTGGAAGGGCCCGCGGTCTGTCGAGCCAAAGTGCCATTCGCCCACCATCACAGGCTTGTCTATGCCTTTGGGGAGCTTGAAACCTTTGAGGTTGTCGCGGTAGAGGTTGTAGCTGATTATATCGCAGTATTTTGCAGCAGCTTCTATCGCAAGCGGGTTGTACCCGGAAAATCTGCATCCCATGTACAGCTTGTTGGGCGCGAGCTTCTTTATTTCGTCGTGGATTACCTTAAAATATTCCTCGGTTATTCTCTTAGTGAAATCCCTCAGATCCTGCTTGTCGGCTCCTTTGGGGACTTCGGTTTTGGCGAGGAAATCGTCCCAGCTTGAATATGAAGTCTTCCATGCGTCGTTGAGCTTTTTGATGTCGCCGGCGTATTTCTTTTTCAAGTCTTTTGAGAATTCGATTTTTGCCTGCATATTTGCGGGAGAGGCGAGCGCGCACTTCGCAAGGTCTTCCGGTCCGCCCCAGTGAAGCTCGTTATCGACGAAAAATCCTATGCACCACGGGTCGTTGAGCTGCTCTTTTCTCTCTTTTAGATTCTTTACTATGTCTTCGCGGAATTCCTTTGCAAACGGGTCGCGGAAAGGCCACCACCAGCCGTCGGATCCGGAGAGGGCGGGGCCCTTTACTTCAAAACGGTCAACATAGGGCGTTTTGCGCTGCATGAATATCGCGCTGTCGGAGCTGTTGGCGATAGTGTTTAGTCCCCAGCTGCGGAGGCGCTTGTGGGCCATATCTGCGTATTTTTCGCGCCACTGTTTCCCGTATTTTCTGAAAATGTTGGCGGCGGAAAAGTCGTACGTTTCTTTTATCCCGCGCTTCTTATAGTGGGGAACGAGCAGTTCGTCTTGCGTGGTGTAGAAAAGCGCGAACGGATCGTCTTTTTGCGGGAGATCTTCAAAGTAGAATTTCCGGTTGTCGAGGGGCGTTATCGCCGAAGACGGAGTGACTCGGACTACCCCGTGCGACCAGAATAAATTCCCGTCCGGGTCTATCAGCCACCATTTGCCGTCGATTTTCTCCGTGCGGAAGTGGCCGGTTGCCTCGTGCTTTCCGCCGCGGGTCCAACCTCCGAAACGGTCGCGATCTGCGGGGCCTGGCTTTTCGGCGAGTTCTTTTTGTTCTTTCTTCGCGGCTTCTTTCAATTCGGCGTCGGAGTGTACTTTGCCGGGCCATTCCCTGAATTTAAATTGCCCGTATTTGTCCACGAACGGGAAAAATTCCTTCTCGCTCATATTAAACCATGAGGGCTTGTCTGCGGGATCGTGTTCCGTAGCTGTTATATTGTAGAGCTTGAAACTCCATGAGCCGCTTCCCCAATGGCGTATGAGTTTTATTTTTGTTATCTTAGAGTAGTCTTTGGGGAGTACAGACCTGTCGCCTCCTTCAAACGGGCTTGCCCTCATTGATTTTATTTTTGCGGCTACTTCCGGATATTTTGGCGGGCGCGGGTGCTTGTATATGACTGTCTTTCTCTCCTTGGGCGCAAGCAAAAAACAGCCTTTTTGCAGTAAGTCTGTCATCTTGGCCTGGTCGTCAAATAGTTGCAGTTTTAGGGTCAACCAATCGGTTGCGGACGGATTTTCCACGTCTATTTTAAAGTCGAGATTTTTAGATAGATCCCAATTCCCTTTAAACTCTATGCCGCTTCCCCCTGCTATTACGGCATTGCCTTCCTTCCTTACTTTTGTGGAAGGGGTACCTATGTTTTTTTCAGCGTCGAAAATTACGATGTCTGAAGCATGCGCAATTTCTGCAAGCAACATTGCGCATAAGGTGATTGCTGTAAATCTTAATTTCATATGTATTTTTGGTTATTCTAATGGAATAATGCGTACATTTAGACACTAAGTTTTTAACAAACTCGTATCAAGCAAAAACGTATTGCGCGTATTTGCGCGCTTATTTGCGGCCTTCCGACAATATTTCAATCCAATATCCGTCGGGGTCTTCTATAAAATACAAGTCCATATCAAAATTTTCAAAACATACGCAGCCCATTTGCTTGTGGAATTTCCTCCATTCGCCGTAGTCGCCGCAGACCGTTAGGCACAGGTGGCTTTCGTTGTCGCCGAGGTCGTATTTGCCAACCTTGTCTCTCAGCCATGTAAGTTCCAGCCTGAAAGACGTGTTTCCGTCGCCAAGATACAATATTTTATACGAACCGTCGGGGGCGTCTAAATTGCCCACGCGTTTTAGACCCAGCGCGCGTTCGTAAAACTCCGCGCTTCTTTCGATATCGGATACATTTATGTTGAAGTGGTTAAACATTACTTTTTGCATACTATAAAATTTACCCAATTTGCCTGCGCACACAATAACAAATTATCCGATGCAAATCGGGAATGTTTCAATTTTTCTTTACATATTGCAGATGCAGAGATTTAATAATAATATATGAAACGGTTATTTGCTATGTTTTGGGGGGTCGCGATGTCCGTATCTTCTGCGTTCGCAGCGGAATCTTTTGTGTTGGAAAACGAATTTGTCAGGTTTGAAGTAGATTCGGGCGGGAAGCTCGTTTCGCTGAAAAACAAATCCTCCGGGGCTGAGTACGCAGGCAACAGGGATTTGTGGCGCATTATTTATTCAAAGGCGGACTCGCTCGAAAACGAATGGCTCCCGTCCGATGCGGACGTCAAAGTATCAAAACCTTCCTCCGACAAAATATCGCTTTCTTACGGCGGAATTTTCCCGGTGAATATTGATTGCTCGCTCGACGGAAAGCAGGTCTTGCTCAAACCGTCCATAAAAAACTCGTCAAAGGATTTAGTTTTGAGGGAATTTCAGTTTCCGCTGATAAAGAACTTCCCGTCGCCGGAAAAATACAAGGCGATATGGTCTTATTCTGGCGGAGGGTACGCCTCAAACGCCGGTAAAACGCTGAAAAGATGGGTGGACGACGCCAAGACAGCCTACATGGCGGAGGATTACAATGCCGTAGAGCGTAGCAAGGTTTATCCGGGAGAGCTCGCACTCAACTGCATTTTTGCGGAAAATATCGGCAACAAGGAGGCGCTGTACATGGCAAGCTACGACGAATCCTTCCAAAAAACCCTACATCTATTTAGGGGAAGGGCGGTAGAAGGCAAAAAAAGCCGCGAAATTGACTTTGGTTTTGTAAAATATCCATATCTAAAACCGGGGGAAACCGCAGAGTATCCCGCATACGCCCTCGCGCCCGTTGACAGCTGGCAGGACGGCGCAAAACTATACCGCAAATGGGCGGACTCGTGGTATAAACCGGGCAAACCCGCGGATTCGATACTCGAATCGAACGGCTGGCAGCGGTTAATCGCCCGCCACCAGTACGGCAAACAATTCTTTAAATATTCAGACTTCCCCAAAATACTAAAAGACGGCTTGGCTGCAGACATAGATACCCTATTCCTCTTCGGTTGGTTCCGCGAGGGGCACGACGCAGGCTATCCACACTACTCGCCCGAGACGGAGCAGGGCGGCGACGAGGCGCTTAAAAAAGCAATTGCCGAATTTCAAAAAGGAGGCGGAAAAGTCATAATATATTACAATGGGCAGCTGATTGACGCATCTACGGACTTTTATAAAAAAGCGGGGCATAAAATCAGCGTAAAAGTTCCCGGCGGCAGCGAACATATCGAGCGCTATATGTTTGGCGGCGCAGGCACGGCTCTGCGGACATTCGGAAACAAGACTTTTGTGACTGCATGCCCGTCGTCAGAACTCTGGCTTGAAACGCTAAAAAAACTCGCAGACCGCGCTCTCGATATGGGGGCGGACGGCGTGTTTTTCGACCAGCTCGGGTACATGAGCCAAGTTTGCTGGGACGAATCTCACGGCCACAAAGTCCCGTATATGGAGGTAATGGGTGCAAAGCGAAAAATGCTCGAAAAATTGCGCGACCACATAAAGGCGAAAAATCCGAAAGCGACTTTCGGCATAGAATGGTTGAGCGACTGCACGAGCGAATTTGCCGACTATGTGCACAATGTCGGGGTTTATACCACGATTACCCATAAGGATAAATACGGGGTTCCGCGCACCGATTACGTGCCGCTATACCAATACATATTCCCGGAGACAATAACCACAGACAGGCAAATACGCGACGATACCGACGTAAAGCGCCGCGTAAATCTTGCCGTTTTGCGCGGGTGGAGGAGCGACGTTGAAATATACCGCTGCCGCGCCACAATAGGTGAAACTCCCAATTACAGCGCGTATTTGAACGAAGTCGGCAAGTTTCGAGACAAGTACCGTTGGATTATCTTGAACGGAGTTTTCCGCGATAATGACATCGTTGAATGCTCCAATCCGCGCGTGGAATATTCCGTGTTTACCAAGGGAGATTCACTCGCGGTCGTGACGACTCAGTCTTTTGCAGACTCCATTGAGGTTGAGTTTAAAGCCGCCGGATACAAGTTTGCGGAAAGCGATGGTGTTGGCAAATACGAGTCGGACGGCGAAGGTGATTCCGCTGAGGCGACACTTGGCAAGGACGCGCTTGTTGTGTTAATCTTTAAAAAATAAAGCCTTCCCGCTTCGGGAGGGCGGGCAGAATTCAAACGCCTGCGGTGCGGCACTTTAAAATGCGCATTTGCATGCCAGCGATATGAAAGTGTAAATGCGTATTTGCATGACTCTGGCTCGGCAGTGCAAACGGTTCATATTTGCACTCTTTAAGATTCGCCTGGATTTGTGGCTCGCAAGGCTGCAAATTATGCATGCAATCAGCAGCAAGCGTTTTGCTCTAAATCGGCACAAAAAAAGCGGCGGTTTTCACCGCCGCTTTTTGCCGCAACGCAATTAGCGCTGCCCGCGCAGATATTCGAGAATGGACTTATTTAAATAGTCCAGATAGCGGTACGGAACAATCGGCTTGCCAGCCGCCGTTGAACCGCGGGTGTCGAATGACACGGAGTTGTCGGACACCGTGATTTTAGCCTTTGCCGACACCCCTCCGCGGTCTATTTCAGCATTAAAGCCGTTGGGGGAGGTGGAGGCTTGCCATTTTCTCGCGGAGAGCGCGTAAGCGACAGCCTTGGTCAGGTCGGTTTTGCCGGCGACGTATGTGTAGGAAACGACGTAATCGCCTTTCTTTGCGCTGTCGTACCCTATTTCAGTCGTTCCGGTATTGCACGACGCGGCAAGTATTCCGAAAGCCGTCGCGAGTATGAGTGTTAACTTTTTCATATTCTCGATTGATTTGTTTATTTTCGGATTGTTCCGAGATTGTCTTTTACCACGCATTCGGTGTTGGGGGACAGCTCGTTAAAAAATTTGTCTGTAAAACCCATATACATGGTGTTTGATGTCACCGCGCAATATGTTAAGTTTTTTGTCACAAAGCCGTATTTGGGGGTAATTACACCCTTGCCGCGGTCGTCTTTGCCGGCCGCTCCTGAATTTGCCGTCACCGCTATGCCCTTGCACGATTCGAGGTACACTTGGCAAGAGTATATGTCCCCCAGTTTTGAGGCGTCTTTGCCGCAGCGCCTAAAAACATTGCCTGTGACTGTCGAGTCCGCGACATTGCAAAGCCTCAATCCGGCGCCCCAGTTTCTGTCGAAGCAGTTCCCGGTTATATTCCACGCGTCTCCCTGCGGAATGTCGAGCCCGAACGAGCCGTTCCACTCTACGCGGTTTGCTGTGAACATCACTGTCGCTACGGTTGTGTCGCCTACGAACCCGCCAGAGCTGTTTGCAGAAAGCTGGTTGTCGCTCACAAAGCCGTCCCAGCCCTGCACGCGGATGCCCGCGCCGCCGTTGCCCATAAAAATATTGCGGCGGACTATAAAGAGCCATACGCGTTTCAGATATACGCCGTCGCCGGAAAAATTTTCGACTCGGCAGTCTTCTATAACGCACGAATCTTCCTTTGGGCTATATTTGTCGTTGTTTAGGTAAATTCCGTGGGAAATTTTTGCCTTTTTGCCCAAGCCTCTTATATATAGCCCGCATACGCGCCCGCCGAACGAGCCCGTTATATCGACAACGCAGTCGGCATCTTCGGATTCCAGTTGCAAGACGGCTCCCGCCATGCCCCTGTATCCCCATTGGGGCTCGGCGAGCATAGTCGTGTTTGGAGGCAGTTTTAACTTTGCGCATACGTATCTCCCCGCAGGGAAATACACGGTGCCTTGGATTTTCCCGGCGGCGTCCAGCGCGCTTTGTATCGCGGCGGTGTCTGACGTTTTCCCGTCGCCTTTCGCGCCGAAGTCGCGCACATTGAAAACGCTGTTTTTCGACGGGCAGTCGGAGCCTTCGGCGGCTGCCGAAAGTTGCGACATTGCAACAATGCTTCCCGCCGCTCCCGCAACAGCAATATTTTTTAAGAAATTTCTCTTTTGCAAATCGTAACCATTCATAGACCACTATTTCTATTTTTGCCGCGGTGACAGTCAACGTTTTTTTCTTGAAAAGCAATTGCAGCATAGGCAGACTCATATTTAATAAAAGGCGCTCGATGCGCAAATTATTCCTATAAAAATATGAAACATACCATATCGGCACTAGTTGAAAATAAGTTTGGCGTACTCGCGAGGGTTGCCGGAATGTTTAGCGGAAGGGGGTTTAATATCGAAACCCTCAATGTGGGGCCCGTATGCGGAGGCAAGTATTCGCGGATAACGGCCACTGTCAATGACGATCGCAATAGCGTAGAGCAATGCGTGAAACAGCTCAACAAGCTTGTAAACGTAATAGAAGTGGAGGAATATTCCGTACCCGGATCTTTTGTTGAGCGCGAGCTCGTGCTCGTGAAGGTAAAAGCCGACAGCAAGACGCGCGCTGAAATCGTGCAGACGGCTGACTTATTCCATGCGCGCGTCGTGCATGTGGACAAGCAGGCTCTGATAATCCAGTGCACGGGCAACCCGAACAAAATGGCCGCCTTTATGAATATGATAGAGCCGTTCGGAATAATCGATATGGCGAGGACGGGAAACCTTGCGCTTTCGAGGTTTGGCGATTAACAGATTTAGCGCGAAATTTGCATTATTGTGCAAAGCGGGCAGGGCATATTCCGGCTCGCTTTTTTATACTTATTGTAAGCCATTGTGGGGTGGGATAGAAGTTGTGGTGTTTATATTAAAGATTTTTGCGCATGGCATAATGCTCATTTTTGTGCGCGTAGCAGATGCGCTTTAATTTTCTGCATAGAGTTTTTCTAACATTGTTTAAAGCGAATGGGAGATTCCCTCTGAAGCAGAATTTGAAGGTTTAAAATTTTTATGTAATTTGCAGTTTTAGTTTGAGAAGTCGTCTAAAACGATAACCGAATGCTTTGCGCCAATGGTTGATTTATGCGGTTTGTCGCGTCCTCGATATATTGATGCCTTTCCAACCGCGCTATGTTGCAAAAGTTGCAAAAGCGGCAAAATTCGTAAATAAAAATAAATATATTTGCGAGAGTTTACAGGCATATGCGCCGCAATCCCGCAAAAAATAAAGGCTTTCCGAGTGGAAAGCCTTTATTTTTCAGTGGCTGTTCAGGCAGGGATCGAACCTGCGACCAAGTGATTAACAGTCACCTGCTCTACCGCTGAGCTACTGAACAATCATCACTGAATTTTGAAGCGTTAATTTCCCATTTTTCGGCGCGCTTGTCAATATATTTTTCCGTTTTTTTCAATGGAATTATTTTTTGCCGCCTACATTTGTAAATAGAGCTGTCAATACCTGGGGAATTTTGGCTTCGTAAATCTTGCGCGCCTTGTTGGCAACTGTTGCAAACCTTATGAGCGCAGGTATTGAGGCGGGGTTCTTTATGATTTCTGAAATAGATTTTAACGGCGAAATTTTAAATCCCCCCGTTTCAAGGTTTAGCCCGCTTTCTACGACACCCGCAGGGACGCATGTCTTTAAAGTGTCGCTTACGCACCTTATATGGGTGAGAACAGGCTTAAAGTCGTCGTCGTCTCCAAGCGCTGCTGAAAATATCGCGCTTTCCATCTCAACAATGTCGTATCCTTCTGACGCAAACTTTCTCTTTGCGTTCTCGTCGGCTACTCCTTCAGAATAGGCGATTTTCCCCTCCCGCATTCCGTTTCTCGAAAGGAATTTCGATATTTCCGCCGACCCGCTCTGGAACACAAATTCTCCTATTTCCATATCCTCGTCGCACGCGCCCCCGAATCCGCACAAAACTACGTCCGTTGGGCAGAAGCTTTCAACGCATTCCCGTACGCGCTCCGCGGACTTCTTGCAGCCTATGCCTGAGACAAGAGCCTCGCATTCAGTGCCGTTTGCCAGCGTAAATTTACATCTTCCCCCGAGCACGCATTTTAGAGGCTCGTTGAAAAACTTAAAAGTGGAGCGAGCCTCGTAAACCATTGGAAAAACTATTAACGGTCTTTTCATATATCTTTTTTTTGTTTAAAAATTGTCATGTCGTTCACGCTCTTTGCGGCGCTTTCCATAGTGCAGGGAAGCCCCGTTTGAACCCAGTCCCCGCAAATATGCAGGTTCTCGACTCCGCATTGGGAGTCGTCCGGCCGCGCCTTTTCGCTCGCGCAGTCTCCGGATATGGTCGCCCCGCGGTAGAGTGAAGGCAACGCCTTTATGATTTCGCATCTGCCAAAAATGCCGGTCAGTTCCACTCGCAAGGATTTGCGGATATTTTCGGCTTCAAAAGGAATTTTTGCGTCGCTTATTGTAGCGCCGTACAAATAAGTGCCGTCTTTTTCGCATTCCTTAGACTTGCGGGTGTGGTCGAATATCCAGTGCAGTTTGGAGCCTACAAGGCATGCGTAGTCGCCGTCGGTTAGCTTTCGGTCGGTTGTGAAATATACATTTATTATGTCGGTGGACTTTATATCTCCGATTTCCGCCCTCAAAGCGGAGGCTTCGGGAAGCATATTCGCGAAAACTTTTGCAGGCAGCGCGCTGACGCAGTTCCTAAATTCCACCCGTCCGCGCTTTGCCGTTTTTATGGACTCGAATCTGCCATTCTTAATCTCGATTTCCTCCACGCGGTCGGAAAGGCATATTTCCGCCCCGACCGACTCTAAATACGTAACTGCGCGCGGAATAAAGGCGTCTATTACCGCCGTCTCTGGGAAATATAGAATGCCGCTCTCGCCGCCTGAGAGCACCGATTTTCTCAGTGTCGAGACCATTAGCTTTGCCGACGCCCCCGCGCAGGTTGTGTTTAGGGCGGATACGCAGAATGGCTCCCAGAATACTTTTATGGATTCTCCGTCTATTCCGCGCTCTTTTAAATATTCGAGCGCTGTCTGTCCGCCTTTCGGCTCGCCAAGCCCTAATTTTAGTTTGGCAAGCAAGATTACGTTTGCGGCCTTCCCAAGCCCGGGAACTTTCAAATACCTTAGAAATGCGAAAAATTTTTTCACAGGGCCGTCGTCGGGCTTTGGAAATTCTACGCGGAATTTTTTCCCGCCCGGGAAAGAAAAGTCCATTTCTTTGGCCCTCTCGAACGCGTCGCGCGCCGAGACCCCTATCAGCCTCAAAAATCCGAAAAAGTTTTGGTAGCACCCCATTACGGCGTGCGAGCCGTTGTCGAGCCTGGCTCCATTCCAATCTATCGCAGACGCCCTTCCGCCGAGGGAGGCTCTTGCCTCAAATAGCGATACGTCGAACCCTTCTAATGCGAGTTTTAAAGCCGCGCATATCCCCGATATTCCGCCGCCCAAAACGCATGCGCTCCCAAACTCAACGGAGCCGGATTCGGCGCGGCGGTTCGCATTGCGCAGCGCGGATAGGGCGATGGCGATTTTCTTTGGCTTGCTCAGCTTTATGGGGGAGCTGGTTATATTGAAGTCTGATTCTGCTATCTTATCGAGAATTTTCTCGTATATTGCGCCCATGATAAAGGCGGGCTTCATCGCGGCCCTGTCCTCTGGCGGAAGCAGCCTGTCTGCCTTCCTAAAAAAATGTTTAGCGCGGAAGTGCATCATGCGGAAGAGCTCTTTGCTGTTCGGATTGCGGCTTGGCTCCGACAAGTCGCCTCTCTCAACCCCGAAAAATTCGAGCTCCCGCAAGGGAATGTAGCAGCGGTTTTGCGTGCTCATATCGTATGCCACATCGCGCAAAATATTTGTAAATTGCAGCGCGTAGCCGAGAGCTTCCGCGTATAATTTCGTGCGTGGATTTTTAAATCCGAAAATGTATATTGAAGCAAGCCCCACCGCCGAGGCGACTCCGTAGCAGTAATTGCGTATGTCTTCAAAAGTCCGAAAAGGCTCGTCCACGGTGTCGCGCAATACTCCGTCGATAATCGCCTGTATATATTCCTGCGGTATTCCCCTGCGGCGTATGACGTCCGCCATTTCCCCGCCGAGCGGGCTGAGGTCTTTTGAGCCTCCGTATATTCGGCTTATCTCGCCTTTCCATGAGGCGAGTTCGGCGCGCTTTTCGGAAGCGGCGCGCGCGGGTTCGTCGGCGATGTCGTCCATCAGGCGGCAGAAGGCGTAGAAAATTTCCATGTCTTTTGCGCGCTCCTTGTCGAGGCAGAAAAACGCGAACGCCAAATTCGACTTCTTCCGTTCCACGGTTTGGCGCTTGCTCGTAGATGCTTCGTCGGACCTGTTCATGGGATTAGTGCGCGCAATAGGATTCTTAATTTGTCGATCTTGCCGATAGCCGGGCGCTTTGACAGGGTATCGAACCCTTGCGACTGTATTTTGTCGAGAATTGCGCGGCCGCCTGCAAGCGTGGCGCGTATTTCAAGGCTCAGCGGAAACGGAAGCAGCGAGGGCAGCTTCTCTCCCGCGTCGAAAAGCCCGCGCGTGCGCTCAACCTGAAATTTTACGATTTCCCTTACGCGCGCAGTCGCAGTGTCGGCGAATATTTCAGCTTCGTCCGCCCCGTTCCAGTCGGATTCCGGAATGTATATGCGGTTTTTAAGCCTGTCAACGCTCATGTCTTGCCAGAAATTGGCGAGTTGCAGGGCGGTGCAGATATTGTCGCTCATGCGGAAGCGCTCGTCGTCGGAAAATCCGTGGAGAAGCAGGACGAGCCGCCCAACAGGGTTTGCGCTCCTTCGGCAGTAGTCGAGCAGCTCGGGAAAATCTGCGTAGCGCTTTTTTACGACGTCTTGGGCGAACGCGCTTATCAAGTCGCGGAAAAGGCTGTCCGGTATTGAAAATTTCTTTATGGTGTCGGCGCAGGCTATGAAAATCCAGTCCCAGCGCGGGTCGAGCTTCGAGGCGTCGGATACGTCCAGCTGCGATTGGAATTCTTCGAGCCTGCGTATTCTTATCGGATCGTTGTCGGCTATCGTATCGTGGTTTTCGTCGGCGATGTCGTCGGCTGTCCGCGCGAAGGCGTACACGGCTGCCACGTGCTTGCGGAGCCGTTTGGGAACCATTTTCGCAACGGGAAAATTCTCGTAGTGGGAGTTCGCGAGGCTCTCGCATTTCGCGTATGACGTTTCCAGTGACGGGGGCATAATTCTTAGATTCCTATTCGTTTGCAGAGCTCCCACGCGGGGCGGATTTCAAGGGTTGAGTTTTTCGGCTGTTGGCATTCGGACGGCGCAATCCATGCGGCAAAGGCTATCATTGCGGCGTTGTCGCCCCTATGCTGCCTGTCGGCTATCAGAAATTTTGCGTTCCTCGACCGCGCGAGTTTTTCGAATACTCCGGCAAAGACCGAATTGTTGGAGACTCCTCCGGATATGCCCAGGCTTTTATACGGCTTGCGCTTCGCAAACCAGTCGCACCGCCGCCGCAGCTGCTCTATGACGGCAAATTGGTACGAGGCGCAGAGGTCGGGCATCGCGGCCTCAATTTCCGCTCCGGACATCTTTTCAAGCCTATAACGCAGGCTCGTTTTTAGCCCGGAAAAGCTGAAATCGGGGTCGTCTTCGATTTTCCTGTTTTGCCCGTACGGGAACATCGTCTTGTCGATTTTGCCCGATTTTGCGCGCTTTTCGAGAATGGGGGCGCCAGGATACGGCATTCCAAGTAGCTTTGCGCCCTTGTCGAGGGCTTCCCCTGCGGCGTCGTCCTCAGTCTCGGCGAGGGTGGCCATATTCCCGTCCTCGCCTATCTCAAAGAGTACTGTATTGCCGCCCGAAACGGTGAGCCCTATGTGCGGAAGCAGTTCGGAAAAATTCTTGCGAAAATTTGCGGGATCCTTCGCGTGTATTGGAATAAACGGAGAGTACGCATGCCCCCGCAAGTGGTTGATGCCGACTAACGGCTTTTTTAGCACCATTGCAAGCGCCGACGCCGCAGCTACGCCCATTGCCAGGCAATTTGGCAGCCCCGGCCCGCTCGTTGCTGCTATTTTATCGACGCCTGAAAAGTACTCCGACTCGGAGATTTTTTTTACAAGCGCGGGAAGTTTTTTAAGGTGCTCGGAGCTCGCGAGATCGGGAACGACTCCGCCGTACAGCGCGTGCAGGTCTATCTGCGAATGAATAAGGCTTTCGCGCACTCCGAAATCGGGGTCGAAAATCGCAGCCGCCGACTCGTCGCAAGAGCTTTCTATCGCCAATATGCTCATTGTATATCCTTTCCGTCTTCGGCGACTTTCTGCTCGCGGGTTTTTCTCGACGGATTGGAGCGGCGCGGCGGCGGAAGGCTTTCGTCGTATAGCACGTCGAATTCTCCGGAGCGCCTGAACGAATAGCAAGAGTTCCTCCCCACTACGATATGCTCGATAAGGCTTAGGTTTATCGGCCGGCATGCGTCCGACAGCCTTTTTGTAAAGCGCACGTCTTCCATTGACGGGCGGGGGTCGCCGCCAGGGTGGTTGTGGGCTATGGCAATGCTTACGGCGCCGAGGCGTATTGCGGTTTCGATTATCTTTCTTATGTCGACGCTCGCGCAGTTTACGCTGCCCTCGCAGAGGCGAACGCCGCCGTCTGGGACAATTTTTAAGTTGGAGTCCAGGCAGACCATCTCGATTACTTCGCGCGGCTCGGCGGATATTTTGCTTTTAAAGTATTTTATGAGCTTGTCTATTGTCGGTATTTCCTCCTGCTCTATTTCCAGCTCTTCGAGGTGGTAGAGGGTAATCAGATTCTTAATAAAGCCGATATACGCGGCGGACGACTCTCCTATGCCTTTTATTTTGGACAAGCTTTCGCGGTCGGCGTCGAGTATCCCGCGGAGGTTTCCGTACGCCTTTATCAAATCTTTTGCAATCGGCTTTACGTCGATTCTCGGAATGCACATTGTAAGCAGCAGCTCGATTACCTCGTAGTCCGACAGCGCCGACATTCCGCCGCGCACAAAACGCTCGCGTAGCCTTTTGCGGTGCCCGTCGTGGCTGTATGAATCAGATTCTCCGCTCATTTGCTGTATCCTGGGAGATGGTTTATGAAGTTTTGCCCGCCGACCCTCACAGGGCGCGATATTCCGTCAACGAGGTATTCTTTTGCGCGTCGGCATGCGTCCGCAAGCGGAAGGCCTTTTGCGAGGTTTGCCGCAATGGCGGCGCTTAGGGTACAGCCGCTTCCGTGGGTGTTTACGCCCTCTATGCGGCGGGAGTCCATTGCGATTGGGCGTCCGCCGTCGAAAAATACGTCGGATACCGTACCGCCTTCAAGGTGCCCGCCTTTCAGGAGCACGGGAACCGAGAATTTTTTATAAAGAGCCTCGGCTGCGTCCGTCGTGTCGTCTATGCTGTCGGCGCCAAGAAGCATTTTCGCCTCGTCGATATTTGGCGTGAATACGTCGGAAATCGGGATTAGCGAGTTTTTGAGCTCTCCTACGGCGTCGTCGCTAAGCAGTTTGGCGCCGCTTGTCGATATCGCGACAGGGTCCACCACGAGCTTTATCCCGCGGTTTGCCCTAAAAAACTTTGCGACTGCCGCCACTGTCTGTGCATCGAAAAGCATTCCAGTCTTGGCGGCTCCTGGGGAATAAAAGTCAGCAACCGCCTTCATCTGCGCCTCGACCGATTCCGCCCCGGCGGGTAAAACGCCGTAGACTCCGTCGGGATTTTGCGCCGTAAGCGCCGTCACGACAGAGCACGCGTAAACGCCGTTAGCCGCAATCGCGAGGATGTCGGCCTGTATTCCGGCACCGGCGCCGGAGTCGCTTCCCGCGACGGTCATGGCGCACGGCATATTTGCAGTCTTTACCATTCCAAAGTATTTTTCACATAGAGATTGCATTATTTGACAAAACTTTCAAGAAATGCTTTTGTTTTTTCGATAAGAAAATATGGCGGACGACACACAGGAACTCCCGTTGGACGGATTATTCCCGAGAGAGCGCGAAATTCCGAGGGTTTCGGCGTGCGCGCCCCTTGCCGTGAGAATGCGGCCGACGTCGCTCTCCGAGATGGTGGGGCATTCGCACATATTGGGGCGCGGCTGCCTGCTTCCGGAGCTTGTGAAGTCCGACACATTCGGGTCCCTGATATTTTACGGCCCCCCGGGCTGCGGAAAAACAACTCTTGCAAACGTCATAGCCTGCGAGACAAAGTCGAGATTCGTAAAGATAAACGCCGTGCTTTCAAACGCCGCGCAGCTAAGAACCGAATTGGCGGAGGCCGCCCGCCGCCGCGGAGAGCGCACAATACTTTTTATAGACGAAATCCACCGCTTCAACAAGGCCCAGCAAGACCTGCTGCTCCCAGACGTCGAGGAGGGAAATGTGCGCCTTATAGGGGCAACCACTCAAAACCCGGGATTTTACATAAACGCGCCGCTTCTTTCGCGCAGCCACCTGTTTAGGCTTGAGCCGCTTGGTGTAGAGGACGTAGTGAAGGTTTTGAGGCGCGCGCTTGAGGATTGCGCGCGCGGAATGGGAAATTTCGGCTGCAAGGCTTCCGACGATACATTGAGGGCAATAGCCGCTATAAGCGACGGCGATTTGCGGCGAGCTCTCAACGCGCTTGAAACCATTGTCGTCTCGGCCGGCGGAGGGGCGGAAATTACCGCCGACAGCGTAAAGATTTTCGCGCAAGAACGCCGCATAAGGTACGATTCCGACGAAGACGAGCATTACGACACAATATCGGCGTTTATAAAAAGCGTGCGCGGCTGCGACCCCGACGCGGCGCTCTACTGGCTTGCAAAGATGCTCGCCGGGGGCGAGGACCCGCGGTTTATTGCGCGCAGGCTCGTGATTTTGGCGAGCGAAGACGTCGGGTTGGCGGATTCCCGCGGATTGCTTGTGGCAAACGCGGCCTTTGACGCCTGCGAACGCGTAGGGCTTCCTGAATGCGAGCTAAACTTGGCGCATGCCACAATATTTCTCGCCGCCGCTCCGAAGAGCAATTCGGCAACCGCCGCCCTTGCCGCCGCCAAGGCTGAAATCGCAAAAAACCCCGTGCAGTCTGTGCCCAAGCACTTGCGGGATTCCCACACGGCGTTCAACCGCTCGGGGGACAACGGCGCCGACTACATTTACAACCACGACTGCCCCGGGGCGATAAGCGGGCAGGATTATATGGAAAATCCGAAGACTTTTTACAAGCCGACTCCCCGCGGGGCGGAAAAACTTATTGCGGAACGGCTGGAAGAGTATAAAAAACTCAAAAGAAAGTTGAAAAATGGAAAATCGCAGTGACGGAGATGAAGGCGGAGGTTTTCGGGGAAGGGTCCGGAATACCATACGAATAGAGTTGAATTTTTGGCGCAACTGTCTGCTTAACGCCGCAGGGTTGATATTCGCGTGGGTTTCGCTGCCGGCTGGGCAGATAGAGTTCAACAACGCGTTCTCATTTGCGGCGCTTGTCGTGGCGATATGGTTTATGAACTGGATAATCCGCCCGATATTGGTGCTGTTCACCTTGCCGTTTATAATATTTACGATGGGCATAGGTATGCTGTTTATAAACGCGCTGATAATATATTGGGCGGCGCGGCTGATTCCGGGCGACGGCATTTTGGTGTCGTCGTATTGGGCGGCGCTTTGGGCTTCGTTTATAGTATCGACGCTCTCTTGGGCAATAGCAATGGCGCGAAGCGAAAAAATAATCCGTAAAGTTCTAAAAAAAGACTCTGAAAAATCGAAAGACGACGACGTAATCGACATATGACACACTACTTAAAAAAGGCATTGTTTGCGATAATGTTTTCCGCCGCAGCGCTCTGCGGCGCCGAAAACGGAAAGAACATATCGGTATTTTCGCACGAAAACGCCGACTACTGGCTGCCCGACGCCAAGGCGGCTTTTGAAACTTACGTGGGGAACTGGACGGGTTCTGAAAGCATGACGGTGGAAGGCAGCGAGATTATGAGGGCAGAGGTCGTTCAAAGCTATGTGCCGTCGTCCGCCACGGGAACTCCGCGCCTCGTCTGCTCTGGCAAAATAATAGCGAATGGCAAGAGCATACCGACTAGCTCGTACTTGTACTTAAAAGGCGACAAGCTCGAGCTTGAAATAGAGACGATTGAAAAAGACGTCATAGCGTACGTCGGTGAGGTTAAAAGAAACTACGTTTATTGGACGCCCAAATACTTAATCTACGTTTTCGACGTGCAGCGCGATTCGTTTTTTATTTCCGAGCGCGGGCTTATAATGTCTTCAAACTCCAAAAAGTATGTGGAGATGCCCAACGGGGGATTTAAGGGATATATAGAGGTCGGCATGATATTGGAGCGCGACAACGCCTATTTCCCGGCTTCGTCCGTATCGAATTCCATAAAGAGGGATTTCACCCCGTCCGCGCTCGACCGTGCAGACTGATGGACATTTTTCCTGAAATAGACAGCGCCTATGAGCGTCTTGAAAACGGCCTTGAAGTAAGGCATATTCGCTGCCGTTATTTCGCAGCCGTTGGGATTTCTGTGGTTGTACGCACGGGAAACATTCACGAGGGGGCAATGTGCGGCTGCGGAGTTTCGCACTTCGCGGAACATATGGCGTTTGTAGGGGCCGGCGGCCGACGCGAAGAAAGCGTTTCGGCCGATGCCGCAATGTTTGGGGCGGAGCTTAACGCATACACTTCCCACGACCGCACCGTGTATTTTGCGGACTGCCCGACGGAAAGTTTGGGAAAGACTCTCTCTTTGCTGTCAGAAATGCTGTTTGAGCCGAATTTCACGGAGGGCGCATTTGAAAAGGAGCGCGACGTAATATTGCGGGAAATAGACATGTGCTCCGACGATGCCGGCGAAAAAGTGTATGACAATCTCTTCCGAAAGATGTATATCTCAAGCCCGCTGCGCTATCCGGTAATAGGGCTTAAAAAAAAGTTTATGGGAGTGCGGCCGCCCGATTTGCGCGGATATTTTCAGGACAGGTACAGCGCGGACAATATGTGCGTTTGCGTGGCGTCGGCACTCGGGCATTCCGAGGTTTTCGATGCGGTGTCAAGGGCTTTTGGGGGAAGGGGCGGAAATCTCAAACCTGTCATGGTTGAGCAGGAGCTTCCGCAGCAGTGCCCGCGCGAAGTCTTGGAATATTCAAATTGCGACGTCTCGAAATGTTTGCTGGCTTTTAAAGTGCCGTGCGGAAATTCCGTGGAGTCCGCTTTCTGGGATTGCGCCGCGATGTCTCTTGGCGAAGGTAATTCGTCCATATTGAAGAAAAAGCTAAAATACGGTGAAAATCTTGTGGATTACGTCGGGGCGTACTTTTTTTCGGCGGGGGCGGAAAGCGCGCTAATTTTGTCGTGGGAATGTGCGGCTAAAAATGCGGAGTCGGCGCGCGAAACGGCCGCGCGCGAGGTGGAGAAATTTGCGCGCACGGGATTTTCTGAAATGCAGATAAGCAGGTACGCAAAAACGCGCCACGCGGCCGTTACCGAAGCTCTGCGAAACTCCCACATAGCGGCGGATAGGCTCTCAGATTGCGCATATTTAGGGGCGGGCTTGGAGCTTTACGCCCATAGGGCGAAGTCTGCCGGCAGCGGGATTTTCTCAAATTCCGCCGACTTTCTATCGGCGCGCCTGGATTTTGGTTCGAGCACCTATTCTGCGGTTTTACCCGGGCGTTCAAAGCCGCGCGTGCGCAGAAAAGCCGCACCTTCCCCCGGCTTTAAGATTGAAACGCGCGAGCTTCCCAACGGCCTAAAAATTGCGGCAATAACCCGCCAGGGATTGAGCAGGACTAATATGCGCTTGTGCTCGTTCGGCGGAATTTGCGGATTGGACAAGCCCGAGAGGGATATTTATAAATTGGCGTCAATATGCTTATTGCGTGGAACTTCAAATAGGACTTTCGAGGAAATTTCGGAACTTGTCGAGAATAACGCAATCTCGTTTTACGGGGTGTTCTCGGACTATTGCACGGCTGTGTGCGCCGAGTCTCTGCCCGGAGATTTGCCGATTTCCGCCGGGTTGATATCGGACGCCGCATTGAATTTTAAAATAGACTCTAAAATTTTTGAGTCCGAGAGGCGGGCGGCGATATCCAGGGAACTCGACGGGCGGGACGATCCTCTGACTTTCGCATTGCGCGGATTGAGAATGGAGTTCTTTGGCGCATATCCGCTATCCTCCGCTCTCTGCGGCGACGCCGACGCTATGAAAGTAGCTTCCCCCGCCGATGCCGAGAAGGTACTCTCAAAAGTATTTCCAGCCGACAAGTGCGCTATAACCGCTGTGGGAGATTTTGATTCCGCCGAATTTCTCGACGATTGCGAAAGCCGCTTTTCCGGCCTTGCCCGCGGCTGCGCGAGTCTGCGCAAAAAGGCGGCTTTTTCGTTTCCAAAAGCGCGCGAAAAGGTTGTGAAAATGGATAGGGAAAAGGAGCAGTCTGTAGTATTTTCCGCATTTTCCGACGCTGGGGCCGCAGAGTATAAATACAAAGCCGTGCGCGCGATTTTGCTCGAATATCTCGGAGGGGAAAATGGTGAGATATTTAACTGCGTACGTCAGCGCCACGGGCTTTCTTATTCGGCGTCCGCCAGTGTTATTTCCGGGACTGACGCTGCGGCGCTATATTTCTACGCCCTTACTTCGCATAAAAATACTGGAAAAGTTTCCGACATATTTTCAGAGATATCCGAAAGGCTCGCAGAAGGCAAAATAGACGAGCGCAAATTTGAGGCGGCGCGTTCCTCAGTGTCTGATAGGTTTCTTGAAGCGCTTTGCGATCCCGCTGAAATGGGAGCGTATGCGGCAATATCGCAAATACTCCGCGGAGAGATTTTGACTCCTGAAGAAGTCGCGCGGGAAATACTAGAAGTCGATATACAAGAGGGGCGCGAATACGCCGCGCGGGTTTTTTCAAGGGAATTTAAATTTATAATGACGAGATGACGCCTCCTGTTTTTGAAATTGAAAACAGCCTTTACGGAGAACTGGAGCGCGGGAAAAGGCGCTTCGTTTTGTCGGCGCCGACTGGTTCGGGGAAGTCTACCGGGCTTCCGGTTATGCTTTCGCGCAAGCTTGGGGGAAGGATTCTCGTGCTTCAACCAAGGCGCGTTGCGGCGAGAATGCTTGCCAAATCAGTCGGAAAACTGTTCGACATGCGCGACGAGGTTGGCTGGCATGTGCGCTTTGAAAAACGCTACGGGGAAGATACAAAGATTGTTTTTCTGACCGAGGGAATACTCGCGCGGATGCTTCTTGCGGATCCCCAATTAAAGGGGGTGTCCGCCGTAGTGTTTGACGAGTTTCACGAGCGCAACATTTATGCGGACGTTTCCCTAGCGCTCGCCCTTCACACGCAGAAAGATTTGCGTCCGGACTTGGCGATAGCTGTGTGTTCGGCGTCGATGGACTCCTCCGCGCTGCGCGAATATCTGGGCGGTGAGGGCGAGTGCGCGGAGTTTTCGTGCGGCTCGCGAATGTATGAACTCGACATATCCTACGCGCCGCCGCGCTCGCGGGACTGCGCTGTGTGGGACAATGCCTGCGAACAATTTGAAAAGCTTGCGAAAACTTCAGACGACGGAAATTTTCTGATTTTTATGCCGGGCGCGTACGAAATATCGCGCACCATTGGCAGAATCTGCAGAAGCCCCGCGGCGCGGGGATTTGAGGTTTTGGCGCTGCACGGGGAACTTCCGCCCGGAGAGCAGGACAGGGTTCTATCGGAAAGTTTAAAGAGGAAGGTAATTGTATCGACAAACGTCGCGGAAACGTCTCTTACGATAGACGGAATAAAATTTGTGATAGATTCCGGGCTGGCGCGCGTGGCGAGGTACGACCCCGCGAGGGGTGTAAACACTCTTTTGACCGAGCGCATAAGCCTTGCGAGCGCGGCTCAGCGCGCGGGAAGGGCGGGTCGCACTGCGCCCGGAAAAGTGGTCAGGCTTTGGAGGGCGTCCGACGAGGCGGCTTTTGAAAAATACACGCCTTCGGAAATATCGCGTCTGGATTTGAGCCAGATAGTGTTGTGGCTTGCGGCGGCGGGAATGGACGCAGGCGGCATTGGGCTGTTTGAGGCGCCGCCCGAAGATTCGTACGCCCGCGCCTTGCGCACGCTCTCAAATCTCGGCGCCCTCGACAAGAGCGGAAAAATTACGCCGCTCGGGCGCAAAATGGCGGCCTTCCCGGTCCAGCCGAGGTACGCGAGAATGCTCATAGAGGGCACGCGCCGCGGGTGTTTGCGGACGGTTTCCCTCATAGCGGCGCTTTCCGATTGCGGAAGAATAAAGCTTCCGCTCGACAACGCATTTGCGGAGGCGGCGAGGGACGAATATGTCGGCGAAGTCCGCTCCGAGCCGGAGGAAATTGCCCGCCTTTGCGAAATCGCCCGCGAAAATTCTTTCGACGAAAAATTTTGCAGGGATTTTGGAATCCATGCCGCGAACGCCCGCAGCGCGTGCCGTGCCGCCGCCGACCTCGAGCGCGCAGCATTGCGCCTTGAAGCGCGAGGGAAGGGCGAAGGCGCGCGCCTCTGCGGGGCGAACGGGACGGACGAGACTGGCGGAGCGGAAGGGGAAAAAGTTGCGATGTGCGTTCTGTCGGCGTTTTCCGAGCATGTGGGGGTGCGGCTCAACAAGGGCACGCTTGCATGCGCGCTCGCGGCGGGCAAAAAGGGGGAGATAAGCAGGCAGTCGCGCGCGTACGCCGACGATCTGTTTGTCGCGCTCGACTTGCAGGAAAGACAGGGAGGGGCGCAAGGCGTTTCGATAATGGCGTCGCTCTTGACCCCCATAACGGTCGAAAATTTGCGCGAGCTGTTCGCATCCGACTTCACGTCTGAAAAGGGTGTTAGGTTCGACGAGCGCCAAAGGAGGGTGGTGTGCGGCGAAACGTTAAAATTCCGCGATCTCGTAATATCCGAAAATTCGGGGGCGGAGCCGCCTGCTGGCGAGGCTGCGGAGCTGCTTGTTGAAAAGATATTCGAGTCGCCGTCGATTCTCAAAAATTTTGACGATTCCGCCAAGGCGTTTATAGAGAGGGTAAACTTGGTTGCTGCCGTTTGCCCTGAAAGTGGAATCGCCCCGATAGACAGCGCGGCGCTGAAGGAGATATTTTTGCAGATGTGCTTGGGCTCTTACTCGCTTTCGCAAGTCAAGAATCTCGACGTCCATTCGGCCCTGCGCGACTGGCTCTCGGCGGGGCAGGCGGAGTTCCTGAAATACACCGCGCCGAAGGAAGTGCGCATTTCTCCGCGCCGCAGGCCCGTTGAGATAAAGTACGATGCCGCAATGAAAAGGGCGGTTGTGCCGGCATCTTTTAAGGACTTATTCGGTTTTGATTCAAAGGGGCTTTCCATATGCGGCGGAAAAGTAGTGCCGGTTTTTGAGATACTTGCCCCAAACGGAAGGCCCGTTCAAACGACCACCGATCTCGGAGAGTTTTGGAAAACCTCGTGGGCAAATGTTCGCAAAGAATTGAAGGCGCGTTATCCGAAACATTTTAAGGCTGAAGACCCGTGGTAAGGCGTGATTGCCGAAGGGGCGTTTTTTTAACGTACTGAGCCGCGGCGGGCGCAAAGTTTTTTATCGGCGTATGAATTTTTTATTCTCTCTTTTGTGGGGAGAATCCTTTTCTATGTGAATTTTTTGCGGACAAAAAAAACCGCCGATGGGTTGCCCCTGCGGCGGATAAAGTTTTGCGGTTTTTATCTATTTTCCCTGTTCGGGTTAAACATATCTTCCGGGGTAAGGCCGCACTCGCGCATAATTTTTATGCAGTATTCAAGCTTGCCGAAATTTGAGTCGCCGTTGTTGCTGCCGAATGTAAATTTTACTCCGCGCGCCTTTGCAGCCTTTATAAATTCTGCGTCGGGAATATTGTATTTTGCGCTTATTTCAAGCGCCATTCCCCCGCGCGCGAGGGCGTCCAGCACCTTTTGGCGGCGCTGTTTTGTCCAGAGCTTTTCGTACTCCGGGGCGAGAGCGCCGGGGAGATATGTTGCGTTTGCGTATATGTCGGCGGGCTCGCCGAGTACTCCGCAGATTTTTTCGACAATCATGTCCATGTACGCCTCTTTGTCTTTTATTTTAACTTCGTTCGGCTTCCACAAGTGGACGCGGTTGCCGTCGTAGTCCTCAAAAGTCATTCCGTCGGTAAAGGAATAGGCGAACTTGTCGCGCACAGGTTTTGAGATGAGTTTCATCCATTCCCTGCCTTCCGCCTGCATTGCCAAAATGTATGGCTCATTCTTATTTTTTTCGAGGAATTCGAGGGCGAGGGAGTCTTTGTTTACAGGAAAATCTTTGCCGCAGTTCACGGCGATGGCGTAGTTGATTCCGTATTTTAAGGACTGTTTTTTTGCCTTTTGCGAATCTAGGTCGCCTTTGAGGTGCACGTGGTAGTCGAGTACGGGGAAGTCGGACTGGTGCAGGGCGATTACGCCGTCTGCGCTCTCAGGTTCGGCTTCCGCTCTCTTGCCGTCTGCGGCGAGCCTTTTTATTTTAAAATCTTTTATTTCAATCCCGTCGCCGGATACGCATTTTAGCGCGACGGCGCCTTTGCCGAGGCGCATATTTGCGTTTTGTGGCAGCCTGTACGGGTTCTCGGGTTCGGCGTATTCGACGAGCCTGTGGGAGTTGACATCTACTTCCACGAGGTTTCCGGAGACTTTTACGTCTATTTGCGCCCATTGCCCGTCTTCGGAAATCCGCTTCACGACATTCCTGACGCCGATTAGGCTGCCCGTCTTTCTCCACCACACTTTTGACGTTTTTGAATTGTCTATTGCAACTTTATAGCCATTTGAAAAGTCGGGACCCGTGTGGAAGGCGAGGAACCCTGTTGCTCCGTTTATCGTACGGGCTTTAAATGAGAGGTCGAAGTCTTTAAAATCCCCGCCGTTTAGTTTTGGCGAGAGCGTCGCCGAGGCGCCCTTAGATAGGATAATCGCCCCGTCGGGAGCGGTGACCACTTTGCCTTCGATTGTCCAGTTGCCGGATTTCTGCGGCGCCGCGAACGAGGCTGTCGCGCATAGCCACATGCATATTGTGAAAATTGCCGAAATAGAAAACTTTTTCATTCCGAAAATTAAATTCCTGCGCGTTAAAAATCGCAAGACAATATTGATTTTGCGCGCGGGAACTTATGCGAGAACTCTTTCGGATATTGATTTTTTTGCCGCCAAATTCCAGATACTTTCGGCAATACCCCACACGGATTGGGTGTTGCAACTTATGCTCCCAACCGCGCCGCGCTGTTATTTTACCACTACATTATTTTACGGCGCAATTTGGGATAGCCCCGCTTTCGGCAGGATAGGTTCTTCGCTAAAATTTTTAAGGTTTTAGCGCTAAGTTTGGGTTGCGGATAAAAATTAAAAAAATTTTATAAGCGCTATCCCTCAAGAACTGTGCGCTTTTAGAGTTTCGATTGGTGTGAGGAAAAATATTTGCATACCGTGTGGAGTCGCGCATATGCCCGTAAAATATTAGCGGAAAGTTAAAATTTTATCGCAAACTTCTCTCCGTTTTCCCCGTACGAAAATTTTAGCATTCTGCCGTTTAGCGACAATGTTGCGGAGTCTCCGAGCGACATCTGGCCTTTGTCGGTAGAAATTTTTACGTCGCCCGTCAGAACTATCGACAGGTCCTTTTTTAGGAGAGCATGGTTTGAGCGCACAGTCACCTTGTTTCTCTTGCCGTATAGTACGAGGGAAAAATTTTCGGCGGCTATGAAAAACAGCGGGGGGGCTTTCAGCTTTTGAATTTCCGCGTCGGTCAGGTTTCTGCAATAGACGTCTATTGTAAGCGTGCGTATCAGGAGAGTCTGGGGGATTGGAATCCCCCATTTCTTCACGCGGCTTTCAAAATTCATCGATTTTAACCGAATACGCGCTATCGAATTTCCCGATTCCGAGCGGTATATGGTATCGACATTCTTATATGTCTGGGGATTCGCAAGGGCGGAATAGTCGATATCGGCGCTCGCGGTGGTTGCCGCCGCAAACGCCGCCGCGCAAAATATTGCCGCCGCTGCGATTTTCCCAAACATTTTATTTTCCTATCCTTGAAAAAGCGTCTCCGAATGAGTTGAAGTTCCCGTCCGACCTCCCGCGGTTGTCGCGCCCGGGGCGCCCGCCCGCTCCGGCAATTTCCCCCGCGCTGCGCACCCTCTTTGTGGGGTTCGTCTTCAATGATAGGGAAATGCGCTTGCGGGCCTTGTCAACCTCTAAAACGTAGGCGTTGACTTTTTGCTGCGGGCGGACTGCGTCTTTCGGGTCTTTTACAAAGGTGTCGGAAAGTTCGCTTATGTGCGCCAGCCCGTCTTGGTGGACCCCTATGTCTATGAAGGCTCCAAACGCCGTGACGTTGGTGACTATGCCGGGCAGCCTCATGCCCTCGCGCAAATCGTCAATGCTGTGAACCTCGTCAGAGAATTTGAATACCTCGAATTTTTCGCGCGGATCCCGCCCGGGCTTTCCAAGTTCCTGCATGATGTCTTTGAGCGTAGGAAGGCCGATGTCTGCGCCTACGTATTTTTCAAGCTTAATCTTCGCGCGCGCGGAGGAGTCGCGCATCAGGGATTTTACGTCCTCGCCCATATCGGCGGCAATGCGCTCCACAAGCTCGTAGCGCTCCGGGTGGACCGCAGAGGCGTCGAGGGGATTTTCGGCGTCGCGTATTCTGAGAAACCCTGCCGCCTGTTCGAAGCCCTTCGCTCCCAGACCGCGCACGTTCGTAAGCTCCTTGCGCGACTTGAACGGTCCGTGCTCGTTTCGATAGGCAACTATGTTGGCGGCCGTAGTTGAATTTAGGCCGGAAACGTACGACAGAAGCTGTTTGCTCGCCGTGTTTACCTCGACCCCGACGCTGTTTACGCAGCTTATTACGACGTCGTCGAGCGATTTTTTAAGCATGCTCTGGTTGACATCGTGCTGGTACTGCCCGACGCCTATCGATTGGGGGTCGATTTTTACGAGTTCTGCGAGCGGATCCATGAGCCTCCTGCCGATGGATACGGCGCCCCTTACTGTAATGTCTTTGTCGGGGAATTCTTCGCGGGCAACTTCGCCTGCCGAGTATATCGAAGCTCCGCTTTCGTTCACCATGACAACGGGAATGGAGGCGGGAAGGTTGAGCGACCTTATGAAGGCCTCGGTTTCGCGCCCGGCTGTTCCGTTTCCGATTGCGACAGCCTCTATTTCAAAGCGGGCGCAAAGCGCGAGAACTTTGTCGGCCGCCTCCCTTTGGCGCAATGCCGACTGCTCCGGGTAAATCACGTCGTTATACATCAGCGCTCCCTGCCTGTTTAGGCACACGACTTTGCAGCCGGTTCTAAATCCAGGGTCGATTGCAAGCACGTTTTTCTCGCCGAGGGGAGAGGCCATAAGCAGCTCTTTTAGGTTTGAGGCGAATACGGCGATGGCTTCGGCGTCGGCGCGCTTTTTCAGTTCGAGGCGCATGTAAGTCTCGGTTGTGGGGCTGAGCAGGCGCTTGTATGAGTCTTCGACTGCGAGGGCGACTTGCGCTGCGGCCTCTCCGCTGCCTTTTACATACATCTGTTTTAGCTTTTCTATCGCCGGCGCCTCTTCGGGAATTACGCGCATTATTAGAAATCCCTCGGCCTCGCCGCGCCTGACTGCGAGGATTCTGTGAGATGGCGCGGTTTTCGCGCTTTCGCTCCAATTAAAGTAGTCGCGGTATTTTGCGCCTTCCTCCTCTTTGCCGGTGAGTATTTTTGACGACATCACTGCGTTTTGCTCAAAATATTCGCGCATTGCCTGCCTTGCGGGGGCGTCGTCGCTTATGGTTTCGGCGATGATGTCGCGCGCGCCGGCAAGAGCCGCCGCGACGTCCGGAACGTCCTTTTCCGCCGAGATGTATTCCGCGGCTTTTTCGGAGCAGTCGGAGGATTGGTTTTCAAATATGAATGCGGCGAGGCCTTCAAGGCCTTTTTCGCGTGCGACAGTCGCGCGGGTTCTGCGCTTTGGCTTGAAGGGCTGGTAGATGTCTTCGAGCTTGGCGAGAGTTTCTGCGGCCGCGATTGCGGCTGAGAGTTCGTCGGTCAGCAGGTTGCGCTCGGAGAGCGATTTTTTTATGGATTCCCGCCTGTCGTCGAGGGCTTTCAGCCTTTCGAGGCCGTCGCGGATTGCAGTTATCGCGACTTCGTCGAGAGTGCCTGTGGCCTCTTTTCTGTATCGGGCTATAAAGGGCACGGTGGCGCCGTCTTCAAGAAGCTTCGCGGTTGCCGCGATTTGCATTACTGGTATGGAGAGCTCTTTTGCGAGCTGTATCAAATGGTCTTCGTTCATAAAAAATTTTTCCGCCTATAATGTATAAAATGCGCGCGCCTGTAAAGGATTGTCGCCTAAAAAAATTCTTTTCTTGGCGGTAGGCGCGCAACTTTTAATTCCTTCAAAACTTGCAAAAAAAGTTTCTGCGTTTGGAGTTTTTTAACTTTCTTTTTATCTCAAAACCGCTTTCTGTGTGCGACCTATTCGACTTTCCAAAGAGCTCCATAAAACTCCATTTTTAGAGCGCTTTTTTATTGGCGGAAATCCACTCGAAAAAAGACGCAACGCGGCGCACGCATTTGAATAAAAAAACGGACAGTTTTTAAACAGTCCGCTTTTTGCCGCCTTGCGCTTTACGCCTTCCATTTTGCGAATGCGCGGCGCTTGAATTGCGGCGCACTTCTAAGCGCCATTTGCTATTTCTTCCTGCGCAGCGCAAAGAGCAGGGCTACCGCACCGACAAGCGCTGCCGCCGCCGCCGGCTCGGGCACTGTGTTGTAGGAGACGTACAAGCCGTCGTCTGCGATTGTGAATTCGGCGATTTTCCCGTCGATATTCGCCGCTTTAAATTCGCTTTCAAGGAAGTCGGTAGGAGTGTTGCCCTCCGTCCATGAAATGAGTTTTATGCTAACTCCGTCTTCGGTGAGATAGTTCGTATTGCCTACAAATTCAAACCAGAATTCAGAACCTGCGCCTTCGCCCTTTTGCATCGTTCCGGAAAGCTCGATTAGCGAGGCCTGCGTTTGGCTTATTATTCCGGAGACAATCGTTCCGCCCGTCCATATTAGGTTGTCGCCGTAAACCACCGCGTTGGAGTCGGTCTCGCTGCCGTTTGAGCCGATGGCGCCAAATTTTGCGTCAATGCCGTCGGAATTTCCGACGAGCCTTATGTCGCCCCACTTGCCCCATTCGCCTTCTGCGGTGTTGTTTTTGTACATGGTGTACATTCTCAAATCCCCGGATATTACAGTGACTCCTCCGCGGAATGCCCTTTGGTTGGATGAAAGAACAAGTTTTTGCTGGGAGTTTTGCGCGCCCATCATTACGACATCTACTACCGTATTTGATGTTTCCTTCCCAACTTTGCCTGACATGTAAGAGTACAAGTCTGTAATGCCGCCTTTCATTACTGCTTGGCCTTCGTTGGCGAGTACAATTGTTGCGGAAGAGCCTACAGTTCCTTTTGCATCGTTTGTGGCGCGCATATCAACCGAAGTGGATGTAATGCCGTTTACTTTTATTATTAAATTTTTGGTGCCAGTGCTGTTTAAGAATAGAGTGCTATTGCCGGTAATTGAGCCTCCTATTTGAATGTCGGCGTTTTTGTAATAATAATATTTGTCTTCGGCAATTTTTGCGGCGTCGCGCTCGCACACATACGATCCAAAGGAAATCTGGCCTGTTTTGTTATTGAAATTACCGTCAATTTTTAGGCTTTTTAAAGAGTTGGCGTTGCTCTGGCTGTTTCCCCCGAAGGAAAATGTCAGCGTTCCGGTATTATTTAGTCTGGATAATTCAACGTCCCCTTTTATTTGGACTGAGAGCGGATTGTATTGGCCGCCCATTAAAAATTTTCCGTTGTACCCTCCGGCTCCGTCAAGAATTACGGACATATTCCCGTTTACTATAAGCGATGAAGTAGAGGCAGTTTCTGCGGTTTTATTGTATGCACCAAAACTCAGCTGGTCTAAATTGCCCGTTATAGTGAGCGAATCCATTTCTATATTGCCGTCGAAATACAAGTTCATTCCTTTGCCGTCGGGCCACAAGGCGATTTTCTTTTGGTCGAAAAATACATTGTCGGAGGCGGAAGGGTATTCTGTAGCATCTGCAAACGATTGACCCCCGTCTTCGGAAATTTTCCAATTTTCGAGGTGGTTCCAATTTATATTGTCCTTTGAGGTCGGAATGAAATAGTAGTCCGCAGCGCTCGAAAACGTTGGGGATAATGCGCCGATTGCGGATAGTAGGGGTAAAATAACTTTCTTCATATTAGTCGTTTGTAAAAGAGATTTTAATTTAGTCAAGTTTTTTGTTCAGACCATTATTGGGATTCGTGAAAAATCATTTGCTTAACGGCAGCTGTATTCGCCGGAATAGATCGCATTGAATTTTTGTTGGAAAGCGGTATTGCGCGCCGACGATAAAGTAAAAATTTTTTTGGCAATGTAGGGTCTTCCCCGGTATGCGAGGCAAAAATATCGCGAGGCAATATGAAAATAAAAAGCCGGCGCCTTCAACCGAGGCCCCGGCTCATAACGCGGCTTTTTAATCCGCAGATGCTATTTAGATTCGCGCTCTATCACGCAGGCTACATCGCTATTGAACGGAGGCGTTTTGAGCTTTAACACCCCATCCGAGTCCGTCCTTACAACGCCTGAAGCGATTTCCTTCTTGCCGCGCGTATCCCACCAAGTAACCTTGAAATTTGTAGACGGGTTGCCCTCGATTTTTATCGGGTACTCAAACGAGCGCATCCCCGGGATTCCGTGCGTATATAGCTTGTATTTAGCAACTGTATAGGATTCCGCTCCGGCTCTTCTAAGCCACAGGTATATTGTCCCGGTTTTCTTGTCTATTGCAGCGAAGGGTTTTACGGATGTCACACCTCTCATTGAGCCAGTCTTTGGAATTTCGAGCTTGCCCACTTTCATAGACACCCCCGTTCCGGAAAGCTGGAATACCAAATTATTTTCTCCCTTTGCGAGCGGTATGGAGACTTTCTTGTTTATTGCGGCCGTGGGGACCCCGTTTTCATTGGTGAGAACTTTTGAGCCTTCCGCAGTGATTTTTGTCCTGGAAATTTCGGTGTCGTTTGAGAGGCATATAAGCTCAAAATTGGCCGCCGCCGGCACGCTTTCAATCTCAATGTCGAGCGTATTCTTGTCGGTCGGAACATTCTCTATATTTACCAATACGGTGCCTGTGTCTTTCCACACAATCGGCACAGTGTTCGAGGATATTGTCCCGGTTGAGAGGTCTATCCCGACTTGCGCGAGGTCGTTGGAAGATTCCTTGTCTGGGTATGTCTCTGAGAATGCTGGGTAAATGATTGTCGAATTTTCGGCGGCGGAAGTCGAAGTTTGCACTATCTTTTCCGGCAGCCTCAGCGGGTCGAGCGCGGCGTTTGCCGTTTTGAAGTTCTTTTCAAATGCAGATACTTCAGAAATTGCTTCTTCTGCTGCCGAGCGCGCGGCGACTTTGCGGTAGTCGGCAAGCGGCAGTATGGGGGCGTCCGTCATCAGCCCTGCCCACATTGAGTTTCTGATGTACGAGTACGACGGGTCTGGCGGAGTGCTGGCCGCTGGAGTTGCGGAAACTGCCCCGACCGGCTTTTTGTAGCGTTTCGGGAAGAATGCGGCGTGTTCCCATACGCCCTGTGAGAAGTCTCTCAATCCCTTCAAATCTATGCCGAGGAAAGAGCATGAGTCGCCGCCCCACAAGTATTCGAGCTCTCCGGAGGTTGCCGCAGTTATCATTATCGGGCGCTTTGCGGCGCTGTCGGAGTCGCGGATTGCGGAGGTTGCAGAGTTCAGCCAAGACGAGCGGGTATCGAGCTTTTCGGGGCTGAGCGCATCTATGCCCGAAAACGGCTCCCACATTATTACCGCCTTGCTTGAGCCGAAGCGCGTCACGATGTATTTTACAAGTTCGTTGTAAATTTGCGCGGCGTCCTGCGATTCAAAGAATTCGTCGGGAGTTTTCGCGATTCCGCTTTTTGCAAAGTACGAGTTCGCGTAGTTTGCGCCAAAATCGGCGGCTTCGGCAAAGGTGATGATAACGTTTAGATTCCTCTTTTGTGCGGAATCGAGCAGCGTTTCGAGGTTTTTTAACAGCGGCTGGTTGTACTTGCCCGCGTGAGGCCCGGACGCGATTATAAGCGATGTCGGCGCGGAGAGTTTTACCCTTATGATATTTGCGCCGGCGTTTGCGACGGCGTCGAGCGCCTTTTCTCTCGCGTCTCCGATGAGTATCAGCGGGAAATCGACGCCGATTCCACGGATATTGTCCGAGCCCTTCAAATAGAAGTGCGAAGGCTCTTTCTTAGACAGCCTATATATACCCAATCCCGATCCTTTTGTTGTTTTAAGCGGGAATTCCGGCGAGAAGAAACTTTGCCCCGAGGCTTTAACCGACACATTGTAGCGGTAAGAGCCCGATTTTGGAATTATGACCGAAAACGACCACGTTGATTTGTCCGAATTGCCGCGGACATAATGCATGGGAACATTCATCGACACTCCGTTTGACACGCCGTTTACCGACAATTCGACAGATATGTCGGAAGAGTCGAATGCGTTTTTAAACGGAGCGCTGATATCCACACTCCCCGAGAATGCGCCGCCGGATACGACATTTTCCGTGTCTATATCGAAAGACAGAAATCGCTTATCCCATTGGGGTTCGTTGGAATCGGCCGTTTTTGTCTGTTCGGTCTTGGCCTTCTTTACCTTTTTCTTTTTTGTTTTAACTTTTTGGGTGGGCTGTTCTTTAACAGTCTCCCTTACTGTCGGTTTTTTATCGCACGAGCATATTGAAACCGCTGCGGCGATGAGCACAGCTATTTTTAAAATTCTTAATATATACATATAGTTAACGTTATATATGGGGTTTTAGGGGGGGTAGATTTTTTTAATAGCCTTATAGGCTTTCGAGTTTTCTGCAGACTTCGTCTATCAGAAAATCGGGAGTTGAGGCGCCGGCGGTGACGCCGACTACCGAATATTTTTTTACGGAGTCGATATCGAGCTCTTTAAGAGTTTCGATATGGTAGCATGGCAGCCCCGTCCTTGTGGCCATTATGGCGAGCTTTACTGTATTTGCGGAGTGTTTTCCGCCAATAACAATAATTGCCTCCGCGCCGTCTTGGGCGAGCTGCCTAACGTCTTTTTGGCGCTCTTTTGTAGCGCCGCAAATTGTATCGATTACCTTTGTGTTTGGGAATCTCTTTTTAAAATACTCGGAGATTTCGCGATAGTCGTCCGTAAACATTGTCGATTGCGACACCATGCATATCTCGCCCTCGATATTTTCGAGCTTGTCGATGTCTTCCCTCGATTTCACCACAAACCCGCGTCCGCCTGCGTACCCGAGCAGGCCGATTACTTCCGGGTGGTTTGGGTCGCCGACTATGGCGATTGTGTAGCCTTTATTTGAATGCATTTTTATGATGCCCGCAATCTTGCCGACGTCTGGGCAGGTGGCGTCTTTGCAGGGCATCCCGAGCGATTTTAGGTATTCGCGCCTTTCGGGCGATACTCCGTGGGCTCTAAATACGAGTATGCTGTTTTCGTCCGATTTGCGGATTTCGTCCTCGATAGAGCTTTCGCTCTTGTAGTCTCCGATTTCGAGAATGCCGTCCTTTTGAAGCCTTTCCATCATTTGCCTATTGTGGATAAGCGGGCCGTCCGTATAGACTTTGTAGCGCCCGCCGTCGGTGCAGCCTATTGCTATGCCGATTGCGCGCTCCACACCGAAACAAAATCCGGCGCTTTTTGCTCTGATGACTTTCATGTACGGTTAAATCCTGTTTAGCTTCCGCTTTTGCGCCGTTTAGGCGCCTAAAAAAAGCGGTAAATGAAAATTTCCTTTCTGAAAATCAAAAAGGCGTTTTTAAAATTGGCAATCATTTTTGCTTCGCAGATGTGTTTTTTTGCAAAAATTGGGAAAGGGGCGTTGGTATGCCGCTTTTTGAGACGGGCTTTTTTTTGAGAAAGGCAAATTTTGTGTTTTGACATGCGCGTAAAATTGTCAATTATACATGAAGTTTCGGAGGCACGATTTTGCGGACTGCTCCGGTAGCCGGTTTTGACACACGCGCATGGAGTGCGCCAAGAGACGGTTCTTTTGTCTGAAACAATAACAGATGCCATGCGTTATAAGATGTAAACCTTTATGAAATTACAGAAAAATAATAGAATCCGCGCGCGCACCGCAAAGACGCGCTTTTCAAGAGCCGCCTTCACGCTTATGGAGGTATTGCTTGCAATAGCAATGATTTCAATGCTGGCGTTTATTGTGGTCGTCAACCTCGACAAAACTATGTCGGAGAGCCAGACTAAGATTACGGAGTCTTTCGTGAACGGCTCGCTCCAGACGCCGCTTATGACCTTCAAATTGGCTGTCGGGCGCTATCCCACAACCGAGGAGGGGTTGAAGGCGCTACTTGAAGCTCCCGAGGCGGTTTCCGATAGATGGAAGGGCCCGTACGTCCGCAACCTTCCCGCCGACCCGTGGGGAAATCCGTACCAGTACCGCTGCCCGGCAGTGAAGAGCAAGGACGGATACGATGTCTGGTCCTCGGGCCCCGACGGCAAGAGCGGAACCGAAGACGATATCGGAAATTGGTAAGATTGCGTGCGTAAGGTGGGCTTGCGGCGGATTTCTCGCAAAATGGCGCGGATTGCGGAAGATGTGCGGATGCGGCGCGCAAGGGGCGCGTTTACGCTCGCCGAAATAATCCTTGCAATTGCGCTTGCGGCTGTCGTCGCAACGCTCGCGGGAACGCTCGTGTTCCCCGATTCCTCCGCTTTGGAGGACAGGCCCGCCGATTCAATATTAAAGACTGCCGTCTTGAGGGCGCGCGCGGAGTCCGCTAAAATCGGCGAACAGACGGTTCTGAGATTCCAACCAAGGGGTTATTTTAGCGTGTGCGATTTTAAGACCCGCAAGGAAATCGCGAGGCTATATTTGCGCAAGGCCGACGAGCGCTCCGATAAATCCGATTCCGAAAATTCGTCCGGAGACGATGCCGAAAGCAACGTAAAAATATCGTTTTTTACGCGCAATCCTGAGATAATCGACAATCCCGGCGTGGAGTTCCCTGACGGGGAAGTCCGCGAAGTGCGATTTTCGCCTGATGGAGCGATGACACCGTTTTGCGCTGTCATAACCTTTTCGGACTATGTAAAAACCGTTTTTTTCGATCCGTTTTCGGGCGACGAAACATATCCTGATAAAAAGGAGAAAGATGATTAGGCGTTCCGCAAATAATCTGCGCAGTGGCGGGCGCGGTAAAATCGGAGGGGAGAGAAATGGATTCTCCCTCGCGGAGGCCGTATTGGCGCTCGCGCTATTTTCGATATCGGCGTTTATGGTGTCGCAAGTTTGCTACAACAGCGTATATCCGCTCGTAATGGAGGGGGAAAACCCGGAATTGGAGGCCGATATACGGAAGGGGGTCGAGGCGGTTTTGGGAGTATCCGATTACGATTCGCTTTCCGACGAAATAGACATAGACGCATTCGACGGCGATATCTACAAGGCGAGCGGCGAGGCCCAATTCACCCCCATAACCGATTTGTTCGAGCTTGTAATAACTGTGAGGGGAAAGTCTTTCGAGGCCGTGCGGAGAATGTTTGTAGTGCGCCCGGGCTGGTACGAAATTTCCACCGAGCGCGACGACATAGTCGAGGACCGCACCGACTATCTCGATGAATCCAGAAGGGAGGCCGTGAGATGAATTCCGGCTGCCGCAGCGCGCGCGGCGGGGTGTCGCGCGGCTTTACGCTCATAGAGGCCGTGCTTGCAATATCAATATCGGCGCTTGTGATGTTTGGAGGGGTGGCGCTTCTCTTTGACATGTCTAAGCTTTCAGAGAGCCTTGAAATGGGGGGCTCTTTAAAGTCGCATGCCGACGGTGTCGAAGGGTTTTTAAGATCGGCGTTTTCCACGTCTTCCGTGCAGTCGTCGGGGGATCTTGGCGAAACTTTCGCTTCAAATTCCGACAAGACGGTTTACGTCTCGAAAAATCCCGATACGATAGGCTCAGGCGATTGGCTTTTGGCGTACGGCTGCGCTTACGACCACCCGTTTTACGTTTCTCCAACAGGTTTTTCGCCCGAGAAACTGTGCTGGCTCGAATATAAAGAGGGGGTTTTGTCTGTAATATGGAAGTTTGTAAAATCCGAGGAGCACGACCAAGAGTGCGCCCTTTACAGAAGCGAGATTTCCCGCAGGGTGGCAAATGTCGAATACTGGTACTACGACGATGTTGGGGCGTGGCAGCTTGAACCCCAACTGCGCGACACCACAACCGGCTCCACAATGCCGCAATACGTAAAAATAACGTTTTCCGACGGAGCGGAGACGGACGAACGCCTCATAAGGCTCGATAATTTTACCGACGGAGGCATAAAATGAAACTTTTTGGGAAACGCCGCGCCGCCGCGCTCATTTTTGTGCTTGGGCTGATAGCGATAACGGGCATTGTGGCCGCGGTAATCGTGGAATTTGCGTCGGTGAGGCTTAAACCGAGGGCGTCGTCGATGCTTGAGCAGCAGCTTAAACTCGATGCCGAGAGCGCGCTGAACGCCGCGGTTGCAGTGCTGCGCGAATACGCGGAAATAGACGGAGGGCTTTACTCCGAAAGCCAGGGGTGGTCGAGACCCCTGTCAGACGGTCGAATAGTTTTCGACGGCTGTGAAGTTGACGTGAAAATAAGCGACGAAAGCGGCAAAATACCGCTTGGAATAATGGACGCCGAAAGCTTCGTAAAACTGTTCGAGGAATGGGGAATCGGCTCGGCGTCGGCGCAGCAGGCTGCCGACTGCATAATAGACTGGAGCGACTCCGACGATGCGCGCGGAGTTTTCGGGGCTGAATACGAGGATTACGAGAGAGGTACGGCGCGCCCCCCCAACAGGAGTATAAAATCGTTTTCCGAGCTTGCGTTTATAGAGAATGCGAAGGAGCTGTTTTTCGACGACGACGGGAACCCCACTGAGCTATATACCCTGTTTTCCGAAAATTTTTCTACGGAGAATTTTTCAAAGGTGAATCTCAATTCGGCGTCGGAAAAGACGCTTGAGATTTTGTGCGTGTTGGAATCTGAGGATTACGATGTCGATTTGTACAGGGCAATAAGGGGCGAAATTGGCACTGTGGACGACGGAAAGTATTGGGTGGAAAATTTGACGGACATAGAGAATCGGGGCGCGAGGTTTGTTCCGCGCAAAAATGCAGGTGTAAATGCGAGCCTTTTAAAGATAGAGATAACTGTAAGGCGCGGGATTGCAGAATACAGGCTGATAGCCTTCTACGGGCAGGACAGCTCGTCTTCGTCGGGCTCGGACGGGGCAAGGCGCACAGGCGGCGCTTCCACAGGCGGCTCTTCAACGTCACGCCCGCAAGGCTCGGGCGGAAATGCCGGTGATTCTTCGGGAGTTTTGGCGTCTCAATCGAGCCGAAGTGCATCTTCAAAGGGGTCGTCTTCCTTGAAAATTTTAAAAATATACGAGAGGGGAATGTTGCAGTAACATTCTAATTTGCGCATTTAGCGCGCGAAGGACCCCCCGCGCTGATTGCATGCGAAGATTAGGACATTTTTTTCTTTCTTTCATTTTTTTTAAAGCATATCGCGGGTTAACTTGTGGCCTCACCCAAAAAAGCGGTTCAGTAAAATTTTTTATAATGTTACCGAGGTGTGTGGGCGCGCAGAGAAACAGTTTTCCGAACAGTGAATTGCAATATGCTGGTTGCGGTGCTTGGTTCGCGGTTATGCTGGGAAAAATATAAATGATAAAAGTATAAAAAAAGTCTTGATAGAGCGTGCGGAATTTGCAATATTGAACTTTATATCTAAGGGCGATTAGCTCAGTTGGTTAGAGCGTCTGTTTTACACACAGGATGTCACAGGTTCGAGTCCTGTATCGCCCATAGGCTTTTGAAGGTTGCAAGTTAAACACTTGTAGCCTTTTTTATTTCCGTTCTACGTCAAAGATTGTGGAATGGTGGGAAAAAAAGAGGGCAAAGAGAACGAAAAATGTTCTACAATGCCCGATGTGTTAATAAAGGGCTATAAGATTCTCAGGAC